>Ga0180432_10009844_pt1 | contig 11568 bp, 6 predicted proteins | sample SS_ome_10_FD_132414 | JGI IMG/M metagenome (GOLD analysis project Ga0180432, IMG submission 132414) | Hypersaline lake sediment archaeal communities from the Salton Sea, California, USA - SS_1_MS_2 metaG | ecosystem: Environmental > Aquatic > Non-marine Saline and Alkaline > Hypersaline >... | reverse complement strand
GACGGTACGCAGGGAAAGAGTGCCAACGGTTGCCACGGCGGTTTGGTTCGTTTGCCGGTTAGCGGTCGCGACATTCTGATATTCAGCAACGTCGTCTGCCCCGAGAGCCGCTACAACGGTACGGTTTGGGCCAGTTTCGACGGCGGCAAGACGTGGCCGCTAAAGCGTCTGATCGGCGAAGGCAAGTTCGGATATTCATCCCTGGCCGCCGGACGACCGAAGACCCCAAGCGAAGGTTGGATCTTCGTCCAGTTCGAAGGCAATCCCAACGGCGACCGAAAATGGCGAGACCGGCCGGAGATGGAAAACGGCATCGCGCGGTTCAACCTAAGCTGGCTGCTTAAAGGCGAGAAGACCGGCGACGGCGAGTTGCCCGCGTGGATCAAACCGTAACGTGAAACATGGAGCCGAAAGTCATATCATGAACAGTGCATGCCGATTGTTTTCGTTCCTGTTGATTTCCCTCGCGACTACGTGCAACCTATGTGCCGAGGGCGTCTACGACGGGGCGGCGCGGATGAAGGCGTGGGACCAGCACGTCAAACTCCGCGAGGAATCGATCTTCAAGGACGTGCCCTGGAAGGCCGTCGGCCCAAGGTTCCAAGGCGGCAAGATCGAGAGCATTTGGGTCCCGAAGGCCCGAAAGAACACTATCTACGTCGGCGTCGGATCGGGAAACCTCTGGAAGAGCGTCAACAACGGCACAACCTGGAAGCCGATCTTCGACGACCAGTCGACGTTCTCCGTTTCCGTGGTCACGGCCTCCGACAAGGACCCCAATCTGGTATGGGTGGGCACCGGCGAACCGCACATGGCCCGAAGTTCATACGCCGGAACCGGCGTGTTCAAGTCCACCGACGCCGGCGAAACCTGGCAGCACAGGGGGCTTGTCGACACGCAGCACATCGGCCGGGTGCTTATCGACCCGAAGGATTCGAACGTCGTCTACGTAGCCGCCTTGGGATGCCAGTACCGCTACAACGAAGAGCGGGGAGTCTTCAAGACGGCCGACGGCGGCAAGACCTGGAAGAAAGTTCTCTACATATCCGAAAAGGTCGGCGTGGTGGAAGTCGCCATGGACCCCTCGGATAGCAAGACGCTGTACGCCATCGCCTGGCAGCGCGACAGGAAAGCATGGAACAATGTGGTGGCCGGCCCGGGGAGCGGGCTATACAAGTCGACCGACGCCGGCGAGACCTGGAAACTTATCACGAAAGGACTCCCCACCGGCGAGAAGGTCGGCAGAATGGGTATCGCCGTCGCGCCGTCCAATCCGAACGTGCTCTACATTGTTTGCGATCACCGCGGCGTCGGCGGAGAAGTCTATCGCAGCGATGACAAGGGCGAAAGCTGGCGAAAGACCCACGAAGGACGGGTTCCGACCGGGATCGGCTATGACTTCTGTCTCATTCGCGTCGCGCCGGACGACGAGGATGAAATATTCGTCCTAGGCGGCGCGCTGACCTGCTCGACCGACGGCGGCAAGACCTTCGTGGGCAGGTCCCGCGGAGTTATCCCCATGCTTTCGTACAACGCGTGGATAATACCGCATTGCGACAACCACGACATGTTCATCGACCCCGACGATGCCGACAGGGTTATGCTGGGCACCGACGGCGGGCTCTACATATCATACGACCGGGCCAAGACGTGGTTGCACGTGAACACCCTGCCGATTGCCGAGTTCTATGCGATCTCGGTCGACGCGGCAAAGCCCTATAGAATCTGGGGAGGCACCCCGGACAACGGCCTTCTGTACGGTACCGCGAGACCCATGGCACTGGTCGAGCACTGGAAAACGCTCGGCGGCGGCGACCAGTACGTAACGCGAGTCGATCCACACGATACGGACCTTATATACAGAGAGGGCTATTTCGGCGCAATGAGCCGAATCAACCTCCGAACCGGCGAAGGCGCCGGCATTCGCCCCCCGGCGAAGCGATTCAACTGGCTGACGCCTTACATCCTCTCGCCCCACAAGTCGACCACTCTGTACGCCGGAGGCGAGAAGGTCTTCAAAAGCACCAAACGCGGCGATCAGTGGAAAGCCATCAGTCCCGACTTGAGCACCAACCCGGGCCCGGAAAGACAGGGCAACGTGCCTTTCGGAACGGTTACCGACATTTCGGAATCGCCCTTCAGAGCGGGGATTGTATACGCGGGGACCGACGACGGACAGCTTCACGTAACCCGCGACGACGGCGCCACCTGGACCAAGATCACCGAAGGCCTGCCCGACCGTTGGGTCAGTCGGGTCGTGGCCTCGAAATACGAAGAGGGCACCGCGTTCGTTTCCTTCACCGGGTATCGCGAAGACGATTTCCAGGTCTATCTATACATGACCAAGGATTTCGGGAAGACGTGGAACTCCATCGCGGCGAACCTTCCCGCCGAGCCGGTAAACGTGATTCGCGAGGATCCCGCCGACAAGGACATTCTCTACGTGGGCACCGACCTGGGAGCTTATTGCTCGATAGACCGAGGGCAAACCTGGCATTCGCTAAGCAAGACCCTGCCCACCACGCCGGTATACGACATGGACATTCACGCCGAAGAGCAGGATCTGGTGGCCGGCACCCACGGGCGAAGCGTCTTCGTACTTGATATCGAGAAGATCAAAGAGATTAAGAGTAAGCAGTAACACACAAGATTACTTGTCTCTCAGCCCGACGTTCAGCGGTCGTCGCTCAAGTCGCCGTCGGAGTCGCTTGAGCTGAGCTCGGCCAACACCATGGCGGCCACCATTATCACGGCGCCGACTACTTCCACTGCCCCAAGTCGTTCGTCCGGTGTTTTGGCCAGCAGATGACCGAAGACAGCGGCGAACACGGGCTCCATAATCAGAATCATGGCCGTCCGCGCGGCGGGAAGACGCTTTTGCACGTAGGTCTGCACCAGGAACGCCACGGCCGAGGCGAACACGCCGGTGATTATCAAGGCGAACCACACCCGGCCGCTGGGCCACGCCAGCGATTCCGCTTGCGGCCAAAGCGACGCCGACGCCGGCCAAAGCAACATGAAAAGGACGGCGGCGGTAGTTAATTGCGCGAATGTCAGGACAAACGCGTCGTGCTCTTTTGCATAGCGTCCCAGAAGCGCGATGTGCAGGCCGAAAAGCGCCGCGCAACCGAGGGTGAGCAGATCGCCCAGCGACGGCGGTTCCTGGCCCGCGCCGGTTAGCATGGCAATGCCCACCAGACTGACGGCGATTGCCACCCAGAATTTACAACTCGTCTTTACGCCGAACAGCAACCGGGCCGATAGCGGCGCGAAGATCACGAACAGGCCGGTGATAAGCCCGCAGTTCGACGGCGTCGTGTACTTCAGGCCCAGCGTCTGCATCAGATACGCCACGGCCAGGACCACGCCGATGGCCAGCCCGACCTTCAACGTGGCAAGACTCATCCGCCGGGCCGCGACCACCCCCATCACGGCCGCCGCGATAGTGAAGCGTACGGCCAGGAAACCGATCACGCCATAGGCATGAATAGCCTCGTCGACAACAACGAACGTCCATCCCCAAAGAGCGGCAACCGCCACGAGCATCAACGCTAGCAGGTGATTCTTCATATAAAGCAGATGCTTTGCGGTTTCGTTACTGATCCACACGTCGCAGTCCGACCGCGTTGAGGTCGCAGACTTCTCGCCCCGGCGGCAACGGTCGATGCGTGCAGTATCTTCGTGGGAAGATTGCGTGTCAAGGTCCCGGGGACGCGGCAATAGCTTTTTGATACCGCGGCTGGTCTCGCGACCTTCGAGGAAAACGCCGGCGTTGTTTCTACAGACCCTCCGTGAAGAGTTCGCACGTTCTTTCGTCGAACTCCTCTACAGTCATTCCACTGTCGGGCATTTCCTTTTCGTGGAGTTCTTTTGTGGCTTTCTTAATGGCTGCGATGTCGTCCCTGAAAAGCTTGGCGGTACTACCGAGCTTAGTTCCGGGCGCGAACAAGGAGACCGAATCAACTTTCCAGAGGCCGTCGATGCGTCGTACGCGCAGAGGGCCCGCAGTCGCAAGGCTCGGTACAGTGCACTCCGCCGTGTCGGCGTCTACCTCCTTCACGAATACATCATCGACGATACTCTCGTCGAGCAGGAAGTAGGTGACGCTTGCGTGTTTGTCATTCGTCTGAAACGTTGTCCACCCTTCCTTGCCGAACTCGTCTATCACTGACTGGCGAAGCTTCAGTGAAGCCTCGGTCAGGTCGATAGTCGCTGAAAGCGCGGGCGTAGTCGAGTCGTTGACGATCAACGAAGCGAGGAACTCGTCGCGGTCGCCTCGCTCCAAGGCGCGGACCATGCGGCGGATCGCCTCGCGCGGCGAAGTGGCGTCTGCCGGATCGTACTTCTTAAGTGAATTGTTCGCCCGGGCGGCGAGAACCCGCTCGGTGGTTGCTTCCAGTTCGTTGAACGTGCCCGGTTTGAAATCGATGAACTGCAACGTGTCTTCGCCGGCCAAATCGCTGGGCACGTTTCCCTCATTGTCCCGGATAAACCAGTTCGCTCCCTTTTCCAGCAGGAACTCGATCTTCCAAGAGTCTCCCTCCTCGGCCAGATGGTGCAACACAGTGCGGCCCTGTTTGTCGCGATGGTTCATGTCGAGGCCTTGCTCGACCAGCCACGCCACGTGTCGCTTTTCTCCATAATTGGCGGCATGGAACAAAGCCGTCCAGCCCTCGTTGTCCGTTGCATTTAGGTCGGCTCCGTTGTCTTTGAACAATTTCATTAGTTCGATAGACGCCGAGGCCGGCACGAACAAGGGGCAATATCCATCGTTATCCGCCAGGCTCGGATCGGCGTCGGTCTCAAGCAGGAATTTGACGACATCGAAGTTGGTGTAGAGCGTGGCCCACAGCAAAGCAGTGCGGCCGTAGGCGTCGCGAGCGTTGATGTCGCTGCCCGCGTCAAGTGCTTTCTTCACGTCGTCCGGCTCGCCTGTGATCGCCGCCCAATGAAGATCGTTCCAACTCGGCTCCAGTGTCCGATGGTCCTTGAGTTGCTCAACCACATCCGGGCTGGACCAGTCGACGGCGGTGAACAGAACGGACTCGTCTTTCTTAGTGCGAGCATCGAGCTTGGCGCCGGCGTCAAGCAATCGCGTTACGATATCCACTTCGCCACGGGCGGCGGCGTAGTGTAGGGGCGTCCACCCGTCTTCGTCGGCTAGATTAACACCGACGCCCTTTTTCGCAAGAAGCGAGACGGTTTCGCCGGGAGCATATTCGCAAGCGAAACTCAGCGGATCGCGGCCCGTGTTGTCTTTCGAATCGACTCGCGCTCCGCCCTTAAGCAATAGCGGCACGAATTCCGGATCCTCGCGACAGGCGGCATAGTGCAGCGGGGTCCAGCCGTCTTCGGCCGGCTGATTGACATCGGCGCCCGCGTCGATCAGCAGCGACACCGTATCGGGAGAAGCGTTTTCGCAGGCGAGATTCAGGGGGCCGCGGCCGATCTCGTCGCGAACATTAACCCCTGCCTTGGCCTTGAGCATCGAAGGGATAACCGACTCGTTGAGCGTATCGAACTTGTTGTAACCGAGGGTAGTCATCAAAGCCGTCAAGTTTTCGCCGTTGACGATATTCGGATCGGCGCCGTGGCTGAGCAGCAGTTCGATCATGGGGCCGTTGTCGGGAATGACCGTGGCGTAAATCAGCGGCGTATTCCCTTCGTCGTTCACTGCGTTCACATCGGCGCCGGCTCGGAGCAAACGTTTCGCTTCGTCGACATCGCCACACCAAGCCGCGTTGTGCAACGGCGTCTGGCCTTGCATGGTCGCCAAGCTGGAAACCGTGCCGGAATCGTCCCTCTCGGCACATCCGCCAAAGAAGACCATCAACGCCAGCAGCCATGAAAGAGAAAAGTGCCGCATGTGGTGAATTCCTTGCCGCGATTGATTGTCGAGCGTTGCACAAGGCCGGGACGAGGAACCTCCGGGAAGTCCCTCGGAAGTACCCGCCCCCCTGCCGGAAAAGCCCCATTGTATCCGGGCGGTGTGTGGCGTCAATCGGCCGCTATCAGTCCCTCCGTCCGGCAAAAGATGACCATCGGCGGTAGGCGGGCGCGAACTATTACGAACCTATTACACAGCGCATACACAGTTGCCATGGGCGGTTGGGCGACAGAATTTATAATTACTTTCAGTCCGAGACGCTGGCCACGCAAGCCACACCGATTCTTCCTCACGCCCCCCAAGACACACGACGAACGACAACGGAGCACCACGGCATGATCGCCCCTAACAAACCGAAACTCGCCAGTAATTCCCAACGCGCCACCGGCTCGGTGCATCCGAAGGGTTCCCGGGCGAAGATTCTGCTCAGCGGAGTTTTCGGGCCTTATGCCCAAGACGACCAGTTCGGCAGTCGTAAGATGAACCCCATGGAACTGTATCACAACCAAGTGACGCGAACCCAGGGGCCGTTCTCCTTGCGGATGTTCCATCGAAGCTGGGGCATCATGCTGATCCAGGCCAACATCGAAGCGCCCTGCACGGTGTTGGATTTCCCCGAAAGGGAACGGTTCATCGAAGAGATTCGCCAAAACGATTACGACATCGTCGGCATATCGAGCATCACGACGAACATACTCAAGGTCAAAGAGATGTGCCGGTTGGTGCGGAAGTATCTGCCGAAGGCCACGATCGTCATCGGCGGCCATCTGGCCAACGTGCCCGACCTGGCCGAGCGCGTCGACGCCGACCATGTCGTCAAGGGTGACGGCGTCCGCTGGTTCCGTGGCTTCCTGGGCGAAGACCAAGAACGGCCGATGAACCACCCGGCCGTTCTCTCGGGCATCGGCACGCGAAACGTAGGCATCACCGTCAAGGAAAAGCCGGGCGACGTGGCCGCCACGCTGATTCCCTCGGTGGGCTGCCCCTTGGGGTGCAACTTCTGCTCCACCTCGGCAATGTTCGGCGGCAAGGGGAAGTTCGTCAACTTCTACCAATCCGGCGACGAACTGTTCGACATAATGTGCCAATTGGAACGCAAACTAAAGGTCGACTCCTTCTTCATCATGGATGAGAACTTCCTGTTGCACAAACGGCGATCACTGCGTCTGCTGGAACTGATGGAGAAACACGACAAGGCTTGGGCCCTGTACGTCTTCAGTTCCGCCAACGTGCTCAAGACATACACCATCGACCAGTTGGTCCGATTGGGAATTAGCTGGGTGTGGATGGGTATCGAGGGGAAGAAGAGCCAATACACCAAGCTCGACGGCATCGACACCTTCGATCTGATCCGCGAACTGCAATCGCACGGCATCCGAGTGCTCGGCTCGACGATCATCGGTTTGGAGAACCACACGCCGGAGAACATCGACGAGGCCATCGAGTATGCCGCCAAGCACGACACTGACTTCCATCAGTTCATGCTCTACACGCCGATCCCCGGCACTCCGTTGCACGCGGAGCTTTCGGCCAAGGGTCTTATGAAGGACGAGAGCGAATTCCACCCGGCCGACATCCACGGACAACACATCTTCAACTACAAGCATCCCACGATTCCCGTCGGCGACGAGTCCGAGATGGTAGTCCGGGCTTTCGACCGCGACTTCCAGCGCAATGGCCCCAGTGTCGCCAGAATCGTGCGAACCACGCTGGCCGGTTGGAAGCGTTATAAGAACCACCCTGACAAGCGCGTCGTTCGTCGATATGCCAGCGAAGCCCGCGAACTGGCCACCACCTTTTCGGCCCTGGTCGCGGCGGCCAAGCGATATTATCGCAACGATCCCGAGATGCACGCGAAGATGTCGGCCTTGCTCAAGGAACTCAACGCCGAGTACGGCTGGAAATCCCGCTTCTTCTCGACCATCGGCGGGCTGTACGTCTCTTGGAAAATCCGCCGCGAAGAGAAACGCCTTGCCTCTGATTGGACCTACGAGCCGCCCACCTTCCACGAGCGCAACGCCGCGAGGGAAGACGCCCCGACCGTTCCGCTTTGCGATTACGTTTCGCCGAGCGAGCGGCTATCCGAGAATGTCCCCGCTCCGGCGAAGAACCGATTGGTGGAGATCGTCGAGGCGGGTCGTTAGAGCGGCACGCCTATTGTCGCCTTTCGCTCCGCGAAAGTAGCGCATGCACGTCGTTGCCGATAATTGCATCGCGCTACTGCCCCGGATCATTGTGAGAACTCACGATCATTCAAGCAACGAGGACGTAGATGTCTTGTCGCCTTGCCGTTGCGCACGCTACTTTCGCGGAGCGAAAGGCTACAATGGTTGAGGAGTGAACTACTCGTCCGCTTTCAAGTCCTCGTGAACGCGGGCGAGAACCTCGGGTATCTCGATACTTTGCGGACACTTCTCCTCGCACTCGCCGCACGAGACGCAATTGCCGGCCCTTTGCTCCTCGGGCAATAGCGAGTAGAGAGTTCGGCTCAGCTTCAGCGTCGTGTTCTTCAATACGCTGGCCGCGTTGTGCAGGTCGATGTTCATCGGAATGTTCACGCCGTTGGGACACGGCATGCAATAGCCGCACTTTGAACAAGGCGTGGGCTTGAGTTCCTCGTGGGCCGCTTGTAGAAGTTCGACCAAACGACGGTCGGCCTCACCGAGAGTGCCCACACCCGAGCGGTCGGCGCTGGCCAGGTTTTCCTTCATCTGCTCAAGGCTGCTGGCGCCGGTCAAAACCAGCGAGACCTCCGGCTTGTCCCAAAGCCATTGTAGAGCCAGATCGACCGGGGTGGTGCCCTCGGCGGCGTTTTCATCCCAAATCTTCCGCAGCGGCTCGGGCAGCGCGACCAGCGAACCGCCGAACAGCGGCTCCATCACCACCACGGCGATGTCCTTTTCGGCGGCGTATTGCAGGCCCTCGGTGCCGGCCTGAACGTTCTCGCAGGCGTAGTTGTATTGAATCTGGCAAAAGGCCCAATCGCCGGCGTCGATGATTTCCTTGAACGAGTCGAGCGTGTCGTGGAAGGAGAAGCCGAGCCGGCCGATGCGCCCGTCGGCTTTGGCTTTCTCGGCCCAATCCAACACGCCCAGGTCGCGAAGGTTGTGCCACCAGGGTTGCTTCAGGCAATGCAGCAGATAGAAATCGATGTGCTCGGTTTGCAGCTTCTCAAGTTGCTCGTTCAGGTAGCGGTCGAAATCGTCGGTCTTTTCGATTGCCCAGGACGGCATTTTCGTGGCCAGACTGACTTTGTCGCGATAGCCATTGGCTAGAACCTTACCGACGACCCGCTCGGAGTTGCCCTCGTGATATGGATAGGCAGTATCGACGTAGTTCGCCCCGGCGTCGATGGCGTGGCAAATCATCTCCTCGGCGGCCGGTTCGTCGATATCGCCGGGCTCGCCGGTCGTCGGCAGCCGCATGGTGCCGATGCCCAAGGCCGAAACTTGCCCGAGTTTTGAATCCAAGGTGTTTAACTTACCTGAGTTGCGGTATTTCATGGTGTGGGGAGGTCGGGGGTTGGGGATCGGGGGGAGCGGTCAGGACATAGGTGACTCGTGGCTCAATGCTCAGTGCTCACTGCTGACGGCCAAACCAGTCAGTATAAGAAATCGCTGATCGGTTGTCGATTGCTCTTTGGTGGTTCGCTGGTCCGCGCAACTTGCCTAGATTGCAGGTAAGCGAACGCGAATTGACCGCATTAGACCGACAAAAACGCCGAAAACTCGCGTCGACTCGTTTGCCCGGTTTTTGCTATACTCCCGCCCATGTCAAAACAACTCAAAAAACTGCTTACGCAAGCCGAACGGCCGAGAATCCTCGTCGTCGGCGACGTCATGCTCGACCGCTATCTGTGGGGCGATGTCGATCGAATCAGTCCCGAAGCGCCCATTCCAGTTCTCAAGGTGGGTAAACGCGAAAACCGTCTTGGCGGAGCCGGCAGCGTGGCAAGCATGCTCGCCGCCCTGGATGCCGACGTTTCCCTGATTACCATCACCGGAAACGACGCGGAAGGCACGTTGGTTCGTGAATTGCTGGAAAACGTTGGCGTCGACACCCAATGCGTGTTGGCCGACCCACAGCGGACGACCATCGTCAAGGAGCGCCTGCTTGGCCGCACCCACAGCCGCAACCCCCAGCAGATAATGCGCGTCGATCACGAACGAGACGAGCCGGTCGGCGAGCAGTTGCGAGACCAGATACTCGACTCGGTGGCCAAGCAACTCGTGGGCGCCCACCTGTTGCTTATAAGCGACTACGGCAAGGGCGTTTGCGCCGACGACATGATCCCGCGGATCGTCGAGTTGGCCGCCTCGATCGAGGTGCCCGTGGTCGCCGATCCGATTTCCAAGGTCGATTACAGCCGTTACGCCGGTTGCGAATGCATAACGCCCAACCGGACCGAGGCCTCGACCGCTCTTGACATGTCGATCGTCACGCCCGACGACGGGCTGGAAGCGGCCGAGCGACTGTTGGAATTTGGCGTCCGCTCGGCAATCGTGACCCTAGACCGCCACGGCATCGCCTGGGCCGGTCCCCAAGGGCAGCGGAAGCTGTTTCCAGTGCAGGCAAAACAGGTATACGACATCACCGGCGCCGGCGACATGGTCCTAAGCTCGTTGGGATATTGTCTGGCGGCCGGAGTGGACTACAGCCAGGCCATCGAGTTGGCCAACATCGCCGGCGGTTTGGAGGTTCAGCGTCTGGGCGTGGTGCCCCTTTCCCGTCGCGAATTGCTGGCCGGATTGCTCGGCGAGGATTACTCGTCGGGCCGGAAACTGCTGAGCATCGATCAGCTCCTGGAGCAACTTCGCAAGGTCCGCCAACCGGGCGTGCGGGTGGTGATGACCAACGGCTGCTTCGACATCCTTCACCCCGGCCATGTGGCTCTCTTGCAGGAATCGCGCCGATTGGGCGACGTGTTGGTAGTCGGTCTAAACAGCGACGCCAGCGCCCTGAAGCTAAAGGGCCCCGGCCACCCGGTCATCAACCAGGAAGGCCGCGCCGAGATGCTCTCGGCCCTAGGCTGCGTCGATTACGTGGTCCTCTTCGAGGACGAAAGCGTGCTGGGCCTTGTCGAGCGGGTTCTGCCCGACGTTTTGGTCAAAGCCGACCAATACGCCGCCAGCGAAGTCGTCGGCCACGAAGTAATCGAACGCAACGGCGGCCAGATAGTTCGCGTGCCCATGAAGGGGACGTTCTCCAGCAGCGGTTTGGTCGAGAAAATACACCAATCGGCCGTGGAGCGGTGTTGAGCTGACAGAACCGGACGCTAACGCGTTGCGGCTGATGCCGATCAGCCGCCGGGCGTTAGCCCCCGGTTGTGTCAAAACTTCATCCCTAGCAAATTCCGAATCCCTAGCGCGAGGATTATCCGCAATGCCGCCACGGCTTCGCCTGAGTCGATCTTGGAACTGCCGACTTGACGGTCGACGAAGATGATGGGGGTTTCGCCGAAGCGGACGCCGAGTTTCTTCAGATGCCAGAGAATTTCTTCCTGGAACGAGTAGCCGCGGGAACGGACCTTCTCGAAGTCGACCTTCGCGAGGTACTCGACGCTGTAACAGCGGAAGGCTCCGCTGCAGTCTTTGGGTTTCAAGCCCAACAGCCAGCGGCTGTAGAGGTTTACGCCTTGGCTCATGAAGTGGCGTTTGAATGGCCAGCCCTCGACTCCGCCG
>Ga0180432_10009843_pt1 | contig 11571 bp, 20 predicted proteins | sample SS_ome_10_FD_132414 | JGI IMG/M metagenome (GOLD analysis project Ga0180432, IMG submission 132414) | Hypersaline lake sediment archaeal communities from the Salton Sea, California, USA - SS_1_MS_2 metaG | ecosystem: Environmental > Aquatic > Non-marine Saline and Alkaline > Hypersaline >... | reverse complement strand
TGGGGTAAGCATGGTTTGGGCAAGTCGGCAATCGTCTCACAGGAAGCAACCAACAACCAAATGGGAATTATTAACCTGCGTCTGTCGCAGTTGGAGGCGTCTGACCTCCGTGGAATGCCTGACAAGGACGAGGAAGGCCGCACAGTCTATCGTCCGCCAGCGGAAATGCCTCGTGGTGGTCTTACCTGGGAAGAAGCCCAAGCGATGGTCATGGCTGAGAAGGACCCAATTCGCCAACACGAAATAACAGAACGACTCCAGGGCCGGCTCAATGAGGGCTTCCTCTTCTTGGATGAAAGCTTCAGGGCGCAAGATGACGTCCAGCAAGCAGCATTTGAGTTGGTCTATGATCTCAAGGTAGGTCAGTATATCCTTCCTCCCGGATGGTCCATCGTCTGTGCCAATAACTTCTTCGAGGGTTATTTGACGAATGCATTTATGGACCCAGCCTTCCTGGACCGGTTCTGCCACATCGTGCTCAGTGATGGCGAATCAACCACCCAAGAGTGGGTCAACTATATGGTCGAAAGGCACGGAGATATTGCTGCAGAAGTGATTGAGTTCTGCGCTACCTCTCCCGAGTGTCTTGATGGCCCTCGGACAGCCCACGAGCTTGGTTTCAGCATCACACCGTCCCGCAGAACCTGGGACATGCTGGCCCGAGTGATGGCTGCTTGTGCTGAGGGTGACTATTCCGAAGAAGCCAAGACAGAGGTATATGCTGGTCTGGTTGGCCGTGACATGGCAATCCAGTTCACCAAGCACAAGTGCCCTGTCAAGCCCAGAGACATCATTGAGAAGGGTGTCAAGGCGATGGCAAGCAAGATGGCCAAGCTGCAGCGCAATCAGTACGTCGGTCTCACATGGGGTCTCAGCTCTCACCTGAATAACCACATGACTGAGAAGAAATACATTGACGTGGCTCTGGATTATGCAGAGTGGATGCTCAATCAGACTCGCGAGAAGGACCTGATCACTGGGTTCCTTGCTGGTCTGGTCACCGGCGATGCTAATGACCGCATCAAGTCCACTCGCCGCGCAGCACTTGCCAATCCTCGTGTCGCAGCCCTGATTAACAAGGCTGAGAAGAAGATTGGCAAGAAGAACACCCTCTTGCAAGAATTGGAAAAGCGTCCAGCTCTCGCTAAGTTGGTCAGCAAGACAGCATGGGGCTCTGCCGACTGATTAAATAGACTGGGGTCCCAAAAATTCTGGGCAGGGAGCCGGCAAACGGTCGGCTCCCTCGGTCTCTTAAGGAGAGAACATGAGCATGGACGGAGCAGCATACGATCACCTGCAGAGGGCCAAGTTGATAAACATCGCAATTCTCTTTATGGCGAAAATTTAAGGAACATTGAAAGGGAAAAATTAAAGGTCTGGCCAAACGAAAAAATCACACAAATCGTTGGTGAGGCCGTCGACATACACATGGAAAGTGGCATGGAACAATGCTCATTTATTGTCCGTGGCTGGAAAAAAAGAAAACACACCATCACACTTAATTGAGGAAGTACTCAAGGATAAGGAGAGAGAAATGAAATATGAAATCAGCAAAAAAGAAAAAGCATTGATTGATTTTAAGGAATCAATCAAGGAAAATAAATCACTTAATTCGATGATGAAAATGAATTATCAAGAAAGTATAGATTTCTTGATTGGGTGGCTGTCTGCTGGGGGTGAAAGCGAATTGGATGAGTCAATTCTACAATTCTTGAAAGAAATAGGAGAATTTAAAGAAAATTGGTGAATTCATCCAAATATGATAGTTATCAATGGTTTGAAAAAAAGAAAACACACCATCACACTTAAATAATTAAAGGGGGAGTTCACCCCACACGTTTCTCTTATTGAGGTAGGAGAAACGTGTGGGGTGATTTAGGGGCACCCGATTAGGGGTTGCGGCGCGATTCCTACCACATGTTGTGCCAATAAAGAGCCTCCTCCCCCTCCCGCCATTTAAATGAAAGGGATTCGATGAAAGAATTGGGAGAGTTTAATATTGATTCCGGGGTGATGATTCTTACTGATCCTTGTTATGACAAATCAGCATGGTGTCAAATTAAGGATATACCAGCAAGAAATGGAAAATGGTTTGCTTTCGTAAGAAAACAAGACGAAGGCGAATGGGGAATCAGAGTTGCCGAATTGTGTGCTATTCACTCTGAAGTAATGGGTCGTTCGTGCCTAGATGCCTTCAAAAATATGGTTGCCAATATGGTAGATGGGTGTCGACTCTGCCCCACTTTTCCAGAGATTAATGTATGAAGATTGAGTTTTTCAGAATCATTGCGATAAACAGATACAAAGCACAAAAAGTGATGATCCCGATTTTGACAAAACCTACCATCTTTCCAAGAAAACCAGCAAAAGAAGAAGGCAAAGGTGATACGATCGACGTTTATATATAAGGAAACAAATGAAAAAAGCCAAGCTGTTGATGTTCAAGATCAACAACAACGAAAAACAAATCAAAAAGATGGAAGAACTCAACTGCCCACAGCAAACGATCAAAGACAGCAAAGATCGTTTAAAGACCAAATTCGCAATCTTGTCTTCGGAGTTCGGTCTTACCGAAGAGGACTACAAGAAATTTGTGAGAAAAGAATGGCTCACAATTGAAGGTGCTGAGATGCATGCCGAGCGCATGGGGAAATGCCTTGCGCATCTCCGCATAATCCAACAAAACGGATACGATATTTACAATGATCCGTGTCAAGACAAAGATTGCTTCGATTGTGACGATTACAAAGAAGCCACGGAAGAACAAAACCTCAGATATTGCCACGGTCAAGATGTTGATACTGGGGAAAAGATAGTTGACGAAGAAGATTTTCAGGATTAAATCATGAAATGCCACTGTGGTGACGAAGCAACTTGCAAAGTGACTGTTAAGGGGATGGAGTGGTATAAGTTTTACAACAATTCACCATCCTGCAAGAATTGCGCCGAAAGAACAACCCGTTCTCACGGCAAAGACAAGGTCACAATCAAAGACCTGTAATTCCCATCTGGTATATAAAATCCCAAGGAGAAATCATGAAACGAGCCATGTTCATGAGGCGTGTCTGTATAGGTGCGGGGGATGCCCTACTATACAAGTTGTCCGACCCGGTTGAATACAAAAAAGACGAAAAGACGAATGATGTGGTGGTGTCAGCGGCGATAGCCCCGAATGGAAACAAGAATGTCGTAATCTTCCCGTCCGATGAAAACGGTGAGATATTGGGGTATGATTCAATTGTTGATCTTGAGGACACACTTGATCATGAGGAGGCGCTGGTCAAGCTTGGCTATCAAATAATGTGATGAATAGAAAACAAAGAAAGAAACGCAAGAAGGAATACAAAAAACATATGGCCAAGGTGCATTTGCGACAAGATTATGTTAAAAGCAACCAAATTTGCTAAGGAGATGGGACTATAATGGAATCTCTTACTGAAACCATTCGGCGCGAAGATCTCAGAGACAAAATGCTAAACGGATCAAAGGCAAAAGCTGCTTTAAACAAGATAGCACGAGAAGCCGGCATCAAAATCGAAATTGATAGCTGCACAAATGGGTGCATAAGATTTGATGTAATCAAAGAAAGTGGAAACATGGTTAGTACTCAAAGAGCAATGATTTTCAACATTCTTGGTGACATTCACGGAAACGTGTTTAGTGTAATGGGCGATGACAAATGCAGGCCATTATATCAGGTCCTGAAAGAAGAGTACGGAGATTAACGTGGAGTTGGGGTTCGAGATAGGATCCTCGTAGGTAGAATACCGACCTTAACACCGTTCGGTTCCCCCAACCCACTATTGGAGCAAATCCATGATAAGGGCAACGGTTAGTTCAAAAAACAAACGGAATAGAGATAAAGGTAGGATAATTCTTCAGATTGGCAAACACAAGATTTTCCACATAAGTGACAAAGAAGCATCACAACTACTAGAAGATCTTATCAACATATCTACAGAAAGAGGATTTTGATGGGTGGAACAAAATCTTCTGAAACAGCAGAATCAGAAATTCTAAAGGAATTACTGAAAATTTTAAAAGAAAAGATGCCGCGTTTGAGAAGATACGGAGAAGAATGTGAATTTGAATTGAGAACTTGGGCAAATCCAGAACTTCGGTGTAACCGGTGTTTTGGGTATGTTAAGATACTAGACGGTTGTTTCAAAATCGAACACAAAGGCGTAAAAGCCACTGTAGAATTAGCCAGTCCAGAATGTTTTGATAAAGTAGCATCAATGTTGTTAGAAAAACCAACACCACCAAACCCAGCTTGGGAGAAAGAATTAAACAAAATCAGGACCCGAAGAAAATGAACTGCCCACTTTGTAAACATCAAGCAAACCTCTACGCAGAAACCAAACCCAATGGCAAAATTGGTATTTTCTGTCATCGATGTGAGAAGGGATACTATACCACCAATCCAGAAAATGGGTGGGAAATAATTGAATATTCATTTAAACCACCAAAGAATTTAGTTAAACGAGAACAAGAATTGGCAAAAATCCATAACATTGACATGAACAAGGAAATATTGATGCTTGCTGAAAAGGAATTTGAAATATTCATAACTGGAAAATGGGAAGTTGTGAGAAATTAATCACAGGAGATATATGGAAGATCTTCTGACTTACGATGAGATTTATGATATTGCCGAATTTGCTGTTGGTGATGGGGTGATTAGTTACGACATTACTGATCTTCTTGAAACCGCCAATAAAGGCGTAGAAGAATTAGAATACGAATTGAAATCAATTGCGCCCGGGAATGATTGGGATGATGGACTACGCGCTATTTTTGCTACCCTTATCGTTATGTTGGAGACAAATGGTCATGAACGCGATGATCTTTATAAAATAATTAAGTGTTGGAAGGGGCGGCTGGATTAATCTCGAAAATGGAAGATGGGAGAAACATGTCGGATGAAATCAAACAAGCATTGATCAGGCATCTCTACGCCATCATAGAAGATGCAGATATCGGTCGGGTGCTCATCAATGGCGAAGAACTCGATATTATCGCCCAGGCAGACAGACCACCTATGGAAACAGATAAAAGATGGGGTCTTGGTTCCACTTATCAACCAGTTCGACGATTTGCTTTGTGTCGAATTTGACTGAGTTAGCGTTCATAAATGAAGCGCAACTTCTTTTTGCCATATACCTTCTTGTGACCAAGTTTCTCTGCAAATTCTTTTTCTTTCATTCCCATTTTAACAGCCATGTTGTAAAGTGTCTTTTTGTGGGTAACCCAGCCATCGATGCCTTCGTACCAGTAATCGGGCTTGACTTCGCCATCGAGTTTGAAGTTGCAAGCTTTGTATGTAGCTCCATCATGGTTGAAAGTTGTATCGCAATATGAAATTATGGTTTTGTATTGCGGATTCAGGGCTTTGATACATCTGGACACGAACCAGGACGCAAAATTTTTCTTCTGGTACCGGGGATGAATACAGAGTCGAGATAATTCTCTGGCCGTTTTCTTATCCCAAGGCAAGTTTTGCCTAACAAGAGGGCTGAAGACACAGACAGCAACCAATTCGTCTCCTAGATATGCACCGAAGGAGATGCCGCCACGACCAGCGTTTGGTAGGTAATGATACTTTGACAGAAGGAGACGGTAGTCTTTGGCTGGACAATCTCTGATTTCGACATTTTCAAATGCGAAATCAACTAATTCCATCTCAGAGATACCAAGCCAATATTTTACGAGCTCAATAATTTTGTCACGACACTTGAAATCCTGTTCCCACAGATACTTTATTTCATAATCAGAGCTATGATATCTCTCGATGTAAGTTGATTTGGCTTTATCGTTGGCTATTTGTTCTGTGCTTGAATGCCAATATAGTCCATTGCATTCAATCAACAGAGTTGTGTCGTTAATTCGCGGAACTACACAATCAAATTCGTGAGGTCCAATTTTGGTCTCTGGATCGTCTTCGCCATCGTTTCTTTCGATAAAGTGTTCAACACCAAGGTCATCCAGAATGGAATACAATGTAAGTTGTAGCGATGACACTCTTTTGACATTCTGCCTGGCTTTGATGAGTTTTGGTATCATCTTTGCTCTGTACTCTTCATCTGCCCACAATAATTTGTGGGCCTCGGAAATTTTCTTCTTGTATGATTCAGAAGATTGTATTTCTAGCATCTTAGATCGGAATTCAGAATCTCTCCATCGCTCTACATTAAATTCTATAATTTTGGATCTGTATTCTTTGTTTTCCCACTTTTCTTTCGACTTAGAGGAAATATTGGATCTATAATCTTCATCTTTCCATTTTGACTTCATATTAGAAGAAATTTTGGGCGTGACAGATGATCTGAACTCTGGATCTTTCCAGCGATCTGAAAGATTATTTGCCATTTTCTTCTTAGTCTCTTCTGAGTATTCTCTTTTGTTAAATTTTGCAATGGCTTTGTGGACTCGATCTTTGGTTTCTGGAACATTCATGGCACATTTTCTACACAACCAATCACCGCAAAGGTCAGAAGAATGTCGCATTGTCTTGGTTCCAGATTTACCACAGCCATCGCAAATAACAGCGACTCTTGGTCTTCTCTTAACCGAGATTTCATCTGGTCCACTAATTAAAAATTCAGATTCTGATCTTTCCCAATCTATCATATACATCCTCCTATTCTTATTTTTGATAAAATACCACGAAATTGCTTTGTTAGCATGATCCCCTTAGGAATTTTTGGATCAAATATAAATACAAAAGAAAGGAGCTCTAATGGATGGAGCAGCATATGATCTTCTACAACGCGCGAAATGCAGACTCATCATGAAAGAGCCGTTCTACGGCACGATCGCCATGATGTTCGAATTCAAAGAATCAAAACACATCCCCACTATGGGTGTATCAATTGTCTCGAACGGAATGGTTAAATGCATTTACAGCCCCGACTTTGTGAAAGGCCTAAGCCTTGAACAGCTTTATGCTGTGATCATGCACGAATGTGAACACATCATTAGAATGCACCCCGTACGGGAAGAGAATCGAAACCACGACGGGATGAACATCGCTGCTGATTTCACCATCAACGGCAAACGCTCAAACCCGACTTGTGCTTACAAAGAGGAAGGCAGCAGCCCTATCGTTCCAATGGAAGATGGTTGTTTTATTCCTGAAGACTGGCCTGCCAATGAAAACATGGAAACGTATTACACAATGTTGCCACGATGCAAAAAGTGCGACAACATTGTGCCATGGGATCATAAAACCGGCAAGGCCAGTGACAAGCACAAATGTGGCCAAAACCAATCACAGCAAGGTCAGGGCCAAGGTCAGAATCAAAGCCAGAATCAAGGACAAAGCAGCGGTGGCGCTGGACAGCAACAGGGTCAAGGACAAGGTCAAGGCAGCGGTGGCGCTGGACAGCAACAGGGTCAAGGACAAGGTCAGGGTAACATGCCTGATGGCGTAGAAGTATGCCCCGGTTGTGGTCGGCCATACAAACCAAATGGCGATTATGGTGGTAGTGATGGGGCTGGTGGTAAGCTCATTGATGATCATAGCACCTGGCGTGAAAGTGATGTCTCAGAGGATGAAGCCCGCCAAATTGTAAAGCAGATTGTCGATCAAGCTGCTAGCAATAGTCAAGGCAACGTCCCTGGCCATCTCAAGGAATTTATCGACGCTCTTAACAAACCAGTAGTTCGGTGGCGTGAGATTATGCGGCGATTCCTTGGCCGTCATTCTGGTGGATGTCGTAAGACCTACGCTCGTCGCAATCGCCGTTATGATCAATTTGGTCTAAAGGGTGCCAGCCATCACGCAGTGGCTACGCTAGGAGTTATTATTGACACTAGTGGATCAATCAGTTCTGACGATCTTAGACAATTCTTTGCTGAGATTGAGGCGATTTCCTCTAAGACCAAGACTTGGGTCCTACAATGGGACACTGGCCTGTGCGATTTCCAGAAACGCTACCGCCGAGGTGACTGGAAAACAATCGAGGTCAAGGGCCGTGGCGGCACCGCGATGGATAAGTCCCAGGACTGGGTGGTGGACAACAATATCCCAGCCGATGCGGTGATTATGTTGACGGACGGATATACCGGATGGCGCAAGGAAAAGATGCCCATGCCGTTCTTCGTTTGTCTAACAACCGACACCGAGGACAGCCTCCCAGACTACGCCGAACACGTCAAGATGCCTAAGAGATAGAAAGGAAGAATGATCAAATACCTGCTCATCCTATGTCTGTTGATGATCGGCTGCGCTCAGAAATCAGGGTGTCCCAATTGTGGGGCACCCTTTAAACAAGGGATTTGGGTTAAACACGAACATGCTCTTATCCCCCGCACTCGCGCTAAGAAATTTGAATGCGGATCTGTTGGGCGGTGGCGTAATCACATTCTTTATGTGGGGCAAGAACATTGCAAAAAGCCTAAACCCTAACAGTTCAAATTTACTATAAGGAGGGACTAATATGACAGAGCGCATCGAAGAACTTCTTAGTAAAAAAGAAACATTCGCCCTGGAACACGAGATCAAGCAAACAACCGCAAAGTTGTGCAAGGCTGAGCTTGAAGAACTAGTCAATACATTTCTCGATCAGGTTCTTGCTGATCCAGGGAATCCAATTCTCAAAGCCAAAGCATCAATTACTGCCAAAATCTGGAATGGAAGGTATAAAGACAGGTGAAACCAAAAGACAAACGGGATAGGCACCTCTTGGAGAATTTTGCAAACCCAGACCCGTTAGAGGAATTGAGTGACAAAGATGTGCGAAGGCTCAAAGCAGTCTGGAAGAAAGTGAGACACAAGAGGACTCGAAAACAGGACAAAGATGATCTAAGGAGGTGGAAGTGAGCAGAAATCTCTGCAAAGATCAATGTTGTGGTAAACGTGTGGGGCTTGCCGATCTAATCGGCAAGCCCCTTGAATTCCGAAAGTATTGTGATTATCGCCCAACTCCCGGTGTAAAGTGGACATGCCCCACTTGCAATCGTACTTATTTCATTCATATCAGAACAGGCTTCACAAACTGGGGCGATCTCAAAGACCAATTTGAGAATGATGTAATTGATTTTGGATATGGACACGTACACAAGAACACAAATAAGGGAAAATTTGCCAAGCGAGGCCATGACCACAAAGGCAATGAAGTTATACATGAACTCGGTTGGTACGAGTTTGACATGTCTTTTTATGAGACATACAATGACGAAGGGAAGGGGGTAGACACAGATGACCCAGCCTATCTCTGCACAGAAGAAGACGAACGAACAAGACGATATCAATGAAAATAATCTGACAGTCTCAATACTCAAAGAAGTACGTAAATCTTTCAATAAGGCCGTTGCACACCACAAAAAAGTCACATTGAGGGGAAAAAGGAATAAAAGTAAACACAAATTCAATTTCCGATCGGAAATTATTGTTGGCGATGGCTCACTCTTTGTTGCTTCTTCTACTCATCTAAAAATCTTTAGATGGTTTCCACCACAAAAAAGATTCGCAAACAAACCAATCTGTTTTGTGTCTTTTGCTCAAAACAGATTGGTAATGAATGCGGTAACAACAACAATAAAGATTGTTGACATTTCCGATCCAGACTGCTTTGATGTTCTTTCTAAATCATTTATAGAACTTTTGGAAGGGAAGTAATGAAGATCGACAGAGCCGCAATCATACACGATGATAAAATTTATACTGGGGATGGCAAAAGTCGGCATGGCGAAATAGGCGTGAAAATGATCAAAGACGGCGCTTGCAAACGACCATATCCTGGAGGTAGTGCACAAGGTTTTGTAACAGAGGATGGGGAATTTGTTGATCGTGAAACCGCCTTGATGATGGCAATTCGGGCTGGCCAAGTAAAAGCCGGCGAAACCTGCCATGCACGCATGCTGTTTAGTGAGGACTTGTACTGATGGAAAATTATGACATAATTAGTGAATGGGTCATGTCCAGTCTGGACCCAAAGAAAAGATACGCCGCTACAGTACGCATCCTGAAGGTTGAAGCCGGAATGCTGCACCTGAAATTGTTTACGGCCAAACGGGTTTGGGGTCTCTTGGGTTCGTGTAACGAACATGATATTAAATATGACTTTAAACGCAAAGCAGTTGTCGGTAGGTTCCGCGTATGTAATCGGATTGAGTTAGTAGAAGCCATTCGCAACATACTACGGTTTAAGTTTTCCAATTGTAGCTACGGGACACAAGAATACACGCTGCTATCTGGTGGACCACCCATTAATGGGGCGTTTATAGTATAAAGGATTATGCTGATGATTCAAAAACATTATAGTCTTAAACATGCAGACAAAATCCTAAACAAACTGTTTGAAATTCTCGGCAAAACTGACGATGATACAACACCCCATATTGTTGTAGAATGCTGGGCGAATTGCCGAGAACAAGGTTATGTCCTCAAGCAATGGGATAGACCTTGTGTTGCTTTTGCCAAGCACAGGAATGCTGAAGGTACACGCATCATTTTTGGCAAAAGTGATGAATTTGATTTAACCACCAACATGCCAGCAACTCATTTGTGGGTTGATAGTTCAATGACCTACATAGAAGAAGACGATGACGAAGCAGTCGCTTTTATTATCGATAAATTGGGAATTATCGAGGCCCAATTAACCGGCAAGACGTTGTAATTAATAGGTGTGATATAAATACCTATGATTCGCCTAACCAAAGCTCAAGAAAAAGAAATCAAAGAAGCTCTCTCGATCGAAATTGATCAAGTGTCTGGCTGCTTTGATGAACCTGATAGAGTTGAATTTAAACTTCTTTGGCATCGCGAAGTCATTAGCGAAGATTCATTTTATGTTGACAAAGGAAATCAATGAATAGCGAAATTGCCAACAAAATCTTCCAAAAATTCGAAGAAAGCAACATTGGTCAGGTCATTGGTGGGGAACACACAAACAAAGTCGAAATCCTCCTTGATGGTGATAAAAAGGTTGTAATTGATCAGCGAATTGGGGTAGATGCAACCGTTGAAATTACCAGGAAATGTAATTTTTCTGGTTTCTTCGCTCCAGAAACAAAATTTATGTGGCACATGGGCGATGTGGAAAAAGACATCGACAAATTGGTTGAGAGAATCAAGAAAACCAAAAGTATCCTTGTTGACGGGCCTTATGGGTTTTCAAAACGAAGCACTTACATCAAACGTCAACGCAATGTTGCACAGGCTGCTTCTGGCAATTTTGTCAATGCTGCCCGCGTTCTTGGGATGGTTTCGATTGGTGAAGGTGGGCTGGTTCTTGATGACATCTCATCTCCAGATAGGAAACCATGGTTCTCAATTGAAGTTGGGTCTGAATCAAGGGCAAGATTTAAAATTGTCTATGACCTTGAAAATTGGTGGCCAGTAACGACACCAAGGAGGTCAATGTGGAATGGGAAGGCAGACGACCCCGAGCGTGTGACAAGCGTGTTGGCAATCACCGAAGGCAGATTGCTGACAATGCATGACAAATTCGTAATCGATCTTGCTGTTAAGTTGTATAACGAAGACGAGTGGAGCAGCAAATGAATAACCGCTACATATCTGACACGACAGTAGAAAGCGTTGAACACTCATCGCTATATGATGGA
>Ga0180432_10009842_pt1 | contig 11572 bp, 8 predicted proteins | sample SS_ome_10_FD_132414 | JGI IMG/M metagenome (GOLD analysis project Ga0180432, IMG submission 132414) | Hypersaline lake sediment archaeal communities from the Salton Sea, California, USA - SS_1_MS_2 metaG | ecosystem: Environmental > Aquatic > Non-marine Saline and Alkaline > Hypersaline >... | reverse complement strand
GGGGAGATAGGGAGAGGGGGAGAGGGGGAGGAGGGCAAGACCACAGCTATTCGTCTCCCCGATTCGAGGTAAATCCGCCTGTAGTTTTCTGTTCCAGTAGTAGCAATAGAGGGCCGTTTACTCCTATCACTTTTGTGGATTCTAAATAGTTTATCAATATGATGGGGCGATAGACACGATCGCTTTTTAAGAGTTCTACAACATTACAGTATGGGTGAGACAAGAGGTGTTGTTGTCCTATTTCACGGGGTTCAATTTTTGAAACAGTAATCGAGTTATTCGATATCTACTTTATCGAGATTCTTTTTGAACCGCCGTACGGCGGTTTTTTGCTTTTTTGGACTTTTCGCTCTTGACGTCCCAGGGGAATAGATTTTCCAAAACGGCGTTTGAACTGTAGAGTATTTTCAGAGGGCGCCGTTAAAGGGATATTGAGAAGCTTATTGAAAGCTTGGGCGTTTATAGATGGAGGGTTAAATGAGAGTGAAGCCGATTAGCGTGCTGTTGATAGAAGACAACCTCGGTTATGCCCGGTTGATCGAGGAGATGATAAAAGACGCCAAGGGGAAATCCTTCACCGTTGAGCATCGAGAAAGCCTTAGCAAGGGTATAAAACGCTTGACGGCGGGGGGAATCGACGTGGTACTCCTGGACCTGTTGTTGCCCGAAAGCGGGGGGCTCTCCACGTTTCTCACCGTCAGGGACAGGGCTGGGAACACTCCGGTTGTGGTCCTTACATCCGTCGAGGACGAAGTGACCGCCACGGAGGCGGTCAAGAGGGGCGCCCAGGACTACCTCTTCAAGAGGGAGATAACGCCGGGGCTCTTGGTCAGGGCGCTCTCGTACGCGGTTTTGAGGGTGGAGACCGAGGCGAAGCTCACTGAATCGAAGCTGAAGCTCAGGGCCCAGTATATGGGGATTCCGATCCCCACATATACATGGCAAAAGAGGAAGGAGGGTTTTGTCCTCGTCAACTACAACGACGCCGCCCTCTCGGCCACCGATGGGAAGATATCCAATTATCTTGGGAGGGTGGCAAACGAGATGTTCGACAACGAGAAGGAGATCTTGAGGGGCCTGTACAACTGCTACAGCAAAAAGACAACGGTAAAAAGGGAGATGACAGAAGGCTGTGATCTTCTCGGGGAGGGAAGGTGTCTCGCGGTTAGCTATACCTACGTTCCCCCCGACCTCGCTTTGCTCCATACCGAGGACATCACCGGGCGCCTTCGCACCGAGGAGGTGTTAAAGGAGAGCGAAGGGAGAAACGCCGCCCTGTTGAAGGTCCTTCCCGATATCGTCTTTCGCAATTCAGTGGACGGTCAATGCCTGGACTTTCACTGCACCGATTCCGAATACCTCCTGATGAGGCCGGAGGAAATCGTAGGGAAGCGGATTGACGAGATACTGCCCGAAGACCTGAGCGACAGGTTTATGAGCTCCATCAAAGGCTGTCTCAAGAGCGGAGAGGTTAAGGCCATTGAATGTCGGATGCCTACGCTTGTAAAGGGGGCCAAGGACTTTGAGGTCAGGATGGCGGTGAGCGGAGAGAACGAGGCCTTGACCATCTTGCGCGACATTACCGAGGTGAAGAGACTCGGCAGGATATCGAGGGTTAAGAGCATAATTACGGAACAGGTGACCGACGCCGTAATCATAACCGATACCGATCTGAAAATTATCCACGTTAACCGTGCCGCCAAGGAGATGTACGGTTACCCGGAGGAGGAGCTTTTGGGAAAGAGCCTCGATTTGCTGGATGCCGAGCGGACGTCGGAGGGGAGCCGGGGAAAAATGTACGACAGGATATCCTCCGGCAAGATGTGGGTGGGAGAGAGGAAGAACTTGAAAAAGGACGGCACCGCCTTTGACTGCGAGTTCAAGATTTCCCCCCTGTTTGACAACGGCGGTGAGACAGTCTCCTATGTCGTGGTTGTGAGCGAAATCGCCTATCGTAATAAATGGGTGGAGAAGATTATAGGGGCGGCCAAGGAGTGGCAGTCCACCTTCGACTCCTTCTCCGACAAGATCTCGATAATCGATAGAGACCATTGTTATATAAAGGTAAACATGGCCTTCGCGAAATCCCACAAAAAGCATCCAAGGGACATAGTTGGAAAGGTCTGCTACGAGCTTGAGCACGGATTGAATGAGCCGCTGCCCGACTGCCCCCATAAGAAGGTCATCGAGACAAAAAAGCCGGTTGTATTGCAGGAGTATGATCGGGAGAGGGGGGTATATACAGAGGCGACCATATCGCCTATTTTCAACGACAACAACGATGTCATCGCCACGGTGAATTTTACAAAGGATATAACCGAGAGGAAGCTGGTCGAGCAGAAGATAAAACAGTCTCTGGATGAAAAGGAGATTCTCTTGAGGGAGGTTCATCACAGGGTCAAAAACAACCTGCAGATCATCTCTGGACTCCTCGATATGGACGGGATTAAAATGGTGGGCGGTAAAGACAGCTTCGAGCTTTTTAATGACGCCCGCTCGCGGATTCACACGATGGCCCTTATACATTCCCAGCTCTACCAGAGCGAGAGGTTTGACAAAATAAACCTTGTTAAACACACCCAAGACCTGATAAACTACATCTCCGCTGTTCATGCATCGAGACATGTAAATATAGTTCCCGTTATCGAGGACTTTGACGTTACAATTTCCGTGACCCAGGCCATTCCCTTGAGCCTGATACTGAACGAGCTGTTTACGAACGCCTACAAACACGCGTTCGACGAGGGAGAAAAGGGCACCCTCGAATGCACGATCAGGGAATCCGCCGAGGGCGTTATTACGGTTGTGGTCAAAGATGACGGTGTCGGACTGCCCGAGGGGTTTAACATCAACGAGGTCGATGGCTTGGGTCTCAGGCTTGTCAGGAACCTCGTCAGGGAACAGTTGATGGGGGATATATTTATAGAATCGGGCGATGGTGGGACTCGATTTGTAATTGAGTTTAATGCGCTCAAAGAGGAGGGCAAGTATGTCCAGGATACTGGTAGTTGATGATGAGGTTGTGATCTCGATGCAGCTTGAGGAGCGGTTGTCGTCGATGGGATACAATGTGGTGGGAAGGGCGTCTTCGGGGAGGGAGGCGGTGGATAAGGCGAAAAAGCTGAATCCGGATCTTATTCTCATGGACATCGTCATGCCGGGGGACGTGGACGGGATCGAGGCCTCCCGAATAGTGAAGCAGGACCTCGATATACCGGTTATCTTTCTTACCGCCTTTGCAGACGACGAAAATATCATGAATGCGAAGACAACGGAGCCCTTCGGGTATATCGTCAAGCCGTTTCAGGAGAGGGAGGTCAAGGCGGCGATCGAGGTGGCTCTCTACAACAAGCACGTCGGCACACAGCTGCGCCGATCCGAGCTGAAGTACCGTACGATCCTCGACAGGGCAAACGATCCGATAATGATTTTCGAGGCTTCCGACCTCGATGTAATCGAGACAAATAAAAAGGCTCAGGAGTTCTTCGGGATATCTTACGACAGGTTTATCGGGATGGACGTTTTCAGGCTCTTACCCGAGCAGGAGATAAAAAACTTCAATAAGCTGATCAAGAAGCTGATGAAAAGCAAAAAGCCGGTTCTGGAGAACTTCTTTGTTGTGGGCGATAATGGAGAAGCTGTCCCGGTTGAGGTCAGTGCGTGTACGGCCAACCTCGAGGACGAGGTGGTGATTATAGCGATATTGAGGGACATCACCAAGAGGGAGCTCGCCGACTGGGAGAAGAAGATACTGGTGGAGCTGAAGAGATCCATCGAGAAGGCAAAGAGGCTCAGCGGAATTATCCCCATCTGCGCCGCTTGCAAGAAGATCAGAGATAAGGACGGGAAATGGGTTCAACTCGAGGTGTTTATCAGGGACAACTCCGAGGCGGACTTCTCTCACGGCATCTGTCCGGACTGTAAGACAAGCTACTATTCATCCTATTAGTATATTAATATTAGAAACGGCTTGAACTTCGACAATTTTATGCAGATAATTATAGGTTGATTATTTGAATCGGCGTCGTGCACCTACGAGCTGATTTTAAAAAACATTTCCTCGGCTGGCGTATAAAATATCGTACGGCGTTTAAAGCCGTCTCCCCCCCCTTTTCCTCTGCTGATAACACGAATCGGACCTTTTAAAACCCCTTCGGTCGTGAAACAAGCCGACTTGGACTTTAATGATTTTGAATTTAATATTGAATTAATATGCGGGCGGGGATATAATTGTCTCCGTCAGGTCGATGTATAGTGCTTTACTTTATATGGACGGGTTGTTTGTCGGCCGAGTTTTTTTAAGGAGTCACGTGCGGCCGGAGAAATCCCGCCTCTCAACGATGACGGGTCTGAAACCGGAAACTTCGGGGGCCGATTCTAATGTCCAACGACAGGGGAGTTAACCGCTCTTTCGTTATAATTCTGACCACTGCTGTGGTTGCTGCGGCTCTGGCGATAAGTATCCTGGCCGTGCTGCCGGGGAAAAAATCTGTTCGCCTCCCGGGCTTTCTTGGGGACTCCGTTGGGGGGGGCGGCGGGGTAGAGGTCGACGGGTCGGTTCCGGGGGGGGATAAGGTCAACGCCCCCCTTAAGTATGTGCCGATGTTTCGGGGCGGCGCCTTCCGCACCGGCTTCTACGAAGGCCCGGGGGTCGCTCCGACCTCGGAGTTTTTGTGGAAGAGGGAGACAGGAGGTCCCCTCTATTCATCCCCCCTGGTGGTGGAGGGGCGGGTCTGTTTCGGGGGGTCGGACGGAAATATCTACGCCGTTGACGGGAGGACCGGCGACGAGCTGTGGCGCTTTCGGACGGGAGGGAAGGTATTCTCGTCGCCGGCATACGGGAAGGGGATCGTGTATGTAGGATCGGGCGACAGGGTCCTATATGCAATATCGGCCAAGGCCGGAGGTGAGGTTTATCGATTCGAGACGATGGACTGTGTAACGTCTTCTCCGGCGCTTTACGGGGGCTCGGTATTTTTTGGGAGCTGGGACGGCAACCTTTACGCAGTAAACGAAAAAAAGGCGGAGGAGCGGTGGCGCTTCAAGACCGGCGATTGGATCCTCTCGTCGCCGGCGGTGGAGTCGGGCGTGGTTTACGTGGGAAGCAACGACGACAGTCTCTACGCCGTATTGGCAAGCTCCGGGGAACTCCTCTGGCGCTTCGGGACGGGGGGTGACGTGGTCTCGTCTCCGGGTATATGTAACGGCGTTGTCTACTTCGGAAGCTTCGACGGATTTTTCTACGCCGTTGACGCGCTGGAGGGAGGGTTCGTCTGGCGCTTTCGGGCCGGGGGCGGGGTCACCTCTTCTCCCGCAATATCGAGGGGAATATCAAAGGGGGGGGTGGGCAACGGGTTGGGCGGGAAGGTCTATTTCGGGAGCTTAGACGGAAACCTCTACGCCCTCGATGCGGTGACGGGAGTAGAGGCCTGGCGGTTTACGACGGGGGGAAGGGTGGTCTCGTCGCCGGTGGTATTAGGCGGAACGGTACTCTTCGGGAGCGACGACGGCTGCCTCTACACCCTTGAGGCGGAGACGGGGAGTCTCCTTTCCAAGCTAAAGGTCGGCGGCGCCGTGAAGGCATCTCCCGCCGTGGTGAGAACGGATTCAGGTTTTGCCGTCTATTTCGGCGGTGACGACGGCTTCCTCTACGCGGTCAGGTAGCACAATTGCCGGCCGAATCTCTTGGATGTCGGTTTCTTTTTCAAGAAAACGGCCGTCTTATACAGGTATATATGCTGTTTTTATATCTAAACTTTTTTGGCAAAAATATGCGCTTTTTGCTATTATATCTTAAGTTATAGGCTATAACTAATAATTAGAAATAGCGTTTTTGTAACAGGGGGGATCATGGCACGGAAGCGAATAGGCAATTACGAAATTTTGGAAGAGATAGGCGAGGGGGGAATGGGGATCGTCTACAAGGCGAAGCAGAAGGGGCTCGACAGGGTCGTGGCCCTCAAGGTTCTGCTGCCCAATCTCTCCAGGAAGAAAAGCTTTGTGGAGCGCTTCATGCGGGAGGCGAGAAACGCCGCCAAGCTCGACCACCCGAATATAGTGACAATCTTCGAGGTGGGGACAGACAAGGATTCCTATTTTTTCTCGATGAAGTTCGTGGAGGGCGAGGACCTGGCGGATATCCTGTTGAAGGGCCCCCTCCCCTTGAAGGATGCGGTGGATCTGACATGCCAGATTGCGGACGGCCTCTCCCACGCCCATCAGATCGGCGTGATCCACCGGGACATCAAGCCGGCGAATATTATCGTGGATAAAAAAAAGAGGGCGGTCATAACCGACTTCGGGATTGCAAGGGCCGCCTGGGAGGAGAAGCTCACGGTCACCGGCCAGTCGATCGGTACGATAGAATATATGAGCCACGAGCAGTTCGAGGGGAGCTCAAACCTCGATCAGAGGACCGATGTCTACTCGCTGGGGGCGACCCTCTACCGAATGATCACGGGCGCCTCCCCCTACCCGGGGGATACCACCCAGGAGGTCATGTACAAGAAGATCAAGGGGGACTATCCGGCGCCGACCGAGGTAAATCGATCCCTCCCCCCCTGGGTAAACGGCGTGGTTGCAAAGGCGATGGAGCAGAGTCGTAATAAACGGTTTAAAACCGCAAGCGAGTTTGCCGAGGCCTTAAAGGCCGGACTCGCGGGCGAGCTGCCGGAGGAGATGTACAAAACCCCCAAGGCTAAAGCCGCGGATCTGGAATCGAAGGATGAGCCGGTACCCGTAAGGGATGAGAAGACGATCGTGTCATCGAAAGGTGGAGCGGGTGCGGCGGCCGAGGCGACCGGTGAGATGAAAAAACCGGACATAAAGGGTGAGAGTATGGCGATAGTGGCCGTCGGTATCGGCGCCCTCCTGTTCCTCGTTATTGTGGGTGTGGTTCTCGGTCTGGTCGTAAAGTTCTATTTCAAGGATGGTACGGATGCCCCGGCCGTATCCACACCGGATGCGGTGCCGCCGGTGGAGGACCCGATGGCCACAGAGGAGCCGGTTAAGCCAACAGCTCCGAAGCCGGCTCCCGCCCCGGAGCCCTCCCCGAGATACGGATACATCACCGGCGACAGGGTCAACATCAGGTTGGGCCCGGGGGTGAACAGCAACGTCGTTGCAAAGCTCAACAAGGGGGACGGCATAACCATTCTCGACAAGAAGCTGTCCGGGAGTGAAAACGAGGGAAAGCTCTGGTACAAGACTACGGTAAGACTCGACGGCGGCGGTGGAAAGACGCTCAACAAGGGCCACGCCGTTACGGTCTTGAGAGAAAGCGGCTCCGAATACTACGTGAGATTCAGGATAACAGAAAAGAACATGACCTACTACGGTTACGTCAACAAGGGAAGCGTGAAGCTCTTCACCGATGACTACTGGTACAAGATCGAGACTCCCGGTGGAACCACCGGGTGGGTGATCGACGACTACGTCAACGTTACGGATTGGCGATAGAGTAAACTGAGTAAACTCAAAAATGGTGGATAATATGACTTTTAAGATAAATAGCAGTGGTGAACTGGAGGGAAGAAGAGGGAGAAGGACTTTCCCACGCATTGGGATTTTGGTTCTCTCCATTTTTCTCCTTTCCCTCATTTCGGGCCTTAATGTGTACGGGGAGACGGGGAAAAAGCCGGGAGTCAAGGTCGTGCCGTCCTCGAGCGTGGGACAGGTAAACGGCATGGGCATATCCCCCGCAATGATGCCGTCGGTCTCGGCGGAGGTCGCCTTGGTAAGCGCCTGTGGTGCTTACACAAAAGAGAGGGGAGCCGATATTTTGGGGATTGTTAAAGAGAGATTGACGAGGGCGGGGATCAAGGTCAGAGACGACGACACGGTAAGACCCATGTCAGTTCCCATATGGCGCTTTAAGACCTACATCCACTACTACCCCGGCGACGAGGCCGCCTTAAACTCCGTCGTTAAGGCACTGGGGGTGGGTGAGGGAGTGAGCGACAACACCCTCATCAAGGGATATATGAAGGTCATCCTCGGCATCGACGCCGTCTCGAAGCTCCTGCCCGGGGGGAGCGGTGGGTCGTCAATATACCTGTTAAACGGTACCGGCAGGGAAGACGCCGCGGCCTCCTTTCTGGAGGACCTCTCCGCCGAGGCTCCGGAGATCGGCGACGTCAAGGCCTTCGGGACGGGAAAGGGTATGGGTGGTGCGGCCGAGACCACCCTGGTCTACTACCCGGAGGGCATGGAGGAGACCGCTCGGAAGCTGGTCGAGGTCCTCGGGATTGGAAGGGCCGTTGGGCTGAACGGGGGGGATATCTTCATCGTACTGGGTCCCGATTACTCCGAGGAGAGTTTCAAGGCCGTGCCTGACTGGGAGCCGAATCCGAACGAGACTTATAGCGTTATTATATACAAGACCAAGTACATCATGGAGGTTTTGGATTCAACGGGAGCCGTAGTCTGTGAATTTCCGGTCTCGATAGGCAAAAACCCCGACCTCGCCGACAAGAAGATGGTCGGGGATTCCCGCACCCCGGAGGGGGATTTCACCGTCTCCAACATCCACGGCAGCTCCGACTGGCGCTTCAAGAATATAGAGCTCGCCTACGGCCCATATTTCATTAGGCTGAAGACGCCCGGCTGGACGGGAATCGGGATTCACGGGACGAACGAGCCGTATCTCCTCGGGGCGCCCGTCTCCCACGGGTGCATTCGGCTCAACAGCAGGAATGTCGTGAAGCTCAGAAATGCGGTAAAGGTGGGGACAAGGGTCAAGATCGTCCACTGATGGCGGCATCGGCTCGACGGTAATTTTTTTGGGGGGGGATGGGGAGAGTTGTGTCTAAACTTAATATTTGGGGCTGTTTGATAAACGGAAACGGTGGGAGAGGAGTGGGGGGTATCCAAAAAGGATAAAATATGGCGGCAGATAAAGAGATAAGGGTAAGGGCGGCGGCCCTGACCGACGTCGGCAGGGTCCGGGAGAGAAACGAGGATAACTACTTTATCATGGCGATCGGGCCCGAGGATGTACGTCCGCCCGGGGTGAGGGCCGTTGCCGTCGTGGCGGACGGCATGGGGGGACACGTCGGGGGGGAGGTCGCCAGCGGCACCGCCGTGAAGCTCATAGGGGGCTCGTTTGTCACGGAGGACGGCTGGGGATTGTCGAGGTTCGGCGACAACATCGTTGACGCCATTGTCAACCTCATAGGTGAGGCGGACAGTCGCATCAGGTCCCTGGCCCGGGGGGGGGAGAAGCCCCCGGGGACCACCCTTACCGCCGCCTTCGTCATCGGAAACAGCGCCTATATAGGACACGTAGGGGACAGCAGGGCCTACGTCATAAGGGGCAGGACAATAAAGGCAGTGACCGAAGACCACTCCCTTTTGGGAGAGCTTATAAGAAATGGAAAGATCAATCCGAAAGACGCCGGGAGCTTCGAGGGGAAGAACGTCATCACGAGGGCTCTCGGTGCGGGAAGCAAAACCAAGATCGATATGCCGGTCAGGGTCGATTTGACGGGCGGAGACGTTCTCCTGCTGTGCTCCGACGGTCTCTGGGACCTCGTCTCCGATGAGGAGATACTGGGGGCGATTCACCATGAGAGTCGGCTCAACGGGGGACTCAAGTGGCTCGTCGACCGCGCAAACGAGAGGGGCGGCCACGACAACATCACCGTTGCGGCGCTAGAGTTCGGGCGCCTGAGGAGGGACCGCAGATTCGGCGGGACGCTGATCGGCATAGGCACGGAACCTCCCATGAGCGGGAAGGCGCCGGGAGACCGCATTCAAACGGGCCACGGTGCAGGGAAGGCGGGCATAAACACCCCCGCCGTTGTAGCCCTTACTACGTTTGGACTGGTTTTGACCATTTTGATGTTCGTGGGATTTTGGTATGCCGTCGGAGCGCTCATCGGTCTGATCAAGGGGAAGACCGGGGATGTTCAGGGATCAGAAAACGGGGTGGAGATGGTGGTCCCCGAAAAGGGGCGCGACGGGGGTGGGGAGGATAAGGGCGGTGTGAGGGAGAAGAAAAAACAGAAAATCGAGATGGAAAAGAGCAAAGAGACCAAGGAGAAGAAAAAGCAGCCGATTACAAACCTCCCCAAAGGCCAGATCTGATTTAGGAGGATTTACCACCCGCCCTTACAAATCCAGCGTTAATTTTCCGTCGCACGTAGAAGGCAGAGAGGGGAAGTACTCTCTAAATTCTCATTTGGACTTCAAATCCGACTCCATCCTGTCGACCCTCTCCACAAGGGAATTCCTCCATTTTCGCTCACCCTTGACTAATTCGTTGAGCTCCCTCAAATTGCCCAGCTCGGCCTCCATCTCCAGGGCCTTCAGCGTAATGTCTAAATATTCGAGGGCGATGTTTGTGACCATTAGCTGTTTGCGGTAGAGGATGCTCTCCGCCGTCATCTCGTCGACGGCGTTTCCGATCAGCATCGGCCCCGGTGCGGCGAAGAAGACCGTAATGTGGATCGGCATATAGATAATCAACAGGATGATCGAGAATCTGAAGAGCTTGAGTCCCATGATACCCCCCGTTTCCGTTTTTAATCGATGAATTTAAGAAATGTTTATTGTTGTTCTGATTCTACGGCACCGAAACGACCGATATAAAAAATATGAACGGGGGGTCTACTTTTTTTTACGTTTCACGGCTCGATATTGAATTTCGGCCCGGCGGTTGGGCCTGCACATCCCTTCGTTCTGTACAAAGGATATGTTGTTTCGCCGCTTTTGAGTGGACGGCTCGAAGCTCATTGGGGATGAAATCGTGAAATATCTATTTGATAGTTGATCCACACGCTATTTAGGGCTGCCTGACAAAAACAAGCCTTCCTTGGTCGATTTCATCAATTATTGGTGGATTCGGGAAAGGGGGCCGGGAACCTTGAAAACCGATTCGCGGCTTCGTTGTGTGACGGCAAGGTCCGTCTCTCAGACGGTTCATCGAACACTTGATGGGAAACAGGCGAGAAAACCTGACTATCATTTCAATCGTCCTCGAACATCTTGAGCTGGCGGTAGGAGTCATATACCTTCAGCCTGAAGTCGGCGAGGTATTTCGGGATCTCGTATTTTTCGGATATATCCTCTCCTCTTCCAATATCCGCCCTGAGATGTTCCGTGGGGATTATGGCGACCGCGGCCAACGCCGACGCCTGTCTCTCGATCTTGTCGTTGACTCCTATGGTGTGGTAATGGTGGTATCCGCCCGGGTGGAATCTGTGGTGAAAATATTCGTGAAAGCCGACGAATGTCTTGTGGCCGGATAGTAGTTTCCTGTTGATGACGATGAATGGATGGTCATACATCGTGAAATACCAGCCCCTGGCGGGCATCCTGTGCTCGAAGGCGACAATTCCCTCCCTGTGGCATAGATCCTCGAAGTCGCGATACGTGAGGGGCCTCTTGTTGTAGCCGGGTATCTCGGAGCTCAGTTGATCAATGATCTCGGAAACCAGTGGCATGGCAACCTTAATTGGAAAGATTCGTTATTAAGTGTTGAACGACGCTAAATTCGATATCAAAGCCAATATCAAAGCGCAAAGCGGTCATTTTTCTTCCCCCCAATGTGGACGTTATCGGTTGGATAAAT
>Ga0180432_10009841_pt1 | contig 11573 bp, 7 predicted proteins | sample SS_ome_10_FD_132414 | JGI IMG/M metagenome (GOLD analysis project Ga0180432, IMG submission 132414) | Hypersaline lake sediment archaeal communities from the Salton Sea, California, USA - SS_1_MS_2 metaG | ecosystem: Environmental > Aquatic > Non-marine Saline and Alkaline > Hypersaline >... | reverse complement strand
TGGCACCTCAGCGACAAAGCTCTGGTAATAGCTGCGCCGCGCCGTGGAAGCGGCATTCTCCAACCGCCGCCGACTTACATTGACGATGCCCTCGAAGGCCTGCGAGTACGTGAAACTCCTCCCATCGCGACCTTCGTATGTGAACTCTATCTCCTCACCGTTGGAGCCGTAGAGGATAATCTTACGGACCGCCTCCTCCAGCTGCTCCCACGGTGTCGCCAGGTCAAAGCCGTAGTGGTCGGCAAGTCCCTGCATCAGATGTGCGACACGGCCGCTGCTCAGCGCCCCATAGGGCTTCAGGGCGCCGGTGCGCAGTGACTTGCTCGGGTCCGCGATCAGCAGCGAGGGCTCGACCTCTCTGATCACCCCCAGCCCCTCGCACCTCGGACACATTCCATACGGCCCGTTGAACGAGAACATCTGCGGTGTCAGCGGACGCACGCTCACATTACATTCCGCGCAGGCATAGCGGGTGCTATAGACGTGGTCCGGACCATCCACTTCGGCTACGATGACGACGTCCTCACCGTACTCCAGCGCCGTCTCCAGGGAGTCGGCGATTCGCGAGCGGACCTCCGCAGTCACAGCCAGCCTGTCCACGACGATCTCGGCTGTCTCCAGTTCATCTGCGGGCTCGATCCTCTCATCCAGCGACAGCACCTGCCCGTCAATCCGCATGCGGACGAAGCCGGCTCGGCGGGCATCTCGCAGCACCCCGTACCAGTCATCGCCCTGCTCCGGCCGCACGGGAGCGAGCACCAGTATGGCCTTCTCATCAGGCAGCGCGAGAATCTGGTCCACGATATTCTGCACGGTGGTTGCATGAATCGGGCGTCCACATTCCGGACAATGAGGCTGGCCGACACGCGCAAAGAGCACACGCAGGAAGTCATAGATGTCGGTAGCGGTCGCCACCGTCGAGCGCGGATTGCCGGCCACCGATTGCTGATCAATGGCGATCGCCGGTGATAGTCCCTCGATATGATCCACCGCCGGCCGGTCCATATCGCCCAGCAGATGGCGCGCATGTGTCGATAGCGACTCGACATACCGCCGCCGGCCTTCGGCGTAGATTGTGTCAAAAGCCAGGGACGACTTTCCCGATCCCGACACGCCGCAGAACACGATCAGCCGGTTGCGCGGTAGTTGGATGCTGATGTCATCCAGATTATGTTCCCTGGCTCCGTATATCCGAATCTCGTCTTGTTCCATGGTGTCCTTTGTGGAGGCTTACTCGGAGTAGAAACTTCTTATTATACCATGTGTTCATTGCCATTTGCACGCCAGCACCCATGGCAAAAGGGCGCAAGAGCAGGCATTGCGCCCGTACCACGGCCAATCGTGAACTGTCCGTCAGCTATTGTAGTCCGTTTGCGCCCAGGCCGACACGAAGCAGCGTGGCTGAGTGCTTGCGCTATTTCGGTGCGTAGAAGGTGCCGGTCCATGCGGGCTGGGAGGGGGTCTTGTCACCCTTGAGCATCTCGCGCCAGGCCTCGTCGGTGAGGCGGTCGGCCATCGGATGCTTGAACTCGTAGTACGAGAGCACCGGGCCGGCTCCGAGGACGATATTGCCCTCGGGCAGCTTGTAGGCCACGGCTAACAGCCGCAGGTAGCCTGTCCCCTCCTCCAGTACCTGAGAGCTATTGCTGTCAGTGTGGACGTCGGCGATGATGGTGGTCTCGAGGCCCTCGTCCTGGCCGCTGACGACACCCTCGATGACCTCGCCGAAGTACTTGATGAAGTCATAGTCTTCATCAGTGAGCGGCTCGTTGGCCAGCTCCTTCTGGGAGATATCGAGTAGTTGCTGGAGAATTTTCTCGAGGCGGGCGAGGCGACCGGAAGCGGCCTTGTCGAGTACCTGCATCGCTTCGAGGCCTCCCCTCGTCATCTTTGCCAGACTGAGTAGGCGCGCGTAGAATTCGGGAGCCGGTTCGACATAGCCGACGACCTTTGGCTGCTCCATCGGCGGGACCGCCGTGGCGCGCATGGTGTAGCTCTGCTTGGCGTAGAGAATAGTGTCATGGCGGAGTTGCGCCCACGAGGCGAGCACGGAATTGAGGTTTTTGTCCTGCCAGGCCTGGGTGGTCATGAAGGTCGGCCAGCCGTCGCCGCTGGTCGGTTCGAGCAATGGGCGGAGGCTGTCGAGCCATGCCCAGTAGAGGTTCTTGTGCCATGCGGTCGGGCCCATTGCGTCAAACTCGGCGCGCAACTGAGCAACTGCTTCGTCGTAGTTCTGATATGCGGTGTCGCCGGCATCTGCGAGGACCGCCGCCGCGCGTTCGGAGCCGAGCACGCTCAACACGTCAAGTCCGCGGGGGAATGCACGCACCGGTCCTCCGCCGGAGCGCTCCATAGTGAAAGGCTGCCCGGATCCGGTGAAAGTGCCGACGCTGGGGGTGACCAGCTTGCTCATCATGTAGGAGTCGGGGATGAAGCGCTGCCCCATGAAGCGGAGGCCGGCGGTGACTGCCAAGGCCTGCTGCAGCTGCTCATCTGAGAACGGCGGCTGGACTTCGAGGTCACCGGTGCCGCCGTAGATGCGTGGGCCCTGGAAAGTTGCCAGTTGCTCACGGAACTTGCGCAAGGTGTCGCCCTCGATGAGCACCTGCCACTCGATGGTTGCGCCGAGTACCTTGCGGAGGGCCTGTGAATACTGCGTTGGTGTCAGATCATCGGCGAGACCGACGTAGAATGCGGTTACTTCGTAGATGCGTGACCAGATTTCGCGGGCCTTAGTCAGTTTCTCATTATCCGCGTAGAGAGCTCCGGCGAGGAGAGCGGCCTGCAGCGTCTGGCGGTCGGCTAGCTCCTGGCTCACCAGTGCCTTTGAGTTGTACTCATCGCCGACGATGAGCATGGTGATGCGGCCGTACCACATCATTGCCTTGAAGAAGCGCTTGAGTTCTTCGCTGTGGGTGTAGTGGCCTCGAGGTACATACTGGGAATAGTCCTCCCTGTAAGAGAAAATTGGGCTGGCGGCGAATCCGGCGTGGGCTTCGATGAGCTTGATCTCTGCGTTGACCTCTTTCTCGACGGCTGCCGGGACCTCGGCATCAGGGTCGAGGAGCTTGCGCGCCACCGTGAAGTAGGCCCAGTTGTAGCGTGCGGCCTCGTGCAACTGCGCCGCCAAGGTGTCGTACTGATCCTTCGAGGCCTGCTGCATGAGGTCGCTAAGCTCGATGAGTTGGCCGTAGAACTCCTTCTCCTCGATGTCCTTGAGGGTTTTGTCGAACTGGATGTGGTAGAGGTGGAGAAGAGAGTCGGTGGTCACGAAGATCGGTACCTCGTTGTTCATCAGGCTCTTGTAGAAGAGGCCAACCTTGTCATAGTCGTGGTAATCGGTAACTACGAAGCCGTTAGCGGCAAGGAGTTCGGCGGCCTTGCCCTCGATGTGCATCCGCTTCATGAAGGTGTCGGCGTTGGTCGCCTCGGCTGGCTCGATGGGCAGTTCGTAGCCGGGCACCCTTGGGCTGACAGTGACCTCAACGGGGCTGTAGAACTTGGTGAAGGCATTCTCTGTCAAGTCTTCGGTAGGCTTCATGCCTGTCTTGTCTCCCAACTCGACGGGTTTAGGTTGCTTCTTCTGGTCGCCATCGCAACCGTTGAACCCCGCAAGGCTCAAGGCTACAACCGCCAGAACTATCAGCCAGCCGGATTTTCCGTTCAACATGGCATCATCTCTCCTGTCTATTGAGCGATGTCTCTTAGACGCACGGGAGCTTCGGGACGTTCCCCGGCATCCGGCAAGAGACGAGCACCGCTCACGAGCCCTCATCACCACGAAATATGCTATGGAGGCCTTTGTCTGAGTATTCGTCGCCGCGACATATGTTCCTGCAAACACCCCAAGCGATTCATTGAAGGTTTGAGAGCAAATCATGCGAACCTAATAGCGATGCAAAGACCGAGGTGAGCAGGTTGGCGCAAGATCAGTTTACGGAAAACGAGTTTCCCGATTACGCAGTCGGGCCGAAGCTGAGCGGCCTCGATATCGAGGTGCGCAACCCCGACATCCAGCGCGGCGCAATGAGGTTCGCGCTGTTCGACTTCGATGGCACGATATCGCTGATCCGTGCGGGCTGGCAGGATGTCATGATCCCCATGCTGGTAGAGAAGCTGGCGGCGCTGGACACCGGGGAGAGCGAAGAGGAGCTGTATGCGCTGGTGGAGGATTTCGTGGTCATGCTTACCGGCAAGCAGACCATCTATCAGATGATGCGCCTCGCTGAGGAGATGAAGAAGCGCGGTGGCGAGCCGGAGGACCCAGTCAGCTACAAGCGGGAATACCTGAGACGGCTCTGGGAGCGGATTGAGGGGCGTATCGAAGGCGTGGAGGATGGAACGTACACGCAGGAGCAGATGCGGGTGCCCGGCTCGCTGGAGTTGGTGGAAAGCCTGGCCGAGCAGGGGGTGCAGCTCTACCTGGCCTCGGGTACGGACATCGAGTATGTTCAGCGCGAGGCGGAACTAGTCGGTGTCGCCGAGTACTTTGAGGGGCACATCTATGGGGCGGTGGACAAGTACGAGAACTTCTCAAAGAAGATGGTCATCGAACAGATACTCTCAGAGAACGACCTGCACGGGCCGGAACTCGTGGCGTTCGGTGACGGTTATGTGGAGATACTCAATATCAAGGAGGTCGGCGGGGTGGCGGTCGGCGCGGCTACCGATGAGTACAAGCGCGCGGGTATCAACCACTGGAAGCGCAACCGGCTGGTGCAGGCTGGGGCTGATATCATCGTGCCGGAGTTCCGCCGGCATAGGGAACTGCTGAAGTATCTTACCGACGCAACCTGGCAGCCCGAAATCTCCCAACCTACAACTGCGAAGGAGCAACCCAACGGAGGAAGATGATTATGCCGTTTGCGGAGTTTGACAGAAGCAAGCTGAGAGTGCTGCCTCTGGGCGAGCGTGAACATGACATGACGATAGATGAGGTGCTGGAGCTTGATGCGGCTGTGGAGGAGGTTGAGGATAAGGACCTCGATGAGTTGGCCGAGCGGATTGTGACCGCGCGTAGAGCCGGCGGCACTGTCATCTGGAGCATGGGCGCTCATGTCATTAAGCGGGGACTGTCGCGCTTTGTGGCGGATTTCATCCGGCAGGGCATCGTGACACACCTGGCAGGGAACGGGGCATGCACCATCCATGACTATGAGATGTCACTAATCGGGGCGACTACCGAAAGCGTGGCGAAGTACATCCAGACGGGACAGTTCGGTCTGTGGCAAGAAACGGGTAATCTCAACGAGGCCGCCAAAGCCGCCTGCCGGGATGGTATCGGTCTCGGCGAGGCGGTCGGTCGCATGATAGTGGAGGAAGCCTGCCCGTACCGCGAGCAGAGCATCTATGCGGCCGCGTATGAGACGAAGATACCGGCGACAGTGCATCTGGGCATCGGCTATGACATCAACCATGAACTGCCGAACTGTGACGGGGCAGCGTTGGGGGAGGCCTCATACCGGGATTTTTTGATCCTCGCGGAGACGATAACCGGACTTGAGGGCGGCGTGTTCATGAACTTTGGCAGCGCAGTGATGGGGCCGGAGGTGTATCTGAAAGCGCTCTCAATGGCGCGCAATGTTTGCTACCAGGAGGGTCGCGACTTGCGGCATTTCACGTCCGCGAATTTTGACCTGTTCGTGCTGGGGGAGTACACCGGCGAGTCGCCAAAGGATAACCCGATGTACTACTACCGTCCCTGGAAGACGATTTTGGTGCGGACGGTGGCTGACGGGGGCGAGAGCTTTTACTTCCGGCTGGACCATGGTGTTTCCATCCCGAACCTGCACCGGCGGGTGATGGCGCTGTGGTCATGATGACGCAGGCGCGTTTTGATGAGATCCTCAACCGGTTTGACGACATCTCGGTGGCGGTCGTCGGGGACTATTTTCTTGATAAGTACCTCATCATTGACGCAGAGCTCACTGAGCCGTCGGTCGAGACCGGCCTCGATGCCCACCAGGTTATCGGCAAGCGCATCAGCCCCGGAGCCGCCGGGACGGTGGTCGCCAACCTCCATGCCCTTGGCGTGGGGCTAATCAAGAGCATCGGCGTCACCGGCTGTGATGGTGAGGGTTTCGAACTGCGCCAGGCACTGCAGCACTGGGACATTGATATGAACGGTCTGCTGGAAGCGCCCGGCACCTTCACGCCCACATATACCAAGCCGATGCTCAGGCACGGTGATGGTATTGAGGAAGAACTCAACCGCATAGACATTCGGAACCGCAGGCCGCCGGCTGAGTGGATGAATGAGCGACTGGCAAGCAAGATCCGCGCCTGCGTTAGTGATGTTGACGGCATCATTGTCGCGGATCAGGTGCCTGAGTCGGAACTGGGCGTCATCTCAACCCGGATCAGGAAGCTCATCTGTGGCATCGGCGCCAGGCGGCCCGACCTGCCGGTACTTGTGGATTCGCGCGCCAATGTCGGCGAGTTCACCGGCGTCATCATCAAGCCGAATGCCTTGGAAGGGGCACGCGCTGCCGGTATCGAGTTGCGCGGTGAGGCCGGTATCGAGGAGGTCGAGAAGATTACTGAGGCGCTCGCGCACCGCACCGGCCGCACTGTCTATCTCACACTCGGTGATAAGGGCATTGGCGTGCGTGACGGCGAGCGTTTCGTGCATATTCCCGGATATGAAGTAGCAGGCCCGGTGGACATAGTCGGGGCCGGTGACAGCACAACCGCCGGCATTGTTCCGGCTCTGTGCGCCGGTGCGTCACCCGATGAGGCGGCCCTGTTCGGGAACCTGGCCGCGTCTATCACCGTGCAGCAAATCGGCGTGACCGGTACCGCAAATCCAGACCAGATGCGCGAGCGTTTCAGCGAGTATCAAGAGCGTTATCGCGGCATTACGTAGCGTGCAAACCGCAGACCACCGGAGTCAGAAATCGGCGCAACAGCAACCGAGTGGGCAACCATGGCAGTGAGCATCGTCCGGATTCGGGATCGGCGGCCGGCAGCTACATCGCGGGGTTGTCGTTCGAGGCGTTGGCCTCCTGCTCGACCCCCGTCACATATCCGGTGAGGGCGGAGATGGGGATATCTGGAACTTGCGCCTCATGGTCAGCAGGAACAGAAAGACATCGAAGACCGGGTTTGTGTCATCTTCGTTCTCCATCACCCGCATCTGTAGCTCTTGCCAGTGGAGTTGTGCCTGTTCCGGGCTTGCGTCAAGCTCTGCTTCAATGGCCCGTGAGAGTATCCGGCACATTTGCGCGTGCTCTGCCAGGTATTCCCATGAACGCGCCTGTGCGTAATTGGCCAAGCTGAGATTTTCCTCGATAACCGGCTCGAACTCCTCGATGAGCTCCCGCACTTCGCGGAGGCCGGTGACCATGTCATCAGGCACGGGGGTGGGGTCCGCAGACTGGTAGGTCGAAAGCCAGCGCGGATTGAAGCCTGCGGAGATGCCCTCGAGATAGTCGCGGCACTTGTCTCCATCCGGCCCGAAGGCCGCGCTGAAGTAGTCATCAGCCGCCGCATCGTAATCCAGGTCGCTCTGCCAGAGGTTCTTCGCCAGCAGCATCATCGACAGGCCGGAGGGTATGAACACGCGCTGGGTCTGGTCGCTGATCATCCCGTTCAGCCCCACCTCACGCAGCGACGGCAGATCGGCATCAAGCGCCCGGGAAAGAGCCATATAGCCCGGGTCATCGTACTGCCCCCACATGAGGCGGTAGTCAAAGACAAAGCTGTCTCCGCTAAACATGTGTTGCCAGGCGGCGAGGTGATTCAGATTCTGGCTCGGCGGGAACTCCAACTCATTGAGTGCAAACGGCGGGATCGGCTCCTCCATCTCGGCGGGGTCAAACGGCTCGTAGTAGGAGCGGTGCAGAGGCGCAAACATCAGGACGAAGCGCTCCGGATGTCGGATCTCCTGCTCCGCCGGCGCCCACAGCAGGTCGGCGTAGATCAGGAAGACGATGCGAGTTGCAAGGCCCCGTTCGGAGAGCGCTTGATCCAGTTCGTTGAGCATCATCACGTAGAAATCAGAAGGCCTCTGCTGCTGGCACGCTTCACATTCGCAGAAGTGGTTGGTACCGTCGGCCAGCCAGAAATGCAGGTAGTCGACTTCGGGATGTGCGGCCGCATACGCGACGGTGCCGGCGACGACCATCTTCCGCACCTCGAGTTGTGAATAGCACAGATTTGTGCGACGCGGGATGCCATGGTACAGCTCCCGCTTCCCCTCATACAGCGCGATATACCTGGTCATGTCACCGAAATCACGGTCGATCTGCTCATCCCACAGCCCCGGCTCGATGCCCAGAGGAATACAGGTCCACCCGTGCCCCGCTCGGTGGAACAGCAGGTCGCGTCTCTGGACCTCCTCGATGGCTCGCTCGGCGAACTCCGTGGCCCGTTCTTCCGGCATCAGTGCCGCGGCATTGGCGGGCTCATGGCGTCGCGAATACCAGTTGTTGTAGAAGATGTAGCCGCTGAAATACTCCATGAAGTACGAATTCATCCCCACTTTGGGCAGCCAGGCGATGAGATCAGTCACATGCTCGCAACTGCACGCGCCCTCGATCGCCAGGCCGCGGTGTCGGTAGGAGGGTGCTTCACAGACGCGGACATTCCGGCCAAGCGGATCGGGTATAGCGGGGATGATCTCACCGTCATCTCCTGGGCGTATCCAGCGGCATCCCAGCTCCGTGAGGTACCGATAGACTGCAAGCAGAACGGCCCGGGGGTTCGCTCCCGCGATTCTGCCCTCCCGATCCTCCACGCTGATAGCGATGGCGTCATCTAGCGAATAATCCTCGACCGGCGGCAGGGCCAAGTCCCCGAGAGACGCTGCACACCCAACCCAGAGCGTATCCGGCTGCGAGCTGTATGCTTCCTCCCGCACATGGATGGCTGTGCCACCGCTAATCCGATGCAGGTACTTCTCCAGTTCTGCGGCGGCGAACAAGACGGTCGCGTTGTCTTCAATCGTCGCGATGCGCATCGTAAGACGGCTGGCTGAATGTGAGGTCCTGTCGCGAAGTGACACGAATTGGTCAGTGCTGTGTGTCTGTGATCTGCTCATGCCTGTTGTCCCCTCACTTGCCTGCCGGGACACACCGATACGAAACCCGGGGGCCCGAGCGTGATGCGTGGCGGTGTCAGGGCCGTCATCTCCAGTGCGCTTGGACTCACCGTGATGACGGCCCTCCGAGTGCGGACAAGTACCCCGTTAGTTGGCCTGCTGTCTGCGAGTTGAGCATCGTCCGGATTCGGGTTCTGCGGCCGGCGGTTTATTGTACGCCATTGCCACCCGGGGTGCTGGCCTCGTGCTCGACCCACTTTCTGGCAGCACCGCCGCCGCCCTGGTAAGTCTCCTCAGGCATTGCTTCGAGCATCTTAAGGATGAGATACATCTCGCCGGAGGTGAGGGTCGGTATGCCGGCGGCGTTGGGCTCGTTAGGCTTGGGTGCGGCGCGCATGACTCGCGTGAGGCTGACGGGCACCGGACTATTCTGCTTGTGAGTCTTGAAGGCCGTTATCTTGCCGGCGCGGTCCCACGTGGCGGAGAAGTTGCGCACCGTGCCGACTAGCTTGTTGCCCTGGCGTGTGAATTCCCAGACGATGGTCAGGTCGTACTTGCCGGATACCAACTCCTCGGCGGCGTTTCTGGGGATGCCCGGTATCCACAACTGGTTGTGGTGCGCGATGACGGTTCGCATGTTGAGCTTGTTATTGATCATGCCCCAGTTACCGGCTCGGGTCCACATCGGGTCCGGTGCAGGTACAGTACGCTGCATAACCCAGATACCATCGAGGTCAATCCGCAGGTTGACATGATTCGGCTGGTCAATCCACTCGCCAACAAACGGGTGCAGGAAAGGGGGCAACGAATCAGGCCCGCCGATGACCGGCCCTTGCTGAGCCACCCCCGGGATGGCAACGACGATTGCGAGAATACCCATGACGCAGATGAGTCTCATGACTGGTTCCTCCGTTTCGATTGATGCGCACATGTGACGACATGGTGCCATAGTTCCCCCTAGTGGTCGCGTTGTCCTGCCTGCACGATATGGACGTCGCCGGGAAGCGCGCCGGTGGCAGCTATGAGACAAGTAGAGCCAAAGATTGAGCATATTTTGAGGAAATGGGCTTGACATTGGGGTATAATGAAATAGCAGGTATGTGCGTCAGAGGGTAGGGCCAGCATATATAGCCATCATCACAGCAAGGGGTGTTGCATGATGTGCACGGTATCTGCGTACGATGTAAGAGCGGACTGCGGTACGGACGCGAGATGGCACCCGGATGACGCTGGATGGACGGACGCGTGGCTGGCACGCCGGAGACGATCCGGAAAGCGCGGCCCACGGGCACAGCCAGTTCGTATGGCGCTATGGGTGAGATGCCTCAGCTACTTGAGGAAGCGAACACGGGTGTAGTATCAGACGCCGCAATGGGACCGAGTTGACAGGGCTGCGGCTATCGCGGCAGTACGAACGCACTCATATATCCTGTTGTCCTCTGTGCCAAGTTGAATTGTCGCTTGTCTTCATCCGCACTTCGCTCAGTGAGGCCCGGGCAGATAGTCTGCCCGGGTCTGACCTTTTTTGTGGCTGTCACCGCTGCGGAGGAATCGGGCGGGAAGCCGGCCCCAGGCGGGCAGGCGGCGCACCTATACGTGAGGGCAAAGCTTATGGCACGATGATCTTGACGAGGCCGGCGGTGGCCATGGCCGTCTTGATCTCGCTGCCGCCCCAGGGCCACACTACCGGCGGATATGACATGATGACACACTGCGCATCCCACTCGACCGTAGCCAGCGGAACCATCTCCTGGCCGGTGCGGTCGAGCACATAGACTTCATGCTCAATATGAAAGGCCTTGAGGGCATATTGTAGTTCAGCCACGAGGCGGTCGGACTCACGCGAGCCCGCCCCCCTGCCCTCTCGCACAGAGTCGGCTTCTACGGCGATGGTCAGAGGGATGTTGAGAGCTGTGCAAAGCTGGCCGGCGATGTTGAATGCCCGTCCGCCGCCGGCGTCGTTGTGAAAGATGAGCAATGCTCCGTCAATGGCCTGATAGTTGTGGGAAGCCACCATCAGCGGAACAGGGCAGTGTCTGAGCAGGTACTTGACATTAGCGCCGATCTGGGGGCGCTGGCCTTCTTTTGTCATGCGGCTCTCGCCGATGACAAGCATATCGTAGAGGCGCGCCATCCGCGCAAGCGTCTCCCCGGGGCTGCCAAAGACGCGGCGGGTTGTGCAGGGCACATCGGCATCAAGACAGGAAACGGCACCGGCATCGAGGCATGTGCCGGTATCCAGCGGCGCGTCCGGCTCGGCTTCTACTTCCGCTTCCGCCACGGCGAGAGCGGTCTGCACATGATCCGGCGGGCCAAGCAGGTCACTCTGGGTGGTCACATCGCCGATCGGCTCGACATGAACCAGATGCGCCCACGAGTGCCGGGCCTGCGCGATGTCCAGCGTTTGCTGCAAGGCAGTGCGCGCACTCAGTGAGTCGTCATAGCCTACGAGTATGTTCCCGAGCATGTTATGTTGGTGCCTCCGTCGGCAGAACAGCCCGCTCAGTCAACGTTATCTTCCTCATCGGTACTA
>Ga0180432_10009838_pt1 | contig 11574 bp, 10 predicted proteins | sample SS_ome_10_FD_132414 | JGI IMG/M metagenome (GOLD analysis project Ga0180432, IMG submission 132414) | Hypersaline lake sediment archaeal communities from the Salton Sea, California, USA - SS_1_MS_2 metaG | ecosystem: Environmental > Aquatic > Non-marine Saline and Alkaline > Hypersaline >... | reverse complement strand
GGCTGAAACAGTTTGTTCTCTAAATGAGGGACTCGAACTAGATCGGAAGAAAAGAACTGTTCGACGATGAATTCTGAATCTTTCGTGTGATACCAGTAGTTGTAGGAATTATCGGGGTCCTTTTTCAGCTCTTTTGTCTTATTTAATATGTACTTAAGAACACTGTCGAGCTCATCAGCCGAAACGATAATGACCCCCCTGCCTAAAAAGGCTCCCTTAGGTTTGATCACAAATTTTTCGGTTTGCAGCTCGTCCTTAATTTTCTTGGCCAAAGAGGACGTGTAATGAGTGGGATAGGTGCTCCATCTCGGCTTTATTTCCTGTAAAACCGGGTCCATTTCAAACAAAGCGGAAACTTTCGCCTTATCGATCCAATAGGGAATTACCGCGCGGTCGACAAACACGATCCCCGGGTAGTCCGCATGGAGTTTGTCACTCTTAGCTTTGGATATGCACTTCTCATAGACAAATCCATGGTAATCGTGAATGTTTTCCGGGTCGGCAGGCATGAGCTCGGCAACTGATAAAAAATCGGGATCGTTATAAATATCCTGCCTTTTTTTGAACGCATGCCAGTTTTCCTGATCGGCGAATAGCTTTTTGAGTGTGGAATCGCAATGGCAGCGTGAAACCGTCCATCCTTCTGTGACATAAAGAGCAAACGTATTGATCAAATTGTTGGCAATCACCGGGACGCCATTGTGGGCAAAGACATCTCCCTTGAAAGAAGAAACGACCCCTTGCTGGACCTCGCAAACTTTAATGCCATGCTCTTCGCTGTATTTAATGTCTGCGACCAAAAAGCTTAAATCGACAGGATAAGCGGATTCCGAATGCAGTGCACCCGCCAAAAGAAGGAAAAAGATAGCTATTTTGTTCATGAAACAACTCTTTAACTGATTGACCAAATGTAAAAGGTTATTTACAATGCACCATTTAGGCAAAAAAAGACTACGGATTTCGTTTGAACACTCTGATAAACATCTTATCGGCTCTAGGCGACTACTTTCGCATGATCGCTCTTGTGATCTGGGAAGCGTTCAAAAACCCTCCCCACTTTAAGCTGATCCGCAACCAGATGTATGAAATCGGGGTATTGTCCCTGCCTGTCGTCGCCATTACAGGTTTCTCAACAGGTATGGTGTTGGCAGCCCAATCGTTTTTCCAGCTTGCGGACAAAGGGCTGGCAAGCGCGACAGGACTCATGGTCACCAAAGCGATGATGGTCGAGCTTGGTCCCGTTTTAACAGCCTTCATGGTGACTGGACGTGTCGGGGCCGCGATGTGCGCGGAACTAGGGACAATGAAGGTCACTGAACAGATTGACGCCCTTAAATCAATGACCGTCAATCCATTAGGTTATCTGATTGCCCCGCGTTTCATTGCGGGCACGCTCATGCTTCCCTTGCTGACCGTTTTCAGTACGGTGATGGGGATCGCCGGCGGTTATATGATCGCCGTCTGGTTTTACAAGATGCCCTCCAATAGCTTTATTGATCCATTGCCGGTCAATATCACGAATTTCGACTTTTTCAGCGGTTTGGTCAAGGCGATCTCTTTCGGTATCGTGATCGTCACGATCTCCTGCTATCGCGGGATGACCACCAAAGGTGGTGCTGCCGGAGTAGGCCGCGCGACCACAAACAGTGTTGTTGTCTGCTATTCCGTCATCCTCATCGGCAATTTCCTTCTCACTCTTGCCCTGAACGAGTCCAACCAATTCCTGACCAATTTTTTCGAGGAGCTCTTTTAAGCCATGATCGACGTCAAAAACGTATATAAGGCTTACGGCAGCCTCAAGGTCTTGAAAGGGCTCAGCCTCTTTGTCAACGAAGGGGAAACGGTTGTCATCCTCGGACGGTCGGGCGTTGGAAAAAGCGTTCTGCTCAGACAGATCATCGGGATCGAGAAGCCCGATAAAGGGATTGTCGAAGTTCATGGAATGAACATCTGGGACCTTCCCCGCAAGGAGCGTGAAAAAGAAACGCGCCACATGGGCATGCTCTTTCAAAGCGGCGCGATGTTCGATTCGATGAACGTCGAAGAAAATACCGCTTTTTACCTCAGCCAGCACTATCCGGAAATGTCAAAGAGCGAGGTCGCCGACAGAGTTGCCGAGTCGCTTGCGATGGTCGACTTAAAAGACACGCAAAAGAAAATGCCTTCCGATTTATCCGGAGGGATGCGGAAACGGGCCGCGCTTGCCCGCGTGATTGCCTACCGCCCTCGCATCATCTTATATGATGAACCGACCACAGGTCTTGATCCGATCACCTGCATGCAGATCAATGAGTTGATCAATAAGACACGTGAGGAGCTGCAAACGACGAGTATTGTTGTCACTCACGACATCCGTTCGGCGATGGAGGTAGGTGACCGTCTGGCATTTCACGACAATGGAAAAATCGCGCATATCGCCCCAAAACACGAATTTACACAAATTGATGATCCTATGCTCCAGCAGTTCTTTTCCAATGCTGCTGTGACTGAAGAGATATTGAACGGGTCTGGTCAAAGGAGAAAATAAGTCCCATGCAAGATCAAATGAAAAACATGCTTATCGGGGTATTTATTATCACCGCGCTGGCAATCATCGTATTTATGGTGATCTTCCTGCACCCCTATACCGGAGATGAAGGGCAGATCCTGCGCGTGAGATTTACCGACATCGACAAAGTCAGCGTAGGGACGCGTGTAACCTTTGCGGGAAAACCTGTGGGTGAAGTGACAAAGATCAGTGTCCTGCCAGAGGTTCGTTTAGGCCGGACTGAGAAGAAGGGCGACGTCTACGTCTATGAGCTGACCCTTGCCGTCGACAGCAACCTGAAAGTGTACAATTCAGATAGGGTTTCTCTTCGCACTTCCGGTCTTTTAGGGGAAAAATCGATCTCCATCGATCCGGAACCGATCAAGCCGGGGCATAAATTGCGATTGGTCAATGACGAGATCATCTACGCTGAAGGAACTGGTTCCGTCGAGGACACATTCAATGAGTTTAAAGAGGTTGCGGATAAGTTCGATAAGGTATTGGACCTTATTACCGATGCCTTGCAAGAGTTGAAAGACCGTGGAATGTGGGAAAATGTGGCAAGTACAGCAGACAATCTCAGCGAGATCACCTCCCGTCTCGCTGATCGATGGAACGATGTGGACGACACAATCGCTAACCTTTCCGAAACGACTTCGAATACCCGTACGATCACAGACAAGATCAATACCGGTGAAGGAACACTTGGCAAGCTGGTCGCCAATGAAGACCTCTACTTGCGCACGAACTCCATCTTGAGCAAGGGAGAGACGATCATGGACGACATCAACCACTATGGAATCCTCTTTCATTTAGACAAAGGTTGGCAGCGCCTAAGGGCCAGACGCTTGAACCTCATGCAAAAGTTGCGCACCCCTCAGGAGTTCCGCAACTTTTTCAACGACGAGATCAATCAGATCTCCACTTCTATCTCTCGGGTATCCATGGTATTGGACAAATCTGAGTGTTATCCCTGCCTGATGGATGACTGCGAATACCAAAAAGTCTTTGCCGAATTGATGCGTCGGGTAGAAAGCCTTGAGGAAAACGTTAAAATGTTTAATATTCAGGCTGTTGATTGCGAAGTAAAGAAAACCGAGCTTTCGGAGTGTTGTTACTAGATGGAAAACATCCCTTACTCACAGATTGAAAAAGGCACCTTTATGATTGCCACGCCCGACATTGAGGCGGGGATATTTTTCCGCAGCGTCGTCCTGGTCTGTGAGCATAACCCCAATGGATCGTTCGGCCTGGTGATCAACAAGAGCCTTGACCTTGAGCTGCCTGACGAAATTATCAAGGCAGACGAGCTTGCGAATCCAAGCGTCGGCGTTCGGGCAGGCGGCCCTGTCCAGACAAATCAAATGATGCTTTTGCACACCTCCCCTGCGATTCCCCAGCAAACCTTGCAGGTGTGTGACGGTGTCTATCTCGGTGGCGATCTTCAGTTTCTTCAGGGAACGATCACAGATCCTGAGGGCCCCTCAGTACTTCTCTGTTTTGGTTATGCCGGCTGGGGCGCCGGTCAATTGGAGAGGGAGTTCCTCGACGGAGGCTGGTTCCTCTATCCGGCAGAACAGGACCTCATTTTCACGGTCCCTCCTGAAAAATTGTGGCAGACGATCTTACGGGAGATGGGCGGCAAGTACGCCACCCTTTCGATGATCCCGGAAGATTTAACGTGGAACTAAGACGCTCTTGGCAGCCTGTTCAAGGCATCAACCGATTGCTTAAATCCAGCCAACATATTGTTAAATCCCTGAATGTGCGCTTGTTGAACTTGTGTTTGGTCTGTTGGCCTAAATTTCACGGCATCGATCTGCCCTGTTAACCACGGATGTATTTGATTCGCCATCCAATCAACAAAACTTGCCTGTGTAGGAGTTAAAGAGACATCTTGCCTAAGGGCCCCATGCTCATCATAGAGGCCTTCGTACATCGTTCCCACTTCCTTGTATACCTTGGCAAATTCATTGACAGCGTTCAACATCACTCCCCATTGTTCCTTATTAGCTGGATCTGCATCTGATCGTCTACTTATCTCATCTCTCAAAGCTTTAACCATATTGGGATAAGGACTGCCAACAATTTGCCTGACGTTGAATGCTTGTTGGTACAAACGTGCCGTTTGCTGTGAAACCGGCACTGTAGCCGGGGTCGGGGCCGTTGTTCTTGTTATTGGCGGCGGCAATCCTGTGCGAGGGGTTGGTGTTGCAACAGTGGGGGAAGCGACTGGCGTTTGCGCAGGTTCAGTGACAGTCCCCCGCTCTCCAGCAAGCGCCTCAAGTGCTGCAAGCGCTCTTCCTCTTTGACGGATAGCATTCTCCAGTTGTGCGGGGTAAGCAATATGCAATTGTGAGAATTCAGAGTCTGTGAATTGAATACCATTGACAGCACTTAAAAAAGCTTCATGTTTTTGTTTCAATTCAGCAAGAAGCTGGACTTGTCGTGGCGTTAGCTGAGCTTTTGGGTTCACTTCGTGCTCCCCTGCGATTGGTGAATGATAGAGGTCTTTAAAAGCTTCTCCTACATTCTGTTGATAGAATTGATTCAAATTTCTAACCTGCCTGACCATTTCCTGCCACTGCCCCATATTTGCAACATCCCTATTTTGCAAACGAGTTAACTCTTTCAACAAATTATTGACGGCAGTTTCTGGAGGGGGTTTTCGAAGGATGTCTGAGTTAAGGGATTGTACCGTGACAGCTTCAGCTGTTCCAATATCATCCAGAATGGTTCTAAACTGGACAGCATATTCCTCAGCCTCTTCAATTGGCCGCGTTCCTTCAAGGAATTTGTTGATCTCTGCTGCCATCTTCTTAAGCTGGACAAGCCTTTCAGATTGCTCTCCAGATCCTTTCTCCATCTTCTCAATCAATTGATTCACTTCTTGCAAAGCGCTTCTTAATAATGGTTCGTTTTGTTGAACTACTTTATCAATTCCTTCTTGCACTTTTGGTGTTACCGTAAGCTGTCCATTTTGAATTTGCTTCTGTTGTCGTTTATATTTAGACCATTGAACAAAAATGCTTTTAAGCTGAGTCAACTGGCCCTCAGCCGAACGGACGCGGTACATTTGATATATTTTGACAAATTCAGGGTCTTTCATCACTTCAGATTTTAAACCTGGATTGTTTTCCAATTTGTCTAAGAGATCTTCTATTGAAGAAGTTGCCATCTTGCCCTTTTTATTACCCAACTGTTCTTGCATCTCTTGTGCTAATTCTTTGCTGACAACGGATTCATGGCCAATGATGACGCGCAGCATCTCATTTGCCAAAACCTGGCGAACTCTTACTACTGTGGCCAGTTCTCTTTTAGAAGGTTGAACGCGTTGAAATCCTTTAACTTTTCCTTCCAACAATCTTGTTCTTACTCCCTTCTTATGACTGGATAAGACTAACGACTTACCGCTACTTTCCTTTATTTGGGATTCCAGTCCGCTAATAAAAGCTAGAATTGTGTGTTTTTCTATGTGGGATTGAGTTTGCAGTTCCTCAATCTTTGCGAGTTGTTCAAGGGCTGCATTCACATGATAAGGCGCTCTTTTGGGTTCTGCCTTTGCTTCCGCTAAAGCTTGAAGAGCCTCATGGTGATAATTTGCAGCCTGTTTGAATAGATGGTCCTTATCATTCATAGAAAACAGAGAACTTAGTTCTGGATTTGTTCTTAACTTTCCTAACAATTCAGGGTTTTCTGCTGAAAGATATTTCAAGATAATTGCTATCTCACGCTGTGCTTCAACTTGTTCATCCGTCTTTCCATGCTTGGCAAGCGTAAATTTTTTCGACAAAATCGAGACTAGCCGTTCATAATTCTTGTCGGTATTTTTCACCTCCAAACCAGTTTCTGCTCCGTTTAGGAGATCAATGAGAAAATTATGCTCCGTTTTAGTCAACGAAAGGACACCTTCACTTTTTGCTGATGCAATGAGGGCTTGTGCCACTTGTTGCATGTCGGCAATCTCCTGATCGACACGACTCACACCATCTGGACCGGGACTAGGTATGGAAAGAGCTTCGAAAACGCCTAAGGCTTCATAGGCTTTGAACATGGCCGGTCCTGCTTCTTTTGGATTCTCGATCGCATGAGAAACTTGATCCCTCACTACCTGCAGTTGTTTTGAAGCTTCAGCATAATTATCATTTGTAATCGTTTGCAGGTCAGCTTCTTTAGCTCTTAACGAAGCTAATATCGAGCGATTGGCAACGATCGCCTTCTCCACTTTTTTGGAAAGTTTGCTCGATCCTTTAGCAGCAGCTTCTGCCTGTAGTCCCGCAAGTTGGGCTTCGGTGTCCGCGATCATCGATTTTACTTCAGCTAGATCGTCCCTAAGCTGAATGCTTGAATATTCCCCGGATTGATATTTAGATTGCGCCTGCGAGAGCACTGCCAATGTGCGCATCTGTTGTTTGCCGATTTCATGGACCGACCTGGCAATCGTCACAAGTTCTCCGTGACGTATCTTTTGCCAGGGAGTAACGCTGACTTTGGTGCGAAGTTTTTCCCTTTTTGACAAGCGATGGCTGGAAAGTCTGGATTCAACTGTCTCCCCATCCTTTCTTCTTGAAACAGGACTGCTTGTCAAAGAAAAATCATCATCACCCCATGAACTTACTCCTTTAGGTTGTTCTCTAAGGGTTGAAGAAGATTCACGAGAAAACCGAATGATAACATCGCTTCTCGCTTTCACAAGCCTCCATTTTTCATCTTTTTTTGTTGTTCGTTTCCCCGAATGATAAGTATCTAAGAACTTTTTCTCAGATTTAGAAAGCTTGGCCCTTTTGTCGACAATCACTGTCATTCTAACACGAATGGCACGCATATCCGCATTAATTTGGCGGTATTCGACTGAATTTGTAGCGAATTGATCTCTTTCTTTCTTCAAGTCTTCATACTTACTAATGGCTTTCTCAAGTATTTCACCAGACTGCTTTCTATTCGTCTTTTTACTCGCTTCATCCAGAATGCTGTTGATCTCCCTCCTAAGTTGTGCTGCTTTAGGAATTCCATTATCCTCTGCCTCTTTAATCAGTTGTATTTCACTTTCAACTTCCGATAGAGCAATACTGGATGCCAGTACCCGGTCAGCCAACTTTTGAGATTTTTTATACTTTGCCAACTTTGCCAATTGGACATTCAGCGTTGATAGATTCTTTTTAAGAGCAGCAATCTCCCCTTCTATCTCTTTCACTCGGCCACTATCAAGCCCGCCGTCGCCCATTTGCATTTTCATATAGCTTTGCTCAAGCTCGCTCTGCAAACTGACGATACGCTCCCCCACTGACTTCACTTGAGATTCGATCGAGTTCAGCGCTTTTGTCTTGTCGCTTTTGTTTTTCTTTGGATCGCGTAAATAACTGGCGATTCTTCCATCAATATCTACGCCGCCACGGCCTCTATCCACCTCGGTTCCCATGAATTCCTCCGACTACTTATAATCAAAAATTCAAGCTACCCTTGCTTAAACTCGAATCATGATCGAAAAGATAATGTTTATATATATTATTTACCCTCTAAAGAAATTATAATATTTTTAAGGTGAAAAGTAAATATTTTTTTTAATTTATGTTAAAAAAATATAAAAAAAACCAGCTATTGCTGGTTTTTTCACTTTTAAACTGTGAGGAAGATGAAAAGGAATTAACGTTTAGAGAATTGGAATCGCTTACGCGCGCCGGCACGACCGTATTTTTTACGCTCTTTCTTACGCGGATCTCTCGTTAAATAGCCTTTTTCTTTAAATTCGGGCTGCAGAGTCTCATTTTCACTAGATAATGCTCTGGAAATCCCAAGACGGATAGCTCCTACTTGACCTTCAATACCGCCGCCTTTGACGCGGATCACGAGATCATGCTTATCCGCACCGCCTAGTGACGCGAAAGGGGCTAAAATTGCCTCTTGCTGGACCTTAAGCGGGAGATATTCGGCCATCGGCCTGCCATTGATCGTAATATTTCCTTTTCCCTGTCGCACTCTGACTGAGGCAACAGCAGTTTTTCTTCTTCCTGTCGCTACTGATTCTTCCACTTATACCCCTTAAATATTTGCTGTTACTGGTTTTTGTGCGTGCAGTTGATGCTCAGCTCCGGCGAAAATACGCAGACGGCGTAACTGCTTGCGTCCAAGCACTGTTCTAGGCATCATCCCTTTAACGGCGTGCTCAATGATATATTCAGGCTTTCTGGCCTGCATCACGCGATAAGGAATCTCTCTTTGTCCACCCACATGACCTGTGTGATAAATATAGCTCTTTTGCGCTTCCTTAGACCCTGTAACAACGATCTTGTCGGCATTGATCACGATGACACCGTCTCCGCCATCTGTTGATGGAGTGAATGTCGGCTTGTGCTTACCTCTTAAGATCTTAGCTACTTCTGAAGCGAACCGGCCCAATGTTTTGCCTTCTGCGTCCAACACAATCCAATTGCGTTCGACCTCTTCTTTCTTCTGAAAGAAACTTTTTTGCTCAATTTTGCGTTTCTTCTGCGTCATTAATTAATTCCCAAGCGTAATCTGTTTAAAAATTAGATAGTAGCATCATACTAGGATAGCGTATTTTTGCCAAGACTTTATATCGAAGGCTTCAGAATGTAGATGCTGGTCAAGACCCCGATCAACAGCAGTCCGCATACACCATGGAGGACTTTATATTTCACCCCGCGGGAATGGTCAGTCTTATCCGTCAAAAGGGAGATAAAGTGCCCGCAGATGAATTCGCAAAGAATAAGTCCCGAAGCAAAGATTAATTTAAGGATAAACCACGAAAGCCCCTTCTCCTGGTCGATTTGCAAGATCAGTACGGAGCCAAAAAGAAAAGCCAGCGCCAGACAGGGCAGGCCGACAAAAAGATGCATTCTTCGATAGATTTTTCCCATCTGCAATTGAGCCGCATCGTCTAGTTTATTGTGGTAGCCAAGCAGACGGGTCAACGCAAGCAGGTTTCCAATCCAAATAAAAATAAATAATACGTGCAACAGCTTTACATAGGCCATCAAACAATTTCTCCTAGGCAAAAAGATATCACATTTTATAGAATAATACCCCTTAATACACAACAAGATTACGTACTTATGAAAGATCCAAAGAAATTTTTTGTCCGCACCTACGGCTGTCAGATGAACGAACTCGATACAGAGGTGATGGTCGGACTCCTGGAAAACCGAGGATTGGAGCGGACCGAAGAGGAAAACCTCGCAGACGTGCTGATCTACAACACCTGTTCGATCCGCGATCTTGCCGAAAGAAAGGTAATGGGGAAGCTCGGCAAACTCGGGCGGTCCCGCAAAAAAGATAAAATCATCGGCGTCACCGGCTGCATGGCCAACGCCAAAAAAGATACGCTGTTCCGCAAACTTCCGCATGTAGATTTTGTCCTTGGCACAAATAACATCCACGATCTCGACAGCGTTTTAGATGAAGTGATCGCAACCGGAACGCAAAGCGCGCGCACCGATGAAAAATTTTCTTTTGAACTTAACTATGTCGGCGCAAAACGGGATGACGACCTTAAAGCGTTTGTCTCGATCATCCGAGGATGCGATAAATTCTGCACCTACTGTGTCGTTCCCTACACGCGCGGGCCTGAAGTTTCCAGGCCGCCCGAACATATCGTCGATGAGATCAAACAGCTCGCCGACAAAGGGTATAAAGAGGTCACTCTTTTGGGGCAAAACGTCAACAGCTACGGCAAAGACCAGCCGGAATGGAACTGCCTGTTCCACGACCTGCTTGAACGGATCGACAAAGAGACCGGTATCGCGCGCGTCAGGTTTATGACTAGTCATCCGGTCGATATCACCCGGGACCTAATGGAAGCAATACGGGACTTTGACAGCCTCTGCGAATTTGTCCACTTTCCTATCCAGTCCGGCTCCAGCAGGATCCTGCGCAAAATGCACCGCATCTACACGCTTGAGCAATACATGGAAAAAGTGCAGATGCTCAAAGAGATCGTCCCCCATGTCTCGCTCGGTACCGACATCATCGTCGGATTCCCCACGGAAACAGAAGAAGAGTTCCAGATGACCTATGATGCGATGAAGGAAATCGAATACTCTGTTGCCTTTATCTTCGCCTACAGTCCCCGCAAAGGCACTCCAGCGATGCGGTGGAAAGACGACATTCCTGAAGAAGTAAAACAAGAACGCCTTCACCGTTTGATGGAGCTGCAGGACACGATTTATAAGAAACAGCAGCAAGAGATGATGGGCAAAGAAGTGGAAGTCTTAGTCGAGAGACGCAATACGAAAGATGATCGGTTTGTTAAAGGGCGTACAAGCTGCTGGAAGAAGGTCATTTTTCCGGGTACCGATGAGATGATCGGTACCCTTCAAAAAGTGGTCGTCGATGGTTACAGCCACCAAACGCTGATCGCTAAAGCTCCCCATTGACGATAAGGCCGCAACCGATCCTCGCACCGGAATTGCCGGAGGGGTCGGTTTTCAGGTCATCTTCACCTTCATGGATCACGACCGACTTGTCGATGATTGAATAGTCGCCATTGAGCTTCAATCCTTCGATCACGTTGTCATAATAGGCGAACCCATATTGGTCAGCTTCCAGATTACCCAAATCCCCTTCATGCCTTTCTGCCGTATCGGGCCCGCCATGCTTTTTATTGAAGGGATTGAAATGGCCTCCGGCCGAGCTGCCGTCATGCGCTGAGCAGTCTCCCTTCTCATGGATATGGAAACCGTGCTTTCCCGGAGCCAGTCCGCCAATATTGGCAACAACTCGCAGTCCATTTTCCACGACGATAAAATCCACAGCGCCGACAACTTCGCTGCCGCTCTTCGCTTGAACGACCGCGAATGCTTTTTTTACAGGTCCGTCATCATTTTTCACTTCTTTGGCTTGCTGATCGCCATTTGATTGGTTAAGGTCAGTTGCCGGTTTTTCGGTATTTTGGATCGAGACGTCATTTTCTTCATCTGATCCGCCGCAACTTGTAAGAATCGCACTCAAAGCTGCGATATAGGCGATTTTTTTCATTGATCCTCCTGGCTGTTGATCATGTTAACAAACTCGGGCTCGGTCAGAACCCG
>Ga0180432_10009837_pt1 | contig 11574 bp, 8 predicted proteins | sample SS_ome_10_FD_132414 | JGI IMG/M metagenome (GOLD analysis project Ga0180432, IMG submission 132414) | Hypersaline lake sediment archaeal communities from the Salton Sea, California, USA - SS_1_MS_2 metaG | ecosystem: Environmental > Aquatic > Non-marine Saline and Alkaline > Hypersaline >... | reverse complement strand
GACAGCCCCCCCCCGAAAAGGTGACCGTGGTCAGGATTTTCGGACACTTCCAGAGGATTACTCAGATGAGGATGAGGCTTTATTAGATGCTCTAATTCGCAATCTAAAAGCACGACAGAGTATAGTCCGAGCGATGCTTGAGGATGAGGAGGACACCAAACCTCTCCCATTTGTTGGATCGTTAACAAAGTCTCACGGAGTAGCAACAGTTTTATCACATATACAGGAGACAATTCGGATTGATAGAACTGAATTTTATGCCCAGCCTTCTCATTCCGAAGCGTTTACATTATTACGCAACAAAGTTGAAGCAGCAGGAATATTTGTCCTTCTCATTGGTAACCTTGGAAGCTATCACACTACAATAGATTTAGAAACATTTCGCGGATTTGCTCTTGCAGACGATATTGCGCCATTTGTGATAATCAATGACCAAGACGCTCGTTCGGCATGGTCATTTACGTTATTACACGAACTTGTTCATATTTGGCTTGGGCAGACTGGAGTTAGCGGCTGGAGAGCAGAGCTCTCAGTCGAAAAGTTCTGTAACGACGTTGCAAGTGAGTTTCTATTGTCAAGTTCAGAGCTTGAGCGGCTTGATGTTGACCTAAAAACAAAGCTTGAGTCAACTCAGAGTCGAATTAGTGAATTTGCTTTGGATCGGAATCTGAGTGCTTCTATGGTCGCCTACAAACTCTATCGTATGGGTACTATCGATTTTGAGAATTGGAAAATTCTTAGTGAGACTTTTCGAAAAATGTGGATTGACGGACGGAATGAGCAACGAATAAAGGCACGTGAGCAGGAAAGTCATGGACCAATTTATTATCCCGTTCGTCGACATCGTATAGGCAAAGCCTTGATTGAGCTTGTTAGTTCTATGATGCGTGCAGGTGCAATAACAACATCCAAAGCGGGAATAGTGCTCGGCGTCAAACCTAAAAATGTACAAAATCTTCTGGAAGCCGGTTGATTGTTGTAAGGGATTCAATTGCTTTACTTGCTGGACGCAAATGTTCTGATTGATGCAAACCGGGATTATTACCCGCTTAATCGTGTGCCCGAATTCTGGGAGTGGCTCATAGATGCTGGCGAGAATGGCAATGTAAAAATACCCCTTGAAGTATATGAAGAGATTAGCGAAGGAAATGACCAACTTGCGAATTGGGTAAAACAAGAACGGATTAAAACAGCTCTCCTTCTTCAAGAAGAAGTCAACGTCTCGTTGGTTTCTTACGTGACCGACCACGGATACGCTTCTGATCTCACTGACGATGAAGTAATAAAAGTTGGTCGTGATCCGTTCTTAATAGCATATACCCTTACTGATAGAGATAATAGATGTCTGGTAACCACAGAGGTATCAAAGCCCAGTAGACAGCGGGCGAATCGCCATTTGCCGAATGTATGTGGAGACCTTGGTGCAAGGTGCTGTAATACCTTTGAATTTGTGCGTGCTCTGGATTTCAGCACTGGATGGAATTCTCCCTAAAATTATACGGCTTTACAAGCAGGTAAAAAACAACTTTTGCTGCCCGTCCATCGAATGAAATCTAATAGAACACCCGCGGATCAAATTGGTTGCATGCGTGCATTCTAAATATGCTCACCATGCAAACGACCCTTGCCGCTGCTTTGTAGCGCAGAATAATACAACACCTGTGTTTGGCAACAGGAACTCATTGACTGTAGGATGTGCCCGCCTCTGGCGGATGGCACGGGCGGCTACTTCCGGGCTTTTTCGAGGACCTCTTTCAGGGAAACGGCGGCTCCGCCTCTGGCTTTGGATTCGTCGGCGGCGGACATGAAGGCGAAGATCTCAATCGTCTCTTCCTTCGGTACGGGGACTTCGCCGGTTTTGAAGAACGTAATAATCTCGTCCACCAACGGTTTGTAGCCGCCGTACTTTCCGGTCTGGATGGCGGCCTTTGAACCGAAAATCATCGCGCCGTATCCGTGCCGGCCTTTTCGCGTGCCTCTAAAGGTGCCGATGCGTCCGCCGTCCCAAAGGCCCACAACGAATTCAAAATCCTGGGTCTGGACCCGCCGGACGGACTGACACCCGGTGCCCATGACGGCGAACAACATCTCGACGCCGTGCACGCCGTACCAGTACAGATCGGGATGGTGTTCCTCAAGACTGCACGGACTAAAGGCGTCGCAGCCGAGGATATCGCCGACCGAGTTGGTCTTTTTCATTTCGACGATGCCGGGAGCGTAACGTAGTGACGAGCTGGACCAGACCGGCACGTTCTTTGCTTCGGCGAGGCGGAAGATTTCGAGCACGTCGGCGAGACTGCCCGCCATGGGCTTGTCGATAAACAGGGGCTTGCCGGCGGCGATCACGGGCTTAGCTTGCTTGAGATGAGGCCGGCCGTCGACGCTTTCCAGCAGCACGCCGTCCACTTTTTGGCACAGTTCCTCAATCGTATCGACGATCTCTAACCCGTACTGCTCGCGAAGCTGCTGGGTGTATTTTTCCACCCGGTTTGCCGAGGAGGGCACGTCCGGCGAGCCGCCGGAGTATCCGACAACGACTTTACAGCCATAGTTGCTTGCCGGATCGTTAATCGCCTTCGTAAAGGCGATGACATGTGACGTATCCAGCCCGATCATCCCGAGACGAAAGACTTTCTGCTCCGCTTGAGTCGCGGCTGAAAAAGTTATCATGAGTACCAGTGAAAGAGTTAACAAAGTGTTGCGATTCATTGTAGGGTCTCCAAAATCAATAAGGTTAATTTTCCGGGTGACTTATTATGCTCGGTTGTATTGGGGAATCTTTATGAGTTCGCCTTTTTTCAAAGCGGATTCATGCGCGATAATGCCCGGCACGGTATAGGCGAGCGATTCGTAAACGTCGATGGCCGGACGACGGTCGTGAACCAGGGCGTCGATGAATTCATGCGTCAGGAACGTATGCGAACCTTCGTGCCCGCTGTTGTGTCGCAGCGGCTCGGGCAGCATATCCGTCTTCCACCATTCCGGCTGTTGGTATTGCTCGAATTTCGGAGCCTTTCGAGCGAATCCGGCGTCGTCGGTTTCCGTGCGTTCCGATGAGCGGACAATCACCGGGCCGAGACCGTTAGGATGCCGGGCGTAGAAGCTCATCTTATCGCCGATCCACTGCGCCCGTTCGCACCCGCGATGGGCGCCCTTCCACCAGATGTTGACGCGAAAGGCGTTACCCTGATTCGTCCTGAACATCGCCGATTCGTTCCAGAACGGATTATCGTAGGCGTTGTCCTTGAGAATCGGATCATCGTCCCCCCACCCGTGGCAGGCGACCTCCGTCAAACGCTCACCGGATACGCCGATCAGTTGGCTCGTGCAATGCGTCGGGTAATGCATCGGCGCCAGGCCGTGTCGCCAGGTGCGCTTGCCGTCGCGAAAATAGAGCACCTCCAGACCGGGGTGCTGGTACTCCGCCTCACAATAATAGAGCGAGCCGAACTTGCCCTGTTGGTAGAATTTGCGGGCGGAGATCGTGGATTGCTGGTAATAGCCGGTCTCCGCCATCATGTAGGTCAGGCCGGACGTCTTGACGGTCTCCAGCAGCCATTCGGCCTGCTCGATGGTCGCCCACGCCGCGGGCACGGCGGAGATCACATGCTTGCCGTTCTTCATCGCCTTCACCGTGTGCTCCACGTGCAGCGGGCCGTCGGTGAAGATGGCCACCGCGTCGATGTCCCGTGCAAGCACCAGCTCTTCGAGCGAGTTATAGGCTCGCTGACAGTTATATACTTTCATCAATCGCTTTCGCCGGTCCTCGCGCAGATCGCTGACGGCCTGGACGATGCAGTCCGGATGCTCGTGCCATTGGAAGGAGGTTCCGAAACCGCCTCCCACCACGCCGATACGGACTCTCTGCGGCGCGGTATTCACCCCTATCGCGGCCTGTGGAAGCGCCGCGGCCCCCGCGAGAATGAGACTACTGTGCTTGAGAAAATCACGTCGTGTGTGAGACTTTTCCATGTGTCCTCGACTCCTTTCTGTTGGTTCATTACATCAATTCAGTTCCTTTATGTAAATATTGGCGAATTGAACGGGATCGCCATGATGCTGCAATGCAATCGGTCCGCGCTCGGGCATTCCCGGCAGCCGGGCCTCGCGAATGACCGTCTTACCATTGAGCGCGACGGTGACTTCATTTCCGATAGCGGTAATCTCGAACCGATTCCATTGGCCGACGGGATGATCCGCATTGAGAATCGGCGTCGCGGCCCTCCTCACGTCCGGCGGCATTTTCTCGTCCGTGCGGTAGCCCCAAATCTCGCCGGAGCCGACGGGCCAGTTCCAGATGTTGATCTGGCTCTTCGACGATCCTCGCAGGTAAATACCACTGTCTCCCGCAGTGGGCACAGCGACGGTCAATGCCTTGCCTTCTGCATTGGTCGCTTGTGAGCCATCCGGTCCGATCACGGGAACCTGCTCCGTCCCTGACTCGGAAGGTAGCCGCCAGTCCACAATGAGTGTGAAGTTCTCGAATTCCTGTTCCGTCCATAGGTTTTTGTCTTGCGCCTCGCTTTTGCCGTCGTAGTCCAGAATCCAGTCTTTTGCACGCCAGTGGCCTTCATGGCCCGGCGCCTGCTTGAAGCCGCGAAGGTCCAGCCCGTTATACAGGGAGCGGAAGCCCTGGGCCTTCTTCGCAACCACATCAGGTGGCGGATTCGAGCCGGGCAACTCGCGGATGCGGATGTTGCGGAAATGCACTTCGCTGCCCTCGGATTCGAGGCAGATATACCCTTTGCGCGGGTTCAGGTGATAGCCGCGAGTGACGATCTTGCCGTTCACCGCCAGCGTCGCGGTCCCATCCCGGCTCACGACGCGATAATGGTTCCACTGGCCGGTCGGATTCATTCGGTTCTCGGAGGGAAACGAACGCACCCACCCTTTTGGATGAGGCTTGTCCGGCGTCATCGTGGCCCCGTGGATCGAAAACATATCGCCCGCGTTGCCGTCCATGATCTGGATCTCGATCGAGCGCGTGAACGGTTTGCCCATCGCGGTGACCGGATCGGAATGAATGAACAGGCCCGCATTGCCGCGCGATCTCATGTGGCGCCATTCCAATTCCAGGATGTAGTTTTCGTAGTGCTTTGCGGTCCTTAATACGCCCGTCGGAATGCCGGTGCAGTGAATGATCCCGTCTCGGACCGTCCAGGTCTCCGGCGCGCAGTTAACGTTCACCCAACCGTCGAGATTCCTGCCGTTGAACAGTGACACAAAACCGTCCCCGGCGGCCCGTGAAGTCGCGGTCCGGCATACCACGCTGATAAGAGTAAAAATGATGATACGTTTCATAGGAGAACCTCTTCAAAAGTAGGGTGGGGTTTGCCCCACCGTAAAGCTATCGATCCTGAGACGTCACGAGATGCCCAAACGGCCCCAGGAGGTCATATTTATTCCGCCACGTCGTGTACATAATGCCGCACGCGCCCGGCGTCTCATTCAGAACGTCGAGCCATCCGGCTGGATTCTCCAGCGTATCGCCGTCGTAATACGCCCCGGCCAGCGTCCTGAAACCCAGCGATGAAAAAAAGCCCAGGCTCTCCCGGCGCTTCTTATAATACCAGCACACGATCACGAGGTCTTTCGGGATGCACTCCCACGACCCGGCGAAATCGCCGTCCACGAGAAAATAATCGGCGTGGGCGTTGTGGTTCGGATCGAACATATCCGACCAGACGAACAACTCGGCTTTCGGATTGACCTCGCGGATGATCCGGACCTGCCGCGTGACGCAATCGCCGAGGATTTGCGCCATCGAAAGGCCGCGCTCTTTACACGCTGCGCACGCCCCTCCGGCACGAATCTCGTCCATACTGAGTAAAATCTTATTCGGCGCCAAGTGCTCGTGGATCAGGCGGGCCTGCCTGGCCCAGATGTCATACACTTGCGGCTCGGACATACAGGCGGTCACCTGCCCGCTGTTGACCGCCATCCCGTGGTAGTAACTGACCCTCAGCCGCTCCCGATTCTTAATGGCGCTGCCCGGCGGTATGCCTATCGGAACAGATTCGCGATCGAGCCTGAAGTTCAATCTCGGATCGGTGATCGCGGCGAAGTCCTTACCCTCCTCGTAGGTCCGGCCTGTCTGGGCGTTCTGCACTTTCACCGGCGTGCCGGGTCGTCGAAGCACGTTGACCAGGCCGACCTCCTCGACGCTCAAATCGTCGATCCAGAATCGCCCGGATTGCCCGCCCCAGGCGCCCATGTAAATCCTGACGGTGTCGTAGTGGAGGCTGTTGAAGCCCATCACGACCTCTCGCCAGCCGGCGGTCGAGGGCACGCGCGGGTCCCAGGGCGCCAGGCTTCGCCCGTCGGCGGTCAGGACCTGGACGCGAAAGCAGCCTTCGGGCTCGAGCGAATCGGTCCGGACCCAGCAGCGCACGCGGTAGCAGCGGTTCGGACAGACCTTAAGCTCCTGCATGAGCCGGGCGTGGCCGTGCTCGTAATCGCCGAAGTGCTCGAACCGCAGGGAGGCTCCGCCGCTATGAACGACGTCTGTATCCACGAACGAGACGACGCCGGGCTGATCATGGAATCGATACCCCGTCAGCCGGTGGCCTTCGTATTGCTCGAGGCCGGGATTGGCGAGCGCCGCGGGCGAGTCGGGCACGAAACGGGCTTCGTCGCCCTCCACGATGTATAGCGCTTTTCTGACGGGTATCCCGGCCGCGAGGTTCTTGTTCTGAGCGAGAATCGCCCCGCCGTACCCGGCGGAAAAGACAATCGGGATGATCTCGACGTTATTCTGTTTGCATATTCGTTTGACCTGTTCGAGCCGTCTGAAGTAATCCGCACTCTGCCGGTCGAGCCGGTCCAGCCCCGCCGCCAGCACCATCCCGTTCAGCCCGCTCTCCGAGGCGGTTTTAGCAATGTTCCGGATATCCTCGACATCGCCATCATTGTGGAGCGACCGGGAGACATAGACCCACCGAAATCGTAGGGTAGGGCTTGCCCCGCCGGAATTGGCCCACACGACAGAACTCGTCAAGTGGAAAGAAGCAATCCCAAGAACAAACATGGACAGCATCAGATGTCGTTTCACTTTCACCATAGATCACATTGTCTCCTAAAGAAATATGGACATGTATGATACCGACTTTATATGTCTAACGCCAACAGATTTTGGGCTGTGCTTGATTAAAGAATGCAGTTGAATGGATGGATAAATGTAGTAGTCAAATAGTATATTGAAGGATAAGCCGAGCGAAAAGGGCGCGAACGTAACTATTAGCTGTTGCGGAAACACGATTTGCCATTTCCGCGAAGGGGCTTGTTGCTAAAGTAGAGATTGCTTCGTCGCTTCGCTCCTCGCAATGACGACGAGTGCGTCTCCGTGTCATTGCGAGCGATTCGAGGAATCGCGCGGCAATCTCAAATGCAACGATAAGACTTTTTCAACAAGCCCGAAGGCGGGAATCCGGCTTCTGCGCCCCGGCCCCCTGCCTCCGCAGGGGTGACACGTGAGAAATCGCAGGGTGGCGGCTCCCTTCGGCAGTGAGCCCAGGATCGAACGGTGCCCCACTTGTCGTTTCTAAAAACGTGTGCGAGAAGTTCCAATTCCCCCCCTTGTCATGCTGAGCGAAAAGAGCCTTTAGCCCTGAGTTTGTCGAAGGGGAAGCATCTGGGATAACGACGGATCGTTGAGATTCTTCACTTCACTTCGCTCCGTTCAGAATGACAACGCACACTTGTCACACACGCTCTAAAAAAAATGGGATAGTCACGACAGTAAGGGAGCCAATTTATTTGCTTGAATATCGACGAATATTGAATATTTAAGTTACGATCCCGTTTCTTCCCTTGGAGGATGAACATTGACTATAAAATAGTTTTCTGTAGTATCTATTTGATATGAAAACCTAAAGAAATTGGTCAATTTTTTAAATTATTTGCAAAATCTAAAATGAACCTTGAGAACATTGGTCACATTGGGGGTGTGGTTTTGGGACTTTGCATAATCCTCTTTGCCTATGGAGTGATCCCAAACAAACTCATTGACAAGGGATATAAAGTCCCTTGGACTATCAAGGCGATAGGATTTATTGTTCTTTTGGGCAGCATCGCAAGACTTTTGAGAATTTGTTGACCATAATAACGTAATATTCTGATACTCGGTGGTGCGAAGGAGCAAAGGAGAATGCATTACAAGGGTCTGACTTGGACGTCCAAGTTATTGCTGATGTCAAGTTGCCTCGTGACTGGACCCCTTGTTCTTTTCTCGTTCTATAAAGAGAAAGGCCATCCACCTAAAAGTGTAATCGCAGGGATTATTGTTGCGTCTTTGTTCGGCTGTTTGCTCATAATTCTGGGGGATCGTTCTTGGCGAAAATACTACATGGACAAAGAAACGACAACTGACAAGGACAATGGGGGACGGTAGCAGACCGTTGGGGGCCAGAGTTTGATCTTTGCATTTTTACAAATGATCGCAAGAATTAAAACCCAACCCCTATTTCCTTCTGTTTGTAGTATACCTCAAGGCCGTCGAGAAGGCAAGAAATAGCCCCGTTTTTCCTTGCCTGGCAACGGGACACAATCTACAATCGAATATGACGATAGACGATCAGAACCTGCCGAAATTAGCAAAGGAAGTCCAAAGGCGGTTGGCTCTGAGCCCAGACCTGGACGAAGACATATATGACGAAGAACCGTTGGGGAAAGACGAATCCAGAGACTTCATAGAATTTGAGGATGATTACTTGGAGCGTGACCGAGCGTGGCAAGAATACCGGCTAACCCGAAGATTTATCACCTTACACACCTGCGGAACCTACCGCAGATCGTGCGAGCGGGTGTGCTATGGTCAGATGCAAAAAGGATCGAATTGGACTTGAGCTGTAATCTAGTTGGAATGTCGCACATCAAACAGCGACGACTTCACGATATTGAAGTCGCACCGTGTTGCACTGGCACAAGAGTTGGCGACTATGTGCCGTTCTATTTCTGCCCAAGGTCGATCATGCTTTATATTTTGCATAAGGGGAACCACCTGGACTTGGACTATCAGGAGGGCCAACATCCTATCGTACATCTTCAGGCGGACCTGCATTCGACAGTGAAATGGGCCGAACAACAGCGGCGGAAATGGGCATTTAGTGACCGAAATGCCGGTACGTATTACGCCAATTTCTATGCAGACTTGGGCATGCTTGATGAGGTGAATTGGGATGCAGTGAATGCCAACCAATGGAGTGAGCCGTCCATCAAGGAGGACAAACAAGCAGAGTTCCTCATGTACGAGTTATTCCCCTGGCACTTGATCGAAAAGATCGGCGTATACGACAACCAGATCGCCAAGAAAGTCCGGCGAATTATTGCCGGGACGGAACACGGACCAAATGTTACAATAGCACGTGGTTGGTATTATTAGACGGAAGGAACAACCATGATCGAATTACGTCAGGGTGATATCCTGAAAGCCAAAGCTGACATTCTAGTGAACACGGTTAACTGCGTGGGCGCAATGGGCCGAGGGATCGCATTGCAATTCAAGAAGGCGTTCCCTGAAGTTTTCAAGGCTTATGAGGTTGTTTGCAAACGCGGTGAACTGAAGCCAGGCATGGTGCTGGTGCATGATCTGAACCGACTCGAACAGCCACACTATGTCGTCAACTTACCGACCAAGAAGCACTGGCGTGGCAAGAGTCGAATGGAATATGTGGAGTCAGGTTTAAAGGCACTAGTAGCGGAAGTTCGACGACGGGGTGTCACCTCTGTGGCAGTGCCACCGCTGGGCTGTGGACTCGGAGGTTTGAACTGGGAATTTGTGCGCCCGTTGATCGAGCGGGCTTTTGAGGAGTTGCCGGATGTGCACGTTCTGCTGTTTGAGCCTCAGGGAACTCCGTCGGCAGAAGAGATGGCTAAGAGCGAGAAGACACCAAACATGACGGAGGGACGTGCCTTATTGTTAGGGCTTATGCGACGATATTTGGCAGCAGTAATGGACCCGACCGTAACGCTGCTGGAAATCCACAAGCTGATGTACTTCATGCAGGAATCAGGACAACGTCTGCGGTTGACGTTTACAAAGGGCCCATATGGACCTTACGCGGAAAATCTCCGGCACGTCCTAACACATATCGAGGGGCATTTTATTATTGGCTACGGCGATGCGGCGGACAAACCTGACAAGCCCATCGAGCCAAAGGCAGAGGCCATCGCGGCGGCGGAAGCTTTTCTGCAAGACCATCCCAAAGTGCATGGACGATTCGGTCGCGTGGTGAGATTGATTAAGGGCTTCGAGACGCCGTTCGGGATGGAACTGCTGGCTACGGTGCACTGGGTGGCGAGGTACGAAGAAGCGACCGATCCCGATAAAGCTATTGAGAAAGCCTACGGCTGGAATCGTCGTAAGCGAATGTTTAAGGAACAGCACATTCGAATTGCCTGGGATGTACTGAATCGTGAGGGGTGGCTGCCCCTGGCATGGAACGGAAGGCAATAGGATGCAGACGACCGACACTTCCGCGAAAAGACTGGAGATTCTAATCGTCGAATCGCCAGCAGATATAGAGCAGATAGAGGGGCGAGTCTTAAATATTAAATGTTCATTTCTATTTATCCAAGGGACAGCCGGATAAGCGGTTATTCGATCTATGCCGATCTTGTGAATTTAGTCTCGAAAAAGCAACGTTAGGGGTCCGGGTTTCATCTTTGCATTTCCACAAACAAACGCAAGAATTAAAACCCAACCCCTATTTCCTTCCTTACGGCGGGGCAACCGAGTTGCCTATCCTACATGGCTTTATTTGTTTGAAGATCAACGAATATTGAATATTTGAGATACGACCGTGTTTCTTCCCTGAACAATAACGTACAGGCAAATGTTGCCTGATTGTCAGATTAAGTCCTATCCACTACAATTAAGTCAATTCATTTGTCGTGAGTGTGCGAATTGGAAACCAGGCGCGACCCCGTGTCGATCAATAATTGGAAAGTTCATGATCAGCTATCTCGTTTGATAACACCTACAGCGAGTCCTAAGATCTGCAGCTGATCGCCAGATAACATGATCGGATCGTATTTTGGATTATCGGATTGCAAGATTGCATTGTTTCCCATCTTGCTGAAACGCTTCAGTGTGCCCTCATCACCAAGCGCGACCACAACGATGCTCAGATTGTCTGCTACGGACTGTGCTTTGACCACAACGATGTCGCCGTGGTCTATACCGGCGCCAATCATACTATCGCCACGGACTTTGAGGCCAAAATGTTCTACTCCTTTGACCCAAGCCTTTGGAAGGTAGATATCATTGTCAAATTCGATGTTCATGTTCAACGGCTGACCGGCAGCGATACTACCGTAGACAGGTATTCTAACGAGCTGGTTTTCTACAAGGAACTCGCATTTGCCTTGTCGGTCGAGTTCCATCGATGTCGGATCTTCGGGATCATAACATAACATCATGTCCTGCCCGGTCTTTAGATCGTGGTAATTCAAGCGATTGATATTTGACAGTCCCCAGGAGCTTCTAAAAACAGGTAAGTCATCCACCGTTTCCTGGTTTCGATTGATTACCTGTATTATGGCTCCGTCCGTCACTACACCGTGAATACACGACTG
>Ga0180432_10009836_pt1 | contig 11575 bp, 11 predicted proteins | sample SS_ome_10_FD_132414 | JGI IMG/M metagenome (GOLD analysis project Ga0180432, IMG submission 132414) | Hypersaline lake sediment archaeal communities from the Salton Sea, California, USA - SS_1_MS_2 metaG | ecosystem: Environmental > Aquatic > Non-marine Saline and Alkaline > Hypersaline >... | reverse complement strand
GGGGTGCACCCACACGCGATTCCTGCACGCCCACCACCTCCAGCACTGGCTGCACGGCGGCGCCACCAGCCTGGACAACCTGGTCATGCTCTGCAGCTTCCACCATCACCTGGTGCACGAAGGCGGGTGGAAAATCAGCGCCGCCGCGGACGGGAGCTTCCTGTTCCACCCGCCCGCCGGCGACCCGCTCGCGACGGTGCCCCCACGGGAGAACGTCGTCGGTGCCGTGGCGTGGCTGCGCAACTGGGCCGAGGAGAACGACCTGCACCTGGGCCCTGAAACCAACATGCCTCGGTGGGACGGAACGAGCCCGGATTACGAGTTTGCGGTGAGCGAGCTTCTGGCCTCGGGGTGTGAAGTTCCTTGAACCCACCCCGCCACAGCAGACAGTCAGGGTAGAAGAGGCGAGACGGAGGGGAAGGAAACCGTAATTATAGACAGCGGACCCGCATTTGCGCTACACTCTACTGCGCTGTCCGGTCCGGACAATACAATTATGAAATTCCTCGAAGCACTACAGGAAAACCCCGTAATCGCCTCGGTGCGGGGCATGGAGGATCTGGAGCACGCCCTGGACAAGCGGATCAAGGTGATCTTCCTGTTGGCCGGAGACATCTTCAATCTGATCGATATAGAGAAGAGGATGCGGGAACCGGGACATCTGTTCCTCCTTCACCTGGACCTGATGCGGGGCATCGCCCGGGATCAGGTGGGGATCACTTATTTAAAAAAGTGCTTCGACATCGACGGGATCATCAGCACCCACACCAACATCATCAACTACGCCCGCAAACAGCAGCTCATAACCCTGCAGCGGCTGTTTATCCTGGACTCCGAATCACTGAAATCCGGCGCCAAGCTGGTACAGAGCTCGAGCCCGGACAGCGTTGAAATTCTTCCGGGGATCATTCTCCCGTCTATCCAAGAATCGCTTCAGCAACTCGCCCTGCCGCCGATCGTGGCCGGAGGGCTGATTAAAACCCGGGAAGAGGTTGATCGGATCCTGGCCGCCGGGGCGGTGGCGGTTTCCACCAGCCGGAAAGAGCTCTGGTAGATGAAAAACGAGGTGTATGACGTTGCCATCGTCGGCGCTGGAGTGGTCGGAGCGGCGATCGCCCGCAAGCTTTCCTCCTACGCCTGCAGCACCGTGGTGCTGGAGAAGGAGTGGGACGTGTCCTTCGGCGTGTCCAAGACCAACTCGGGGATCGTCCACGGGGGCTTCCACTACCCCACCTCCCTGCTCAAGGGCCGCCTGGAGGTGGCGGGAACCATCATGTTCGACAGGCTACAGCAGGAGCTGCACTTCCCCTTCCAGCGCTGCGGCATCCTGGTGGTGGCCTTCACCGTAGAGGAGATGAAGACCGTCGAGCGGATGTACAGGCAGGGAGTGGAGAACCGGATCATCGGCCTGGAGCTGTGCAACCGGGAGCGCATCCACACCCTGGAACCCAAGCTGAACGCCGACGTGGTGGGAGGACTCCACGCCCCCTCCGGAGGGGTGATCGAACCGTATCGCTTCGTGTTTTCCCTGATCGAATCGGCCAGGAAGAACGGCGTCGAACTGCAAACCCGTTTCAAAGTGATCAAGGCCCAGGATGAGGACGACTACTTTGTGATCCATGCCGAGGACGGCCGCCGCCTGCAGGCCCGCTACCTGATCAACGCCGCGGGCCTGTACGCAGATGAGGTATCGGCGGCCTGTGAGGCCGAGCGCTTTCACATCACCCCGCGCAAGGGACAGGAGTTCCTGCTGGACAGGAACGCCGCGGGGCTGCCCGGAAAGGTGATCTTCCCCGTTCCCGCTTCCAACTCCAAAGGGATCCTGGTAATCCCCACGCCGGAGGGAACCTGCATGGTGGGCCCGACCGCGGTGGAGCAGGAGGACAAGGAGGACCTTTCCACGACCCGGGACAACTTCGAAAGGATCTTCCACTCCGCCCGCAGGCTGATCCCCAAGATCTCCGAAAGAGATATCATCACCGCCTTCGCCGGCCTGCGTCCCGCCCTGGAAGGGGGGGACTTCTACATAGCGGTCAGCGAAAAACAGCCGCGCCTGATCCAGGTGGCGGGCATCCAATCCCCCGGCTTGACCGCGGCCCCTGCCATCGCGGAGCACGTGAAGGACCTGCTCAAGATCGCCGGCCTGGTCCTGACCGAAAGGGCAGATTACGACCCGCTGATCCCCGAGGTACCCCGGATACGCCGGCTCTCCCCCTACGAAGCGGATACGCTGCTGCAGAAAGAACCCGCTTACGGAGAGATCGTCTGCCGCTGCGAATCGGTATCGGAGGCGGAGATCGTGGCGGCCATTCGCCGCGGGCACACCACGATGGACAGCATCAAGTTCTACACCCGTGCCCAGATGGGCCGCTGCCAGGGCGGTTTCTGCAGCTATAAGATCATGAAGATCCTCCAGAGAGAGACGGGAATGTCCATCGAGGAGATCACCAAGCGCGGAGGAAAGAGCCGGCTCATCACCGATCGAGTGGGGGATCTCACTGTGCAGACACCCACACCGCCAGCCCAGGATCAATCCGGCCAGGAGAGCGGCAAATGAGAGAGAAACGCACAGACGCCGTGGTGATCGGGGGAGGATCCGCCGGCCTGGCCGCGGCTTCCAGGATCGCCGCAGCGGGCTATTCGGTCACGGTATTGGAACGGGAAAACGAGCTCGGGGGGATCCTCAACCAGTGCATCCACAACGGATTCGGCCTGCAGCGCTTCAAGGAAGACCTGAGCGGACCGGAGTACGCCGAGCGTTTCATCGACTCGGTGGGCAAGCAGGACAACGTGGAGGTACTGCTTGAAACCACGGCCCTGGAGGTGAGCCCGGGAGCGGTGCACACCGTGTACGGCTACTCGAGACAAGGAGGTGTCAGCCGGATCGATGCCCGGGCCATCGTACTGGCCATGGGCTGCCGGGAGCGGAACCGGGGCAACATCGGCATTCCCGGCACGCGCCCCTCCGGGGTATTCACCGCCGGCCTGGCTCAGCGGTTGATCAACATCGACGGCTACATCCCGGGACGCCGGGCGGTTATCCTCGGCTCAGGAGATATCGGGCTGATCATGGCCCGCCGCTGTACCTGGGTCGGCATGGAGGTGCTGGCCGTCATCGAGATCCAGAGCTATCCCTCCGGCCTCACCCGCAATATTGTTCAATGCCTGAACGACTTCGGCATTCCTCTGTATCTGTCCCATACCGTGTCGGCGATCCACGGCAAGGACCGGGTCAGCGGGGTGACGGTTACCCCGCTGGAGGAGGACAGGAGCATGGGGGCCAAGAGCTTCGATCTGGATTGCGACACCATCCTGCTGTCCGTCGGTTTGATCCCGGACAACGAGCTTTCCAGGAAGTTCGGGGTGCGTTTGAATCCGGAAACAGGCGGCGCGTTCGTGGATGCCGGCCTGATGAGCAGCATTCCCGGGGTGTTCGCCTGCGGGAATGTGCTCCACGTCCACGATCTGGTCGACTACGTGAGCGAGGAGTCCGAACGCTGCGCCTCCTTCGTGATCCAGTACCTCAAAGGCGAGTATCACCGGCAGCATCACCCGGTCACCGCCGGGGCAAACGTGAAGTACGTGATCCCGAACAAGTATCTTCCGGATACGACCAACCGATTCTACCTCCGCTCTCTGATCGTGAAGAACAAGGCGGAGCTGGTCGTCACCCTGGATGGGGAGCCGATGAAGCGCAAGAAACTGTCCCACGTCCAGCCCTCCGAGATGGTGAGTTTCAGTCTTGATGCCGTTTCTCCCCGGACATCAGAGCCCGGGGAGAAACGGCTGGAGGTCAGCATAGTCTGATGGAACGCAAACTGGTCTGCATTTCCTGTCCCCTGGGCTGCCGTCTGAGCGTGAACTGGGAAGATGAGGGAAATATCACGGTTGAGGGTAACAGATGCGCCAAGGGTGAGAGCTACGCCCGGGAGGAGATCCTGGCGCCCAAGCGGGTAGTGACAGCCACCGTGGCTGTAGCAGCGAGTGCAGCGCCGACCACAGCGGTGGCCGGCCGAGCTGGTGCCGGCAGGACTGCTACCCAGGTGCGGACCGTTGCCCCGAACCCCCGACGCCTTCCTGTGAAGACCAACGCCCCCCTGCTCAAGGAGCACATCTCCGAGCTTCTCAACACGCTGTACCGCATGGAGGTAAAACCACCGCTTCGCTGCGGTGATGTCCTGCTTAAGGATATTGCCGGCACCGGTGTGGACCTGGTGGCCGCGCGAAGCCTGAAAGGACGGTAACCGTGCTGCGCATCGGAACCTCCAGCTGGAACTACAAATCCTGGGAGGGGCTGGTATACACCCGGGACAGCGGCCTCAGCTACCTGGAGCAGTATGCCCAGATGTACGATACGGCGGAGATCGACAGGTGGTTCTGGTCCCTGTTCGATACCCCGGAACCGCGGCTGCCCGATCCATGGACCGCGGAAGAATACGCCGGGAGCGTGCCCGAAGGATTCCTGTTCACAATCAAGGTGCCAAACAGCATCACCCTGACCCACCACTATCGGCGGGACAAGGCGGGGCCCCTGCGGGCCAATCCCCACTTCCTCTCCCCGGAGCTGTACGCCGCCTTTCTCCAGCGCATCGAGGCCCTGAAGGAGCATGTCGGAGCCCTGATCTTCCAGTTCGAGTACCTCAACAAACAGAAGATGAGCTCCCAGAAGGAGTTTCAATCCCGCATGGAGAGCTTCTTCGCCTCTATCGACAGCCCCTACCCCTGCACCGTGGAAACCCGCAATCCCCAGTACCTCAACCACGCCTACTTCGAGTTTCTCAGACGGAACAACCTGTTCCCCTGTTTTCTCCAGGGCTATTACATGCCCAATCTGAGAAATATCCTGCCCGGGCGGGAGCAGTGGTTCGGCGAGGGGGATCTGGTCATCATCCGCCTGCATGGTCCTGACCGACAGGGCATGGAGCGGATGTCGGGCAAGCAGTGGGACAGGATCGTGAGCCCCAAGGATGAAGAGATCGGGGATATCCTGGAAACGATCGGCAGGCTGCTGCGCCGTAAGGTGGATGTCTATCTCAACATCAACAACCACTACGAGGGCTCCGCCCCACGGACCATCGACAAGATCCGAGAGAGGCTGCCCGACTCCGACGGGCCGGATTGATAGCCCGGGTGATTCTGCTCCATACCCGCCGCATTTCCCGGCTTGACGGCACCTTGAACGCGCCCCTACAATGGAACGATAGACCAAGCTGAGGCTTGCCAGACGGCTTTGCTGGAATTTGCATCATCCTGAAACCGAAATTCAAACCGTACGGACAAACTGGAATCGCTTGAGAGCGAGGTACCGTGAGCAGCAGTCTTGAGGATTTTCAAGACCCTCTGCAATCCCTGCTCAAACTATTGGCAGATGCAAACATACCCCACGTCATTATCGGAGGATTAGCCGTTTCTCAACTATCCAGGCCTCGTCTCACCGCAGATATCGATGTCCTGGCTTATCTCTTCGCATACAAGAAGCTGAGACATTCGCCCGCAAGAACCGCGTTCTGCTGCTGATCCACGATCCGAGCAAAATTCCCGCGGATATCTCTCTCGGCCTGTTGCCTTTTGAACGGGAAGTGATTCAGAGAAGTTCCCGTGTTACCACCGGAAACCTCCAACTCCCCCTTCCCTCGGCAGAAGACCTCATCATCCTCAAGGCTGTTACTCACCGTGCCGTGGACCTGCGGGACATCACGACCCTGGTGCAAGCCCATCCCCGTCTGGACAGAGAGAGGATCAAGCGGATTGTCGTGGAGAAGGTGACTGTCGCGGACTCCGGTCTGGAAGCGAAGGACCTTCATTTCCTCCTGTTCCCACCGGTGATCCCGCTACTTGGCACGGGGAAAACTACGAGCATTCCGGCTGCTGATACTCCCCGGCTACGCAGTCCCGAGATTCACCCTTTCACCGCGCCCGCGGCGATCCCCTTGACGATGTACTTCTGGAGCGCCAGGTAGAAGATGATGATCGGCGTGGCCGAAAGCACCAGGGAAGCCGCCATGGGTCCGTACTCCTTGAGGAACTGGCCGTGAAAACGCATCTGCTCCAGCTGCAGGGTCCCTTTACGCACAATGACCAGGGGCAGCAGGAAGTCGTTCCAGATCCACAGAGCATCCAGGATGGCGATCGTGGCGGTGATCGGGGTCAACAGTGGAAAGACGATCCTGAAAAAGGTGTAAAACTGCCCGGCTCCGTCGATGGCCGCCGACTCCTCCAGTTCCCGGGGCACACCTTTGACGAAACCATGATACATAAACACCGCCATCGGCGCACCCAGTCCCCAGTACATGGGAATGATCCCCCAGATCGTTGTTAAGTTCAGGTCGGCGGCCAGGACCACGATCGGTACCATGATGATCTGAAAGGGGATGACCAGGGCAAAGGCGAACAGCAGGTATAGAATCCAGGACAGACGGTTGATGGTGCGGGCCAGCATGTAGGCGGCCATGGAGCTGAACAGCAGAATCCCGGCAACACCACAAGCGGTGACCAGAAAGGTATTGGCCAGAGTGCGGGGAAAACGCATCTCGGTCCAGGCTTTGGCGAAATTGCCCAACTCCAACCGCGATGGAGGGGCAATCGGGCGAAGGGTGATCTCCGCCTCCGGCTTGACCGCGTTGTTGAGCACGAACAGAGCAGGATAGATGAAAGCCAGGGCGGCCAATAGCATAAAAACCTCAAAGATCCTCAAGCCCCAGGGAACACGTCGTCGTGCTTTCATAGCCGCACCTCCTTTCTCTTCATCACGGTAAGCTGGAATCCGGTGATGAGAAGGATAGCGAAAAACAGCAGCATGGCTTTTGCCGTGGCCAGGCCGGCCAGTCGTTTGGCAAAGGCGTCGAAGAAGATATCCATCACGAAGGGCACGGTCCCCAGAGCGTACCCCGAAGGTCCGACCATGGCGTATACCAGGTCGAAACTCTTCAGGGAGTTGGACAGACTGAGGAACAGGCAGATGGTCAGAGCAGGGATGAGCAACGGGAGGGTCACGTAGCGCAACTTCTGGCGGGGCTTGGCGCCGTCGATCAGGGCGGCTTCGTGGACGTCGGTGGGAATGCTCTGCAGACCTGCCAGATAGATGACCATCAGGTAGCCCGCTTCCCGCCACACCTGAACCATCACGATCAGCCAGGGTGCCTTGGCCGGATCACCCATCCACAGCTCGATCCCGGTCAGTGCGGGCATGAGATTGAAGAAGACGAAGGACCAGACCAGGGCGACCACGATCATGGAAAGCACGTTGGGCAAGAAGAAGATGGTACGAAGAAAGGTCCGGCTCTTCAGCTTCTGATCCAGGGCCAAAGCCAGAAGGAAAGCGAGGATGTTGGAAAACAGGACGTTGAAGAACATGAAAAACAGAGTGAAGCCAACGACCCCCATTTCAAACTTTCGCTCAATCCAGTTTTCGGCGAGCAGGCGTTTGAACTCGCCGAGGTTGTAGATGTCCAAAGCGGCTTCCCGGAGCTCAGCGGCGCTGGCTTCGGACAAGGTGTAGCTGTCCAGGAATTGGGATACCGTCTGCTCGAGAGCGTTCCGGTCCTGGGCCAGACCGGCCCCCCGGACTCCTGCGATCAGTTCATCCACCGCACCGGGGGGAACCGTGTATTCCACGTCCACCTCGGGCAAGAGCCAGATGCGATCCTCCAGGGTGAACTCGTCGAACTCGTTCCGCAGGGTGTACACATCCTCTCCCGGTGTATACACCTCTGAGGCCAGATCGCCTTCGGCCTCAGAGCGTAGATTGGCCAGGAAGACTTTCTCGAACTCCTGCCTCGGTATCTCCAGCGGCAGAGACGAGTTCTGGTTGTAGTTCACTTTGCTGTAGGTGCGCGGATAGAAACGCTCCTCCACTCCGCCCGTGAAGATATCGAGGTAGTTCTTCAGGCCTACATAGCGGTAGCTCTCCGGCCGGTAACCCACCCGGTTCAGAATCCGAACCACCCGATTGCGGTTGCGACCGATGAGTTCGTAGCGCTTGTACCGATCATCCGCCGGGTCGAAGGAGTAGATCTGGAGCAGGAACTCTCGATCCTCCTCCCGCTCGATCCGGGACAGAACCTGCTCCTCGAACTGCTGCTTCGCCATACTGATCGGGGTTCGCGGCGTGGTGCCGTCCCAATTCGTAAAGGAGATGCGGATGCCCTGGGCGAAGGGATTGATGAAAAACATTGCATAGGCGGCCAGCGCCGGCAACACAAACACCCAGAAATACAACCAGCGCTTGAGCTTGGATCCAACCATGCTAGACCTCCCTCTGTTGCAGAAAAAAATCGGGGAGGCGTTCAGCCTCCCCGCGATTTGTTAGACGACACGACCTGCCGGCTACATCAATCCCCGGCTCGGTCGTTTGACTGCTCGCAGAAGACTAGCGGGCTTCCCGCCACTGTCGATCGATATCGGCGATCACCGCTTCGGCGGTTTTTTTCTTGAAAGCGTAGGCCTGCGCTCCATTCTTGACGGCGTCTTCGAACACGGCTGTCGGATACATGGAAAAGGCCCAGGGGTAGGCGCCGTTGGCACCAACGGTGCTCATCAACTCTACGAAGGGCGGCTTCATGGCCGAGAGATCGGCGCCCTTGAAGGAAATTGTCAGCTTGTAGTCCGTTGTCCAGATTTTTACAGCTTCCGGGGTGGAGAGCCAGCTCAAGAATTTCTTGGCCGCGGCCTGCTTGTCCGGTGGAGCCTGGGCGGAGATCCCGAAGCAGGAATCCACATCCGCGTAGAACTTGACCATCTTGGGATCGTTGAACATGGGGAAGGGTACGAACCCGGCATCCAGATCAGGATTCGTGCCGATGGCCGCCCCGTAGGACCACAGTCCCTGAACCATCATCGGGGTTTTACCCCCGGCAAAGGCGGCCTGCTGCTCGTTCCAGTTCATCTCAGCCGCGTTGGTATCCATATTCTCGACGTACTGATCGATTGTGGCGAACAGCAGGTTGGTGTCCACCACACCGTAGCTGGTCCGACCGGCGTCCATATCGGCAATGAACTTCTCAACGAAAATCCCCTTGGCGGCAAGCAGGTTGGTGTGGGCCAGGGTAATGAAGTGGCCGATGGACCAGTTTTCCTTGAGCAGTCCGGCGTAGGGTGTGACGCCGTTGGATTTGAGGGTACGGGTGATACGCTGCAGATCCCGGTAGGTGCGTGGTGCGCGCAAACCGTAGGTCTTGAACATGTCCTTGTTGTAGATGATTCCGATGCCGGCGAAATCCATGGGTAGAGCCCACTGTTTGCCGTTCCAGGTTACAGCCGGCTTGGCCGAGTCTATGACCTTGCCCATCACCGGTTCGTTGGAAAGGTCGAGCACATAGCCGTTCTGGGCGTACTCGAACACCCGGGAGTAGGACTGCATCTGCAGGATCTCGGACAGTTTCCCCGAAGCGGCGCGGGCAGCCATGGTTACGTCTGCGTCATTGGGGATAATGAGAAGATCTATGGAGATGCTCGGGTTCTGTCGTACAAAGGTGTCTACCAGCTTCTTCAGACCTTCCTGGTTCTCCTGCTTGTAGTAGTACAGTTCCAGCCGCTGAGCGAAGCTGAACGCCGCTACCAGGACAAGCAGAAAAACGACGATAGCCTTTTTCATGAAAGCCTCCTTTGCCCAAAGGGCATTTTTTATTTCGTAAACCGCCGGAATCCACCTCTGGTTCCTAGTCCGGTTTACCTACTAATTTAATAATAATCTTGTGAATATGCGTTGTAAAGACTAATCGATTTGGCGCAAACACCCATTTACAGATCCTCAGCTTTGGTCAACCATGGGAGTGCGATGATCCGCCTATCCCGCCTTTCCGAGCAACCGGTGCTACGCCCGCGGCCATCCTGTTCGAACATGGATTGATCCACCTGGTCTATCGAGCCACGGACCGGCCCTCCGCCGGGGAGCAGTTTGTCAGCCGCCTGGGCTATGCGGTGAGCAGCGACAACTACTTGCTGACTACGGGAAAGGACGACTGATCCTGGGCGTCCGACCCGAGAACATCCTCATCACCTCCGAGAGCAAGTCCCTGTTCAGCGAAGAGGTGCTGGTTGTGGAACCTCAAGGGTCCCACCAGATCGTGGCCGTCCAACTGGAGGATCGCATCGTCAAGATCATGGCAAGCGCCTCGGAGAAGGTTCGGCCGGGAGAGCGGATCCATCTGAGCTTCCAACCTGAAGGCCTCCATTTCTTCGACTCCGAGACCGAGTGGCGGATCGACGCCAATTGAGAAGACGGGATATTGAAGAACTGCCGGCTAAGCGTATCGCAACCCTGTTGCTTGTGGAATAGGCGTTAAATTAATGGACAGAATCAGCTGGCCTGGCGTTCGTGCAGCTTGGCCTGATCGCCCCTCTTGAGCTTGTGCCGGAAGTTGGTGTTCTCATCCCCAATGATCTTTTCCAGATAGGCCATCTGGCGATCCACGGCCACTATGTAGAGGTTCTGGTTGATTTCATAGCGTTCGCGGAAATGATGATGGGCAAGCTCGAACACATGGAGGTAGGTATCCCGAAGTCGGCCCCTCACAGCGCTGTAAAAATCCCGGGTTTTCTTGAGGATATCGAACTCTGTTTCATATCCGGGAATCCCCGCCTCCCGGAACTCGTGATAGAGAAACAGCAGCTTTTCCAGGTAGGCCCGGTCGGACATCTGACCGAGAATGTCCGCACTGCCCAGAATGGCACCGGCGTCCTGTTCCTCCTCTGAGGGGAAGGCGATGCGGGCGAAATCGGTTTTCAGATCGGTACTCTCGATAAGGCGGATAAGGGGCTCGACTTCCGGTTCTTCGATCTCGAAAACTCCGGCGTGTCGCTGGAGAAACTCGATGCTCCGCTGTTCGTGCTGGCGGCTGTACTTGGCCCCGGTACCTTCGGTGTCCCAATCCTCCTGGATATAACCGGTATCGTGCAGCAGGGTGGCCAGGAGCAGCTGAATGGCCAGTTCCTCGGGCAGGAAGACACGTTCGATGTTGTACCCGTCCAACAGGCGAGCGGAGGCTAACAGCACGCTCATGGTGTGGTTGAAGTCGTGGTACTCAGCCAGGCACTCACGGTAACCGGGGAACTCTCCCATAAACAGGGAGCGCACCTGGGAAAAGGCCAGACGCACCCGCAGGGCTGCGTCTTCGGAGTAGTGGAAGTAGAAGATCCTCAGGACCTCTTCGATGACCTTCTCCGGATCGCGGGTATCGATAAGCTGGGCTAACTGAACGTCCTTTTCCTTGGACATGGGACTATCTCTATTAGATAATACATCCTTTGGACTGACAATTCAATTTAACGATGTTGGAAAACGGCGGTTAATATGAGAAGCCTCATTTTGGAAAGTATCTACCGGTTCTGCAAACCTCGGCTAACGCCTGCGGCCGAAGATCCTCAGGAAGAAGAGGAAGAGGTTTATGAAATCCAGGTAGAGTTTCAACGCTCCCAGGATGGACAACCGCATGTAATCGGTCTCACCCAGACTGTCGCTGTGCTGGTCGCTCCAGCGCTTGATGATCTGGGTATCGTAGGCTGTCAGGCCTATGAACAGGGCCACCCCGATGTAGGAGATGATCCAGTAGAGGCTTTCGCTGCGCAGGAAGAAGTT
>Ga0180432_10009835_pt1 | contig 11576 bp, 14 predicted proteins | sample SS_ome_10_FD_132414 | JGI IMG/M metagenome (GOLD analysis project Ga0180432, IMG submission 132414) | Hypersaline lake sediment archaeal communities from the Salton Sea, California, USA - SS_1_MS_2 metaG | ecosystem: Environmental > Aquatic > Non-marine Saline and Alkaline > Hypersaline >... | reverse complement strand
GCCGCTCGAACCGGTCGACGACGATCCGCCATCACCCGGCGGGCTGGACGGCGACCAGGTGGACGAGATCATGGATCGTCACTACGCGGGAGAAAAGCCAACGCCGATCGCGCGCGCTGTGTTCGGGTACGCCAACAGCCGGACCGTAGAACTGGTAAAGGCGGTCATTTCGGAATATGACAATGACGACAATGACAACGACTATGATCCGGGCCTTGGGTGAGGTCTTTTGTCATTCTGTCATTGTCGTCATTTTTTGGCCCGTTATGAAACCGTTTCATAACGCCATTATGAAACCGTTTCATAACGCCATTTCATAATCATTTCATAATGGCCAATTCATAATCAATTCATACTGTCAATGCATACCCAGTTCATACCGGCAGTGCATACCCGGTGCATACGGGACGCCATGTCGTAACTTTTTCATAACGCCATATCATAACTTTTTCATAACGGACGGCACGAGGGAAGGGAGCATGAACAGCAAAACAACAAACCTCGACATTAGGGGCTGCCGCATCCTGGCGGCGATGATGATCCACCGGGCGATCCTCGACCTGCGCGCCTCCGACCAGGCGCGCGCGAACGAGGCCCGCGAGTGGCTGGCCACCGACCAGGCGGCCGATTTGGCAGACGCGGTCGACGTGGGCGATCCTTTTGCGGACTTTGTGGCCAACGGGATGGACGTCGAACGTTTGCCGCGCCAGGCATTCATTAGAAAGGTATGGGTCTAAGATGGTGAACTTGGTCATTTTGGCGCTGATCTGCGCCGCTTTCGGGCTGCGCTTCGAGGGCACGATCCGCACCAGGTGGACGGGCTTCGGCCTGATGCGCGTGGGCTGCCTGGCCGTGGGCATGTGGACTTACCGGCCCGGCCGGGTTTTCCTCCGGATCGAGGTGACGGCTAAATATTGACTTGACAAAGTGTACCTTTTCTGATAGAATAAAGGCATATTAAAAAGACAAACCACATATTTTAGTGGGTACTATGAATATCAATTTTGTGTTAGCTATTCCCATAGCCCTGCTATTTTTGGCATGGCACATATTAGCGGCCTTGTACATCTGGGCAGTTCTATACGCCACGGTTCTTCCGATCGTGTTGGCCATTCTTCCCAGGCGCGCGCGCGACATATGGGCCAGCTCGTATCATGACCGGCTGCTCCAGCTTTTTCCGCAATTGGCCACCGGGTTGCTGGTCAACGTGATCAAGCAACTGCTCAAGGTCATTGTGGCCATACCGGCCGGGCTCGATTTGTTGCCTCTTTCGCCCGCCACTGGGCGGCTGAATCTATCCTACTTGATTCGCTCTTTGCTGCTCTTGGTCTTCCCCATCCGCAAGCAAAGTTTACCCCTCGACACCGACGAACCGGCATTTTCTCCCCTGCCGGTTGCCGGGTAACATTTTAACCACTTTCTTTTCCCCCAGGCAACCGCATAAACCGTCTTATCCATCTTTAGCATGGGAGGTTTTGCGATGCCAACCAAAGACAATCGGATCTTGATCCGGTTTTCAGATTTTGAGATCGATCTACTCTCCGGTATTGCCGAAAAACTGCATTTGAAACAAACCGAAGCCTTGCGGCAGGCGGTCCGATTGACGGCCGCCGGGCTTGGTCTGTTTCCCGCTCTCGCTCGTTCACTATTGCTCATGAGCGGTCATCAGCCAAACAGCGACGCCAGCGACCAGGATCACGTGCTGATCGGCACCGACCAGGTGGAATCTATGCCATAGGGGTTACCCCTTTGGCATTTTTTGCATGTTGTGTCGCATGCTGCAAAGTCGGAAAAGTGCCGACTTTGTCAGATGTGAGATGTGAGATGGAAAAATCGGCCAGGGGGTAGCCCCTATCATTCCCGATCATTCAGAAATCACGAGACACGAGACACGAGACGGAAGATCCGGCCGGAGGGTAACACCCTACCTATTAAGGAGCGTTCACATGGCTGCATCAAAGCGCAAAAAAATCACCCTGGTCTTATCTGAAGATCATCCAAGCGATCGTCAAATTGCCGAATGGCTTGCAAAGCAAAGATCGAAATCTGGAGCGATCCGGCACGTGCTGGGCGTGTATGTGCGCGGCGGCCAGGCGCACGACGAGCCGGGCTTGGTCACCGCGGTGCAGACACTCACCGGCGAGATGAAGGCGCTACGCGACCAGGTGGAACACTCGCAAAAGCATGTAACCAGGTCGATCGGGCTGCTGCGCGACCAGGTGAAACTTGTCAAACAGAGCGTTTCCAAGCTGGCCAGTGACATTGAACAATCGGCGATCGCTTCGATTATCGAGGCACTCGACGAAGCGGCCAGGCTGGAAGATTCGCCGGCCTGGTGGCATCGGCTGTTTCCCGGGAAACAAGGCAGAAACAAAGTAACACGCAGTTGGGAGGAACATTGAATCCTCTCAAAGAAAGGATAAGGAGGCACCATGAAGACAAAAAATGGCCTCCAAAGTCCGACCGGGACTTTGGAGGAGGCTACCATGCCGTCAAGCATCAGCATCCCCATTGTACCACACCCCAGCATGGTTGACAAGACGCCGCTGCTCGACCAGGCTCAAGAAGCCTTCTTCATTGCCGAGCTTGCCCGCTTGAGCGGCGACTATAACGGGTATTGGCACCACCGCAGGCAAGGTTTGCTGCTGCAGGCGGAATGGTACGCGCACGCACATAAGGGAAAGGAGCAACAATGATCGCACCCAAGACTAAAGACGATGCAATGCCGCAACCAGGCGCGCAAGATCTGCTTGCATATCTGCACCGTGATGGCCGATGGGCCTATTTGTGGACAAAAAAAGGCAATAGCAAGCAATCGCACTGGTTTCAAGTCGGCGAGCCGATACCCACACTGGACAGCAACACGCACAACATATACTTTGGCGTACACCCTACCGGCCAGATCCCGACGACGAATACCAAAGGAGAATTGGCCAGGCCGACACATGTCCGCAGCCAGATCGAACACGTAACCGTGCTAAACTGCCTGTTCAGCGAGTTCGATGCCAAAGACTTTGGCCACGACAAGCAAGCCACCATGACCCACATCGAAGCGCTGCCGGTCGAGCCTTCTGCAATCGTGGACAGCGGCGGCGGCTATCACGCTTACTGGCTGCTGGCCACCTCGCACAGGCTGCACACTGACCAGGAACGCGCACGCATGCGCCGCGTGCAAGCGGCCTGGGTTGCATTCACCGGCGGCGACAAGGGCGCTAAAGACCTGGCGCGCGTCCTGCGCTTGCCCGGTACGTATAACCTCAAGTACACACCATCTCGCTATGTTCGCTTTGTAAAGGCCGACTTTGCCCAGGTCTATCCACTTGCCGATCTGGAAGAGCGCTTAGCTCACATTTTGGTAACACCAGATCCCCGGGCCGGGCCGGATCGGGATCCGGTTGTCACCAAGCCGTACACCTACGGCGATGACGTAGCAGCGGCGGCCAAGAACTTGGAGCGTCTGCACCCTGGACGCTGCGATAACTATCAAGAATGGGTCACCGTAGGCATGGCTTTGTCCGAACTTGGACAAGTCGGCCTGGCCCTGTGGGAGGATTGGTCCAAGCAAAGCGCCAAGTATGAGCCTGGCGTATGCGCCAAAAAGTGGATGTCGTTTACCCCCGGCGATGGCGTAACACTGGCCAGTCTGCGGCACTGGGCCGACCAGGACGATCCACAGCCACAGCCGCCCAGGAAGCCACCAGAGCGCCGCGCAGAGCCGGAACCGGGCAAAAACGGCGGGAAATCGCCCACAGACACGCCAGAGAACGCCGGATTGCCTTTAGACTGCCCCGATCTGCCCGAATACGCGCGCCTGACCCCCGAACAAAGCGACCTGGCCGCCACCGCCGGGCGCTGGCTGGATGACTATGTGAGATTTGCCAGTGAAGCAGCGCCGATGACACCCAGGCCCTTCCACGTGGCTGCCGGGCTGTCCATGGGCAGCCTGGCCATAGCCCGCCGGCTGTGCTTGGCGGTAAGTGTAAGCCAAAACCACATCTTTCCAAACCTGTATATGCTGTATATCGGCCCGAGCACGATCCAGCGCAAAACGACGGCTTTTGCCGTTGTGCGCGGCCTGCTCAAGGCGGCAGAGCTAAAGCATTTCTTGCTGGCCGACCGGCAAACCCCGGAGGCGTTAGGGCTGGACCTGACCACGCGCATACCGCCCACGTATGAAACGTGGGAGATCGTCACCCAAGAGCTTTGGCGCAAAGAGCGAGCACTTGCTGCACAAAGGGGGTGGTTTCTCGAAGAAGCCAGCCACCTCATGGACTCGTTCAACCGAGACTTTACATCCGGTCTGCTGCCGATGGTACTCGACCTGTACGACGCCCCAGAAAGCGCGTTGTCATCCAACAGCGTTTCACGCGGGCGCGCAATGGTCGAGAATGCCTATTTGACCATTTATGGTGTAACAACCTATGGCGCGATGGCCGAGCACTTGCAGAAAAAGACGCTATGGAGCAATGGCTTTTTTGCCCGTTTCGCCCTGGTGGGCAGCGATAACGTAAGAGCATGGCGATTTTGGCCAGAACCCAAGTGTTATCCTTCCGACTTGGTGCAGCGGCTGCGCTTCGTAGCCACCGAATTGCTACCCACGCCTAAGGCGTACATCACCGAGATCGAGATCCAGGACGCCGACGGCGCGCGCAAGGTCAAGCAGATCGAGCTAACCACGCCCCTGGTTGCCTCAAAGGTTGTCCTTGAACGTGGCGGACCGGCCTGGCAAGCTTGGGAGCGATACGCCAAGGCTACCGGCTATGATCTGCTAATCGGCAGGCAAATCAGCGAGAGGTTCAAACCCAGTTATGGACGCCTGGGCACGATGCTGGCCAAGATCGCTATGATCCTGGCTGTCTTTGATACCAAGACGCTGCCCGTGGTGGTGGAACCTCGCCACGTCTACAAAGGCCAACAGATCCTTGAGACCTGGCGTGCCAACCTGCATGACATCTTTGGCAAGTTGCAGGTCATCCACGAGGATGACACCGGGGACAAGATCAAGGCAGTGCTTGCCAAGAAGGGCAGGGAATGGACGACCAGGCGCGATCTTTTGCGGTCCCTATCAATGAAATGGTCAGACATTGAGCGGATGGTCAATGACTTGATAGCAGGTGGTGAGATCGAGACCGAGGATAAAAAGAATGGAAATGGGACGACAAGCACAATCTACCGGCTTATTCCTTGACTACTGTCAGAGAGAAATAGGCCGTTCTGACACTTCTGACACGTGTCAGATAAAATACTATATTTTTGACACTACTACATACTGACACTTCTGACACGTGTCAGAGTGTCAGAGTGTCAGAGGGGGTTATTTTCCCAGCCTTTTCTCTGACACGTGTCAGAGAAAAAATGCACTTTCTGACACTTCTGACACTTCTCAGTGAGGCAAGACTTTATGGACACTTTGAGGCGCGACGACCAAACCGAACAGACCGACCAATGGCAAGACCTGGCGCACATCAATGAGCTGTGCCGCGCGCTGGCCGCGATCCTGAAACGAGTAGCCACCGAGGCGGCGATCGTGCCCGTGCCAGGCAGCCCGGACCGGTCCCAAGGTGATCAAAACGCGCCCGAGCATCGTTGAAAGGGGGATCATGAGAGCGGTTATCTACTGGCGTTACTCCAAAAGGGAACAATCGACTTACAGCGAAGCGGCCCAGATCCGGGCCTGCAAGGCGCATGCAGAGAGAAACGGGATGGTTGTGGTCAAGGTGTACGGCGATCCTGGCATCAGTGCCAAGGCGATCAAGAAACGCAAGAGCTTTAAGGCCATGCTGCGTGATGCGCGCGCCGGCAGCTTTGACGTGCTGCTCGTCCATAAGCTGGATCGATTCTCCCGGTCCCTGGTCGATACGTTCATGACTCTGGGCGAACTATACGATCACAATGTGACCGTAACCAGTGTGACCGAAAGCCAGTTCGACTTTACCACACCAAACGGCCGTATGTTCCTGGCTATAGCGATCTTGCTTGCTCAATGGTACATCGAAAATCTGGCCCAGGAAACGCGCAAGGGCAAAGAAGAGCGCGCCCGGCAGGGAGGATGGAATGGCGCGCTTCCCTTTGGCTATACCACGCCTAAAAAGATCATGCAGCAGATCGAGGAAGACGAGCCCAAGGCCGAGGAGCTGCAAGCCTACCTGGAGAGTGTGAGCTATGAGCGGGAGATCGACGCGATCTTTGAGCCGTTCGAGATCCAGGGCTACCGCCTGGCCGTCGAACTGTACGAAACCGGCCAATACAGCGATACCGACATCGCCAACGCTTTGAATGACCAGGGATATCGCACCTCCGGCCACTGGGGAGCTAATCCGTTCAGCAAGGACACCATTTCACCCATTTTGAAGAACCGGTTCTATGCCGGGTTTGTCCAGTACAAGGGCGAGTGGATGGACGGCAAGCACCAGGCAGCGATCCCGCTCGAACGGTGGGAAAAATTGCAGGCCATCCGCCAGAAACGCACCTACAAGCGAAGGACAACAAAGTCCACGGATCGCGTGTACCCGTTTCGCAAGGTGGCGCGCTGCCGGGAGTGTGGTACACTGTTACGCGGGCATTACGCGCGCGGCCGGCGGCACTATCGCGATCCGGCGCATGACTATGGCAAAGATTGCGGCCAAAAGACCACTTTTCGAGCTAAACCAGTCGAGGATCAACTAGGGGCTTTTCTGGCCGATCTCGTGCTGCCCGAAGGCTGGCGAGAGCGGATCATGGAGCTGGTCAAAGCCACGGCCGGAGACACCGACCCAGACAGGGCCGAACGCGCCCGGCTGGAAGGACAGTTAGAGCGCGCCAAGCGGCTGTTCATCCTGGGCGACCTGGACGAACCGGCCTACAAGGTCGAGCGCAATCGGATCATGGTGGCCTTGTCAAAGCTAAGGCTACCCAGCGATCCGGCTATTGATTTGATTAAAGCCGCAGAGTTGTTGAGCAATCTAAAGGAAGTGTGGAGCCTGGCAAACGATGGCGAACGCGCGCGCATCGTGGGCACCATATTTGAAACCATTTGGATCGAGGAATCAAAGATAGTCAGTGTAGAGCCGAAACCGGCTTTTTATCGGGTGATGATGGTATGTCACGAAGAGGGTAAGGCCGATGGGGAGGGCGATCCGCCTGATGGGGGTTGTATGTCAGACGGCAATGACCGTCCCGTCGCTCCCGCTGGTGACATACAGATCATCCCGCCAAAAGGCCGCCACTTGGGCGGCCTTTTTCGTCATGCATTACAGGAGCAGGGATGATGACAGAACGTGCAAGGACGTGGGCAGATATGCCAGATTGGATTTCTGTAGAAGAAGCTGCCGAGATTTCGGGCTATCATCCGAACTACATCCGCAAGCTGATCAGAAATGGGCAGATCGAAGCTGACAAAAAAGGTCCAATGTGGTGGATCGATAAGGTCAGTTTGAAAGCCTATGTTGACAAGATGAAGGAATTGGGGGATCAACGGTTCAACCCATACCGGGACAAGCCCGAGCAGGAATAAAAGGCCAGAGGTGAAAGACTTCTGGCCTTTTATTTTTGCCTAGCCTATTTCTACTACTTGACACAGGCTCCGATTGATGGTATACTTAACCTGATTCACTTTACTGAATCAGGTTCTTTACCATCTGAATACCTCCGCCCCAACGGTGCGAACCCGGCGGGCAAAGGCCAAGCCCAGGCAACGCGCATGCGCTTGCCAGAATCAAGGAACAGTGAGGGAGAGCGGAGGGGAAAACTTTGGTTTTCGCTTTCGTTACTTTCGGAAATTTCCGGAGATCTCCAAAATTTGCGAAAGAAAGCGCAACCAGAAACGCAAACACATCTTTAGCGTTTCCCGGGAAACACGGAAAGGAGACTTTATGGTCAAAATCACGATCACCATCGAGATCGACACCGAGCCGCTGCCGGCGTTACCACCTGGTGGACTGGCCGCGCGGGTGCTTGAGGCTATGAACACCTTGATCGATCGTCATGAGGCACCTTGTCCGACCAACATCGCCAAGCTGCTCGACGTGCAGCCAGGCGCGATATCCTCGCCGTTGCGCGAGCTCGTCAAGCGTGGCCTGGTCTACAAGGGCGAAAAGATCGGGCGCAAACAACCCTATTATCCCAAGGATTAGAACAGCGAAACAGACGCCCTGGCGTTTGTCCCGGTGGGGGTGGCTGCCCGCCGGTTGAATAAGCAGGCCATACGAAAAGGTCAGAACTTTGTCAGTTGTCGGTTGTCGGTTGAAAGATTTAGCCGAGGGGTAACCCCATACACATGAAAAGGTCAGAATCTCATCAGTCATGAGTCATGAGTCGTAAAATGTGCCCGAGGGGTAATCCCATGCACATGCCTGTGCTGGCCAGATTACATCAGTTATTCGTCGACGAAAGGAGGTGATCTCAAAGTGAGAGCGGGGAAACGAGCGGCCCGGCACGCTATGGCCGGGTGGTGAGCCGTGTAGAAACGGCGGCCCATAGAACGAGTGCCCGCCGACGCCTCGGCAGGCACTCATACCACGGGCAGCAGGGCAGCACTAACCAAGGCTTGACCCTGCTGCCTCCAGTATACCATAATTGGAGGTATTCATGCAACAAGAAAAACTGCAAGAACTGATCGAAACTCACTTACTGCACTTGTCGGTCAACGGCGACGTGGAGAGCAAACAGACCATAGACTGGCACCGGCGGCGGCTTCGCCGGTTTGTGCGTTTCGTAGGACGTAACGACCTCGATCCGCTCAAAGCGGATACCTTTGTTCTGTACGCTTCGTCCCTTCGTCAAGGGCGCCAGGACGGCCGGCCGGGCAACATCAGTGTATACACCCGGCGCGGCTACATCCAGGTGCTGCGGCAGTTCGGGCGCTGGCTGCGCAAGCAGGGACACACCCAAGACGATCTGTACGAATCGATCAAGCCGCCCAAGTTGCCCCGGCGACCCAAGCCCAAGTTTATCACGATGGAAGGCATGGCCAAGATGATCGCGGCGACGGAAAAGCCACGAGACCGGGCGATCCTGCTGTTCTTGCGGGACACCGGCTGCAGGACTTCCGAGGTCCTGGGCCTGAAATGGTGCGACCTGGACCTGGACAATCAATCCGCACTCGTGACCGGCAAAGGAAACAAGGCGCGCACCGTCTTTTTCACTCAGGAGACACACGACGCTTTACACGACTACCGGGAAACGGTGCCCAACGCCTGGACGGATTGGATGTGGTGGGGGCAAAAGAACGGCCAGAAAATGCGGCCGCTTCGGTACAAGGGGCTTCGCTCCATGATGCTGAGATTGGCCGAGAAAGCCGAGGTTGTAGGACGCTGGAACGCGCACGCCTGGCGTCACGCCTACGGCCGGTATATGACCCGCAGCCGCTGCCCTACGCGCGTCTTGCAAGACTTGATGGGGCACGCATCGATCGAAGTGACCATGATATACTCGTACCTCGACGATTGCGACCTGCGCGAGGCATACTTTGAATATAACCCCTACGAGGAAGAAGACGAGGAGGTGGCCCATGCCGCAGTTTAAGACGTACTGGCTAGACTATCAAGATCACCAATGGGGCGTTACACCCGTTATCCAAGAGGCTCAAGACTGGGACGACGCCCAAGAATGTTACCCCGGCGCGGTCTGTATCCTCAATGTCGATCCCACCGGGCAAGATCGGGATATCTTGCACGTCACCGAAGAACCCGACATCCTGATCGAACTGCTGCCCAATGATACGCGCCTGGTCATCCATAACGGCGATCAAGCTGTTTCGATCCCGCTGGACGCTGCATCCGCTTTGTCGCGTGACCTGCTGCGCGCCAAGATATACACCAGGGCGTTGGCAGAGGCGCACTTGTGGCCACAAAAAGGACTAAAAGTGTACTGAAACTTTCAACCATGGTTGAAAGTTTCAGTACAAAAAGGGGCTTGGACAATGGCATCATACCGGGTTTTTCAACTGAAGCTAAACGCCCAAAAGGAAGCGGCGCGCATCGCCTGGCTGGAATCGCAAGACAGCTATACCGACGCCATCCGGGCGCTGATCGACGAGGCCATGGCTGGCCCGGCTCCGGACCAGTGTCCAAGCCCCTCGGCGATCGATCTGTTTGACATCCGCAAGGTGGTCGAGGCGGCGATCGAAAGCAAGCTGGCCGGGCTGGCCATCGCCTCGGTGACGGTCGACCAGGACCGCGACGAAGATCCCGAGCTGGCCGCCGCGCTCGATGACCTGTTTTAGGGGTGTTTCCCGGGAAACACCCCGCAAGATGAAAGGAACATACTATGGAATGGTATCAATGGCTTACCTGGGGCAGCCTGGCAGTAGGTACGACACTGATCGGCCTGCCCATGACCTACCGTGTGGTCTGGCGCGTGTACCGTGACCTGTACGAACAATGGATCACCCAGCGCCGCGACAAGCTGACCCTTTCCCACATCGACGAGCAAAACCGACTGCACGCAATCCGCCACCTCGAACGAGACGAAAACGGCAACCTGGGGGTGACGATGGACGTAAACGGAAACTACCGCAACCTGGACACCGGCGAAGTCTTTACCCAGCTCGCCACGCTCTATCTCGATCCCATACGCGCCCAGATGGACGCCATGTACAAGATGCTGCTGGCTATGCGCGGGGTGGGTGCCGGCAACGCCGGTAAGCTGAACGACCTGGCCGCCAACGCAAGGCCGGCACTAAACTGGGGACATACCACGCTGGGCACGCTTCTGGCCAAGTACGACTTTAAGCCAAGACTGCACAACGTCTTGATCGGCGAATACGCAGACGAGAGCGGCGCGATCCGGCCGCTAACGCTGGACATCCCCAAGGCGGTGCACGTGCTGTGCACCGGTGCGAGCGGCCTGGGCAAGAGCACGCTGCTTGAGGCCATCGCCCTGCAGCTGGCCACCATCGAGGGGGTGCAGCTGGCCGCCGTGGACTATGGCTCGGGCACCTTTGACCGGCTCGAACCGGTGCTAAAGTGGCAGATCGCCGACACGCCCGGCCTGGCCGTGGCGCTGTTCATCGAGTTGATCAAGCTGGCCAACCAGCGCAAAGAAGCCTACAAGCAAGCCGGGAGGGTGCGATCTTTGGCGCAATTCAACGCCATCACCGGCCTGGACCTGCCCTTTGTGACCTGTTTCGTGGACGAGACAAGCGCCTTGCTGGAGCACGACGGCACCAAGGACAAGCTGATCGAACTGGCGCGCATGGGGCGCAAGTACGGGATCGGGCTGATCCTGGGAGGCACCGACTTTAAGGCCACCACGCTGCCCACCGAGGCGCGATCGAACTGCCAGGCACGGCTTGCCTTTTGGCTCGAACCGGGTCTTTCTCGATCTTTGCTCAATTCCGACGAAGCGGCCGAACTGGGCCAGGTCGGCGACATCGTGGCCAAGCGGCCGGGCCAGATCGGCACGGTCAAGGGGCACACCCCGGACGTGACCGACATCGACTATACCCGGCTCGAGCTGGACGGCCGGCCGCCGGCGCCGCTCGAACCGGTCGACGACGATCCGCCATCACCCGGCGGGCTGGACGGCGACCAGGTGGACGAGATCATGGATCGTCACTACGCGGGAGAAAAGCCAACGCCGATCGCGCGCGCTGTGTT
>Ga0180432_10009834_pt1 | contig 11578 bp, 11 predicted proteins | sample SS_ome_10_FD_132414 | JGI IMG/M metagenome (GOLD analysis project Ga0180432, IMG submission 132414) | Hypersaline lake sediment archaeal communities from the Salton Sea, California, USA - SS_1_MS_2 metaG | ecosystem: Environmental > Aquatic > Non-marine Saline and Alkaline > Hypersaline >... | reverse complement strand
CGCTTGCCGCCAGAGATGGCGGCGTTACGCCCCGGCGCTGCCCGCTGCGGGGGCTCCGTGTGGGCTTCACCGCTTCGACACCAGGTCGCCGAAGGGCGCGAGCAGCCGGTACTTGTTCCGCCACGAGGTGTACATGATGCCGACGGCCCGGGGCGTCGCGTCGAGCGCCTCGAGCCAGCTCTTGGTGTTCTCGAGCGTGTCGGCGTCGTAGTAGGCGCCCGCGAGGGTGCGGAAGCCGAGCTTCGAGAAATGCGCCAGGCTCTCGCGCCGCTTCTTGAAGTACCAGGTGGCGATGATCAGGTCCTTGGGCACGTGGTTCCACGAGCCGGTGAAGTCGCCCTCCACCAGGTAGTAGTCGCCGTGGGCGTTGTGGCCCGGGTCGAGCATGTCGCTCCAGATGGCCACCTCGGCCTGGGGGTTGGCTTTGCGGATCATCTGGAACTGCTTCGTGACGCACTCGCCGAGGATCTCGGCCATGGTCTTCGTGGTCTGCCTGCACGCCTGGCACGAGCCGCCCATGCGGATCTCGTCCATGCTCAAGAGCCAGTGCTTGGGCGCAAGGTGTTTCTGGATGAGCGTCACCTGCTCGCGCCAGATCTCGTAGAGCTTGGGCTCCGACATGCACACGCTCACCTGCCCGCGGCCGATGGCCATGCCGTGGCAATAGCTCACGCGCAGCCGCTCGCCCTCCTGGATGCGGCTGCCTGGCAGAAGCTTGATCGGCGGGCCGTCGTGGTCGAAGCGGAAGTTGAGCTTCGGGTCCTCGATCCGCGCGTAGTCCTTGCCCTCCTCATACACCGTGTCGCCGGCCTTCACCGAGATGGGCGTGCCGGGCCGCCGCAGGACGTTGACGAGGCCCACCTCCTCGATGCGCAGGTCGTCGAGCCAGAACGTGCCTCGCTGCCCCTTCCAGCAGCCCGCGTAGACCCGCACCTTGTCGTGCTCGAGGCTGTTGAAGCCGAACGTCGCGCGGCGCCACTCGAGCGTGCCGTGCATCCGCGGGTCGTGGCTGGCGATGGGGCCGTGGCCGCCGTAGACCTGGATGCGGAGCGAACGCTGCGGCTCGAACCCCTCGGTCCGCACCCAGCAGCTCACCCGATAGCACCGGTGCGGTCGGACCTTCACCTCCTGCATCACCCGCCCGTGGCCGTGCGCGTGCTGCCCGAAGCCCTCGAAGCGCAGCGACGCCTTCCCCTCCTTGAAGGTCTCGGTGTCGATGAAGGTCACCTGGCCCGGCTTGTCGTGGAATCGGAAGCCCGTCAGGCGGTGCCCCTTGTATTCCTCGAAGCCGCCGTTGACGATACGCACCGGCGGGTCGGCCACGAGCCGCGCCTGGCCGCCCTTCATCACGAAGAGGGCATCCCCCACGGGGAGGCCCGCAGCGAGGTTCCTGTCGTGTCCGAGCACGCCGCCGCCGTAGCCGGCCGAGAAGACGATTGGGACGATCGCGATCTGATGCTGCTTGCAGACGGCCTTCACCGCCTCGAGCCGCTCGAAGTACTCCGGCGGCTGGAGATCGAGCCGGTCGAGTCCCGCCGACAGCACCATGCCGTTGAGCCCGTGCTCGGCCGCGGTGCGCACGATGCCGCGGATCTCCTCCACATGCTCCGCCTGCCGCAGACTCCGCGACACATAGACCCACCGCAGAGGGTACACCTTGCCGCCGGTCGTCGCCGGCCCGGCCGTCAGGGCCACAAGCACGATGGGCAGCCAGCCGCGCGTCATCGCCTCTCCTCCTGTCGCCATACCGGCCGCAGCATTCTACGCCCGCGCCGCGAGGCGGTCAACACCGGGGCGCGGCGGCGCGCCGACTCTTTGACTATGCACCGGTCCCGGGCTACGCTCTGATAGGAGGGGATGCGCGATGATCGATCCGTCCACCTGCTCGGAACTCCCCTGCGACGTGGCGCCCGCCGCGCCAGCCACGCCCCAGCCCGTCGACGACACGGTGCCCGTGCCCAGGCGGCGGCGTCTGGACCCCGAGGAGCGGGAGCGGATCCTCCACGGCGCCGCGCGGCACGACGCCCGCAGCCGCCTGGCGCGCAAGGCCGTCGCCCTGGCCGTGGTCGCGGGCCTCGCCTGGCTCGCCTGGTGGCGCGTGACCGCCTACTTCGCCGAGCAGCGAGTGCGGGAGCTGCTGCTGGCGGCCGCCAGGGGCAAAGGCGTGCCCGCCGTCGTCGAGGAGCTGTCGGGCAAGCTGCCGCTCGTGGTGGAGCACTGCAACGCCTTCCTCCAAGAGCAGCGGCCCCTCAAGGAACGCTCCGCGCTCGTCACCGGGCTGGAGACGGTGGTGCGACGCCTGCCGCGGGACGTGGAGCTGGCGCCGCTGCTCGACCTGACGCCCAAGGCTGGCGCAGCGCACCGCTCGGCGCGGCAGCTCGTGCGGGAGCGGGCCGACAGGCCGTGGCTGCTCGCCCACACCTGCCGCGGCAGCGACGCCGCGCGCGCCTTCGCCGTCGAGGCCCTCCGGCCAGCCTTCCCCCTCGCCAGGCTCGCCGACGACCAGGCCGCGAAGCTCGCACAGCGGACCAGCCTCGACGCCAAGCAGAAGCTCTTCGACCAGACCTACGACGCCGTGCACCGCCAGCTCGAGGCCGAGCTGACCGGGCGCTACCGCATCCACATCGACGCCGCCTGGAAGATCCCCGGAGGCCCCGCCACGCCTCATCAGGCGGCCACGGCCGCCCCGCCGATCCGGGTCACCTGTGAGCGCCGCACCTGGCACGTGGAGATGGCCGGCGCCCAGTGGTCGGGCACCGTCGACGACCTGCCCCGGCTCAAGCTCACCTCGCGGCTCCAGCCGCTGTTCAGCTTCAAGATGCTCCGCGCGCCCCTCCGTGCCCTGTGGTCGTCGGAGGCGACGCTGACCTTCGACGGCCAGCTCCGGGCCTCCATCGGCCCCGTGCCCCGCTACGCGGACGCGACCCGCGGCTGGACCCCGCTCGACCGCAGGTCGCGGGTGCCTCACGGCGCGGTCCTCGTCGGCACCCAGATCCGCGCGCCAGGCGGCTTCCCCAAGCCAGGCATCACCTGGCTCCTCCCGCCTCGAGCCGGCTTCGACAAACTCCACATCACCGTCGTCAAGGCCCGCTGAGCCCACACGCGCCTGGCCGCGGCGTCCGCGTCATCTCGCCAACGGCTTTGGCCTGTGCACTGGCTTGCCGCTCGCGGCGTCCACCAGGTCGTAGACGCGCACGTAGTCGACGAGGAAGGCGTCGGGGAGCTTGGACTTGCGGATGTCGCCAGCCCAGCCCTTGAACTGGATCTCGTCGCTGAGCTTGAGGTAGAGCGGCACCTGGCACACACCGCCCGCCCGCGTCCGCCAGCGCTCCTTGCCGTCGACGTAGAAGACGTACTCGTCGGGCGTCCACAGCAGGCTGAAGGTGTGCCAGCCCCTCATCACGCCGGGGTTGCGGGACACGTGGCCCTTCGAGCGGTGGGCCTTGCCGTAGCCGTCCCAGTGGAGGGTGTGCTGCACGCGGTCGTCGAGCCAGGGCTTCTCCATGATGTCGATCTCGGTGCCGTCCATCCCGCCGTGGCCCACCGTGGTCACCCCGTTGCCGAACATCCAGAAGGCCGACCAGTGGCCTGGCTGAGCCTGGAGCTTCATCCGCGCCACGTAGTAGCCGAAGGCGTGCTCGAATTTCCCCCTGGTCCGCACGCAGCCGTCGTAGTACTTGCCGCCCTCCTCGAGCGCGCTCATCACCAGGTGGCCAGTGCCGTCGAGCGCGATGGCCTTCTTCGACCACCAAGCGTCGCGCCGCTTGCACTCGGGGATCTCCCACTTCGTGCCGTCGAGCGTCCCGCCGTCGAACTCGTCGTGCCAGGCGAGCTTCCAGGCTTGGCCCTTGGGGGCAGCGGGCAGGGTGTCGCTGGGCTCCAGTTTCGGTGCCATGCCGGGCTCTCCCGCGCCGAGTGTGAGGGCGAGCGCACACAGGCTCACCACGAGTGCCGTCCGTCGCATGATAGCTCCTCTTCAGCCTCGCAGGACGAGGATCAGGGCGACCGCGGTGAGCGCGGCGGCGGAGCCGACGGCGATGAGGAAGCCACGCTGCACGCTCGTGCGTTTGGCGTAGGCGCCCATGGCCGCGGGAATCGTCACCGTGCCGATTCCGCCGATCGAGAACAACAGGCCCACCGCCCGCCCGTGGACCGCCGGCTCGAAGTGGCCGAGCAGCACGGCCATGAGGGTGGGGAAGATGGGGCCGAAGATGATGCCCGCCGCCACCACCATCGCGATGGCCCAGCCTCGCCCGCGGCCCCACACGATGCCCGACAGCGCCGCCACCGCCGCCGCGGCGAACACCAGGATCATCACCGCCTCGCCTCCTGCGGGCAGGCCGAGCGCCTTCACGCCCAGCGCCGTGGCCAGCCGCGAGGCCGTGTAGCTCAGCCAGAAGACCGACAGCAGGCTCGACGCCGAGCCCTCGCTCACGCCGTTGTCCCGCAGGTAGGTGGTCGTCCAGGCCCCCGTGGCGGCCTCGAGCGGGCCGTAGAACAGGAAGGCGAGGGTGCACAGCCACATCACGGGGTCGCGCAGCAGCGTGCCCAGGCCGGGCACCGCCGCGTCGCCGCCCGCCGGCGTCTCCGCCGCCGCGGCCAGCGGAGAGAAGTCCGCCAGCGCCGCCAGCACCACCGGCACGAGCAGCGCGCCCGACAGAAACAGCAGCGCCCGCCGCAGCCCCACCCGACACAGCAGGAAGCCGACCGCCAGCGGCGTGAGGAACGCGCCGGTGCCGAAGAAGAAGCACGCCAGGTTCATCGCGTAGGCCCGCGAGCCGCCGAAGGCGATCACGGCCACGGGGTTGATCACGTTGATGAGCGCCGCCCACGCCGCGCTCAGCAGCACGATGCCCACCAGCGCCGACCAGTACTTCCGCGCCGCCCCCAGCACGATCAGGCTCGCCGCCATGAGCAGGCAGCCGCCGATCACCACGGGCCGCTTGCCCACGTGGTCGGTGATGAAGCCCGCCGAGAGGATCACCGGGATCATGGCCAGGCCGAACACCGAGATCAGCCCCCCCACCCGCGCCTCGTCCATCTCGAGCTTCCGAGCCAGCGCCAGCTTCACGCTCCCCAGCAGCGCCGCCCCCAGCCCCCCGGCCAGCAGGCCCGCCACCGTCATCGGCGTCAGCAGCATCGCGTTCTCCTAGGCCCTCGCCCGCCGCGCGTCGGCCTCCAGCATCTCGAGGATGTCGTTGTACGAGAGCTGGTGCGTGCGGGCATACTCGAGGAACTGCCGCGGCGTGCGCACCCCGTGCTCGATCACGGCGCGGTAAAGCTCGCTCGACATCCCAAACCGGCACATGTCGCGCGCGGCGTAGTAGCGCTTGAGCTTCAGAATGGCCCGCCGCAGCCCTGGCGTCAAGCGGCGTCGCACCCAGCGGGTCGGCCCCGTGCCCAGATTCTCGCGATCCCTCGTCACCCACAGGTCGACATGCCAGGTTCGCGTGGGCAGGCGCACATCGAACCCGATCTTCACCGCGCTGCGAAACAAGAACCGCATCACCTCGAGCTTGCGGACGCCGCAGCGCTCCATCAGGCCGCGGGCGATCCTCAGCGCGGCATCCACCTCGGGCCGGTTCGGCGCGGCCGGCTCGCCCTCGGGCACGAGCACGTGCACATCGATATCGGGCTTGACGATGAGCTTGAGCGGCACGCTGCCCACCAGCCACGCCTGCCCCGCCTCCCGTGCCAGCCTCATCAGCCCCATGCGGCGCAGCAGCCCCCTCGCCTCCTGGTACAGCGTCTCCTGCCGCGGCGCTGTTCGGCCCATGGTCGCTCTTCCTTCGGCTCGGGGTACCGGGGAATGGAGAGCGAAGCGATGCGGCCCGACTCAAGCAGGACCACGGGAAGCTTCGGCACTAGACCGGCACCTCGATCTCACGGGTCGCGATGGTCAGCGGCATGCCGTTGGCGGCGCGGGCCTCGAGGCAGGCCTGGATGGCCTCGCGGATATTGGCGATGGCCTCCTCCTCCGTCTTCCCCTGCGAGACGCAGCCGGGGATCGACGGGCACTGGGCGACGATCATGTCGCTCTCATCGCGTTCGAGGGTGACGATCAGCTTCATCGCGTGCAACTCCGCCCCCATTCTAGGCAGCTTGGAGCAGGGCTGTCAAGGCCGCTCCGCGGCACGACGAGGGGGGTAGCCCCAGGGCGGTCGAGCCGCAGAGCGGCAGTGCCGCCGCCCCCCACGCGGAGCGTAGGGGCGAGCGCGTAACGCCAGCATCCCTGCTGGCACCCCGGGCCTTCCCCTTGCCGCCAGAGATGGCGGCGTTACGCTGTGCCACTGCGCCCTGCTCCGCCCTCGAAAGGCGGACGCACGTGTTGGCACGGCCGTGCTGGACACACACGGTGCCGTCGGGGTACATGGTGGCGGCGGTGGGGCAGACGCAAGGGGCCGACTTCGCCTTCACCCGGGCCCCCAACTCAATCCGCGGTCACGGGGGTGAGGCGGAAGACACGGCCGTGTCGCCGCGCGGTGGCGAGATCGCGACGGCGGAGCGCCAGCCGCACCTGGTCGAGCTTCTCCGCGTCCTCCAGCGACAGGTGGGGTGCCCAGGCGTCGGGCGAATCGAGGAGGGTCACCTCGACCTCTGCCATGTAATCCTCCTCTCGGACGAGTTTGGTGTGTCTACGCGCGCTCATTGCTTTCTCCGCCTGAAGTCGGCGCTCCACCGGCCGCGGTCGGGCCGGTAGGCCGTGACCAGCACCGCAGGGGACGTGTGCCCGCGCGGGATGCCCCAGAGGGCGTGAATCGGCCGCCCCCGCGCGTCGCGTTGCAGCACCAGCACACACGGCCCTTTCGGGTAGTCGGGGTAGTCCTCGACCACCGCCGCGTGCGCGAGCCCGTCCAGGACGTCGCGAGCCAGGATGCCGTCCGCTGCCAACTCATCGTAGCCGTGGTCGGATATCCGCACCAGCCTGGCGGCCACAAGCTCGCGAACACGCTCAAGGGTTGAGCTCATAGGCGGATTGTACACCCCACCCCGCCGCGGCGCAACGGCTTTCCGCAGGCGGTCGAGCCGCAGAGCGGCAGCGCTCTCCGCCCCCACGCGGAGCGCAGGGGCGGGCACGAGCGCGTAAGGGGCGAGCGCGTAACGCCAGCATCCCTGCTGGCTTCCCGAGCCTTGCCCTTGCCGCCAGGGATGGCGGCGTTACGCTGTGCCACTGCACCCGGCCTCGCCCACGGAAGGCGAAGGCTGAACCCGCCCGAGCGGGCGGGGGTCAGAAGCTGTTCGCCTTGGTGAAGGCGATGATGTCGTCGAGGGTGGCGGTGGCGAGGCCGACGCAGGTGTCGGCACAGCCGTAGTAGATCCACACGGTGCCGTCGGGGTGCACGATGGCGGCGGTGGGGAAGGTGACGTTGGGCACGTCGCCGACACGCTCGTAGGGCTCGGTGGGGGCCAGCAGGTAGGGCTTCGTGCGGTAGAGCACCTTCCACGGCTCGTCGAGGTCGAGGAGGGCGGCGCCCATCGAGTAGACGAAGCCGTTGCAGCTCGTGAGCACGCCGTGATAGATGCACAGCCAGCCCTCGGGGGTTTCGATGGGATAGGGGCCGGGGCCGATCTTGGTCGATTGCCAGCCGCCCGCGGTGCCGAAGACGAATCGCTGCTTGCCCCAGTGGACGAGGTCGGGGCTCTGGGCGTAGTACATGTCGCCGAAGGGGGTGTGGCCGCGGTCGCTGGGGCGATGGAGTATGGCGTAGTTGCCGCCGATCTTGCGGGGGAAGAGCACGCCGTTGCGGTTGTAGGGTGGGAGCAGGTTCTCCATCTGGTAGTAGGTCTCGAAGTCGTCGGTGCGTGCGAGGCCGATGGTGGGGCCGTGGTAGTGGTTGCACCAGCAGACGTAGAAGGTGCCGTCGAGGGGCACGACGCGGGGGTCGTAGCCGACGCCGTGGGTGGCGATCTCGGGGTCGTCGCACACCAGGTGGATGCGCTCTGGGGAGATATCCCAGTGGATGCCGTCGTCGCTGAAGCCTGGGTGGAGGGTCATCTCACGGGTCTGCTCGTCGCAGCGGAACACGCCGGCGTACTTGCCCTCAAAAGGCACGACGGCGGAGTTGAACACGCTGTTGACGCCTGGGATCTGCTGGGGCACGATGATGGGGTTGCCCTCGTAGCGCTGGAGCACGGTTTCGTTGGCCATCGGTGGGCTCCTTTGGAGAAGAGCAGAGTCTCACGCAGAGGAAGCGGAGGCGGCAGAGGCCGCAGAGGGAAGCCGAAGGAGAGGAAACCGCAAACGCCAGGGATTGTCAAGTGCCGCGATGCTGCTCCCACCACCAGCCGAAGTTGTGGGTGGGGCGCCAGGCGAGGAGCCGCTCGGCCTTGGAGAGGTCGAAGACGGTGGGGCGTGGGGCCGGGGTGCGGCTGCGGGCGACGAACCAGTCCCAGGCCCCCGGCCAGTGGCGCTCCATGATGGGCCGGGGGTCGGCGAGGAGCTGGCGGCCCTCGTCGGGGGTGTAGGGGAGGGCGTTGGTGATGTTGAAGGGCTCGAAGGCGTTGGGCAGCTCGTCGAAGTGTTCGACGGCGGCGGCGTGGCCGCTGGCGATGTCGTCGACGAGCGCGAAGTGGCCGAGCAGGGCGAGGCCGGTGTCCAGGTCGGGCTTGGGCATGAAGGCTGGCGGGCGGAGCGCGGCGACCCGCAGGCCGCAGGAGACGACGAAGCGGCGGGCCATCATCTCCTGGGTCATCTTGGCCACGCGGTAGATGTCGGCGGGGTCGGTGGGCGGCTGGTGCTCGGGCACGGGCCAGCGGTAGGGCGGGAAGCCGTAGTCGCCGTAGACGGCGATGCTGCTGGTGTGGACGATGCGGGTGATGCCGAGGTCGGCGGCGGCGGCCAGGACGTGCCAGGTGCCCTTGAGGTTGCAGTCGAGGTACTGGTCGTCGGTGTACTGCTTCCAGGGATGGATGGAGGCGCAGTGGACGACGAGCTCGGCGCCCTCGAGGGCGGCGCGCGCCTGGGCGGGGTGGGTGAGGTCGAGCTTGCGGAACTCGCCCGGGGCGTCGGGCGGGTCGGCGAGGTCGCTGCGGATGAGCTGGTGTCCCCGCTCGGCGAGCAGGGGGCACAGGTGGCTGCCGAGGTGCCCCGCGGCGCCGGTGACCGCGACGCGCATGGGGAGCTCCTTTCAGCGCGTGTGCAGGCGAAGGGCTATCGCTTGTAGACGGGGAGGAAGCGGTAGTAGACCTCGAGGCTGAGGATGGCCATGGCGGTGCAGTAGACCCGTCCGCCGCGCGAGCCCCACTGGTGGTTCCTGGGGTCCCAGCTTCCGCGGACGTATCGGCGCTTGCTGTCGTAGGTCTTGTGCACCTGGACGCGTACGAGGGTGTCGCGGAAGAGCTTGTTCCAGGTCGCCCAGTAGTCGCCGCCCATCTGGAACATGGCGAGCACGGAGTAGTAGGTGTAGTAGAGGTCGCCGACGAGGCGGTTCTTGCCGCGTCCTGGCCCGTGGACCCGTTTCTCGTGTGCGAGGAGGTAGTTGGCGGCCTGGAGGATCTCGGCGTCGTAGCCCGTGCCGCCGACGAACTGGCGGCTGAGCATGCCGATGGCGGAGACGGCGGGTGCGTGGCCCTTGCGTCCGACGAGGTAGGAGCTGCCGCCGTACTGGCGGAAGGAGTTGCGGAGGAAGACTCGTGCCTTGTCGAAGGCCTGGTAGGGCACGGTGAGCTCGGAGCACACGGCGCTCTTGAGGGCCATGATCTGCCAGCCGGTGACGGACATGTCGCCCTCGTTCCTGGCCACGGCGCCCCGGTAGCGGAAGCCGCCGTGGGGTGGCTGCACGCGGACGATGTAGTCGACGGCTTTCTGCGCCATGCGGCCGACGGCGGGCTCGTGGGTGAGCCCGTAGGCCTCGCTGACGGCCATGGCGGCGATGCCTTGCTCGTAGAAGGTGTGCCAGCCGAAGCGGCCGTCGGGCTTCTGGTTGCTTCTCATCCACTTGAGGCCGCGATAGACGGTGCCCCGGAACGGGCCTTTGCGGTGGGTGTAGCCCGCGCCGAGGAAGGCGAGGAGCGCGAGGCCGGTCATGCCCACGTCGTAGTCGCCGCCGCCGTCCCAGCGCTTGCAGCTCCAGCTGCCGTCGCGCTCCTGGGCCTTGGCCAGCCACACCAGGCCGGCGCGCACGGCGCTCTCGGCGTGGCGATTGGTGCCGCCCCGTCCGCCCATGGCGCGGGCCTTGCCCGCGGTGTTGCGGCCCGAGTAGATCCCCCGGGTCATCCCCGCATTGGCATCGACGGCGAACACCGGGGTGGCCGACGGCGGGTCGATGGTCGGCACGGGCCGCTCCACGTCCTTCACCATATCCTCGATGGGCGGCAGGTCGAGGTCGGGGCCTGGGTCGTCCTTGCTCGGGGGCTCGGGCGAGATGGGGATGTCCTCGATGGGCACATCGAGATCCTCCTCCACCTGCTCCTGCTCGAGCGGCTCAGGCTCCTCCACCATCTCCTCGCGAGGCTCGTCCACCAGGTTCACCGACAGCGTCAGCGCCTGCTCCTCCGCCAGGATCCGGTAGGGCCACTTCCACATGATCAGCAGCGCGAGGAGGTGCACGAGGAACGAGATGGTCCACCACGGCAGCCGCTTGGTCTGCTCGGCGACGAACTCATTCCACCAGGTCGGCTCCTCCTCGTCCATGTACTCTTCGAGATCGGCCTCGAGCTCCTCGGGCTCCTTCGGCCTTTTCTTCGCCATCAGGTGGTCTCCACCGCGGCCGTTCTCCACTTCCCAGACCGTGAGTATACCTCATCTTGGGGCGGTGTCAAGAGGCGATTGCATTGAGGCATCTGCCGTGTGAGGGGGTGCGGATGGACGCCTGCCCGCTACCGGAGGGAGAGGAAGGACGCCTGGAGCACCTTGACGGGGGCGCGCCGCCCCTTATAATGAGGGCGTCGCGGCGAGCCGCGGGGGCCAGGACCATTGGGGCCGCCTCCCCCGAGGCCATACGCCAACGGCAGCGCGCAGCCACCCGGAGGGAGCCGTGGAATACCGCCTCAGGACCATGTCGCTGGGCGACATGCTCGACGCCGCGTTCAACGTGTTCAAGAACGACTTCTGGCTCCTGTGCGCCATCGTCGGCGTGGTGCTGTTCCTCCCCCAGTTCGTGCTCAACCTCTTCCCGCTCTACCTGCAGCAGATGGACGTGCGGCCGGGGGACGAAGAGATGATGATGGTGGTCGGCCTGTTGTTCCTGGGGGTGTGGTTGGTCTCGTGGCTCGCGATGGTGGTGTTGGGACCCTTCGCCAATGCGGCGGTGATGAAGGTGGTGGCCGACCGCTACCTGGGGAACCCCACGTCGTTCGGCTCGGCGTACCGCTACGTGTTCCGGCGGTTCTGGAAGCTGGTGTCGGCGGTGCTGCTGTCGGGGATGCTGGTGGTGGCCGGCACGTTCTGCTGCGTGGTGCCAGGCATCCTGCTGCTGCTCCACTACTTCGTGGTCTCGGCCGTGGTGGTGGTAGAGGACGTGGGCGGGTGGCCTGCGATGCAGCGCAGCGGCGAGCTGATGAAGGGCAACTGGGGCAAGGCCTTCGTGCTGTGGATCCTCGTGGCGTTTCTCGGCGGCACCGTGGGCGGCATGTCGGG
>Ga0180432_10009833_pt1 | contig 11579 bp, 8 predicted proteins | sample SS_ome_10_FD_132414 | JGI IMG/M metagenome (GOLD analysis project Ga0180432, IMG submission 132414) | Hypersaline lake sediment archaeal communities from the Salton Sea, California, USA - SS_1_MS_2 metaG | ecosystem: Environmental > Aquatic > Non-marine Saline and Alkaline > Hypersaline >... | reverse complement strand
TCGCTGATGGAAATCTCCCGGTGCGCCGCGAGGATCTTGGCCTTCTTCAACAAGGCCTTGGGCAAGGAAAGAGTCAGGTTTTGCCTTTCCATGGTACCATTTCTCCATTATCACATTAATACGTGTACCACATAATAATGTGTTTGTCAATACTCCGCGATATTAAGAGCCTCCGCGGGCGTTTGAAATCCCTCCCGGTACTGATATCTTTTTGTGACCATGAAATCGTCTCAATTCTTTCCAGGGGTCCTGTTGACATGTCTTTCATTGACCGGCCTGCTTTCCGCCGGCTCGTGCCGCCCGTCCGGAGGCGGCGGGGCCGACGCCGGCATAACGGTCACCAAACGGGTGGTTCAGATCCAGACGCCGGCGCTGGAGGGCGGGAAGGGGGTCACGGTGGCCCGGTACGAGACCAGGTACCGCTACCCGGTGCTGGAGGAGATCCGGGAACGGGACAAGCAGTGGAAGAAGGAGCAGGAGGAGGAGACCGGCAAGATCCGCAAGCGGCAGAAGGAGAAGGAGGAGAAGGAGCGGCTGGAGGAGAAGGCCCTGGTGAGCTCGCTTCCCGCCTCGGAGCGGCCGGCCTCGCCCGACGACTTCCGGCAGGTCCCCCACTTTCCGCCCACCGCGCAGTACTACACCGGCACCTGCTGGTCGTTCGCCTCCACTTCGTTTCTGGAGTCCGAGGTGCAGCGGATCGCCAAGCAGCGGGTGAAACTGTCGGAGATGGCCACGGTCTACTTCGAGTACCTGGCCAAGGCCTCCCGGTTCATCCAGGAGCGGGGCGATTCCCTGTTCGAGCAGGGCTCCGAGTCCAACGCCCTCACCCGGATCTGGAAGCAGCACGGCGCCTGGCACCTGGAGGCCTTCCCCGGCTTCACCGGAGAGGATCCCCGCCACGATCACCTGCGGATGTTCAGGGAGCTCGAGGCCGTGCTCCAGGCGGTCAAGGAGAAGGACCTGTGGGACCAGCAGGCCGCGCTCTCGATGCTCGAGGTGATACTCGACCGGGACCTGGGCCGGCCGCCTCAGAGCTTCCAGTTCGAGGGCCGGACCTTCACGCCCCTGGAGTTCATGACCGGTGTGCTGAAGATAAACCCCGACGACTACGTGCAGGTGATGTCCACTTTGTCGATCCCCTTCTACACCAAGGGCGAGTTCGAGGTTCCGGACAACTGGTGGCACGACCGGTCCTACCACAACGTGCCGCTTGACGAGTTCTACGACGCCCTGAAGAACGCCGTCTTGAACGGCTACTCACTGAGCATCGCCGTGGACGTCTCCGAACCGGGGAAGGACGCCGAGAACGACGTGCTGTTCGTCCCCGACTACGACATCCCCCGGGACCGGATCGATCAGCTCGCCCGCGAGTACCGCCTCAGCCACGAGGTAACCACCGACGACCACGGCGTCCATCTGGTGGGCCACGCCCGGCACGCCGGGCATGACTGGTTTCTAGTCAAGGACTCCGGCCGCTCCTCGCGCCGGGGCAAGCACAAGGGCTACTACTTCATGCGCGACGACTACGTCCGCCTGAAGGTGCTCGCCTACACCGTCCACAAGGACGCGATCGCGGACATCCTTTCGCGCTTCGACCAGACGAGGGAGTAGTGCATGCACAGAACAGCGGCGGTCTTTATATCATCGGTACTAACCCTCTGCGCATGCGGAAACGGAGAAAAGACCCCCGTTCTGCCCATGGAGCTGCCATTCGTGCTCGAGCGCGACGACGTCGGGACGCCTCCGAGTGATGCCGAGATAACCGCCTTCACCCAGCGCATCACCGGGTTCTGGAAGGACGTGGATTACTTCACCTGGGTGTACGAGACCTCTCACGGAATGGACGCCTCCACCGGGTACCCGGACTACTTGATCTGGTGGCACGACGTGGATGCGGTCAAGGAGGGGGACACGGTCACCTTCCGCAACAACAGCGCATACGGGGGCAGCCACAACAACGCCGAGCCCACCTCGCTGGTGTTAATAGCCGCCATCGGCGGGTACCTGTCCAGCGGGGATCCGGCCATGGCCAAGGTGGTGGAGCAATTTATAAAATCCTACACCGCCTGCATGCTGGGTTTCGTCTACGATGAAAACGATCCGCTGCCGCACATCATGGCCAGAAACATCGTGGCCCGCAACCACCAGTTCACACTGCCGTCCGGCAAGAAGAAGGTTGTGGACTACGAGGACTGGTACTCGAGCTACGAGGGCTGGAACGCCAACCGCTACCACTACCCGGACAACCCCACCTGGGGCGACATCTGGGTCACCACCATGCGCTCCAAGGACGACGTGCCCTTCATGTACCGGGCGGCCGCCTGGTTCCCCTACCTGATCGAGTACGCCGAAGACGAACCGGTCCGCGAAGCGGCCGAAGAAGCCCTTGTGCTGATGCGGGCGTTCGCCCAGGACATCGTCGATCAGGGCTATTTGATCCGCAGCAAGGACGCCGAGGGCAATCCCTACGTCCCCGACCAGGACCTGGCCTCTTTCGTGGGCTACACCGACGTTTTTCCCGACGCGGAGTGCGACCCCCGGTTGGCCAGCGCCATCATGGGCTACGGCGAGCCGCTGGACGTCGACTGCGGCAGCGGACAGGGCAGCGGGTACGATCAGATTGCCGCGGCGGGCCACTACTTCAACTACTCGATCATCGACAACTTCCACATGGCCGCGGTGCTGCTGGCCCTGACCCACGGGCACGACCGGGTTGCCGAGGAGCTTCTGCGCGGGTGGATCACCCGCATAGAGCGCTACCGGGATCCCGAGGGCGGCGAGCCCGGCTGGGACGACCAGGACTGGGAGCGGGACATCTCACTGTACCTCTTGCAGGGCGCGGCCATCGGCATGCCGCTGACTTCCGAAGAAGCGCGCGAGATTCACAAGTACCTCGACGGCGCGGTGACGGCCTACTCCGAATTTCCCAACTGGGATCTCTGGGATCCCTCGGTCCCCGACGGCGCCTACGACTTCCGCTCGGGCTTCCAGCCCCAGCGCATCCCCGAAGCCACCCGGGTCGAAGAGCTCACCATGCTCCTGGAATACTGCTGGTCCCCCTTCAAGAACCCCGCCGGCGTTAAGTTCGTAGACTGCGATGTGGTAACCGACCCCGCCCGCTGGGGCAAGTGAGGATCGCATGAACAAGTACATTTTTCTTGTTTTCCTGCTGGCAGGCTGCTCTGGCAGCATCGGCTCGCAGGGCGATGCCGGCGACCCGGATGGGGTAGTTGACGCCGATGACGGCGGTGGGGACGACGGAGTCAACGGGGACGACGGAGTCAGCGGAGACGACGGAGGCGGCGGGGATGATGGAGGCGGCGGGACCGACGAGGGTCCCTGCGTCGACGTCGACAACGACGGGCACTGCCGCGAGGTGGACTGCGACGACCACAACGCGGATGTAAACCCCGGTATGAACGAGGTGTGCGGTAATGCCATCGACGACAACTGCGACGGCGCAGTAGACGAGGGCTGCCAGACCGGCGACGCCTACTACGTCGACAAGGACGAAATCGGGGGAACCTGCTCGGACAACGGCCCCGGGACCCTGACCCAACCCTGGTGCTCTATCGACAAGGCCAACTCGACCCTGCAGGCCGGCGAGACCGTCCACATCCGTGCGGGCACCTACCAGGAGACCATCCAGCCCGACAACTCGGGCTCCTCGGACACTTCGCGCATAACCTTCACCAATTACAACGGCGAAGCCGTCACCTTCACCCAGTCGGTCTACTGCCTGCGGCTGATAGACAAATCGTATGTCACCGTAACCGGCATCAAGTTCTACAACTGCGAGCGCAACCTCTACATCCAGAACTCCCACCACAACAACATCGTGTCCTGCGAGTTCGACACCCCGATGGGCCCCTCCACCTGGGCCGGCTCCCGGGTGTACGACGGTTCGACCTACAACCGCATCACCCACTGCATCTTCTCGAGATACGGGGAGCAGTCCGGCTCCGCCGGCGCCTGGGACGATCACGGGTGCATCCTGGACATCGGCAACGACAATTCGGTGGACACCAGCGACCACAACCTGGTGGCCGACAGCACCTTCTTCCACGGGGGTCACCACATACTGGGCGTCTACGCCAACCACAACGTGGTGCGCAGAAACACCTTCCATAACGAGGAGTGGTACGAGTGCCACCGGACGGAAGCCGGCGGCCTGTGCGGCGACCGCAACGTGATCTTGAACACAAGCGATCCCGACGGCAACACACGCAACGTGATCGAGGACAACTTCATCGTCTTCGCCGGGGTGCCGCCGGACCAGGTATCGTCCGCCGGTTTGAGCGTGCGCACCCGGCACAACATCGTCCGCCGCAACATCTTCTATCACTGTGACTCGTCGGGCGTGGCCCTCTCGGTCGACGGCAGCAACCACAACGACGCCAGCAACAACTACATTTACAACAACGTGTTCTACAAAAACGGCTACCTGCTGGTGGACGACTGGGATCCCCGCAAGAACGGCCTGATGCTGGCCCGCTGGGTGGACGACGCCGGGCACAACCTTATGACCGATGTCGCCATCAAGAACAACATCTTCCACGAAAACAACCTGCACGCCATCTACTACTACTACGTAAACGAAGCCGAGCAGGTCGTGGCGGACAACTGGGAGGAGCAGGGCGACCCGGGGTTCGTGGATCTGACCGGCCAGGCCGACCCGTTCGACTTTGACGTCTTCGACTTCCACCTGCTGCCCGACAGCCCCTGCGTCGACAACGGCGGATTCCTGACTACGACCACCAACAACGGCACCAACAGCACCGATCTCAGGGTGGAGGACGCCGGCTACTTCAGCGACGGCCGCGGCGTCGTCGCCGGCGACATCATCCAGCTCGAGGGCCAGACCGCCACAGCCGGGATTGCCGGCATTGACTACGACACCAACAGAATCACACTGGACACCCCCCTGAGCTGGCAGGCAGGCACCGGCGTAAGCCTCCCATATTTCGGGGATAAGCCCGATCAGGGCGCCTACGAAAACACAGGTGAATAGGCCCCGAATTTTGTGGTATTGTACTGCGGTATTCAATAGAGAGGTTCTCATGAGTGGGGATAAAAAAGTAATTCTGTTGATCGAAGATTCGGAGATCGCCGCGATGATGGCGGTGCAGGCGCTGGAGTCGGGCGGGTTCGAGGTGCGCGCCGCCACCGGCCCGGGTGATCTCGAAGAGAAGATCAAGTCCGATCCGGCGTTCATCGAAGGCGTCGACATGATGATCCTCGACATGATGCTGGAGGAGACCCACGAGCGACACCGCGAGGACAAGGACGGCAAGCTGGAGGGAGTTGCCATGACCGGCAGCCAGGTGGGCATAAGCCTGATGCTGGCCCACCCCCATCTGCAGAAGGTCCCCTTCCTGATCTACTCCAGCAAGGAGCCCGAGGAGATCCAGGCGCACCTCGACGAGCTGTTCGAGTTCGCCAAGCTCGACGAGAACATCAACGAGAACTACAAGGGATTCGTCTCCAAGCACTCCGAAGCCGGCTCCGAGCTGCTGGCAATGGCCATTCAGATCCTTTCGCCGGAAAAATAGTGCGCACAACCTGGCTGATATTGCCGGCGGTGCTGGCACTGCTTGGAGCCGCATGCTCTTCGGAGGGAACCGGCAGCGACGCCGGTTGGGACTCGGGGGTGGATGCGGGGGGAGATGCCCCGCAAGACGGGACCGCCCCAGACAGCGGGACGGCAGACGGCGCCGCACCAGACGCGGATGCCGGTGGCGGGGATGATGCGGGAGGTGGGGATGACGCCGGCATAGAAGATGCCGGGGATGACGGAGGCGTTGACGCCGGAGATGATGACGGAGGGGGCGATGAAATAGAGGGCTGGCGCAGTGTTCTGTATCCGGAAGACTGGACGCCGGATTTTACCGACAACCAGGAACGCTTCCTGCACGATTTTTCGTATGCCGGGTACAAGTATGGCGAGGAGCCGTTGCCTGTAGTGCATGAGCCCTTGTATGACGTGGTGGCGGCTTACGGGGCGGACAATTCCGGGCAGGCTGACTCCACTCAGGCGATTCAGGACGCCATCGACGCCGCCCGGGCGGGCGGCGGGGGGATCGTGCATTTTCCGGCGGGGATTTACCGGCTGAACGATCACATCGTGGTCAACTCGTCGAACATCATACTGCGGGGGGACGGGCCGTTCTCTACGCAGATCTACTTTACCCGCGACCAGAACATGAACAGCCAGGCGGGTATCACTTTACGGGGCAGTGTTCAGTCGGAGCTGGAGCTGCCGCTTTCGGCCGACACGGAAAACCGGGCCACCTCGGTGCAAGTCGACGACGCCAGCGGGCTTTCTGTCGGGGACGACGTGCAGATCGGGTTCATAATAACCGATCAGTTCATCGCCGACCACGGAATGGACGGGACCTGGGTTTCGTTCAACGGGCAGTGGAAGCCTTTCTTCCGGCGGGTGGTCACAGCCATCGACACCGCCGCCGACCCCGACGTGGTGGAGCTGGACATTCCGCTGCGCTACCCGGTGCTGACCCGCGATCAGGCCAGCCTGCGCAAGGTCTCGGGGTTCATCCAGGACTGCGGGGTGGAGGACCTGGCGCTGTCCAACGCCATCGGCTACGACGCCGCCTGGGGCTTCAACCGGGCGCACGTGCTCACCCTGGACCAGGCCAAGGACTGCTGGGTGCACAACGTGCACTCGTTCGACTCGCCCGTAGGCGAGGACGACTACCACTTGCAGTCCGGCGGGATCCTGGTGAGCAACTCCAAGCGGGTTACCGTCCTTTCATGCCGCATGGAGAAGGCCCAGCACCGCGGCAGCGGGGGCAACGGGTATTTGTTCGAGGTATTGAAAAGCAACGAGGTGCTGGTCAAGGAATGCACCGCGGTGGCCGGGCGGCACAACTTCATCCAGAACTGGGACTTCGGCACCACCGGGTGCGTTTTTCTGCGGTGCACCTCGCGGGAAGGGCGCATGCTCGCCTTCTCCTGGGACTTCATCGGATTGCCCGGCTACTGCGAGTACCACCACTCCCTGGCCACCGCCAACCTGGTGGACTCCTGCACCCTGGAGGACGGCTGGGTCGGCTACAACCGCGGCGACGAGAGCTCCGGCGCCGGACACTCGGTCACCCAGAGCGTCTACTGGAACAACCGCGGCGGAGGAACCATCAAGAGCCTGCAGTACCAGTGGGGCTACATCATCGGGGTCAACGACATGAACGTGCGCACCTCGCTGATCGATTATAACGCCGCGGGAACCGAGCCCGAGGACTGGGTGGAGTCCTCCCCCGACGGCAGCGATCTGATCCCCGAAAGCCTCTACGAAGACCAGCTGCGCCGCCGGATCGGTCCTCAACCGTGAAGCGGATCCTGTTCCTCGCCGAGAGCATCACCCTGGCCCAGGTGGTGCGCCTGGCCTCCCTGGCAAATTCGCTCGACCCCGGCCGCTACGATATTCACTTCGCCTGCGGCCGCTTCGATCCTCTGGTCTTCGGATCATCATCCTTCACCCAATGGACGCTTCCAACGCAAAAAGCCGGGCGCGTCTTGCGCCGCGAGCGGGCGGGGCGCCGCCTGTACACCCGGCGGTGGCTGTCGCGCTACGTCGATGCCGAGCGGCGGCTGCTCGAAGAAATCCGGCCCGACCTGGTGGTGGGAGACTTCCGCCTGTCGCTGGGAATCAGCGCTCCGCTTCAGAAAATTCCCTGCGCGGCCCTGATCAACGCCTACTGGAGCCCCGCCTACCGGCCGGAGCGCTTCCCCATGCCGGATCACTTCTCCCTGCGCTGGCTGGTCCGCCTGGCGGGGCCGGAGTGGGCCCAGCGCAACTTCGAGAAGCTGCTGCCGAGGGTTCTTTCCCACCATGCCGGGCCCTTCAACCGCCTGCGCAAGCAGCACGGCCTTCCCCCCGTCGGCGACCTGCGCCATGTGTTTACCTGCGGCGATCAGGTTCTGTTTCCGGACGTGCCCGAGCTGGTCCCGCTCGCGAACCCGCCGGCCAACCACATTTACCTCGGCCCGGTGAACTGGGCCCCGGACTCTCCGCCGCCCGCCTGGTGGGATTCCCTTCAAGACGACCGGCCGATCGTCTACGTCACCATGGGTTCCTCGGGGCGAGTCGAAATACTCCAGTTGATCGCCGCGGCCCTGCGCCCCCTGAACGTGCAGGTCCTGCTGGCCACCGCCGGAAGGCGATTCCCGGCAATAGGAGACCCCCGATGGTTCTCGGCCGACTACCTGCCGGGGCATCTCTCCGCCCGCCGGGCCGCCCTGGTGATCTGCAGCGGGGGCGCCTCCACGGCCTACCAGGCCCTCTCGGAGAAAACCCCGGTGATCGGCATCCCCGGGAATCTGGATCAGCTGCTGGCCATGCAGGCCATCGAGAAGGCCGGGGCCGGCGTCCTGGCCCGCGCGCCCGGTTTGAGCGCCGGAAGGCTGCGCCGGATCGTCGAGTCGTCGCTGGAGTCACCGGCCCTGGACGAAGGGGCCCGGCGGGTCGGCGATTGGTTCGCCCGCTATGACGCCAACAAACGTTTCGGCGCTTTTCTCGAAGAAACCCTGGGCGGCTGACCGGGCGTCAGGGGGGGAACAACCCGTCGCGCTCGGCAACTATGTCGGCGCAGGACTTGCCGGCGGAGACTCGCTTGAAGTCGAAGTGGCTGTTTTCCGCAACCGGATCGATGTAGCCCTCCCGGGGGCTCTCGAGCACCGGGTTGTCGGACCCCAGCACCACCTGCTCGTCCCCCCAGGCGATCAGGCCGCTGATGGACTGAATCTCACCGGTCTGCGGGGCATGGCCGTCCATCACGCTCCAGGTGCGCTGGATCACGTACACCTCCCCGTCGACGATGCCGGTGATCCTGACGGTAAGTCCGGGATTATTGTCTCCGTCCGGGTCCTGGATGCGCGGATCGTCCGGGTCGGTGGGCAGAGGATCCCGCTCGGGGTCGGCGAGCTCCACCCCGCGCACCTCGTAGGAGCGCGGGGCGAAGAACCGGTAGCCGTCCGCCGCGGGCATGACCGCTGCCGGCCGGCGGATGACCGGCAGGGAGCGGAGGAACGCGTCGGGGAACACCGTCTGCACCAGATCCGTGTCGCTCTCGCTTTCCAGGCTGCAGATCTCGGTATCCAAGGTGAGCTGGGCCCCCTGCTGGGCGATCGAAATCCGGCAGAGCGCCACGTTGCGGTACTGCACGTCCCCTATCATGGGAACGTCCGAGTAATGCGAACTGATCTGCAGAGAAGCATAAGTGCCGGAGAAATCCGCCGGGATGTCGACGTCGGCGTTCCAGTCCCCGGGCCAGAGGTCGTCGCCGGGGGCCAGATCGCCCCAGCCGTCCACTCCGCCGCCGTCCGGTTCCCCGGCGTCGCCGTCGGGTATGTCATCAACCCCTTCCTGCGAGCAACCTCCGGCGGAAAGCAGCAGGCACAAGATCCCCGTCAGTAATTGTAGGCTAAAGAAAGGCCGGCGGCCCATAGCCACCCCCTGCTGGAAAAACCCGGATAGCCCGGGTTGTTGGTCTGGAAGCCGAGCGAGTCGGCGATCACCTCGCCGGTCTGGATCTCGATCGACTCCGGAAACTCGTCGAAGACCGGGTGCGCGGCCCGGTCGCTCTTCTGCACCTTTCGGTCAAAGAGGTGCTGCATCTGAACTTGGGCGGTCAGGGTCAGCCGGCCCGCGCCGAACTCCGGCCGCCACTGCCAGCCCAGCCCGAAGCCCAGGCGATGGTTGTCCACGTAGTTGCTGCGGCCTTCCTGGTCGGGCACCGGGCTGGGAACGAAAATGGCGTCCAGGGCGACATGCTGAGACCCCCAGGAAATCTCGGAACCCAGGCTCACCGCCCAGTTGTCCGACCAGGCATCCGCGGGGCGCTGCTGGTGGCGGTCGCGGTATTCGGACCAGCGGCTCCAGAGAACCGACGCACCCGCCGCCCAACTCAGGCCGCCTCCGCCCCCGCCCCGGTAGGCGGCGCCCAGGCTGGCGCGAAGCGGGTTGTAGCCCTGGCTGAAGGCGAAGGTCTGGTCCAGCGAATCCTGCCCCTCGGGGTAGGGGTAGTCCCACAGCTGGATGTCGCCGGTTCCGTCGACGTCGTTTCGCGCCTCCAGGTGCAGGGTGCCGGTCACCAGCAGGCCCTCCAGGGGCTCCACCACCACGCCGAAATGCGGCTCGAAGCGCATGTTGATCGAGATGTCGGTGTTGATGTCGGCGGTTTCCTGGTCGGCGGCGTCCGGAACGAAGATCGAGGAGGTCACCTCGGAGACGTTGGTCATGACCACCCCCGCGCCCAGCCACAGCCAGTCCAGGGGACGGCCGGCCAGGGCCAGGCAGAACATGCTGCCGTCCAGCCGGTCCTCGAACAACTCGAAGTGCAGCGAGTTGGAGAAATACTGCTCGCGCTCGTCCGGGAAAAACGTTGTCTGCCCCCCGAAGGCGCTGGTGGGCAGCACCGAGTAGAACCCCAGCGCCAGTCGGTTCTCAATCAGCGATACGTTCGCGCCGAACTGCACCACCAGGGAAAAAGAGTCCGGGCCATAGCTCCCCCGGCTGGCTCGCAGCCGGTCGTTGGGCAGGGGCCGGAATACCAGCCGGCTGGTGGATCCGTCGGGATTCAGAATCCGGGCCCGGTAAATGGCCCCGGTGACGTCGACGCCCGGCGGTCGATTTTGAAGCTCGACGTCCAGATCCTGCCAGATAGCCGACGCTCCCAGGCGCAAGCCGGGCTCCTGGAAAAGCAACAGCCCGGGATTGAAATAGGCCGCAGACGGCCCGTCTCCCAGAACCCGAGCCGCAAAGGGATGACGGGAATCGGGCGCTCCGAAGGTTTCCAGCAAGCCGACCGCCCCCGCCGTAAAGCCACCGCCCGTTACAACAAGAACAAAAACGATCCAGCCCGCCCCGCTTCTCGACATACACTCCCCGCTTTCGAATCAACCTACAATCCTGCTGCATTTTTGTAGCCGTGCCCCCAAAAGCAACATAGTCGCATACCCACGCGCAGTCAAGCCAAGCCCCGGTGAAGCCGATCGGTTTCACCTGAAGCATAAATGCGACCAATTCCGGGGGAAATTCCGGGGGACGGAGGTTTCCTGTCCCCTTTTTAAACAGATAGTTAGCCGTTTTAGAGGGCTGGTACGTGTATTGCTTCTTCAACTGTAACTGGAGGTAGTCATGGCCAAGGGACCGACGATCGAGGCGCCGTTTTCAAAGTTCGCCCAGAAGAAGACCATGCGGATCTCCCGCAAGCAGGACCACGAAACCGTATCCTACCAGAAGTACAAGCTGGTGGTGGAGGAAGGTCCCGCCCCGGGTTACGAGTACATAATCGACCGGGAAAAGATCCGGGTGGGCGCCCATCCTGAAAATGAAGTGGTGATCCAGGACGAGACCGTCTCCCGGCACCACCTGGAGATCCAGGCCACCGAGCGGGGACACCGGGTCCGCGATCTGGAAAGCACCAACGGCACCCAGTTAGACGGGTGCCAGATCATGGACGCCATCCTGCACCCGGGTGCCCGCCTGGCTCTGGGCGACGTCACCCTTCTCTTCAAGCCGCTGAAGGAGCGGGTGGAGATCCCCCTGAGCTCGGAGACCT
>Ga0180432_10009830_pt1 | contig 11582 bp, 26 predicted proteins | sample SS_ome_10_FD_132414 | JGI IMG/M metagenome (GOLD analysis project Ga0180432, IMG submission 132414) | Hypersaline lake sediment archaeal communities from the Salton Sea, California, USA - SS_1_MS_2 metaG | ecosystem: Environmental > Aquatic > Non-marine Saline and Alkaline > Hypersaline >... | reverse complement strand
CTGAAATTCCATTTTAAATCCTCCTTTCCTCAAAAAAATTAATGGTTACAGCATTTTTCGTGACAGCCACAAAAAACACTAATTCTATTAAGAATATATTTTAATTTTTTTTTATGATTTTGTGCCCTGTGGCGTTAAGAGATATTTTATTCCTGCATTTTGCATGAGTGCTTTATGGCATTCTTGTTTAATATATTTCTTAACTCTTGGAATTTCGTAGGCTATTTTGGTAAGTGTTATGATTCCTGCGATGATGCAGAATGCGATGATAAGTTTCTTCAAGTCAAATCCCTCCCTAACCCGCGCCCCCCTTATATTGTTCATACCATTCATCAAGCTTCATGTTTTGCCAGTTTATTTCTGGTTTTTCTTTTTTGAGCTTTTTCATATATTTAATAGCATCTATTGTGTTACAAATGATTGCCCATGGCACATGCTTTTTGGGGTCGTCGACTATAATGTCGTAATCACCTATAATATCTATCAGGTCTTCCTTGTCGGTGTATCCGCATGCTATGCATACATCATCATTGAATGATTTTTGTTGACACCTCGGACATTTATACATTATTTCCACCTCAGCTCATCAAGTTTTTGTCGTACATGTTTGCGGTTGTAAACAATTTTCCAGCCTTCAATTCGTCCCATTTTATCCCACCGGGCGAGGCGCGCGAGATCCGGGAACCAGGGGTTGTTTGGCAACTCGATTGATTTCATCCGCCGTGTCATTTTACCTGCAATCCAGTACCAGAATCGCATATGGTTTAGAATTAGCCATTCTGTTTTTGCTGTAATCGTGCCGCCCAGCATTTCGACCCCATGTTTTTCATGTCCTCTGCTTGATATGCTCTTGCCAACATCGTGCAGCAGCGCAGCGACGATAAGCTCATAATCATCGCTTTCCCAGAGTGCATATTGGAAGACTTGCATGGAATGTGTCAAAACATCACCCTCTGGGTGATGCTTTGATAATTGTTTAACGCCCCGACATTTTTCGAGGCAGTCCAGCCACAGCTTCATTTAAATATTCCCAGAAAGTTTCTTTAACAAGCCGTTTATCAAATCTTGCACATGGGCATGCTCCGTCCAGGTTTTTAAACATTGCTCCACATAAACCTTCACAGTGCTTACCAAAACCAATTTTTTCATATTGGATTGGCCCACCATACGCCTCAAAAAACGGACACCCGATCAGACCGTCGGCACTTCTTAAAGCAAGCTTGCTATAATCAAGGCTTTTCAGTGTTTTCTTTAACATAATCAACTCCTGCGAGCTCATCGTTAAGCTTGATCAAACCATAGCTCTGGACATCATAGTTATGGTGTTGCTCGAACACTGTAACTTTATTCATCATGATTTCACTGCCCCATTTTTCAATGGCCACACGGATGCTTATAAGCATATAAAATATTGATATGATGAATATTATGACTGTCCACTTAAATAGCGTATCAAGTTTCATCGAAGAATCCTCCAGAATATGTAGTTATTTCTGGTGATAATTTGATCGTTATATGTTCACCACGAGTTTCCATTCTTGGAAAAAGGTCAAGCTTATAGATACCATTTTCTTTGTCAGGATCATCTCCCCGGAGGTCACGTGCTTCTTGGTCTCTGTGTTTTTGTCTTATGTACGGTCCGTATAGCATTGGATGAACGTCTCTTTCAATTACGATTAGCCATTTTGATTTCATTCCACCTTCCTCCAGAACCTGTCCACTACTTCCTTGTGCGCGATCATATTGCACGGATGGTTAACAACGCTTTCCATGTCGCCGACGGGTATTATTTTGGGTTCGGTTCCGATCCACTTGTGGCACAGCAGGCACACTTCGAATCCATCGAGGTGATCGTAAATAGATGTTATGCAAAACGGACAGGTTATTTGTCGTTCTTTAAAGTGTTGAATTTTACATGCCTGCTGAGCTGATTTGATTGCATTGATTTCTTTTTGTGTAAGTTTCATAATGCCTCGATTGCAAGTTCGACAATTTTAAGTGCATATTTTGTTCGGTTTTTGTAGCGTGGTAGCGTCCATTTTTTATAAGGGCTATCATCTGCCAAACATGGATTGAACCATCTGTTGTTGTCTTCGCACCATTGTATTGGACAGTGCGTGCAGTCTTCTGTGGTGCTGAGTGTGTATGTACAGCATGGGCATAGCGCAACGCATGTTTGCAGGTATCCGCCATTGAATTCCCATCCCGGCCAATTGATTTTTGATTTATCCGGATGCAATGCCAGCCATAACCAAAGATCTATGCAATGGAGCAGCGCATCTTCACGTGTTTTGATTTTCATAATATCCCACACTCCGCCATTACTCTGATGATTTGTTCTTCGGACATTATCCAGCATGGATAAATTTTAGTATATTTTAGATAGCATTCTTTGTAATAATCATCAAACACAATAAGACATTCAGGAAAGAGATAATAATACATCCAATGATGTTTGAAAAATGGATCTTCGTCACATATTTCTGAGTTAATATCTTCTCCAAATATATTTTTATATCTTTTAAATTCTTGTTTGATTTCTTTGAACATTGCAAGACCTCCAAAAATAATTAAGGAGGCTTTCGCCTCCTTAATCTATTCTTTGAGCAGCTTTTCCAGCTCCTCGACTTCTTTGGTAGCCTCCTCGAGCTTGACGCTTTTCGGCTTGAGCGCGGACTGTCTGGATTTGGCAGCCATAAGCCGTTTCTTGATGATGCCGGTGGCCCGGAGATCGATTTCAAGGCTGACATCTTCAAGTTTGTCTGCAACCCACATCGGAGCTTCTTTCAATTTTGAACCTTCATAGGATTCCTTCAGCTCTTGAAGCCTTTTTTTAATAATAAATAGATCGTCGAGCTCTGTTAGTTCGGTTTTGACAGACTGCAGATATTGAATTGTTCTCATTGTCCCTCCTTCTTAATTAAATTTTCATAAAAGTTTCTAGACACATCGGATTCTTTCCCGCAATGTTTACAGAACATTATTCCCATTGCTTTGAACACATCAAGCTTTTCATGTTTTGGATTATCAGCGAGATATTCTTCAATACTCATGTACTCTATAAGAGCTGTCCATTCATGTAACCCAAGTTTGCATTTTATTTTACGGATAATTTTTTCCTTTCTTCAGCAATTAGCTTTATCATATTCGCCAGTGTTGCGATAGCAGCCCCTTGATACCCAAAATATGTTGCTACATTTTTTCCGGTGAACGGCTTACCGTCAAAGTTAATTGCATCCTGTTTCATATCTTCAGCAATTTTTTCGCAGACTTTAATAATTATTTTATCCATTATGACTCCACATTAAAATCTTCAAGTTTTGCATCTCTCCAATATTCATATTTTCTGGTATTGAAGCCTGGAAAGTCACAATCTTCTCCAGTAACTTTAACCTGAAGTATGAGTTTTTTAAATATGCCTACTCGAAATCGAACCTGTTTTGTAATTTCATTTGGATTTAGATGCATTTTTAAATACCTTGTTAAGGGTCAGTAACGGCGTTTCCATGATCTCATCGATCAGGGCGTAACGGTTTGCCTTGAGTAGTGGCAGAATCTCCGGAATACTATTGAGATCGACATCGCGCCTTAAATCGAATGTATCGATATCGACTTTATTTCTTTTGCATTCTGGAGTTAATCGATCTGGATCACCTTCCATCTTCATAAAATACACTGCAGGCTCAATGCCGAATTTATCGCAGTATCTTTTATACACAAGTGAAAAGTCCGGTTCTTCGTTGTGGCCACCATCTGAACAGATGACAATGCCATTGACAACATTTCCAGCTTTTAGCATCCAGTCCAGCCCAACCCCGATGGATGTGCATCCAGATGCATGGACGCTCCTGGTTTTCTGAACAATGTCTGCATAGCTCATACCGGTGACTTCATATGCCATTGGCAGTTGATGAAAGAACACAATCCACACCCTACCTTTGACTCCCTTTGCCAGAAATCCGGCAACCTGCTGGGAAAGTTTAATCGCCTGATGCATTGACCCGGACCTGTCTCCCAGAATCAGCCAGTCGCCTTCGGCCTTGTCCAGCTTTTCCATCTGTTCTTCCTGGATTTTCGTAAGTTTCCTTTGGGCTTCATTGTCAGTCATAACTTCAGCAGCCTTTGATGCTTTCAATGTGCTGGTCTTCTTGTCTTTTTTTGCGCGCTCCATGGCATCGTCATATGCAGATTTCAGGGCTGTGTTGCGAAACACGCCGAGCTCTTTTAGCATTTTTGTATTGGTAATCAGCTCAGTACCGGACATTTGATTCATCAAGGCCATTACGACATTTGGATCTTTGATATCAGGGACGACCGTCACGGCAATGGTGTATGGAATACCCATTTCTACAATGGTCCCTGCGGCCTGCAACGGGGTCATGGTTTTCATCAGCTCGATGGCTTCAAAGATAGATCCTTCCGGCCGCTTGCCGTCAAACAGCACATCTTGAGCGATCGGTGACGGCTTGATGTGGTAATATGCATACAGGGCCTTCAATGACCTTCTGTGTTGGACAGCAGTTTTTGTCCACCAGCTCGGGTGTCTTTCTCTGGCACGGATATACATATTGATACCATTTTTGAGCATCCGACCGGCACCTTCCCCTACCCGCAGCCCCCTCTTAATGAGATCTTTATTAAACATAGTTGCATTGACCAGATTGCGGGGATCAAGTGTGCACAGGTGTGCTACGGCATTTTCCCACCATTCCATGTCCGGGGTGCCGCGCAGGGCAATAACCGGGAGTGCAATCTTGGAGCTTCGCACCTTACCCTTTTTATAGTTCCACGCGATCATGTGGGCAAACAGTTCGGGTTCGATCTGCACGGCCTTCAACCCGTTTTCGGTGTAGAGATCAGGATTGTGGTGGCCGACCTTCAGAAGTTCGTTGACCATTTGATTCCGTGTGATGACTGTCTGTTCCATTGTTATCCTCCGTTTTTATAAACTGTTTCTTTCTTATCAAAAATCCTCATAAGGCTCATTTGATAACGATCCTTTTTGTTTCTTTCTATTTCTGCTTTTGCGCGTTCAATTGTCGGGTATGTATTAGCTGACATTTCATCTACAACAATGTCCGTCCAAAATGGAAACCACCATCTCCATACTTTGACAGTGTATCCGAGATAGTCATCTTTTATTATTTTATATTTCATTGAAGCTCCTCTTCCGGTGGTAGATAAGCCTGATGATCTATAAATCCAGCGGGATCCACTTCAAAGAGTAGCCCGCATATTACATCTGATAAAAATTCGTCATTATGTATATGATCGATTTCGATTCCGCGGATCAGCCGTGCGATGACGGCCGCCAGGGAGTCCAGCGGAATACGATATCCTCGCTGGTAATATTTCAATACCCTGAGCATTGATCCGCCAGCGTCCTCGTTCCTGTCTGGGGATAAATACCTGAGCCGTTTTGCACACAGGTCTTCATAAAAATAATCTCCGCATATACTGTTCCATGCAGTTCGTTTCAGGTCATACCAGAATGCGGCTTGACATATCGTGAAGTCAAACGATTTCACAATATCTGCAGGCTCATCATATACCCACCTGAATATGAATTGCACGGTTAGTGGCAGCTTTGTCACCGTGAACGCATTGTCTGTTTTGTAAAAGTCCGTGTTGCCTTGCAGCTCGGTTGCCAGAATTTCTGATGCGTTTTTGTCTCCGGCAAATACATCGATATCCGAAACTCTTTCCGATGCCACTACTGACCTGATGTATCCTCCGGCCACGACAATCTTGCTGCCGTGCTTCTGCATAAGGTACTTCAGCTTGCGCGGAAGCCGCCGGACGCAGAAATGCAGGTCATATTTATTCAGGTGTTTCATCTGTCTCCTCCGTTGATGTAACGATCATTGGTTTTGTCATGACCTCCAACGCATCCGCGATCCGTGTAAGCTGCTTAATTAATTCTGGAAGTTGAAAGTTATAATACTTGTGCCCCATACCTGTTTGAAAGAATTCTGGTGCTGCCATAGTGTCCTCTAATAAAAAAAGCAGACCTAATCTGCTTTTTTAAAAAGTGACGGTAAGTTGAATAAGCCTAATTGACCGGCGCACCGATCAATACATATCACATTTGCGTTTACCAGTTTCGCCATGGTCCCATAAGGTGGGACCACAAGGACTCGAACCTTGAACAGAATGTTTCCTAATGCATGAAAGCTTATAAGGTACCGTCGTGTATTTTAAATTGGCAGTGAGTTGAATAAGCCTTTAATTACATTGTGCAACCAATTGCACGGTTATCTATAGAATGGTTAGACAACAGGGAATTGAACCCTGAAGGATGCATGAAAGCTTATTAAGTACTGCCATAATATTGTAAAAGCAGAGAGTTATTTAAGCTTGTAATAAACAATCAATCGGAATTGAACCGACAACACTTGGTTTAGAAGACCAACGCTCTACCATTGAGCTATGATTTGCATGAAAGCTTAAAAGGTTCTGCTTTTATTTATGCTAATATCAAGACAATCAAAAAGCGAGTCCAGGTTTCGTGTTTATCCTCGGTTCTTGTGGTGGACTTTTCATTCCACCTACCTGCCAGTTTGATTGTCTTGATATCAAAGCACATCTTCGAATTACTGTTTTGACAAGCAAGGCTTGTCAAAATATTAAATCAAAGCAGTGAGTTTACCATGCAGTCCTAAAAGTTTATTTGGGCGGGGGCTATTAGGATTCCCGCTTTGGCGAGGTCATTTAATTGTTTCGAAGGCTGACCCCGGTACCTTCCGGTTTATATATACATTTTCAACGTGTAATATAAAGCATGAAGGCATGATGTGTACTGCTTTGACTCAAATACCATTTGAATGAATATGAGTTCATAATATATATTTTAATATTATTTTATTGTCAAGGATTTTTTATTGTTACATATTGCATTAAGTCAAAATGTCCTTTTTGCCAATGATCATACACTGCTTCAATGGTATCTAAAATTTGCCCACATCCACATGATACTAAGCAACCATTTGGATCAGGTGGTTGTGGGTATCTATTTAATTTTCTCCAAACACTCAACTCTAAATGATTCGAAACACCTTTCGCCAAATAAATTATACCAGTAACACATTGCAACTTTGCCTTCCTGTATCCTGTGGCTTACGGTCATTTTTGGTCCGCCTGATTTTAATTTTACTATATCACCTGTATTAATTTCTGTGTGCATGTTTGAGTTCCTTTTCAGCAACTATTTCAGCAGCAGTTATGATTAGATTAACAACTTTATCATCTCTTCCACAAATTCCACATACAAACTGGTTGTTTTCACCAGTTGGGAGAAGCCCTGTATTTGTGCGCCCACACTGTGGACAGTCACCAATTTTTCCAAACATGATAGCAAGTTGTTTTGTAATGACAACTGACATTTTGAGTAATTTTTCCATCAAGTTTTTCCTCCAAACATTTTTGCCAGACGGGCCATGGCACCAAGGCAGGTATTTCCTGTACAAGTAACCCTGTCTTTTGATGCGTTCCATTTTAATTCTTTTTTGGTTAACATGACACATCGAATTGCCGCAAATATTTGTGCATCATTGTCATCACAGTTCCATTTGTTTGCGAGTTCATCAATACGATTTCTATCAGCCCCGGCTGCCAGTGCTTCCACCAGTATGGTCCATGCGTTTTCTCTTTTTTCCAGATCTACCGACCAATATCTTTTTACGAAATCACTTTTAATGAAATCTTCAATGATACCCGGCATATCTTTTTTGTAAATCAGGTTTCCGTTTGTGTGTAAATAATACCATCCTGTAATCATATCTGCCTCGTTTCTTAAATAATTTCGGGGGTATCATGTCTAGATACCCCCGACAACCGTTCCGTCCCGCAAAAGGGATAGGTGCAGTCATTATGAGCCGGTTGCTTCCACGGTGATTCTGATGTTAATCCGTTCGGGCATTACTGTTACCGACAACCGGTTCATAAAGTTGGAAGCGGGGACGGGATTTGAACCCGTGACCTTCGGGATATGAGCCCGACGCGCTGCCTCTGCGCTACCCCGCAATATATTTATTAACCTTATCAACAATTTTATAATATTTTTTTATATGGTGCAAATCTTTTTGAGACACACCATCTCTGTTAACAATTGCGACTGGATTGCTTCCCTGATCAGTTGAAACCTCAACCTCTTCTCCTTCAAAATATGCAATTGCCCCAGGGCCATACGATCCACCTGCACCGTAACATGCTTCAAATGGTATGCCCTCTGCAATTAAAGCATCCGTGATTTTTGAGCCGCCGTAATTAGCTTCCCATAAATGAGCTGTGATTTGTGTATCAGATTCATTAAGTTCATCATACCATGGTTCGTTGTTCCAGTATGAATCCTCTAATATTATTTTATTTATTTGATCAAAGTCTAATTTTTTAAATGTAATATTAAACCATGTTGTATCGCTCATTAAAATGTCCTCGCAAACAGGCATTCCATGTCTTGCTTTAAAAGTTTCTTTTTATCTTGATCTTTAACTTTGCCATATACCCATACAAGATATGATTCAAGCGCAACATACGTCGTGAATTCTTTCAGCTTGCCGTCTATGGTGAGCCGCCAGTCCATCAATCCGTGGTATTCGATTGAGATGATTTTTCCTTTGAGCATGGATATAATTTCTTTTCGCATTCATTCCAAACAGTTGTCCATATTTTCCAGCCACCTATCATGCAGAGAACAACTGTAAATCCATAAAAACAATATTCTGTATAATGAAAGAAACTATACATGAACATTGCAAACAAAATTTCTCCAATTATAAATAATATTGCTATTGCCAGCAAGACTGAAATTGTAGCTATTGTGAGTTTAACTTTTTTTGCCAATGTGTTCCAGATGTGCATTTTCTATCATTTCCATCAGGCAGTTATAACAGAATTCCCGTTCAAGATTTTTTCCGGATACTGTTTTGAGTTTGAGGTTTAACGAATGGTGTTCGTGCATACTATCATTAATGTTTTTTAAAAGAAACACACAATGGCCGTCTACCATGTTAAAATATCGACCTTTCTCTACCGGTTCATTGCACGCATCACATTTGTATGTCGTTTCTTTCACCGTGCCTCCCTGACAATTTCGGACAGTGTATATTTTTTTCCTGTCCAGCATTCTATTTTTATGAATTTAAAGAATGCCGTGAATGACGACGGGGATCCCGCTGGGTGTATGCTGTACTGGTGCGGATTGTTCCAGATATCTTTGCATAGCTTCACCATGTCCTGTTCGTCCACGGTAAACTCCCTGAAGTTTTCAGCGGTTGAATAAATTCTGCATTTGCCTTTCGGCACGTTGCTTCTGAGGACAACGGCCTGACGTATCCTGTCGAGATCTTTTATGATTTCGACATTGGTTATGAATTCAACCCGGAGTTTTGCGATTAATTCGTCGATAAGACTGAGCGCAGTTTTCATTTTTGGGCATCACCTTTAAGGAGCAGTGCCGCCAGATAGCATGCAAAATGCGCAATTTTAAGGCAGTCACGGAGTTCATCGCCTTTTCCCCTGCTGCTTCGTCCGATACGGTCGACGTAAGCCTCAAGCTTGCCCTGTATTTTCTCCGGAGTAAACTTGGCTATGGTCTTATCCGGGAAGTCACCGTACTGTGGAATAACATATTGCCTGATGTGTAATTCAACTATCTCAGAAAAATTTTTCCATTGTTCGATTTTAGTCATTAATTATCCTCCGTTTCAGTCAAGCAGCTCATCGACTATCTTATAAACCAATTGCTTGCCAAGCATATAGCATGGAACTGGGGAATGTGTTGACAAACCAAATAGCTCATTTGCACATGGAGGCAGATAATAGTACAGCCGTCGATACGGACTGTCTGTGCTGTCCTCTCTGAGTTTATTAAGGGAGTTGCTAATTATTCTTTTATCATTTTTGGTTAGCATTTTGTGTCTCGATTATATCCATGCACTGCTCTTCAGGGTCACAGGGGAGCGAGGAACTTGGTCTGTCCCAACAATCTTTTGTTCTTCCGCATATTTCGCACATTCCATATGACCTCATTATGCTGTTTGGCCATCCTTTTTTTATTCTGCATTCTTCACAGTAATACATATTGTTTATCCTTTATTTATATTTTTTTATCTCTACTGCTTGAAGATTTATTAGGCCGCAGTTAAACACCACGATAACAAATGTTTTGTGATGCATGATTTTATTGAATGCGTATATCGAAGCTATGCTGATAGATCTGTTTGTTTCTCGTATCCATTCATCCATGAAATCGTTGATATCCCTATCAACCGTGTCCGTCGCTTCGAACTGTTTCGCCATCTGATTCATTTTTTACCTCCACGCTTCTTCCTGCTGCGATACATACTAAGCATTGAGTCGGCATGATTTTTTTTATCTCTTCAATGTCATCGCAGTCTTCCTTAAATCTTAACCTTATCCCGTCATCAAGGATTGAAGAAATCACTGTATCAAAGTTTTTTTCCGCCATGCCGTCCTTTGACCAGCAGTATGTGCACAGCCCGACAGCAGATGCAATGTATTTTGGTATTTTTACCGTTACTTCTACAAGTTCTGATTTGTCCATCATCGATCTTAATATTATCGATTTTAAGAGCAATATTTTTCTGAAATTGTCTACACGCATGCTTACCCCTTCTTTTTCTTTTTTACCCCAGTAGATTTTGGGCTGAGCGCCTGAATTTTTGATATTTGGGACTTGAGGGAATCTAGTTTTCGGCACATATATTCTAGCGATTCTAAATTTTGAATTTCTTTATCGACCATGGCAATTAATGCAGCCTTGAAGTTAGGGTAATACCCCGCTACCTGCCGCCCCTTTTTGTCCTTGCCTTTCCGAAGCTTAAACAGCGTCACACAAATTTCGTCGGACTCGAGGCCCCAGTCTTTGTTTATTTTGATCATATTTTAATTATGGTTTCCAAAATTAGGATAATTAGTGCAAAGCTCTGTTTTGATACATCGTCATAACGGCTTGTGAAACAGTGGCCATTATGTCTGAATTGCGGTAGATATGTTCAAGAATTTTTGCCCATCGATCGGAGAGCTCATCATCGAGGCCTTCCGGCTCCGGCTCTGAACGCTGTGCTCTGAAATATGTAAATGCATGTTCCGCATTTTCATATGGAATGTTCATAAATTCAGCGATTATTTTTGTAAAGACTTCTGCGTGTGTCATATTCCAAAATTTATGCTTACATCTGAAATGTAATATTCAGGTTTGCATCCAAGCCTGTCAATCCTGTCGATGTATATGCTTGCTGATTCAGGATATAGCCCGTTCTCCTTTTCAAATTTTTGAAATGCGAGTGAAAGTGTTGCTGTAAGCTCATCTTTCAACATCGTCTTGTTTTCTAAGAATTTTTCAAATTCCATATCAGTATTCCTCTGGAAGAAGGATTGTTGTCGTTGACCGGTCGGCTTCTGTGATGATCCATATTCTACAGAAATAATGATTGTTGTATGAAGATAATATTCTGAGATTATTTTTTATTGCCAGATCGTTTGCCTGCTTGTCATGCTCGTCCAGATCTCCCCAGTCACATTTAAGATGGCGTATGAGTGATAGACGACAAAACTCCCCG
>Ga0180432_10009829_pt1 | contig 11583 bp, 16 predicted proteins | sample SS_ome_10_FD_132414 | JGI IMG/M metagenome (GOLD analysis project Ga0180432, IMG submission 132414) | Hypersaline lake sediment archaeal communities from the Salton Sea, California, USA - SS_1_MS_2 metaG | ecosystem: Environmental > Aquatic > Non-marine Saline and Alkaline > Hypersaline >... | reverse complement strand
TTTACCCGTCCACTGAATGCCATCCGCACTTTGCTTCCAACCTTTATTGACATATCTTCCTCCACTACTCTTCCGGCAATAACACTAACTGCCTCTCATTTTGTTTCCTACTTAATCCTTTGCCTTTACCAACACCTATATTTTTCTCTACTGAACTTCCACAGGAAGGTTTCAACACCCTCCCAGCAGTCATTACAAGATTCTCTTCTAATCCAAAATCCGCGATTATTCTAGTCGGTCTCTTGGTCAATGGAAATACGCGCTTGATTTTTGCTTCCATATATTTCTGGAGGAAAAATCCTTTTGTTTTCATTTCTTCCATCTGATAATCTGGAACACTTACGACAACCGGCCATCCGGCCTCATACACATAGAACAAATCCTTCTTCCTCATGAGATTATACCCTTAATCTTTGCTGGAATACCCTCAATCGCTGATGCCATCACATCGTTTATATCCAAATCTTTTTCCCTGCATGCATCTTTTATCTTCTCCATGATGGACATCATTCTGCTATTCATCACAATGTACAAATGCTCCTTGCCTCCATATGTAAACACCATAAAACTATGGGGCAAATCACTTCCATATTTCCGGAATAACTTATTCAGAATAGAACCCAGTGCATCTACGCTTTTGGCCTTCTTCGCACCCCTTCTGAATTCTTTGGCCATGGTCTTGCTGACACCGGACTTTACCAAGGACTCCTCAACACCCTTGGTCAACTTTTTCCATGCGTCCGAACTTGTATACCCGAATAAATGCTGAAGCTGTTCATCCCCATACTTTTTCAGCATCTCCTTGTACATTTTCTGGAACTTTTCTGGATTCTGCTTTCCCCGGAGAACATTCTTGCGTACGGTCAAAAACTGTCTTAAATCGGGATCGGCAAACTTTTCATGCAACAAAATATTACATGGTATCTTTTCCCGTCCTAAGACAACCGCACCTGACCACCTGTTTTCCCCATCGATGATCACAAAATTCTTACCCCCGGCTTTAGGTGCAATCTGTATGGGATCTATCATCCCCGTCTCTTCCATCTCTTGTACAAGCCTGTTGAAAGAATCATCATCCATCTCATTTGAGTTCCAATTGTTAGGCTCGATAAGACTCACAGGAACATCATAGGTGGGTAAATCCTCTGATAATTCTACACCAAGTTTTTTTAAGGATTCGTTATCCATTTTAAAATACTATTTCCCTGCGAGGTTCATGCATCCTTTTCAACACAACTTCCGGGCCATTGCAAAGATCTATCCACCCCAGATTATCCAACATGCACCGTAAATCATAGATTGTTGGCAAACCCTTTCTGGACTGCCCCAGTTCAAACAACGTGCCCTTATGCCCCCATGGTTTCAACCAGTTCGAATGCTCCTCCAGCACGTCAAGAAACACCCTCAGATCAAATTCATCCCCAAGTCCCTCTGCCACTTTGTAAACGGTATTCATAAAAGCTGATCTGTTTTTGTCTACAGAATAATACTGATAGCCAACGTCTATTTCCATCACAATCTCTTTCCACACTCTATCAGATATTGTATCCATGGAAAATTTAGCCTTCAGTCCTCCGACACAAGAAGAGACTGCATCCACAGCATCGTCATAATTTTTTGCAACTCGCAAAGCCATACCCACTGCCTCATCTTCGTCCTTGTAACAATACGGGTAAGGTCCTAATATTTTCATTATCCATTCTTTCTGCGGGAATATCCCTACCTGTCCCAAGAACAATCGTTCTACCTCCTCATTCAAGATTAACTCATTATCAGCGAACGACACAAACATGTGTGCCCTCGCAACTTCCTTCCTGAACAAATCCAGAGACAAACCACCTTCCATTCTGGAAACAAATGACTCATCACTGGCTGGCAACTTCTGTTTCATTCTGGATGCCGGAACTGTAGAAAGTGCCACCACATTAATGCCAGACACATACAGATTCCTGTAAACAGCAAAAATTTCCTTTAGGTTCTCAACTGCCAGATGCCCCCCGCAAAACGCCGTGATTTTTTCCTGTTTTTTAACATCCACAGCAAGCTTGTTCAGCAAACTCACATCATGTCCTAATGGCCAAACAAACGATTGCTGCATAAAAGTTTTCAGACTTACAGAACTAAACTGAGACCTTAAGGCTTTTCGCACCATGTCCTTATGCAATTTGGATATAAGCCCCGTTCTACATCCAATGTAATTCATCATTCTGTCCAATGACAAATCTTCCGACTCAACAATCCACCCAGAATCCCTCACAAACACCGGCACAGGCTCCTTTTTCGGATCTGACAACAATCTCTGTGCATACAGGCCAAATCCTTTCAAATTTGTAATCACGGCATCTATAACATGCCTACCCCCCTGTCTGGAAAAATGTCTTGCCAGCTCAAATGGAGAATATCCCAGATAATCATTTAATCCAGCATTGCGAGTAGTCTCCATATGTACATAGTGGAGCCTGTCATGACCCCTCAGGCCCTCTTTTACCCATGGAGGTACAATCATATACCAGTATGCGTGCTCACCTCTGGAGGCCAAATACTCACCCAGAGCAAACAACTCATGGTAATCTCTATTATTAGCTACAGAAACATAAGATATTGCTGGAATTACAAGTATCCTACGCATCTTTTACGCCATTAAAACCAACCTGTCCTTGAGCATCAGAAAATCCCAGAACTCATTGGCTATCTGCTTTTCGGCTGTGGTCAATTTTTTTGAACGCGCTGTCTCAATGTCTTCAAAAAACATATTCAACATCTGCTTCTTCTGCTCAGGCTCTCTTTTACTGACAGGCTCAATGGTTGTCTGCCGTTTCGCCTTTTGTTTTTTAATATGCTTGACTTCTTTCTTTATCGTCTTTTCTTTTACTTTTGTGCCACCAGATTTGCGAGCCTCTTTTTTTCCCCTTCGCAAAACTTTCTGCTGATCGTTTTTCGGCAATGTTGCCAAAGAAGACGCCGCACCTAAACCCATTTCTCCGCATTTTATCGAATTCTGTATTTCAGGACTCAACCTTAAAAGCGAAAGATGTTTGTTTATCCATGACTGGCTCTTCCCTGTAACCTTCGCAAGATCAGACTGCTTTGTGATGCCCATATCTTTCTGTATCTCCACCAGATACGCAGCCGTCTCCATTGGGTTAACATCCCGTCTATGAACATTTTCAATAAGACGCTTCATGGATATATTTGTGTTTGTTGTTTTGATAATCTTTGCCTCAATGCGATTCTTTCCTAGTCCTTTTACAGCCATTAGCCTGCTAAGGCCAAAAATCAATTTATAATACTTACCACCCTTGGGATCTTTTAACCCTATCGACTGGAGCAACCCATCCTTGGAAATTGACTTTTGAAGATCTTTTATACCCTCCTGATCCTCTGGCGTAAAATGCTTTAGAGACAATTCATCCACAAAAAGTTCTTCCTTGTCCGGAAAACCCGCTGCCTGTCTCGCATCAAGATGCTTTCTCTCTACAATAATTTTGTTCAACGAAATTTGCGACATAACCTCCTCCTCTCAACCTCTGTTATTTTGTCTTTATTTTTTCCAAGAGCTTAGAGTTATGAATTACCTTCCCAGTCTCTTTGTCTACAGCGATTATTTTGGCATCTAGTATCGCCCCGATCTTGTTCAGGTACTGCCCCATCAGACTTCTATCGTTTCGTTTCTGGAACATGTTTGTGGCAACAAAATCCTGACATACCATGCTGATGCAATGCCCCGGTTTTTCAGATTCAAGCATAACAGACGCCATCTGTATTGCGTTTTCTACAATCTCAAGCTGATCCGGCGCGAGCCTGAATGTCTTGTTCTTCATGGGTTCAATCTGATCGTCTCCTCCGCTCTTCTTCTGGATTGTGCCCCTTACTTTATTATTCAGATCCATAACACTCATGTCTTTCGCTTTATTAATCCAGCTAAGAATATTACCTTTATTGAGTATTTTTTCCCGTTTAAGCCTTGCCAAACATGCTGCCTTTGTCCATCCCAGAGCTTTTAACTGATCCAAAATCTCATTCTCAATCTCAAGCTCATTAACAAAAGTGTTATACATGTCTACCAGCCAGTTACCTGTGCGCTCCGTCATCCTTACTTCAACCCTCATGTACTGCTCGAAATTGTTATACCCCCAACGGTTATAAACTGTTTCATCACGTACCTTGAAAAGCCTCTCCGCCAGATCCCATCTGGACCTTTCAACCTGATCCCTCGCTTCCAGAACCTTAAGCCTTAACTCCTTCCGGAATGTTGTTTTTTCAATAGGAACAACATCAAGCTTCTCTTTCGATACTTTGTCCTTTTTTTCCTTGTCCTTCTTCGGTTTTACAATTCTGCCACGCTTCGGCTTCTCTTTGGCCTCCGGAGCTGGTGGTTTCCTCGGGTCTTTAATTTCATGAGACATTGCCATTTTTGTTTCTCCTTTTTCTACGATTTTTTTGCATTTGTTGTCTCTGCCATACAGACAGCAATAGCCAACGCACTCCACGCATGAGTTTTTACCCCGTACAGAGGTCCGGGATTGGACTTTACGCCTACAACAGGAGTCCTACCCCCTCCTGTAGCAGGGAATCTGTCCATTACTGCCCTACGGATTTCAGCATCAGAAACCTTACGCCTCTTCCCCGTGTCTGGATCTACATACGTCTTGCATCCGCATAAAATTATTTTCACGTCCCCTCTTCCCATAAGCTTTGCTGACTGTCCAGTCTTCTGAAACCATGCCTCCTCAAGACGGCCTATTTCTTTGCAAGTTTCAAATACAGATTTTCCCACTGCCAATCCCATTGGCTCTATGTCTTCAATCACAAGAACATCTGCATCGAAGTAATATATCTCTTCCTGTGCTTTTTTTGCACGAACCGTTTCTCTAACCATAAGCGTAGGCAATACATCTGCAAATTCAACACACTTCTTTTTGTCATCATAGAAAACGATTCCACACTCTTCTGGACCCGGATCAATAGCCAGTATTTTCATAACTGTGTACTCCAGAACTCAAAATTCTTTTCAGTCGCAGCCTTGCCCTCCAATACAGCATCTATCTGATCTTCGCTGGCAACTACCATAACGCATTTATTGTATGCACCCACGGCCTCAGGCATCTTTATCCTGCTTCCAAACGCCCTTTGCATCAGCACGCGATCCCCTTGCTTTAACATATGCACCTTGTCTCCAACTGCCAACACCGTCCCTGTTCTCCACTTCATTTCTTGTTCAGCAGTCGCACCCGGAACTATCAGTTTTCCCTTCTGACCAAAAGCAGGTAATTCATCCCACAAAACAATCAGTACATCCTGCCGTGGAACCCTCAGTTTTCCCATAAGTTCAAGTTCTACATCCATACGACGTGGCATTTTTTCTCCTTTCTTATTCTCCAAAACATATATCAACCAACTGACAATCCAACGCTCGTGGGCAATCCTTTGTAACACACGTTCTGTCCGGAACCTTACCCCCATTTAATGCATTCCTGAGTTCTTCTACAGGACGCCTGACATACATATCAAACCCCTTCACATTAAACGGCACATCAACAGGTCGAATGAAGTTCGAGTAATCCCCCCATGGAGATTTATTCATATACCATACAGCACCCAGTTCATCCCCGCACGCTTCTTGATATATCCACACCTGAATATCATGGCCTTTTCGCAATGTGTTTCTAGCCGAAAATCTATTGGCCCCATGTGATTTAAGATCTACCATACGTCTTTTATAACCCATGGCAGCATACCATCCATCTGGATGCCCTGATATGCCAAGTTCATCATTTACTACTTGCCACTCCTTGAATGTGATAAATCCATCTTCACCACTTCCATCAGGAAATCCCCTGCCTCCACAACTCGGACATTCTCTGGGCATCACTGCCAGCTTACCAGAACTTTTCTTCCTTACCGGAGCCTCTGATAAGCCTGCTGCATCAGTATCCCATCCGCACCTGATACATCTCCATGCACCTTGCCATAATCCCATCGGCCCATAATACCAGTCCCTGTACAGGCGATGGAACATATGCCCAATGTCAAATGTTATCTGCAACATAGGATGCACTTTGTCTATTCGGACTATCTCATACCTTGCTGCTAATGCCTCTTCTCTAGGACACAGATTATACAAGCCACTCGCCCTGACATAATCATCAGGCTTCATGGGCAATATTTCTTTGCCCCCGTACCGAACCGCATCTACATGCTCGAACAAAGCAGCTCCCGGTTCTGCTCCTATTCCACCCTTGACTTCTCTTATTATGTCAACCAATCCCATTGTGCATCTCGTTTCCTAAGAATTTTTCACCAAGCCATTTTGCAAGATAGTCAGCAATAGACTTCGCAGTTATACTTCGTCCATCTTCTCTGTTTACTGTCCCTGCCGGAATAAACTGCTGCCCCTGATATTTTTCCACAAATTTAGAAAGCGGTACTCCATATTGAAGTCCTAACGAAATTGCAATCATCGCCATATCATATGCTCCATGCAATTCATCGCCAGCCTTTCCAATGGTTATAAACATCTCTCCCGGATCGCCGTCTTTGTACATCCCTACATTCACGTAACCATCAACATCCTCAGGCACTTCTTCACCAGCCGGTATCAGTCTCTTATTAGGCTCAATGGTAAATTTATGCGTTATGGATTCACGCTCATCAGGCAAATATCTACGTATAGGCTCAATGACCACACCAAGCTGCTTCTCCACGTACTCCTCAATATCCGTTGGCTGTTCTCTCATGATCCCTCACTTTATATAAGGCAGATCAATGCCGTAGTACTTTTTAATTGCTGGTTTTATCCTCTTAATCCTTGGAGGATTCTTTCCGCCGCTCTTAAGATATTGTTTGCTCTTGAATCCCCAATCAGCCGTAGAACTCTGATTTAGTTTTTTCCAGAGAATGTCCAAAATGTCACTCTCATGTTTTTCTTCAACAGGGAAATATCCAGAAATTCCGGGTATCGATCCCTCCACATATGCGGCCAATCCTTTCTTGTACGCATCTTTCCACACCTTCTTAAACAGACTGAACGCACCCCCGGGTAAGTTCTGATACAAATTGAAAAAGATTGCAGCAAAAGGTGAGTCAAGCATTGAATTAGGCACAATGCTTCGTATTGTACCCCCGGCACTTTTTAATGGACTTCGTTGAATATCCAACTCTGACCTGAACTCATGCTTTGCATACGTAGTTTGCACATCCCATACCTGAGGGTCCTGCCCTACTTCTGCGAACTCCCTGCATAATGAACGAGCATGGTATTTCTGATCCTTCACAGAAGAATACAATCCTCTTCCCATACATGTATCCACCATCAAATCTCTTTCTTTCTTAATACGAGGATTTAATGCCCGAACACCTCTGTACATAAACTTGCCACCATGGATTGAAAACCCATACCTACGAAATAGCTGTTGCTTGTCCACCTGTTCAAACATGGCCTCAAACAAACTCATGCCAATTTCTTCACCATTCTCCACTCTCTCTACACTCTTGAAAAACTCAAGTAACCTTTGGAGCCTGCCACTCTTGAACGTCCATTGAAAAGTTCCCCATGTTACTCCCGTTTCATCGTACATTACAGTAGTGTCCGGCTCGCCTTCGCTGTCAGCAACCACCCCTAGTATCTTGCTCCACGGCCCCCACGGTTTTGGTATCTCATATTTTACCTTGCCCCTCCAACGGGGTCCTCCCATGTCAAGATACTTAACCCATGAAGGATTAATCTTCGTAGTAGTCATCTTGATTGTCCTTTCTATTTGCCTTCTGCCTATCGAATTTTTCCTTTATCACCATCTGCGGAAATTCATCAGAATCTTCTGGATGAGGCCATATCAGGATAACAAGTCCCTTCGACATATCCATTTTTACCTCTGCCGGAAAACGTAAATTTCCAACCAGATATGAATCTCCATGTCTGTCCCGCTTCCACCTCAGGTCTACACTTATCTGAGAACTCATAAATTACCTCCTCAATCGAATTCTATACCAGTGACTATCTTGTATACTTCTTCGTATACTTCGCCATCGTTAAAGATTGTGTTGTTCTCCTCCCCGAGAACATCTACATTCCTGATTTTTGTTTCAACTGCGTCTATCCATTTTCTGACATCTTCCTCGCATGGCCACATTCTGTAATAACCCCAACCACTGAATACACCCACAACCCAGTCCTTCATATCATCTGGAATGCTCCCATGTGTCCACACATTAATAGCCATGTTCATCGCATATCCACGCATCTCCAGATTCGCCCTTGTTATCGATGGAATTGGAGCCACAAAAACCAAGAACAGCAGACAGCATAACCACAATGGACTGAACCATATTGCCAACAACGAAAACAATGAAAACACGGCAAACACTTGAGGTAGTAAGTACAGAATTTCAAACAGAACAACATAAGTATTCCTGTCCACAAGATGAACCAACTCATGTGCCAGTATCTTCGCTGCCCTTCTTTTTTTGTTTTCAACAAACTGCCTACTCGGAAACCATACGGTGTTTCCAAACGTAGATGTGTATTCTGTCATGTACCGATGATTGAAAAATAGCAAAAATCCAATGATACGTTGGAAAATACTTTCATTCTTAAATTTAATTCTGAAATCAGGGATCATTTGCTTCGTAAGCGAATAAATAGCTTCAAACAAATCATCCCCATCCGCCGACATCCATGCCTCCTGACCGTTAGACATCTTTGTTCTCTCCCTCGTCTTTTTTGTATTTGCGTTTTCTCTTTCTTGTTACCGTCTGCATTTCTCCGATGAGTCTGTCTATAACCCTTCTGCATACCTTGCACAACATGGGGTATTCAACAATGGATTCCATGTCTTCATGCTGATCGCTAAAATTGAAAACCTTCACACCGGGATAAATATCTGACTCCAAAACCGAACTATCATCCCGGGAAAGGGCTTTTCCTTCCGCATCTACAATTCTACTGCTTATTACCACCCCGCACCTGTCACAAACATCCTCCACTTGCTTTACTTCTCTCCTACCCATCTCTTGCTCCTTTCTTAAAAACTCCCCTCTTTTGTAACTCACGCTTCCATATTTCACGGTCATAGTCGTATTCGATCTTCCCATCTTTCTCGACAATTCTAGGTCCGAATTTTTCCGCATAGTTGTATCTCAATGCAATACGCACAGTGCTGTACAGACGTCGTAATAACAAATGAATACCAACCCATGCATTGCTGTCCGCATATTTTTCTTCCGTCTCCGGAACATGTGCATGATCAAATATTTTTCCATACAGGACAACCATCGCACTGCCAATACCAATCTGCCTCAATAGCCCAACTGAATCAATTATCTTTTTGTCAAACGCCCGGACATTCTTTCTGTTTGCATTCTGCAATCCCCACCTTACCTCATTGGTTACAAACTCTCTTGGCTCTCCATTGTGAAGATATACACGCAACACCGGTCTTGTTTCATACTTCGAATCTTCAAGAGATGAACCCTGTCTCGCACTCCATGTGCAAATCGCCTCAGTCTCTTTGTCCAAAGCCTTCTTCTGAATAGCATTCAGCTTTTCCATCTGCTGATCAAATTGCTTATATATAAACTTGTCTATCAGCATTCGCCTATTAGCTTACCGAAAATATCTGCCGGGATTACCACCCAGTCTTGATACACTGTCATATACTCAGGAATGTTTGTAAACCTCAAGTGCATCATCGGTTTCTTGTTCTGCTGCCTTGCTTCTACGTATATTTTATTCAACCATTCAAGTTTCAGACCTATCGACTTGCCTGCTGTTTGCTTTGATTCTTGCTGCCAGTCCTCACTAGATGCATCCGATTTTAAGCCTGCGATGGCTCCGCTTCCAACATGACGTCTACCCCCTATCAGCCTTGCCCCATCCTCCTCCTGCTCTGTCACGCGCCTGCGAGCCTTTTTGGCAGAATCAATACCAAACATAAACGGCTTACCCCTAATCGTCTTCTCCTTCTTCATTTCCTACACCCATCTTCATAGCCAACATAGTAACTTTTATTTTTTCATACTCATCAGGGTTATCAGCAAAATATCGAACCAAGCTGGAAATCCCCCTGTAGCTTTCTCCCCCATATTCATACATCTGCTGACTTGGCTTATCTATTAAAGCCATTTCCACGGCCTTCTTTATTACTGCTTCATGCTCAAGAATATCACCGATTTTCCAGACCTGAGTTTCCTGCAAACTCATTCTGTATTCACCACGGCCTCCATCGACACCCACCTTGTTTTTCTTAACAACATACTTGAAGTCCTTGAACATAGGCTCATTGGTCTCCTTATCAATATGCTGTTTTCCGGGTCGCATCTCCATTTCGATAGTGGTAGAAAAACCCTGCCCCTTCCCTCCGGGAAGCACTTCAGGGCTACCAAAAAATACACCTATCTTTTCCCTGTATTGATTGACTAACCACAATGTAGGAGTCGTACCAAACTTATTCTCGCAGGTATTCATCATGGAAACTATTTTACGCAGAAACTTATTGTTCATCCGTGCTCCCACGCCCTGCAACTCCTGTGTCATTGACGACTCTATTTCCTTTGCTGGGGACATAGCCGCAAGTGAATCTATGTTTATTAGTCTCACAGCCCCACTGTTCAACATTGCAATCGCAATATCATACGCCTGCTCTCCAAAGTCCGGACGCAACAAAATCACCTTTTCTGGACGCACTCCATTCCTCTTCGCCCATGACGGAAGCCAAACATGTTCTGCATCAACCCACAAAGTGATAAGGTTCTTTGGTTTTCCGCACGGACAATTCTTTATAACAAGCGTCTCAACTTTCCTTCTTTTTCCTGTTTTGAGATCAGGTAGCTCAATTACTCCCCTCTCAAACTCCCCCGGCTGATAACAATTGGCACACAACATCTGAGCTGCCGCCGTTGCTCTCATTAACAATGTTGTTTTGCCTCCGGCAGCAGGACCGTATGCCATCGATACCCTGCCCATTGGTAAGCCCCCTCCCGTGGTCATATCCATGCCGAAAATACCTGTACCAGCCCGGGGAACAATCGTTGCATCAGCACCCTCCGCGCTATGCAATGGACTATGACCGTATTCCTTTATTGCCCCCTGTACCACTTCGGTTAGTGCACCCCACTCATCTTCTTGGCCTTTATCTTTCTTCTTCGTACCCTTGGTTTTTTCTTCTGCTTTTTTTCTGGGCATTTTATCCCTCCGACATATCCACGGAAGTTGATTTCCCGTTGCCCTTGACCTCATTGACAACCACTTTTATTCTCTCTTCACATATTTTCTCACAATAATCCAAAGCGTCCTCAAGCTCTTCTTTGTAACAAGGTACCTCACACCAGACTCTAACCTTTATATTGTCATACCCCCCAATGCTCATGGTTAAACCACGCTCTTGTCCAGCACATGCCGGTGTCGTATCGAAGGTTCTTACCGGCAACAATTCCTGTTCAACAGCACCACTCCTCTCGTGTAGGTTCTTAAACTGCTTATCCACAAAAATAATACCGTTTTTTTTAATTCTTTTTTTCCTTGTCTTCTTTGTCTTCTTTTTTGCTGTGCTCTTTTTAGTCTCTTCACTTTTCATTTGCTGTTTTCCT
>Ga0180432_10009828_pt1 | contig 11583 bp, 8 predicted proteins | sample SS_ome_10_FD_132414 | JGI IMG/M metagenome (GOLD analysis project Ga0180432, IMG submission 132414) | Hypersaline lake sediment archaeal communities from the Salton Sea, California, USA - SS_1_MS_2 metaG | ecosystem: Environmental > Aquatic > Non-marine Saline and Alkaline > Hypersaline >... | reverse complement strand
TGGGAGCTCAAATGGTCAAGGAGGTAGCGACAAAGACCAATGACATTGCAGGAGATGGAACAACAACGGCGACCATCCTTGCACATTCAATCTATAAAGGGAGCCTAAAGAATGTTACCGCTGGTGCGAATCCTATGGATTTGAAGAAGGGTATTGATAAAGCGGTTTATGCTGCAGTTAAGTTTATCGCCGAAACTTCCAATGAAATAAAGGACAAAACAGAAATAGCATCGGTTGCGGCTATTTCAGCTAATAACGATGAAGAGATTGGCCAGCTCATTGCCGAGGCAATGGAAAAGGTTGGCAAGGACGGTGTGATTACCGTTGAGGAGGCCAAGTCGATTGAAACAGCCCTCGAAGTTGTTGAGGGTATGCAGTTTGATCGGGGGTACATCTCACCCTATATGGTAACCAATCCTGAGAACATGGAAGCAACTCTTGAGGATGCATACATTCTGATCCATGAGAAGAAAATTTCAACGATGAAGGATCTGCTGCCCGTTCTCGAGAAGGTAGCACAATCGGGAAGACCCCTCTTGATAATTTCCGAGGATCTCGAAGGTGAGGCGCTCGCAACCGTTGTGGTCAACACCTTGCGCAAGACGATTACCTGTTGCGCTGTGAAGGCACCGGGATTCGGTGACCGAAGGAAGGCGATGCTTGAAGATATTGCGATTCTGACAAAGGGACAGGTCATTTCTGAAGATCTCGGGTTGAAGCTTGAAAACACTACTGTCGACATGCTCGGAAGAGCAAAGAAGGTTATTGTCGACAAGGAAAATACCACGATTATTGAAGGCGCCGGTGAATCAAAGGAGGTCCAGGGAAGAATTTCGGTCATCAAGAAACAGATTGAGGAAACGACATCCGATTATGATCGTGAAAAACTTCAGGAGCGGCTGGCAAAACTCGCTGGCGGAGTAGCAGTTATCAATGTCGGTGCAGCCACCGAGGTCGAATTGAAAGAGAAGAAAGCTCGAGTCGAGGATGCACTCTCTGCAACGCGTTCAGCAGTTGAAGAGGGTATTGTTCCGGGAGGCGGGCTTACCCTGTTGTATGCTCAGAAGGCGATGCAGGAGCTATCGGAGAAGCTCACCGGTGACGAGAAGATTGGTGCAGATATCGTGGTAAAGGCAGTAGAAGAGCCCATGAAGCAGATAGCAGAGAATGCAGGATTTGAGGGAAATATTGTCGTCGAAAAAGCCAAAGTAGAGAAAAAAGGTATTGGCTTTAATGCTGCGAAACTCATCTGGGAGGATTTGGAGAAAGCGGGAATTATTGATCCGGCAAAGGTTGTGAGAACCGCACTCCAGAATGCTGCTTCTGTCGCTGGTATACTCTCGACAACAGAGGTTCTGGTAACTGACAAACCAGAAGATGAGAAGATGCCGGCGATGCCACCGGGCGGAATGCCCCCTGGCGGCATGTACTAAGCGACGAAATGGATATGACCTTACGGAGATACTGAAGAAGTATTTCGTTTATGAAATAAAAAAAGGGTGTGGCGACACACCCTTTTTTTATTTCCACATCAGTATGCAGATTCACTTTGGGAAGTTGACGGTCTCCTTGATGCTGTAGGGGGTTTTCTGCTGTGCTTCATGATAGATCCTGATGAGAATTTCAGCGAGGATGCCCAGGAGAATGAACATTACACTGAGAATGATAAGCATAACGGTGAGAAGAAGGAGCGGATTTCGTATCATTGAGTGATTGAGGAATATCTTCATCAGGATAACGACAATGCCGCTTGCGACACTGAATATGGCGAGGGCCATGCCGATGCCGCCGAAGATGTAAATCGGTTTGGTCGAAAAACTCCCGAGAAACTTAACGGTTATCAGGTCGAGTATCACTTTAAAGGTTCTCACTATACCGTACTTCGATGTTCCAAATCTCCTCGGATGATGTTTTACCGGCACTTCGGTTATCGCCGCGCCTATCCATGATACATGAATCGGTATGAATCGATGCATCTCCCCGTAGAGCTTAACCTGCTTCAGGACCTCACCACGATATGCCTTCAGTGAGCAGCCGAGGTCGTGTATGGGGACACCGCTGACCCGTGCGATGAGCCAGTTGGCAATTCGTGAGGGGATGGTTCTGGTCAGGAGGGTGTCCTTTCTGTCGACGCGCCATCCGCTCACCACATCGTATCCCTCTTCCACCTTTTCAATAAGACGAGGGATATCCCTGGCATCATTCTGAAGATCGGCGTCCATGAATACCACAATCTCACCGCTGCTGCTATCGATACCGGCGGCCATGGCAGCCGTCTGACCGAAATTTCTCCTGAACTGTATCAGCTTAACCCGTCGGTCGTGCTTCGCAATCCCCTTAATAACCTCGGGGGAGCGGTCAGTGCTCCCGTCATCGACAAAAATAATCTCATAGGGTTTTTTAAGTGCATCGACATGCTCGGTTATGTTTTCATACTGGAGCATAATGTTCCCTTCTTCATTGTAAACGGGGAGGATGATGGAGAGATATGTTCGCTTTCCCTTTTTCCTCGTATAGGTAGTCATCGCATCTGTTCCCTTCGTGATAAAAAAAGTTTTACTTTTCTCAACGGGCCTGTACGCTGTTACTTGTTTATCGGGGAATACTCTACTGATGGTAATTAATATTTCAAGAAAATAATAGACGTGCAGGAAGGGGCGTTCATGCGTGAATCGGTGCTCAGCTTCATGGTAGATCCTCTCCGGGAGATGTTGTTTCAGGCGCATACCCTCATTGAAGGAATTGTTCGGCGAGAGGGGAAGCGGGTTGCAGGGCTGGCCTGCGATATGCTCCCCGTCGAGGTGCTTTCGGCGTATGATCTTCTGCCTCTGAAGCTGCCTGCCGTGATGCTGAATGAGCTTCGGGATGGTACGACGGGAGGGCAGGAAGGGAGTCACCTCTATGACTGGATTGTACTTTCTGAGCAGTGTTGCAACAGGCACCGCTATGAGCGGGGAAGTGATATCCCGATTCTCACATTTTACAATCCCGGTGGTTACGGAGAGCATGCCAGTCGAACTCTTCATCGCTCCCTTGATGATCTGTTGAGAAAAATGGGAATTTCCCTCGAGAAGCTCGATACGGCCCGCTTGATTGAGATGACTGAGTTATATAATGCCATGAGACGACTCGTTCGAGGCATCAGCGAGATGAGACGAGAGAATCCGCAGCTCCTCTCCAATGATGATATGATCGCTCTTTTCGAGGCTGCACAGTGCCTTCCGCCGGCGCTCGTTATCGAGCACCTGCTGCGAGTGCGAGAGGCGATCAATACGGCGGAGAACATCGATCCACCTCACTGTGAAATATCGGCATTGGTATCGGGCGGAATTCTGACCGATGGGAGCTTCCTTGATGAGATTGAAAGCGCAGGTTGTCTTGTTGCCGAGGATGATCTCTGTAACGGAAGAAGACAATTTGATCTCTCCTTTAATGTTAACGCTCCCTCGCTGTACCATGAGATACTGGATGCGTATTCGTATCGTCCACTCTGCCCCTCGAAACGAGATGCGCAGGAACGATTTGAACTGCTGTATCGATTGCTCGGTGATCACGACATTGCAGTCGTAATTTTTTTGAGAGATCCGGTTTGTCAGTGCAGAAACGAGCAGATAGAATTTCTCAGGGTAAAGCTGATGCGAGCGGGAATAGATCCGCTTGTCATATCGCCGCCATCGGTATCGGCTGCTGCGGAATATGCACGCCGCGTAAAAGGGGTTTCATGAGGGTGATGGATACCGCTTCACCTGAAGTGATGCCTGCATATTGATTGGGCAGTCTGGAGGTACGCTACCGAATCATCATGATGTATTCAGCCGCTATCTGAAATGCCTCGAGAAGGAAGAGGTCGTTCTTCAGATCTATGATCTGATCATCATCCTCCTGCCGTATGCTTTTTTCGATATCCTTTTTCTTCTGCTCTTCGAGCAGTGATTCTTCTTTCAGGCTGATGCTTTTATCGCTGATTTTCTTTTTGAGCTTCTTTATCCGCTCGATCAGCTCCTGGAACTTTTGGCTCTTTTTTATCCTCGTATAGGAGCTGCTCTTGAGGCGGTTTACGATATTCCTGTTCAGGTATTTATCATATGGTTTGAAATTGGCACTCTTCAGTCGTTTCCATGTAACAGGGTATTCCATTTTGTTCTCGCCGATTTCCCATATTGATGAGAGATCAGGGATGGTAATATCGGGATAGATGCCATTGAGCTGATTGGAAGTTCCGCCGGGCTGATAGAATATTGCGGTTGTAATTTTAATTGCTCCCTTCTTGTTTGAGAGCACCTCATAGGACTGTACGGTTCCCTTGCCGAAAGTGTTCGAAGAGCCGATTATCAATCCCCGTTGATAGTCCTTCATCGCGCCGGCAAAGATCTCCGAAGCACTGGCACTGAACCTGTCTATGAGAACAATTATGGGACCGTCATAATAGACATTCGGAATTTTGTCGTTGAGCTCTTCAACGTATTCATGGCTATACATTATCTGGACAATGGGTCCCTCATCGATGAAGAGTCCTGCAAGATTGACTGCCTCGTCCAGTGCTCCACCGGGGTTTCCCCTGAGATCAATTATCATGCCGTCGATGCCCTTGTTTTTGAGTGAATTGAGGTGATAGATGACATCTGTCGATGAGCTCTTCGCATTGGGTGAATTGTTCTGAATTGCATCGAAGTCTCGATAGAAGGAGGGTAATTTGATATAGCCAATACGCGTTTTGCGATTTTGCGTTTTGACGGTGTGTATGTCCGACTTGGCGGCACGATCTTCAAGCTTAATCTCTTCTCTGATAATCGGGATGACCAATCGGACCTGCTTTCCCGTGTTGATGTCCTCTCGGATTATAGTCAGTCGAACCTCGGTTCCCTTTTTCCCTCTGATCATTTTAACGACATCACGGAGGTCCATATCAATGACATCGACAGGTTCTGCATCTTTCTGTGCAACAGCGATAATCTTATCATTCGGTTTGAGCTTGATGTTTTCAGGAAGCTTGCTTGCGGCGCCTCCCGGTACAATCGATTCAACCTTCACAAACCCGTCTTCGGATCTCAGCAGAGCGCCGATACCCTCAAGCTTCAGTTTTGTCGATATCATAAAGTCTTCATGATCTTCCTGGGTCAGGTAATTTGAATGCGGGTCGAGTGCCGTTGAAAAGGAGTTGATAAAGATTGCGATAACCTTCTCATGAGTCATCTCGTCAATCCGCTTTTTTTGAAGAGTGTACTTTTTGAGGAGCTTCTTCTTCGCTTTATTGATGTCCTTGACAACCGGAAGATAGTTCAGCAGCTGCAGCTTGATATTCTTTCTCCAGCGCTCTTTCATCTCCTCTTTCGTTGTCGCAAATGAGATCTTGTCGCGATCGGTTGTGATTCTCTCTTCTTGATTGAAATCGAAGTTCCTCCTGCTCAGCTCGTTGATGAGCGTCATTGTTTCATTATAACGCTTCTTATACAGCGTGAAGATTTCGTTGATGAACGTATAATTGCCGGTTTTGATATAATCATCAATTTCGTCTTCCTGCTTTGAAATGAGCTTCACGTCGTTCTCATAGAAGTAATATTTTCCCGGATCGAGATACCGTATGTAATTTCGCAATGTTCGTTTCGAGATGGTGTCGTTGAGCTCGTGATATTGAACGTGACGGGAGAGAAATCGCATGATAAGGGGCTTTATGTCAGATTGCTTCAGCCCGCTTGTCTTATTGAGACAGCCGAATACGAGAAATATCGTAATCGGAATAGTGAGCATTTTACGAGTGTGTGGCATTTTCCGATAAACTCCTCTTTTCTTATCAGGTATCCTTCTCTATCGAGATGAGTGAACGCACCATAGTGATGTTTGATGATAAAGTCAATTATTTTATTACTGGTATTGCAGCAATAATCCATATACGGTTTTTCATATTTGGAAAACGAAACAGAGCACCGTCTCCTCACGGCTGAATTGTTTTCCTGAAAGAGCCGAACGTCCGTTATCATGGAGATTCTGCCTTTTTATAATAATGTTCATTCCACTGCTGCATTGATAGAATTGTTGTTTGAGAGGGGATTCCGCGATGGCGCGGTTAAATTTTTATTGACATGATGTAAAATACACACCTTCTTACATCTGAGGAGGGCGTAATGCTGATCGAGAAATCTCTTGATGAATTATCGGATCTGCTTAACAGAGGAGCAGTCTCTTCCCGCGAGGTGGCCCGGGCCTTTCTCGAGCGAATCAGTGCTGTCGATGAAAAGATAAATGCCTTCATAACCTGTGATGAAGATCGACTGTTCAGGGAAGCAGATGAGTCGGATAGGAGGAGGCAGAGCGGTAATCCCCGCTCGCCCTATGATGGTATCCCCGTTGCGGTCAAGGATAATATCTGCACTGAGGGTTTGCGAACCACCTGCGCCTCGGGAATACTGAGGGATTTTATCCCACCCTATGATGCAACCGCATACGCAAACATGCGGAGCAGAGGTTTCATTACCCTGGGCAAGACAAATATGGATGAGTTTGCCATGGGCTCGACAAGTGAAAACTCCTATTTTGGACCGGTACGGAATCCGCATGATCGTGAGAGAGTTCCGGGGGGGAGCTCCGGGGGATCTGCTGCTGCCGTATCTGCACTGATGGCACCGGTGGCACTGGGTTCTGATACCGGAGGTTCCATCAGGCTTCCGGCGTCATTTTGCGGTGTTGTTGGTATCAAACCCACTTACGGGAGAGTATCACGGTACGGTCTTGTTGCCTTTGCGTCTTCTCTCGATCAGATAGGTTCAATAGCACGAACGGTTGATGATGCTGCAATCCTCCTCGATTCGGTAGCCGGTTTCGATCCCCGTGATTCAACCTCGGTGAACATGCCGTGTGATCTCTTGGATATCACTGATACCATATCCGGATTGCGTATCGGGGTTCCTGATGAGTATTTCGATCAGATATCTCCTGACATGAAAGAAGCGATTGATCGGATAATTGTTTATCTGGAAAAAAATGGTGCAGTTATTGAGAATATCTCCCTTAAATACACCGAATACGCAATACCCGTTTACTATCTCATTGCTACGGCAGAAGCATCATCAAATCTCGCACGCTATGATGGCGTGAGATACGGGTACCGCTCTCCCAATAGTAAGAAGCTGAAAATGCTCTATGAGCGGACGAGGAGTGAAGGGTTTGGCACAGAGGTGAAACGGCGGATTATTCTGGGGACCTTTTCCCTCAGTGCTGGTTATTATGATGCGTATTATCAGAAAGCGTTGAAGGGAAGGACGCTTATTATCAACGATTTTCGTGAGGCCTTTTCAAAGGTTGATGCATTGATTACGCCGACTGCGCCGACAACTGCATTTAAGATCGGAGAAAAGATAAGTGATCCCCTCGAGATGTACATGACCGATGTTCTCACCATATCCGCGAATCTGGCTGCACTGCCCGGTGTGTCTGTGCCCATTGCGCTGGACGGCAATGGAATGCCTATCGGTGTGCAGCTACTCGGTAATTACTTTCAGGAAAAGACAATATTAACCATTGCAAAGAATATTGAAAAGAACTGTGGTTCCTTCACGCCCACTATATTATAATGCTGTTCTGATTGCGGTCATCTCCATTTCTCTCAGTTCCTGTTATACCTATAAGCCGATCAGAATATCCTACACTATGTCTATTACGAGTAACGGTTTCGGTTATGAGCGAAGCGGGAAAAGCCAGATAAGAAGAGACACCTCTCATGCCCGCTTGCGAGCGCCTCAGAGCCCCGATGAGGGTGCTCCGCAGCGCGTCAAGGATATTCCTCAGGCGAGGAAATATCGGTTTTACTTGAAAAAGTACTTTGCCCTCACCTATGGCACATCTCCAGTTGACAGGATGAACAAAAAAGGGGTAGAATACGCCTTACAGGGGAAATTCAAAGAGGCGGAGATTCTCTTTCAAGAGATTCTAAAAGAGGAAGCGCGCTGTGGAGCAGCATTGAACAATCTCGGTATTGTCTATGAGATATTCTGCCATTATGACAGGGCTTTTCGCATGTATGCACAGGCATGTCTGCTTGAACCGGAGAACGAAAAATTCCGGAGCAATTTCCTTTCCTTGAAAAAGATGAAACGCACTTCACGGCACTAGCGATACGTATGCTCCGGCACTGCGTTTCGTCAGATACTCGATGTGGAGTATGATGAGTATGCGTCTTTTCGTCAATGAGAAGAGGGATTCCGCGAAGAGAGGGGAAAAGCTTCTGCTGTTCTGCTGCTGTTTCCTTCTTGCACTGTCTGCGTGCGGAATTAATGAACCGGTCGAAGAGGATTATTTCAATGATATCGATCGTGTCAAGGGGAGAGAAAAGCCCTTCCCGGCACCGGTCATTGATGACATCACGGCGACCTATGATACTGAAGATAATGTCTACATCATCGAGATAGACTTTTCGAGCACGCAGACGATTGATCCCGATACCGGCACCAACGAATATCTTCGATATTATCTGTACTATTCTTTTGATGATCCCGCTGGTTTCGCCGACGAGAAGGATTATTACGAGGAAACGAGACTTCTCGGGTATATCGATGAATCCCAATTCGAGACATCAGAGAAGAAGATTATGTTAACTGCGGAGGTGCTCAATCGGCGTGTGTATTTCTGGATAACGGCAATGGATGATGGTCGCGAGAGCGATCACTCGAATGTTGACTTTATCGATATATAGATGGTCTCGGCCGTGCATGACTGCGTACGGATGGATGATTGTTTTTCTGTGCAAGAGAAAATGCAGCTCAGTGAACATTGACCGATGCAAGTGAGAGAGCGGGGAAACATAACTGCAGGGATACTACTGATGCTCTGTTTGTTCTTTTCGGAAGCGGCATTCGGCGAAGTGCACTCTCCGGCCATTCGCCACATCACGGTCCATTCCGAAGATGATACGAGCTTCAGGAGCGAGAACAATCTCTTCACTGAGATGACCGCGTTCGATAAATCTGTTGATACGGTATCGGTTCCTGATAAGCGTGCACTTCTGAGCGGTGAGCAGAATAAAAAAGCGGCAGAACCGGCTTTGCGGAAAAGCGGAAAACATGAGATAGAGGATCTCAATCCGAGCGCCGGTGAGGAGGTGTCGCTTTTCATGGCGCTGACGCTCGATGTTACCGTGCCGGGAGGCGGGCATTTTTATACGGGTGATTACTATTGGGGAATTACCTTCTGTGCACTGAAACTCCTGGGCGTCTATTCCGTATACTACTTTTATCAGGAATGGCAGTTCCGGCGGTCACTTTATAATTCTTCGAAGAGAGCGAATGAAGAGATGGATCCTTCTCATGACCTTGAGTTTGAAGATCCCGAGGGAGGGCATAAAACCGTTGAGGAGTTTCGAAGAGAATATGATGCCGCTGCGCAGCGAATAACCTTTGCGATACTTGCCACCCTCGCCGTTTATACCACTTCGGCAATTCTTGTTTATTTTAAGGTAAAACGGATAAATGAAAAAGTGATACCAACATTCCCTCTGCAGGTGAACAGCACAATTATTCCCGACACCCGGGAGGATATTCTCTCAATGGGCTATACACGGCGATTCTAACGCTCTCCATTATGTCTCTCTCGATAGAAAGAACCGATTGCGTACTTGATTTCTCTCCTCTCTTTAATGCTTATACCTTTTTGCGGGCGACACGTGCAGCAAGCAGGACGGGATCATACACCGGTGAGAATGGCGGAGCGTATGCCAGATCGAGCTCGAAGGCCTGATCGATTGTCATCTTGTTATAAATCATGGTGCTGTATACATCGATTCGCTTAACCGATTCCAGATTGCCGGTGAGTTGTGCCCCGATGATTCTTCGATCCTTTTTGCTGATGATAAGAAGGCTCGTGAATGGTGCAGAGCCGGGATAGTAACGTGCTTTATCCCTCGACTGGATAACAATCTTCGTGGGTTCAAGACCGAGTGACTCTCCCTCCTCGGCGGTGAGGCCGGTTCGTGAGACCCCCATATCGAAGACTTTCGTGATAGACGAGTTCAGTACACCGGGGAATTTTTCCTTTCCGCCGCACATATTTATTCCTCCGATCATGCCCTGCTTGTTTGCTTTCAGGGCCAGGGGAGTATGTGTCTCGAGATTGAAGTGAGTCACCCGCGCGGTTGCACAGTCCCCTGAAGCGTATATATCGGCAATGCTCGTCTCGAGAAACTCATTGACAGCAATGGCATTGTTGATGCCAAGGGCGATTCCTGCATCGCTGGCGAGTTGATTGTTGGGGATGACACCCAGTGCGAGTACCACGGCATCTGCTTTAATTTCATCCTTGTCGGTGACAATTGAAAGATCGCTTGTATTTTTCCGTATACCTTTGAAGGCGTGATTGAACTTCAGTTGAACACCGCTATCGCTCAATTTCTTTTTTATAATATCCGATATCTCCTTTTCGAATGACCTGTTGAGGTCTTCTCGTCGATGGATGTGAATTGTTTCAATGCCCTGCTCGTGAATGGCTTCTGCCATTTCAATGCCGATAAAGCCACCTCCGATTACGGCCATACGAGACGGTTTTTTCCGTAAGATATATTCACGCATTTTCTCTGCATCGACAAGATTGTTGATAGTGAAGACATCTTCATATTCTTCTATGTTGATATCGAGTGTGTTGGGTCTCGCGCCCGTCGCAATCATGAGCTTATCGTATTCCTCCTCGAAGGTCTCGGTTTCGTTTTGCACAACGACCTTCTTTTCGGCGGGCAGTATACGCATAACTTGATGGTTGAGCCTGAGATCGATTTTTCGCTTCTCCCGTGCCTCTTCAGGTGTTACCTCGACCAGAGCATTGAGATCCTGAACGAGTCCCTCGACATAATAGGGAGTTCCACATGCTGCATATGAGATGTACGTTCCCATTTCGAAGACAATCACATCCCAATCCGGTTGTTGCCTCTTAATCTGGCTGGCAGCGCTCATTCCCGCAGCATCTCCACCGATAATCACAGCTTTCATTGATTTCATCTCCTTGCTTTTTTTAGTACATCGATCAGAAAAATTATGGTGCACAATCGGTTCTGCTGTCAAATAAAAATATTGGAATTAAGTGAGGATGCATAAAAGCAGTCAGTGAAGGTCTGCGAATGGTATTGGTATAAGTGAAAAGAGTGTGATTGCGGTTTGTGAGATTAAATACGAATTGTTTTTGCGACAATAAAAAACCCGAATGGCACTCGGGTTCATATCATGAATTCGGGGTGTACGAGACTCGAACTCGCGACCTCCTGCGTGACAGGCAGGCACTCTAACCAAACTGAGCTAACACCCCGTCTTGCTCTTCAGTTCGAATAAAGGATTTCGAACAGAGCATAGATGTTAATTTTACCGTGAATTATGTCAACAAAAAAAAGAACGGCGGATGCCTTCATGCTCTTTTTAAGGAAAGGGCGGGGAGCATTGGAAGACACATTTTCTCAACTTTATAACTTGACAATTAAGAAAAAAATGTTAATCTAAATCGATTCAGTGCTTCTGAGATGAAGGAGAAGAGAGTATACTCGAATGGGATGGTGACAGAAGACAAGAAGGCATTACCCGAAAATCGAATCTCATTGTGTTAAAGAGAGGAACT
>Ga0180432_10009827_pt1 | contig 11584 bp, 7 predicted proteins | sample SS_ome_10_FD_132414 | JGI IMG/M metagenome (GOLD analysis project Ga0180432, IMG submission 132414) | Hypersaline lake sediment archaeal communities from the Salton Sea, California, USA - SS_1_MS_2 metaG | ecosystem: Environmental > Aquatic > Non-marine Saline and Alkaline > Hypersaline >... | reverse complement strand
TTTTCGCCACAACCAAGCTTACTGGTGTTACTATGAAACCAGATGAGCCTATGGTTGGCAAATGGACGGGCGCAAGGATAGACTTTGTACTGGGCACCGCTGGCGCTTTAAAGGCAGGCTCTGAAATTCATATAAAATTCATGGGCGATTTCGATTTCAAAGGATCTGTGTCCACACGCACAGTACGTATCAATGACCAGAAACCCTCGCGTGTCAGATGGGATAACCCCAACCTTACAGTGAGGACAGCTGTGGATATTGAGGCTGGAAAGATGGTGACCGTCACCATCGATGACTATGCCAGCCTGAGGATGCCAGATGAGCCGGGCTTTTACACCGTACTCGTCCATACTGACGCTGAACCTCAACCGATTCCATCAGCAGAATTCGGTGTTGCTGATCCGATTGTAATCGAGTGTAGCACTGACCCTTCTGAACCCGATGGCATTGACGGGTGGTATACCACTCAGCCCATGCTGACCATTAACGCCTAAAAGTCGCATGATAAGCGCCGCTAGAAATTCAGTTAAATAAACTGTGAGAAGCATCCTTACTTCAGTCCAATCAAGATAACAGACGGATTCAACGTGTTGACCATCACCGCTGTCGACTCCTTTGGCAATGAGGCAACGCACAAAATAAGCATGGAGGTAGACTCTCATCCCCCCGTTTTTGAACCAGAGCCAGGACGCATCTATGCACGCTCTTCGACACACCGTGAGATGGTGGAGGTGATCGATGAGAATGATATTGGAATCGACTTTGAAGAGAGTGATTCTTTCGAGATTGATGTGAGTCGATCTGGACTGGTTTGGGTGACCACCAACTCCGAGCGGGAGGGTGACATTGTTGCATCATTCACGGTGACCGATTCCGCCGGAAACGTCTCGGTATGGGAGAGGACAGTTACCTTTGACTGGACTGATCCACTATTGAAGGTACCCGACTCCTTTGAAACAGACTCCAAGTCCATCACGCTTGAGGGGAAAACGGAAGCGGATTGTATGGTGAACATCACGGTTGGTGAGAACAAGGTTACAGCCGATGTGGACGCTGATGGCAATTTCACAGCCCAACTTGAGTTGACCGATGGATACAACCACGTTGTCGTCACCTCAACCGACCCCGCAGGAAACCGAACAACCAATCCATTATCGGTGACTGCGAGGCTGTCTCATATAGTGTGTATTGCCCTTGGTTCAAAGACCGCGGTAGCCGATGGTCAGCCAGTTGAGTTGAGCCATGCTCCGTATCTTTCGGGTGGGCATACCATGATCCCACTCAGGTTTGTCAGCTCCACCATGGGAGCCGAGATTGGTTATGAGTCTTCCACCAAAACCATTTCTGTGACGCTGGGTGGGGTGAATGTTGAGATGGTGATCGGCAACAGGACAGCCCTGGTTGACGGCGTGCCTTCGCAGATGCCCGTCGCCCCAGAGGTACTTGAGGGAACATCATTTGTGCCTCTTCGATTCCTGTGCGAATCGCTGGGCATGAAGGTAGAAGTGGACGGAGGCATGATTACCATTTCGTATACGGTTGAATAACTCAGTTGTTGTAAAACATCATAAAACACAATATACTCCTGTATAAATGTTTCATACAAATGAATTAGGAGTATGCGATGAGTGCGCCTGACAAAGTTTCTAGGCTGGTGGAGAATTTTGGCAACCACATCGATGAGCTAAAGAGCAAGGGCTACAAGGAGGCGAGTCTCTGCACTGATTTCCTCAACCCTCTGTTTGTTGAGCTTGGATGGGATGTTCAGAACAGAGCAGGCTACGCTGTCAGATTCAAGGACGTAGTACAGCAGTTCAGCCAACACGCAGACAGCGGGAGTACAAGGCAACCAGACTACCTGTTCAGGATCGGCGCATCACCTGCCTTCTTTTTGGAGGCGAAGAAACCAGCGGTCGACATCCTGAATGAGAAAGCTCCAGCCTATCAGCTGAGGCGCTACGGCTGGAACAGAAAAGACATAAACGTTTCGGTTTTGTCTGACTTTGAGAATCTGTGTCTCTATGATGTCCGCATCCAACCTAAAGACAACGACCGTCCATACACTGCCAGGTTGGTTATGTACAGCTATCAGGACTACGTAAAGAAATGGGACGAAATAGAGGGCTATCTAGGACGAGAGAATGTGGCTAAGGGCTCGCTTGACAGGATGCTCAAGGATTATCAGCATCTGTTAGCAGGCACCAGAGAACCCGTCGACGAATCTTTGCTGAAGATGATCGAGGTCTGGAGAGAAAAGCTTGCCGGAAACATAGCCCTTAGGAATAAAAACCTGGATATACACCTGCTCAACAGCGCTGTGCAGAAGACCATAGACAGGATATTGTTCCTGCGTATTGCCGAGGACAGGGGCATCGAACCCCCAAAGATGCTAGAGGCGACAACCAACGGAACAAACGTCTACGGCAGACTGTTTGAGCTGTTCATCAAGGCGGATGCCCGATACAACTCCGGTCTGTTCCATTTCAACCATGAAAAGGGCAGACCCGATGACTATGACACAATCTCTGAGGGCTTGAAGATTGACGACAAGGTGCTCAAGGTGATAATAGGCAACCTTTATCCACCCAACTATCCCTTTGATTTCTCTGTCATGCCCGTCGATATCCTAGGTCACGTCTACGAGAGGTTTCTGGGCAGGGTAATCAGGCTGACCGATTCCCACAGGGCGAAGGTGGAGGTCAAACCAGAGGTCAGGAAGGCTGGCGGGGTTTACTACACACCAAAATATATTGTGGACTATATCACCTCCAACACGGTCGGCAAGCTGGTTGAGGGGAAGACACCAAAGCAGGTTGCGAGTCTCAAGATTCTCGACCCAGCCTGTGGGTCTGGCTCATTCCTGCTGGGGGCTTATCAGCTTCTGCTTGACTGGCACCTGGAGTGGTATGAGAACAATGACCCCAGGAAGCACAGCAGAAAAAAGAATCCGCCTATATTCGAGACCAAGGATGGCTGGAGACTGACAACCGAGAAGAGGAAAGAGATACTCTTAAACAATATCTATGGTGTCGACATAGACACCCAGGCTGTGGAAGTAGCCAAGTTGAACCTGTTGCTGAAGGTGCTGGAACAGGAGAACATCCCAGGTCTCTATGACCGGATGAAGAGGGCTTTGCCAGACCTCGGCGATAACATAAGGTGCGGAAACAGCCTGATTGAAAGCGATTTCTATGATGACCACCCTGAGATGGTGTGTGACCTTGAGCAGACTCGGAAGATAAACGCGTTTGACTGGGATGTCGAGTTTCCTGATATTGTCAGGTGGAAAAACCGCAATGAGAAAACCCGAGACGGTGAAACCCCCCCTATCCCCCCTGACAGGGGGGCTGATGTAGATGGAAGCCCCCCATTTCAAGGGGGGACGGGAAGCAGAGCTTCCCAGGGGGGTTTAAATGAAATAAATGACCCCCTTATCGAGGGGGTCGAATCTTCGAAAGAAGATTCGGGGGGTTTGAAGGATGACAAAGACATACCCGAGGATTTGACGCAGTCAAATCAGGGGGGTTCAGGCAGATACCTGAACAAAGCCTATCTTGAACAGAGGCTCAAGCGGTACAATTTCGTTTACAAAGGCAAACACCTGCCCTATAGAGAAGACCTGAAAGAGCAGGCAAGAGACCTTCGAAAAAAGCAAACAAAAGCGGAGAAGAAGCTCTGGTATGAATTCTTGTCAAAATCAGACATCAGGTTCAAAAGACAGCATCCAATAGACAACTTTATTGTAGACTTTTACTCGTCAAAACTGGGTCTGGTAATCGAGATTGACGGTGATTCACACCATGAGGATAGACGGTACAAGCTGGATGCCAAGAGAGAAAAAATCCTGGAAGGTTATGGGTTGAAGATTTTGAGGTTTGCCAATGAGCAGGTTTTGAAGGAATTTGAGAGTGTATGTGAGGTGATTGGAAATGAAACCCTCCCCAAAAACCCCCCTACCCCCCCTGACAGGGGGGGCAAAGAAGATGGGAGCCCCCCTTTTCAAGGGGGGACGGGAAGCGGAGCTTCCCAGGGGGGTTTAAATGAAGATGATAATACCAAGCCCCCCTCCTCGAGGGGGGAGGATTTGACGCAGTCAAATCAGGGGGGTTTTCAACACACCCGAGAGCTTGAGGATGGCTATGGCTTTGATGCGGTGATTGGCAATCCGCCTTATGTTAGACAGGAATCACTGAAAAGCATCAAGAGCTACCTGAAAAGAAAATATACAGTTTATAACGGTATAGCAGACCTTTATGTGTATTTCTTTGAAAGAAGCTTGGGCGTTTTAAAGCCGAAGGGCTTGTTTGGATACATTGTTGCAAACAAATGGCTTCGAGCTAAATATGGCAAGTCACTGAGAAAATACCTGTCAGAAAAACAGGTAGAGTATATAATCGATTTTGGGGATCTCGAGGTATTTCAAGGTGTCTCAACATACCCTTGTGTAACAATCATCAGGAATGATAAAAGAACTAGACCAACCTACGCATTTCAGCCAGACAGCCTGGATTTCAATGATCTTAATAAGCTATTCGATAATAACAGATTCGAAGTTGCACAATCGGCACTCTCTGATGACAGATGGTCACTGATCAGTTTAGTTACACAGGTTATTATAGATAAAATGCACCTAAACTCAGTGAAACTGTGTGATTATGTTAACGGTGAAATCTATTATGGTATCAAAACCGGTTATAACAAAGCCTTTATCATAGATGAGGAGACAAAGAATAGATTAATAGCTGAAGACCCAAACTCTGCTGAAATCATAAAACCGATACTAGCTGGTAGGGATATCAAAAGATATGAGATGCCATTGACATCAAAATATCTCATATTATTTAAATCTGGTGATACAAACACACTTCGTGGAGGTTTGAATCCATGGGAATGGGTTGTCAACAACTATCCTGCTATAGCAAAACACTTATCAGACTTCAAGGACAAAGCAACTCAAAGGTATGATCAGGGAGATTACTGGTGGGAATTGCGTTCTTGCGATTATTACAGAGAATTTGAGAAACCAAAGATAATCTATCCAAATATTTGTAAGAAACCTGAGTTTACGTACGATAATGATAAATATTATACAAACCAAAAATGTTTCATCATGCCAGGAGAAGACAAATTCCTTTTAGGAATTCTAAATTCAAGACTTAACTATTTTCTTTTTATGATGATACTACCAAAACTTCGAGGAGATTATTTTGAACCTAGCTATGCTATGTTCAAACACTTTCCAATAACAGCTATTAACTCGAACAATTCCACTGACAAAGCCAAACATGACAGGATGGTTCAGCTGGTTGAAACCATGCTTGAGCTGAACAGACAGCTGGCAGACTGCCGCTCCACCCACGAAAAGAAGCTCATCAGCAGGCAGATTGAGAGCACGGACAGAAAGATTGATGAGCTGGTGTATGACCTGTATGACCTGACACCCGAAGAAATCCAAATAGTCGAGGATTCCTTCAAGAAGTAGATAGATTGCCTGGATTCCCGCTTTCACGGGAATGATGAAGGGAAAGTGGAATGATGAAAGGGGACCGGGTATGATGAAGGGGAAACTGGAGTGAAAATTGAAGTCTTCTGATATAACGACATTGTTTACGGGAAATCAAAATAATAACACCATTTTTTTTGCTATAATGGTCAGAGAAAGGGTTTATTGTGTCATCGATAACCTGCGGAGAAAAAGCACCCAGATCGATTAGGGTTGTTTGCACCAAATGTGGTGAAGACGCTCATGTACCAAAAGACAAAACAGTCCCGCCATGTGCCAATTGCGGTAATTGTTCATTCACATATTGATTACTATTATCTATGTAGCAACTACCTTAAGCTTGTACTGCTCGAATAATCCAACCTGACCGTGTGAGTATCCACCGACAATAGTCTGTTGGCTTTACCACCCCCGCCCTCACGGATATAATGGGGATTCATGAGAAGGCAATCCTCCCCGTCAAACCGCTCAACCAAGGGAACAGACAGCCAATGCTGACACTGCTGTATGTACTTGCGATATTTGCGTATCTGTATTCGTTTGTGCTGTTCATCCGCTTTTTTATCTGGCGCAAACAGTCCTGGATGAAACACTGGCGGTCTAAGGTGATCATCACCTTTGACCAGGTAAAGTCAATGGCACGCAGTCAGGGCAAGTCACTACCCTTTTTTGCGGTCATGGTCCCCGCGCGAGACGAGTCAAAGGTTATCAGACGAACAATCGAGAACCTGCTGGAAACAGCCTATCCAAAGGAGCTGTACCAGATAATCATTGTCACCGATGAGAAGGAACGGTTGGGCAGGGAGGCAGACAGGTCGAGAATCACCAGTCAACTGTTGCAGGTTTTGGCAGGCGAACTTGAGGGGCAGATTGCAGACGATACGAGGGAGTTGTTGATCGCATGGCTGACCGACAGGCTGGAGTTTGGCAGGCTCATTCACCTGGCACGCACGCTAGACGGCAGGATATTCAGGAGTGCGTTTACCGAAGCCGTTCGCCACTTTCTATTTGAGTTTGTCACCAACATCGCTGTGGGAAAACCGTCTGATATATCCAACATCATCTACTTCCTCAGGCGCGAGATACCCGACAAGACCGACAGTCAAATGACGGAGATTGCCCTGGAGATTGCCATGCTGGCAAGGCTAATCGCTCGAGGGTTATCCCGATTGTGCGGAGGGGATGGCAGGCTGGACAGGAAGATTCAACAGATAAGCGCCCAGATTAAACGAATTTCAAAGAGACAGTTAGTTAGTCGTATTTCCGAATTTGACCGCATCACGGACACGCAAAGGCGAAATCCGGGCGATACCCGCGACTTGTATGACCGATATTTCCTCACCACCCAGCAGGTCGTCGAGGAGTGCATCACCAGCTACAGCGGACAGGGGTTCAGGATAACCCACGCTGAAGTGCCACATGACTTTGATGGCAAGTTTGGCGGAATCTGCACGGGCGAGTCTGTCCGGTCGACAAAGGGCAGAGCGTTAAACTACGCCTTCGGCAAGGTTGACCCCCAGTGCAGAATGGTCTCTTTCTATGACGCGGAGTCCCACCCCGACCACGACTTCATGCTCAACCTCGCCAGATGGCAGTTGAAGGATGATCCGCCAGAGATACTGCAGGGACCGCTTTTCCAGGTGAGAAACTACTACCGCATGGGCATCCTCTCCCGCATAGGTGGGCTCTACAAGGCGATCGCCCATGACTGGTATCTGCCACTCATGTTCTCCAGACTGCCCTTTGTCGGTGGCACGAACCTGCACATCGACTGGGGATTGATAAAGAAAATGCGTGGATTTGACGACACTTCGCTAACAGAGGACCTGGAGTTTGGGTGCAGGGCGTATCTGAACTTTGGCGTCAGGCTTGATTTTCTCACTGTGAAGTCAACCGAACAGACACCACCTACCATGGGGCAGTACTTCCGCCAGCGTCTCCGCTGGGCGTCTGGGCATATTCAGGTCATCCGCAGGATTCGCTCCTACCCGCGAGACAGAAACGCGGTCGGAGATGAAACTGATTTTACTCACCGGGCCTCCCGGCTGTGGCGGGACCTTATCCTGATGGGTCCGTTTGAATGGATCGTCTACCAGCTGTCCACTCTGATTGTGCTGGCGATGGATGTGATTCTGCTTGCCAACCTTTTCGGGGCTTCTATCCCTGGTCCCATCTTCGCTCAACACCCCGTCATCCGGTGGGTGCTGGTCGGGCTGAATGTTCCCTATCTGCTGTTCACGTTCTACTGCTATCTGAGGTATGACGAGGTGTTTGACAACACCTTCCGACCGCTGTCTGCGCTTGGCGGGTTGGTTAACTTTGTTAAGCTATTTATAGCTAGCTTTATTGTTTTTCTACTGCCTGCTCCCTACTCCTGGTCTGTGATCCTGACTGCCGTTGGGCGCGCGCCGAAGACCTGGGTGAAGACGCCAAGGACGCGGGAGTGATATCCATGATATATTTTTTAATTACTTTTGTATGCATATATCTAACCCCGTCAGCATTTAGTATAGCTTTCGGGACATTTATTATCTTGCCTCTATTACACCTATCTAATTTGATGAATGGTAATTCATGATACCGCAACTCACTTTTTCCTCGTGTTCTAAACGAGTAAAGAACTCGCTTTCCTTTATTCTTTATGCGTAAATCTTTTTTTGTTGCCACCATCTCACCTCCGGCCGACGTCGTTTATACAACATACCACGTATTTATAAAATTACAAATTTGTTAAGCATCTCTCTTATTCTCCATCAGTTGCATAATCAAGAAGTTCTATACTATATATATCTCTGTATTTGATAAAAACACCATCAGAGTTTTTGAATAACTTTAGGTTGTTACCATCTTTATGAAGTACAATATCTAGAAAGATCCCACCTTCTTCAAGGTCATAATCAGCACTAGCGTTAGGGCCTGGGAAACCATATACCGTTTTTTCTTTTTGGTTTTGAGAATAGTCGGTATGTAAAAATAACTTGAATATTTTTTCTTTTTCAAACCCGTCATCTATTACCATTTGAAAGGAGTCCGATCCCTTTGGTTCAAGATCAATGGGGTCAATGATATTATCTCTGAATAAAAACCTATAATCTTTGAATTGGTTCAAAATTATTGATACAATCAAAGGGATTATCAATAAAATAAAAGTCATTGATATAATCAGTATTCTGGGATTTGAAAAGCAGTTTGATAAACAATTGACTATGTCGCTCGTATCAACATCAAAAATACAAAATGAGTAAACGCAGATTGGTATTAATGCTAGAAGAAGACAAATAATACTTAGAATTACGGTTCTAGATAATGAGTGAGATTGTGTACTTTCTTCCAGTTGTGAATCCAATTCTTTCAACTGTTCTTTTGAAAGTTCGTAATCTCTTGGAAACTGAGCTTTTTCTTTGATGTTAAGTAGATGCAGGAAATATTGAACAACAAGTCCAGGTAAAGTGAGTAAAAGCACTACAGCTAAAACAACGCTACTGTCTATTGTTATCATGTCTGAATGATACAATAAAAATAATATAATTGTCAAGTTATAAAATGTCGCTTTACTCATTATGCGAATTTAAATTAATTATTCTCCGGGGTAAGTAAACTCAAATCCTCCTCTGTCATACTCCACATCAGCACCGATTATACCCGCCAGCGATCTGGCAGAGACCATCATATGACCGTTCACGATTCGGCTGTCTCGAAGTAGTGACTCCGCATAACCATTGACCATGGTACCGTTGGAGTGTTGTGTGAATGTAGCCGTCCTCCCTGGCATGGTTATGGTGGCTGTCTTGGCTACACAGTCCCACGACACACTGCCGTCGCATGACTCAATGATGAACCTCAGAGGCACCATCAGGCGGTCACCCTCAATAAACGGTTTGCATGGCATCTGACTTCCGCTGATGCTTCCGTCATCATCCTCAATTGTGCAGGTGGTGTCACCGACCTGACCGCGGATGATAGGGCATGGGCAGTAGAATACATACAGCTTCAGTCGAGTGGCGTAGGTGGTGCCATTAACGCTGTAGCGGACGCTGATTGTCTTTATGTTTCTTCCGCTGGATTCAGAGCGTGGGATGTGGATTCGGACATAGGAAGAGCCACCTGATGGGACGTATTCGATAACGCTCCCCAACTCGCCGTGGCTGATGCTTCCGCGCACCTTGGCAGTGCCTGTGCCGTTCCAGTTGAGTTTAGTTTGGATTGTGCCCCCGCCGATGCCGCAGATGTATGAGTAGCCGTTAAGACCAGCCATGGGTCTGACATCCTCTGGGATGTCAAGACTGAGCACGTTCTCAGATATTGCGATTACCTTGCCGTCTATGGCGGGGTACTTTGAAATCTGTGATGTCCAGTAAGAGAGATCGTCTGGTGGGTCTCCCGTTGGTGAGGATGGTGTTTCGTTGCTCCACTGGGTACCGTTGAAGCTCCTGCCGATGAGTGTGTGTCCGGCTCTGCCGGGAGGGTTGCCATCAGCGCCATTGCCTGCGGTGATAACTCCGTTGCCGTTAAAACTGTGACAGGCGATCAAAACGTCCCCGCCGTTAACTGTGATGGCGTCACCCGCCTTGATTGTACCATTGTTTGTAATACCAGTGTTCGAAAAGATAGCGATGTCGCCAGTCTCACATTCAATTCTGCTATCGTTGGTCAGCTGGTGGCATCTGATCATCAGAAGATTGCTCGCTGTTACACCACCGCCGATATCAAAACCGTCCATCGAAAGCAGGTTCAGGTTTGAATCTCCTTCAACCTCGCCACTGCAGATAATCTTGCCTGCTATGATGTCCAGGTCGTTGCCGGCTGTTAGTTTGCCTTTGACCGTAAGTGTTCCTGTGCTTCTGATCTCTGCATCCCGCTTCACGGATTGGAGTGCTCCACCACGTTCAATGGTCATGGAGTTCACCCTCAGCTCAATGCCTGTGTTCAGCGTGCCGAGGACGGTGATGGTTGCAACAGAACACTTGTCTGGTGTTGTTGCTGTTAGGTCTGATGGGATGACCACGCTGTCATCCTCTCCCGGTCCACCTGTTGTAGTTGGTGTTGGTGTCCAGGAGTCGTTGTTCACCCAGTTACCACCATTGAAGGTGTAGGTTGTGCCTGCGTCAGCACTCTCGACAGCCAACACAGTCGAACCACTCACACACATGACAAAAATCAATCCAGCAAGAAGAATCAGAACGCCTTTTTTCATCTTGGTGGATTATAACAGTTTGCGGTAAAAAATCCAGCAGTAAGTTTTTTTCATAATATACGCTATACCTATTATCTGTTACCTCTGGCAGATAAGGTGACAGATTCCTTGACCTTAGCAGGGAGGGTGGTGCCTTGGTGTAGAAATGCTTATATACTATCTAAACCTTTCGATTAAGATTGATTGGTCAAATGGTCTATAGTGATACTTCAGTTTGAATATATTGCATAGATCTATAAGTGGAACTACCAGATATTTATTTGAGAATGTTTGAGTGGAAAGTTTGTATTCCGAGTTATCGTTAATCACAGCGATATCACTTCCTTCTTTGAAATAGGCTTTGATTAACTCTGGATTATCAGAATACAAGTCATTCCTTAATCTGTAGAGAGTATATTCGTATGGATCACCGTATTCAGAATCAAGCGTCCATACCCCATAAACCGACTGAATAAACCAATCTGGGTCAACCATCATAATACCACTATCATCAATGCTAGACGGTGCCAATCGCACCCTAGTGCCACAGAGATAAGCCGCTTTATATGGTCTAAGCCAAATATATCCCTTAGTAACATTGCTCTCTGAAAACCACTGCCAAGGTATTGCAGTTGTTGGTTTAAATAATGTCGGATATTTACCATAATCTATATCAGGATTTAGGGCTTTTTGTTCGTAAAGACAAAGGTCATTCCCAGTGTATTTGTAACAAGCATAATTGAAATTCTCATCCATGAAGAAAATACTACCGAGTGAAATATCTTCTCTATTAATCATTTGTCTTTCCACAGATAATAAAGGGTATAATTGAAAGTATGTACTATCTTTTTGGTCATAATCTGCATGTACTGAGCAACCCTTGCATCTATGATCTTCTGGTAGTGGAA
>Ga0180432_10009825_pt1 | contig 11585 bp, 6 predicted proteins | sample SS_ome_10_FD_132414 | JGI IMG/M metagenome (GOLD analysis project Ga0180432, IMG submission 132414) | Hypersaline lake sediment archaeal communities from the Salton Sea, California, USA - SS_1_MS_2 metaG | ecosystem: Environmental > Aquatic > Non-marine Saline and Alkaline > Hypersaline >... | reverse complement strand
CGGGACGGCACCCACCGCCCACCCACGAGTGGATCAACACCGGCAGCGCGTGGGCGTGGGCGAACGCGAAGGCGGGCCGATACCGCTCGTCGTCGATGGGCGTGTCGTGCGTGCTCGGATGCAGCTTGATACCCACGTACCGTGGATCGGCGAAGGCCCGTTCCAGCTCGGCGGGCCCCTCATCGGGATAGTGGGGGCTGTATCCGCAGTAAAGGAAGAAGCGTTCGGGCCAGGGCTCGATGGCCTGCTCGGCCAGCCGGTTGCCCTCGCTCGGCGATGGGCCCATGCAGGCGTGGTGGGTCAACGCAACCGCGTCGACGCCGAGTCGATCCATTTCGTCCACCATGGCCTGGGCCGATCCGTTCTCAAAAACCGGGAAGATCCACCGACCCATGTGGGCGTGGCAGTCGAAGACGAACACGCCGGGGGGCTCGCCGCGCCGGTATCTGGCCATCAGGTCGCTCATAGGTACTCGCCTACGTCCTATCTCGCTTCGGCCAACATCTCGGTCAGGTTGCCGCCGAGGATGCGTTGGCGATCCTCATCGCGGATATCGGCCCGAAGGATCGGGGTCAGCGCGGCCCCGGGCTCGAACTTGGGGAACTGGCTGCCGAAGACGAGCGGCCCGGGCCCGAACCGCTTCACCACCGTTTCGTAGAGCCCAAACTGCTGCATCCATGACGTCTCGAAACGCAGGTGATCGAACCGTTCCCACAGCGCGAAGATCGTTCGCAGCTCGCGGTATCCCTGGTTGCAGACGACGAGCTTGAGCCGGCCATAGTTCTCAAGGATCTCAATCAGCTCAGGCCAGTCGAACTGATCGCGATCGATCAGCACGGTGAATCGCCGCGTCTGGGCCTCCTCGAGCAGCGGCCCGACCACCAACGGGTGGAACAGGAAGTAGTGCGTCTTGGGGTAGATCCGAAGCGCCCGCCAGCCCCTGGCGAGGTAGCCGTCGAGCAGCTCGGTCGGCTCGGGGGCGTCGCCGGTCCAATGGGGCACGGCCGTCGGGCAACCGGTCAGAAACTCGGGGTGACGCGACACGTATCGGCCCAGGGCCTCGGCGCCGTCGACGGGGTCGTACTGGACCGAGACGTAATCGCTAACCAGCGCCCGATCGATGCCGGCCCGCCGCAGCGCGTCGACGGTTTCGTCGGCGCTGTCGGGCCAATCGGGCCGGGGCGCGCCGCTCTTGCCCACCATGCAGTTCGCGTCGAAGACCACACCCATTCCTGCCATCGCCTGTCCGGACCGGTCACCGGCTCCTGACGCCCTGGACAGCGGTCATCAGCCGCTCCGAGCGTTGCGCGGCATGGTAGGGCGCCCACGAGTCCCGATCAAGCGATCGGCTAGTGTCGCCCACCCACTGTTGGTAGACTGTGAGCGTCCCAGAGACTGACCTTATGATGAACGAGACGACTTCAGCAGACCTGCAAACGGCGTCTAACGAAACTGGATCGGCCCTACCACCTCGCCTATGGGCTGACTGGTGCGTCGTTTTCGTGGCCGGCCTCATCTTGTACGTCGCGACCTGCGCCCCGGATGTACTGATGTCCGACAGCGGCGTGTATCAACTGCGCGTGGCCCATTTCCCACCCTCACCGGCGCGATATATGCCGGATGCGTTGGTTCATGTCCATCCCTTGTACCTGGGGGCGGCCAAGGTCTTCACGTGGTTGCCCGTGGGCAACATCGCGTATCGTGTGAACCTAACGTCGGCCTGTTTCGGCGCGATGGCGTTGGCGAGCGTGTTTGCGGCCGTTCGGCTGCTGACCGGATCACGCTGGGCGGCGACGCTCGGTACGCTTTCGGTCGGTCTGGGCCACACGTTCTGGGCCTACGCCGTCATTGCCGAGTGTCTGACGCTGGCGGCGGCCTGTCTGACGACCGAGCTGTTGTTCCTGCTCGCCTTCGCCCACACCGGCAGGGCGCGATGGTTCCTGGCCGCCGCCCTGATCAACGGGTTGAGCATCAGCAATCACATGATGGGTGCGCTGGCCACCCCGGTCTATGCCGTCCTCACGATCGTCTGGCTCCGCCGTGGCAGCTTGAGCTGGGCAGACGTCTTCGGGGCGCTCGGTCTGTGGCTGGTGGGAACGAGCTTCTACCTGTTCATCATCCTGCGAGCACTGACCGACACCGGCGACTTGGCGGCGGTCATCCGCTCTGCGACGACGGGCCCGTGGCCGGCCACGAACGTGAGCATCACCACGTCGCTGTTGGCCAACGTGGCCGGATATCTCGTGTTGCAGTATCCGACCCTGTTGATCCTGCTGGCGGCCCTCGCGATCGGGGTCAGGCCGCGCCAGGACGGCGATCGGGCGGTCAAATGGACCATCATCGGGGTGACCGGTGTCCACTTCGTCTTCGCCGCGCGCTTTCCGGTCAAGGATCAGTTCGTGTTTTTCGTGGCCTGCTATGCAAGCGCGGGGATGTTGGTCGGCTTGGGTGGTTGGGCGATCACTCGGCGATGGCGGTGGACGCGTTGGGCCGGGCTGGTACTGGCGATCGTGCCGGTTGGTGTGTATATGGTCCTGCCGACGATGGCGCGGCGAGTCGGATTCAACCCGTTCACGCGCGCGTTGCCCTACCGCGATCCGTATGAGTTCTTCTTGAAGCCGTGGCGGAACGGCGACTACGGCGTGCGACGGTACATCGAGGAGGCCTTCGATAAGCTTCCCGCCAACGCCATCGTCTTCGCCGACCCCACCCCGGGTGGCGCGTTCTTGTACGTCCAGAATGTCGAACAAAAGCGGCCGGACGTCACGTTCATCTGGGTGTGGGAACGGCTGGCATTGGAGAGGCTGCTCGTGGACACGTTCCCTCCGCGCTGGGATCGACCGGTCTACACCGTATCCAATGAGAAACCGTATGCACCTGCTGCCTTCGTTCGGGATTGCCGGCTGATCCCGGACGGGGTTCTCTACCGTGTCGAGCCGCCGAGGCATCTCCCCAAGCCTCCCTGGCGGTGACGTCAGACCCCCTTCAGACGGCGCAACTCGTCGATCGTGCTGCGGACCGCGTTCGACATGATGATCGTATCGCACGCGTAGAAGATCGTGCCGAACCCCATGTCCAACGCCTTCTGGGCAAACGCCATGCTGCCGGCGAACGTCGAGGCGTGTTTCCCACAGGCCCGACACGATTCGGCCACCTTCTTCATGGCCTCGGTGACCTTCGGATGCTCGACGTTGCCCGGTTCGCCCGCCGACTGCGACATGTCTCGCGGACCGACCAGCAGCATGTCGATGCCGTCGACGGCGGCGATCTCGGCGCTCTTCTCGGCCGCGGCGAGGTTCTCGATCTGCACGATGACGAGCGTTCCTTCGTTGGCCCGTCGGCAGTAGTCGGCGATGTCGGCCGTGCCGTAGTCCCCCGCGCGGGCGGTCACCGCCAGGCCGCGCCGGCCTACCGGGTGGTATTTCGCCTCGCGAATCACCTGCCCCGCCGCCTCGGCGTTGTTGATGTGCGGCACGACCACGCCGCTGGTCTCGATCTCCAGCACGGACAGGATTCGCTGATACGCCCCGGCCGGGATCCGGACCACCGTACCCATCTGGTGCACGTCGGCCGCACGGGCCATGTCTTGCAGCCGCTCGAACCCCATCGTCCCGTGCTCGGTGTCGAGAATGACCAGGTCGAACCCGGCCAGCCCGTAGATCTCCACGATGTCCGGCGAGGGCAGATGCAGGAAACTCCCGAACACCACCTCGCCCCGCGCCAGCTTCTGTTTGACCGCCAAACCGTATTCGATCATGTGTCACCTATCTCATCGCTACGTTGATGCACGGGTGTTTCACCTGCTGATCCGATAATACGCTGCGTTCGCATGGGTAGTCTGCCATTCGACCCGGTGACCATCGACCTTCGCATCCACCGGACCCAGCTCGTGTTGCTTCGCGTCCAGGGCCACCACCCGCCATGGGCCGGGCGTCGCCTTTGGTTCGAGCCGATCCATCCGCAGCAGAACGCGAAATACCTTACCCCGCGGGAACACGGTAATCCACCACGCCGCGTCCTTGCGCTGCACGATGACGCAGCCGTTGGTCGCCAGCTTGCCGAAATCGACGACGGCCCCAGCGGGGTTGGTGTGGCCGTTGTAGGGCCCGCGCAGGGTCTCGGTCGGCAACGGCTTCAGCGTCTGCGGGGTGCATGTGATCCGGTCGCCCTTGATCGTCACCGTGCCGATCAAGTATCGCCCGCGGGCGTCCGACCTGAACGGCAGCTCGGCCCGGCCCGTCTCGTTGTGCAGGCCGATCATGATCCGGTAGTCCCCATCACCGACGCCTGCCGGCACGGTCACCTCATGCGGACCGTCCGTGACGACCTGGCCCGGTTCCCAGGTCGACACCGGCTTGGGAAGGGCATGATCGTTCTGAAACACGATGTGCTCCGCGCCCGGCGTCGCCGGCGAGGTAAAATGCACGAAGCACTGCCAGACCGATGCCGCCGCCATGCGCGTCCGCGGGTGCCACTGGTAGGTGATCTTGAATTTACGCGGTCCAGCAGACTCAAACGCCTGGACGCACGGCTCGGCGTCGACCATCGCCACGCGCATCTCCGGCTCGAACGACCGCGCGTCGGCGTAGATAACGCCGTCCGCCTCGCGATAGTCCGCCACGGCCTTTGGTCCCTCAAGGGTCGGCCAGGTCGTCGTGGTCACCAGCAGCCCCGCCGCTTCGGCCCGGAACCCGTAGCCACACAGCACGCCCTGCGGCACCGTCCAGTCGCCTTCGCCACCGTTGCACCATAGTTTCAGGCCGCTGTCGTATTCGACATGGACACGGTTACTGACGGGCCCGCCCGCCAGCGCCTGCGAAGCCGGCAGCATTCGACCGTTCGTCTCGTACGCGATCTTGACGGGCCGGGCACACACGTATCGTTTCTGGATCGGCGTGACGAGGTAATACTCCCGCAACACGTAGGGCAACTGGCGCCACGCCTGCTGTGCCACAAACCCCGCATGGCCGAACGCCAACTCCATCGCGCGGTACCGGTCCAACGACCGTGTCGCCGGTGGGCGCGAGTACCACCCGGCGCCGTAGCCGCTGCTCAACCACCGCTCCAGGTAGCCCATCCCATGGTTGACCATCTGTGGGTGGATCTTGAGCAGGTCGAAATCAAGCAGCCAGCTGGCGTTCTCGCCGCCGGACACCTGCGCCTCGGCTCCATCGAACAGGCCGGCCCAGAAGAAATGGCCATTGCCCTCGCCGAACAGCGGGCCTTCGTGGGTCTTGCGCTCGAACGCGAACAGCTCGGCGTGGGCGTTGAAGACGGCCGCGAAGGTCGCCGCGCCCGGCTCGCCGGCCCGGTGGTCCACGTGGAACCACGGCGGGACGCACGTGTGGACGTCCAGGTACGACGCGTTCGTCCCGTATCGCCGATGGATCTCGGGTGACTGCATTCGGGCGTACTTCATGATGGCCGTCGGCTTCGCGCCGTAACTCTGGATCTGCGTGCCCGCGTTGAACCACGCTTTGACCGGCTTGCCGGCCAAATCGAGGGACACGTCGTTGGCGTCGTACAGCTCGCTGTTCGGGTAGAAATCGACGTAGTTCTCGTGCAGCGACGTGCGATGCCCCAGATCGCGCGTCGTCTTGACGTAGTGGACCATGTCCCCGTCACCGCCGAGCCGCTCGTCCGCCGGGTAGTGGTTGGGCAGCGCGTTGTCGTAGCCGCTCCGCTGCCAGACGTGCTTGATGATGGCCGCGTCACGCACCCCGTAGCTCGCCAGCTCGGCGAACCAGTCGGCGTCGTCGCGATACCGCCCACCCCAGACGTCGAACATGATCCGCCCCGACAGATCGGCCAGAAACGGCGACGGCGGATGGGGTAGGTTGCACACGACCTCGCCGATCCGCGGCGCGAACGTGTAATACACCGTCGTCGCGACCGCGTTGCGCTTGCCGTTGGTCATCGGGCCGTAGTGGACCGACGTCTGGTCGTGCCGCGTCGCCTGCGAGCGCGTCCAGTCCACGACGATCGAGCCGAACACCTGCGTGTCGGGCAGATACCAGACCGGCCCCAGACCCAGGTACGGCACGGAAACGCCCCGTCGCAGCGGCGCGGCGATGCTCCCAAACCGCACCTCGCTGATCGCGGTCGCCGGCGAGCGCACCATGATCATCAATGACGACCCCAGCACTCGGAACTCGTTGATCACACGGGCACGGATCGTCCCGACCGCGTACTCGACCTCGACGCGCAACGGCTCACCGGACCGGGCGGGATCGGCCGGGCCGCGAACGCCGACCAGGCGAACACGGACGCCTGGCGCGTCGGGCTCCCACGTCTGCTTGCCGTCCGTCAGCACCACGCCGCTGCCGAGACCGACGTGGTAACTCCCACGCGTTTTCTGCCCGGGACCCACCACCATTACCCGCACGTCTATCAGGCCGGACGCAGCGCGTTCGCCATCCCGACGCGTTCGGATCGCATACGAGATTCGCCCTTCGTCGGCCGGCCAATCAATCTCGTAGCGGGCCACGCCCGTCGGATCCTCCCGGGTGAACCGGGCCGGTGCGGCAACCGGCCCGGTCGGGCAGCAGCCCACGTCGCCGCGATTGGCCAGTCGCTTCAGATCCGTTTGCCCGCGCCAGATCGGACGCACCGGCTGAGCGGCGCGTCGCTTGCCGACGATGATCCGTGGATCGCCGAACAACGAATAATCCCAGCTCGCATCGCCCTTCGGCCCTGGGCCGGTCTCGAGCCGAAGCATGATCTGTTGTCCCGCGTACGCCGTCAGGTCGAACGATAACGGCTTCCACGTCGCCGAATCGTAGTGTTCCTCCAGCAGCATCTTCTTCGCCCCACCGGGCGTGGCCACTGACACGCGGAAATCGCTGCCGTCGCTTCGGTTCGGCGCAGTCATGTCGGACTTCATCGCGATGGCCAGCTCCAGCTTGATCGGTTCGGCCCGGGGCAGTTGCAGCGGATATTCCGCGTAGGTCACACCCGTCCCGCCGCGCCACGGACAGTGAATTAACAGACAGGCCTTGTCATCCTGCCGACCGTACGGCGTGTAGCTGATCCCGGTCGCTCCGTGGAAATGGCCCGTCCAGCCAGGCGGCATCAGACCGGACCTCCCGTCGGCGTATACGTACCCGACTCGGCACAGGCCGATGTCGCTCAATCGCGTCTCGCCCGGCGGCAGAACGATCGGTTTCGCATCGGCTGCGGCAAACGCACTACACAACACCAGCATCAGATTCATGGGTCGACTTGCCTCCGGGATCCATGGGTCGGGGACTTGATAGCCGGCAACCGGCGCATCATCCGCTTGAAGCGCGGGTCCAACCGGACCGCGTCCAGGTGCGGGTCGGTCAGCGCGCGATCACGGCTGGGCTGATGATTGGCCAGGGCGCGGCGCAGCTTGTCCAGCGCCTCGGTGACGCGGCTCTGACGGGACAGCACTTGGGCCATGGCGTACCGTGATTCCGGCCGCCCCGGCATCAGCGCAACGGCGCGAAACGCCGCCGCCTTGGCGTCACTGACACGGCCAAGACTCAGGTAGACGTCCGCCAGCCCCGCATGCGCCAAGACCTTTTTGGGATGCGTCTTGATAACCGCTTCATAGCACCCGGCCGCGTCTTCGTGCCTGCCCAGTTTGCGATACGCCTCGCCAAGGTGGAAGCGCGCGTTCGGCACGCGCTTCAGATCCAGCGCCAACGCCTCGTTCAGGTGCTCCACCGCATCGGCCGGCCGGTCCAGCCAGATCAGAACTATGCCCAGGTAGTTGTGCGCGCGGGCGTTGGCCGGATCGATCTGGATCGCCTTGCCGTACGCCTCCGCCGCTTCTGGATGCCGGCCCAGACGGGTCAGCGCGATGCCCAGGTTGCAGTAGCCCGTGTCGTAGTCCTCGCGACGTTCCACCGCTTTGCGGCAGGCGTCCTCCGCCTCGGCGTATCGACCCGCCTTGGTCAGCACGGCGCCCAGGTTGTTCCACGCCTTGTGCGATTCGGGGCGTCGCTCGGTCGCGCGGGTCCACAGCGCCAGGCTGTCGTGCCAGACGGCCATGCCCCGTCGCGCCTGCCATCCGCACACCACCACGATGATTACGGCCACGACCGTCACGGCCACCCGCCAGACCGATCGAATCGCGCCCGACCACTCCACCTGCCAGAACGTCACGAACACGCCACCGAGCAGCACGAACAGGCCCGACGTGGGCAGATAGCTGTAGCGATCGGCCACCAGCTCGTCGCCGATCGTGATCAACCCCGATACCGGCAACAGGACAGCCCCGTAGCAAACCCAGACCGCCAGGCCAGCCGGCCAGCGTCTTCGCAGCAGCAGCAGGACCGCGCTGACGGCCACGACGGCGATCAGGGCATATAAGAACCGCGGCTCGGTCAGCCGAATCGTCTCCGGCCGCGGATACAGCGGGGACAGACCCGCCGGCCAGATGGTCTTGCCGATGTAAAACACCATCGCATGCGCGGCGATGGCCAGCCGATCGATCAGGCCCACCTGGTCCAGCGACCGCAACGCGCCGCTCCGCGCCTGCCCGATGAAACCAGCCACCACCGCCAGGGCGGCTAGAACGGTGTACGGCAGCTTCTCAATCAGCACGCGGCGATACGAACGTCGCAGCCAACCCCACGGCCGACCGCGCAATCGTCGCAATGGGTAGACGTCGAGCACCAGCAGCACCACCGGAACGCTCACCACGATCGCCTTGCTGCCCAGGCCCAACGCGCAACACACCACCGACACGACCATCCACCAACGCCTCGCCCCATCGTCCAGGCCCGGTCGACGGGCCAGCAGATACGTCCACACGCTTGCCAGGTAGAACAACCCCGACAGCACGTCGCGCCGTTCCGTCACCCACGCCACCGACTCGACATGCTGCGGATGCAGCGCCCACGCCAACGCCGCCACGACCGCCGCCAGAATCACACCCGCTGACGGCCCCGCCGATGGTTGGTCCTCCCCCGCACGATCGTTGTCGTCGTCGCGGACCGTCCGCAACCGCCACGCCATCAGGATCGACGCCGTCACCAGGCACATCATCGCCGCGCCGGCCGCGTGCAGCAGGTTGTTGGTCAGGTGATAGCCGCGGGGGTTCAGCCCCCACACGGCGTGGTCGATGCCCAACGTCAGCCAGCTCAGCGGCTGATAGGGTCCCATGTAGGTCGTCGTGAACATCCACCGAAGGTTGTGCGGCCGCAGACCTCGGAAACTCGGGTTCTCCAAGATGTTCTTGTCGTCGTCCCAATCAACGAAGGCTGCGTCCAGGCAGGGCCAATACGCCACGAACACGGCCACCGCCACGGCGGCCGCCGCAATCAGCAAACCCCAACCCACCCGGGTTGTCTCTCGTTCGGATTTGCCGTTGGATGGGATCATGCAGATCCTGTTACCGCGCATCGCGCCAACGCTGCAACGCCCTGGCGTTCGACGTTCCGATATGTCGACGTGTTGACTTGTCGACTTGTCGCCCTCGCCGCCACGCGGCGAGGGCTAGTCGTTGTCCCCGTCGAGCAACCCGCCCAATCCGCCGAGGATCGATCCCTCGCCCCTGCGCTTCCCGCCGGCCTTGGGTGCGGCCGCATAGATGCGATCGGCCAACCGGCTGAACGGCAGCGACTGAAGCCAGACGTGGCCCGGCCCGGTCAGCGTCGCGAAGAACAGCCCCTCGCCGCCGAACAGCGTCGTCTTGATGCCGCCGACGAACTTGATGTCGTAATCAACCGACGCGCTGAACGCCACGATGCAGCCGGTGTCAATGCGCAGCGTCTCGCCCGGCCCTAGATCGAACTGCTTGAGCGTGCCGCCCGCGTGGACGAACGCGATGCCGTCGCCCTCCAACCGTTGCAGGATGAACCCCTCACCGCCGAACAGGCCCGCGCCGAGCCGCTTGTTGAACGCGATCCCCACCGACACGCCCCGGGCCGCACACAGAAACGCGTCCTTCTGACACAGCATCTCGCCGCCGAGCTGGTCGAGGTGTAGCGGCACGATCTTGCCCGGATACGGCGCGCCGAACGCGACCCGGTCGCGGCGGCTGCCCGTGGCCGTAAACGCCGTCATAAACAGGCTCTCCCCCGTCAGCACCCGTTTGCCCGCGCTAACGAGTTTGCCCAAGAAGCCGGCCTCCGGCTGACTGGCGTCGCCGAAGATGGTCTCCATCTCGATGTCCGAGGTCATGTACATCATCGCGCCGGCCTCGGCGATGACGGTCTCGCTCGGGTCCAGCGTGATCTCGACGAACTGCATGTCGTCGCCGAAGACCTCGTAGTCGATTTCGTCGGCGCGTCGAGCCATGGGCGGCGGGGGCGCGGTCGGCCCGCGACCCATCGCGGCGACCAGCGCGGCCACGTGCCGCGCCTCGGTCCAATCGCTCACCCCCGGACCGTAGACCAACGTCGCCGGACCGTCCGCGTTCGGCAGCGTGGCTACCAACTCAGCCATCGTCACCGGGCCCCGTGTCTCGCCGCTCACGGCGTAATACCACTCACCCGCGGAACTCATGTTCACCACCTCCGTCACGTGCTTGATGCTCTGTGTCGTATTGGCATCCTGGTTCGTCATTCGATCCCGACGAACGCGCCCATCTTCTACGAAATCCTCCGCGACGCAAGGGGACCCGTACCATTGCGCCTATCTAGTTGGGGCGGTCAGCAGGGCACGCATCACGGCAGAATCCGCGTTTCCCCGCCGAAGCGGGAACCTTGATGCGGCGGGATGATGACCGAAGGTCCGGTAAACAGGGAACCTGAGCTTGCACGTGAAGGGGCATGTATGCTAAGATTTCGGCGTCGACTCGCCGGATTCCCGACACCTTTCCGGTGGGAAACAGTGGTGTCGACGGGTTTGGCGCATGCTGAAGGAGGGGCAGGGGATGAGGCATCGTATCGTCATCGCAGCAGTGCTGGCCTGCTTGGGTGTGCAGACGCACGTCGCGCGTGGGGCCAGCTTCCAGGACTTGGGCGACTTGCCGTTTTCGATCCGTGACGTTTCCGACGATGGTACGGTCGCTGTAGGCAACGGCTTCGTCGCCGGAAACAAGGCCTTCAAGTGGGAGGCCGGCGTGGTGACCGAGGTCCCTGGGCTCAGACCGGACCGGGTCGCGACGTTCGCGGAGGGTGTATCCGCCGACGGTTCCGTGATCGCCGGCCGGGCCACGAACGCCGACAATGACATTCGGGCGTACCGATACGAGAGCGGCGTGAGCACGGAGCTCGCCATCCTGCCTGGTAAGGAGATCTACATTCATGAGGCCACGGCCGTCTCACCGGATGGGTCGGTGGTGGTCGGCAGTGGCGAGTACAAGATAGTAATGTGGGACGCCAGCGGCATCTCGGTGATCATGGACGAACAGGGCACGGCCAGCGCGGTTTCCAACGACGGATCGATCGTGGTTGGCACCTACAAGAGCGGCGTGTCCACCAGTCAGGGCTTTCGCATCAAGGACGACGTGCTGGTTGACATCGCCGGCTCGGCCGCCAACAACCGTGTCTACGACATGTCGGCCGATGGTTCGGTCGTCATCGGGATAGATGACGGCGCAGGATATCGCTGGGACGAGGGCGCGCTGACCAGCATGGTGAGCTTGGTCCCGGGCGATGCCTTTTCCGGCG
>Ga0180432_10009824_pt1 | contig 11585 bp, 5 predicted proteins | sample SS_ome_10_FD_132414 | JGI IMG/M metagenome (GOLD analysis project Ga0180432, IMG submission 132414) | Hypersaline lake sediment archaeal communities from the Salton Sea, California, USA - SS_1_MS_2 metaG | ecosystem: Environmental > Aquatic > Non-marine Saline and Alkaline > Hypersaline >... | reverse complement strand
TGGAGCCGGGCATGCGGCCCTCCCCTGCCGTGGAGACGCCCACGGCAGGGGATGCGTTCACGGTGGAGCCGGGCATGCGGCCCTCCCCTGCCGTGGAGACGCCCACGGCAGGGGATGCGTTCACGGTGGAGCCGGGCAGACGATTCCCCCCTTTGGTAGACCTGACGCCTGCGGGCGATGCCTTTACCGTCTATTCCCATAGAGTTCCTATTTATCAAACGAATATTCAACCGGCCCGGGACGATTCCAGGATCGAGCCGGGCCGCAGGCTTTCCCCCGCCGCCGATCTGCCTGTGGCCCCGGACCGGGAGACAATGACCCCGGCCGGGACCGGCCGGCCCCCCACGGATGTGCCGCAGAGCCCGGACACGGAACGGATCGAGCCGGTCCGACGGCCTGCACCGCCTACGTCCACGCCCGCCGGGCCGGACACCGAGATATTGAGCGCCGCACCGGCGTTGCCGTCTCAGGAGATCCGCCCGGCCCGGGACGAGGAGACGCTGCGGAAGCAGTTTTTTTTCATCGGCGAATGGATCCCGGATGCGGACCCGTTGAAGATCGGGGAGGAAAACTATGAGACCCTGGAAAATTACCGCTACAATTCCCGCGGGATCGAAGGGGTGCAAGGCTACCGCAAGGTGAACACCCGTCCCTTGATGGTGTTGCAGAACAACATTCAGACCGAATTCAGCGAAACGGACCCCTCAAGCTGTTTCAGTGTGGGCGAAAACGGAATCGAAGCGACCAGCGTGAGCCAGGATGCCGCGGCCGCGGTGTCGTGCGATTACGGTGCGAATTTCGCCGGAGATTGGGAGCATCAATTGTTGGTGACCGCTTCGGGGACAAGCGACGACAGCCGGTGTTTTGTGTGGGGCTTGGGGACCGAAGAACATAAGGATTTGCTGGATGCGCTGCAAACCGGTCTCGGGATTTACAGCCTGTATCACGCCACGGGAACCACATGGGATTTGCGGATTCAGGAAAACGTGACCGGCACGACCCGGGATGCGGAAGCGGCTTCCGGCTTGACCGCAAGCACATCTTACTGGGTGCGGCTGATACACGATGCGGACGGGGCCTCGAACGGCCGGTTGACCGTGGAAACCTGGTCGATGGATGCGGCCGGAGATTTGGATTCGTTGGTGCAATCCGCGAGCATGGACCTGGACGCGGCTTTGACGTCGCACCGGTATTTGTTTTTGGCATGCGCCTACAACGACGGGACCGCGAACCGGGAATGGTCAGGGAATGCGCCGTCTTATCTCTTTGTAATCGCGGAGGATTTGCCGGCCGGGTTTTACTACAGGAAAGACACGCCGGCAGAGGAAAGCTATTGCGTGGTGCAAGCCGAGGATTTGAAAAGCGGCTTGAACCGCTTGTTCGTGAACGAGACCGCAATCGGCGATCAGGGCCAATTCGAGGACCGTTCCGGAGAGACTTTGTTGACCGAATCGGAAAACGGGGGCTTGGGTCGTTTTGCGCTTTGGCCCCGCAACACCCTGGCGTATGCCAACGGCCGGGACGTCAAGGTTTGGGCCGGGGAGAAGGCCCCCGTCGCATGCGCGTTTACCGTGGACTCCACGCCCACGGGGGTCAGCTTCGATAATATGACGGATTTTACGGCCCAGGCCAACAACACTTTGGATGATGCGGACCAGGTGGTGCGCGTGGGCGGCGGAAACAATTCGGATTGCGTGTTGCTGCTCCACGGCGACGGCACCGACGGAAGCACGACCATTCCGGATAGTTCTTCGGGCGGGGGCCACGGCAACGCGACCGTCGTCAACTCGGCCCAACTCGACACGGATCAAGCCAAGTTCGGCGTGTCGTCCATCAAGTTTCCGGCAGTTGGGGATTACATCACTTTTGCGGACAGCGACGATTGGGACTTCGGCTCAGGGTGTTTCACCATCGATTTTTGGATCCGGTTCGAGACGGCCCCGAGCGCAACCAGTATAACTATGATTTACCAAGGGACAGGATCAACGGATTGGGAATTGGGATGGAATTATGGAACCGGTGCCCTTTACTTTACCGCGCAAAACAGTGGAAGTCAGATATTCCAACTTTTTAGCACTTTTTCTTTCGATGCGGACCGTTGGTATCATATCGCGGTCGTGCGCGGATGGGGAGGAGACACGGACCTGCTGGCCCTTTGCGTGGACGGCACGGCGCTGGGCACTGATACGGCCGAAAATACGGGCGTCATGCCGAACGCAACCACTACGCTGAGAATCTTAAGCTATCACAATGAAGCCTGTTGGGTGGATGAATTCCGCATCCTCAAAGGCGCGGCCGCGTGGACCGCGAATTTTTCTCCGTCCGCCTCGGCGTATCGGACCGCGGACAATGTGCTGGTATTGGGGACCGAACGGCCCGCGAGTGCGTTTCACATCGAGACGGCTTCGGCGAATTCCGAAACCGGCGCCACCCTGGACGGCAAGGCCCATAACGGGGCTTCTTGGGCCGACATAGCCGATTTTACGGACAATACCTCCGGGTTCGACGCGGACGGCGAAGTCGCCCTGAGTGCGTCGGCGTTTGAAGCCGCGGATACCGTGCCCGTGTACATCGCGGGCCGGTATCTGCATTGGTATGCGTTGGTCCTAAGCGGGGGCCAGGCGGACCTCAAGCGGATCACCTGCGAGATGCCGCCCTCGGATGTACAAGATTTGTGGGACGGGGTGTACCGCGCGTGTGCGTTGATGAAGGTGTACCACTCTTCGACGTGGACCGAGTCCACCTTGCTTGTGGCCGAAGAGACCCCGAGCGGCATCAGCGATCCGGCCAATTATGCGCCGAATGTCGGGGGGTTGACGTCGTCGGAATACATCGAATGCTATTTCACCGAACGCATGACCGCCATAGAGTTGACGATGTGGACCCGGACGAGCGGGAAGGTGAACACCAACTCCGCGGACATCGCGGTGTATTACTGGACCGGGTCGAGTTATGCCGCGTGCCGAAATGTGTATGATTTTACGAGCGCGGGCACGGCCGTGTGCTTGAAAAGCTCCGGGGTGCTGCAATGGACCCCGCCTGATTTTGTCGAAGAGGCGCAGAAGGTCGTGGACGGGGTCCCGCTTTGGGCATACCGGATCATGGTAACGGCCACGTTGTCGTCGGATGTGTACATCGACCGGGTGCGCGGGATCACGGCTCCTAAGAAATCGCCGAAAGGCTATGTGTTTCCCTTCACGTTCGCCAACCGTCCCATGCTGTGCGGGTATGCGGCCGGCGGCGAAGGCCACCGGGCAGATTACGGCATGACCGACGCGGTGAGCGTGTGGAACGGGGAAGATTCGAGCGACGGGAACGGATCGCTCTATTTCGGTTCCGGCGGAGAACTCACGTGTGCGTGTCAGGTGTATAACCGGTTCGGGTCGAACATCTATAACACGGCTATTTTCTGCAAAAAAAACGAGACCTGGCTCCTAAACGGCTACGATGCCGACACCTGGCGCATCTATCAGCTCAGCGGGCGCGTGGGCTGCCCGGCCCCCAAGACGATGGATACCGCGGAGATGGGGTACGGCATGGCCGCGGATGCGGTACGGCATGTGGCGTGCTGGCTCAGTTATCAAGGCCCGGTGATCTGCGATGCGGGCGTGATTTCCATTCACAAAGAGCGGATCAGCCACTTTTTCGACCCGGCCCATGCGGCTTGCATCAACTGGGACGCGGTGGAAGAGGCGGCCGGATGGGTGGACCCGAGGCGGCAGGAATACAATCTTTTGCTGCCCACGGGATCGAGCACGGTTCCGGACCGGTGGATTTGCTTTGATCTGCATCGGAAAAAATGGTTCGAGAAGGTTCCCGCCGGAGACACACCGTACCCCCGGGCCGGGTTCCGCACCGTGGATGAGTACGGCCGGCAATTGGTGTATGCGGTGTTCGCAAACGGGTATATGCGGCAGTTGGAGACCGGCACGAGTTGGGACGGCAGCGCGATCACGGCGAAGGTCAAGACCGGGGACCATGTGCCGACCGGAGACATTTGGGATAAGACGCGCATCCGCAGGGTCAAGCTCCTGTTGGACGCGGTTTCCGAAAGCACCGCGGTGAGCATCGATCATTACGCGGACGGAGGGTCGTCCGCGGACGGCTTGACGAGCGTTTCCGCGGACGGAAGCAACCGGTTTGTGAAAGACACCCAGGCCATGAACTACGTCGGGTGGAGCCATCAGTTCGAGATGCAGGTGGAGACTGAAGAGGAAGAGACCGGCGTGGCGCTTCTCGGCTGGGGGTACGAATATCAAGTCGTGAGGGAGGATACCTAAGATGGACTTGGCAAGTTTGCCGCTTCCGGTGGATTACTATTATGAGCAGGGCTTGCGGCGCCTTGCCCGTGTGCCCAAGGAAATCGCGGCCACGCCGTCGGCCCGGCCCCTGACCTTGCAATACCTGGCCAGGAAAGCGGCCGCAGACGAAACCGCGGCGGCAAGAGAAAGCCGGACCGAGGCGCAACAGAAACGATTGGAGGAGAGCGGCCGGCAAGCGGATGTGTCGCTTCAATTCGCCCGCGGGCAAGCGGACAGGCAGGCGGATTTGAACCGCACGGCCCGGCGGATCAGCTTGGGGAGCTTGGCTGCCGAAGGCTTGAACAGCATTGTCCGAGCCCGGGAGACGAAGAAACTCACCGAAATGCAGGCCCGCCAAAGCCGCATGATCCGGGAGCTCTCCGAGGCTCGCATGCAGGCTTTGGGCCGGGTGACCCCGTTTTTAGACCGGATGCGGGAAATGTACGAAACCGCGCTCCCCTCCGGGCCGGAGTAGGATCGCAAGAAGACGAGGAGGGACCAAGTGAATCTATCGCTTGCCGACATTGCAAACCCCCAATACAGCGCATTGACCGGGAAAAGCCGGCGGACATCCATCGCCGATGTGATCTATCCGCAGGTGCCTTCGGCCATGCAGGCCGCGGCCCGGCGCACCGAGGAACAATACGAAGAAGACCGGCTTGCCGAAGAAAAACGCCAATTCGAGCAGGAAATGGCGTTGAAGCAAGGCTTGGCCGACCAAGCCGCGAAACAGCAAGAGAAGGCCGACCGGATCAATATGGCCTCGCTCGGGGTCCAAGCGCTTTACCTGGGCGCGAAGGCGGCCCCGTCCCTTGCCGCCGTGACCGCGGGAACGGGCTCGGCCGACACCGCGGCAGGCGTTCCGATCAGCGCGACAGAGAACGCGACGACGTTGGCCGCCGCAACCCCGGGGACCGAGGGAGCCGGCGGCGTAGAGAGTGCCCCCGTGTCTCTTGCGTCCACCGCCCGTGCGGGGACAACGCCCTGGTCTCAGACGGTCCGAACGGTTGCCCCTGCCATGGTCGGCGCCGGGGTCGGATACGGGGTGGGCAGGCTCACCGAGAGTCGGACCAAAGGCGCCGTTGCCGGCGGGGTCGTCGGCGCGTTGACCGGGTTGGCCCAAGGCGGTCCCATCGGGGCCGTGATCGGGGGCATTTTGGGAGTCGGCGGCGGCATATTCGGGGGATAAGCGAAAGAAAGGACTCTAATCATGACGACGAGTTATGCGCCGGTTGCCCATGCGGTGCAGGGGGCACGGCAAACCCTTCGGGACATCATGAGCGATTACTTAAAGAACAAGGTGGACCAAAGCCGCCACCAGCTCGCCCTGGCCGAATTGGATGCGCAGACCCGGTTGGCGGACAGGCAGGCGGTGCTTGAAGAAAGAAAGGCTGCCGCGGATTTGGCACGAGCCGGGATGGAGACCCGGGGGCTTGAAGCCCGAATCGGGTTGGAGTCGGAGCGCGTGGCCCAGGGAAGGGATAGGCTCGCCGAAACGGTTCGCCGTCATAAAGCGCTGGAAAAGCATGAAGCGGCCCAGGCAAAGACCGCGGCCGGTCGTTTGGCCCTGGACCAGGAAAAACTCGATTATGCCAAGGAGCAAAAGAGCCCCGATGAGTGGGCCGAAACCTTGGGCTTGACGCCGACCATGCGGGAGCAGTTCATCGGGTTGTTTCCCGAAGGAGCCATGCCGACCCGGACCGATGTGGACCGGATCCGAAATTATATCGCAAAGAACCCGGCGTTGTTTCTCGGCACCGCGTTGATCGAGCGGGCGGATGTTCTCAATGCCCTGGCAGAACAGATGAAAGCCCAGGACCTATCGGCTGAGGACCGTGCCGCGCTGCAAAAACAGTACGACGAAATGCTTCCTTCCTTCCGGCGCCTCAAGAAGGTGATGGATTGGGTCGAAGCGGGCAAGACACGCTTGAGCGCTTCCGACATCAACGACATTAGAACCTGGGCCCGGGAGCAATGGGACCTCGCCCTCACCGATGCGGAGCGGGCTCAATACGGCGGCGATTTCAAGGCATACGAAAAAGAGGCCGTCCGGGACGCGCTCGCCATGCTCCAAGACGTGAGGGCCAACTTGTCGGGGTTGACATCCCCGCAAGGCCCGGATGCGTCGGGAGGGAAGCCAAGGGCCCCGGAGGGATTCGATTTTAAAAAAGACGTCCCCGCTGCAAAGAAAAGAGAGGTTGTCGAGCTCCTGAACGAAGCCGAACGCCGGTTCGGCGAAAATTGGGGGCTTGCCGGAGCCGAAGGCGGCTTGCACGATAACGCCCGGACGGTCAAGGAACTGCTCCGGTCGGGCCAAGTCGATAAGGCCATTGCCGCTTTGGAGCGCACGCTCAGGACGTCAAAGAACACCACCCCGGGCCGGAAGCCCGGAGGTGCGCCCGCGGGGGGCGGGATTTCGCAGACGGCTAGGGCCGCGGCCGAAGGTTATGAGACGGCGGGCGCACGCCGCGGTGTCGGCGGGGATTTCGCACAGCCTCTATCGCTTTCCGATTTGGCCCGAAAAGCGGCCCCCAAGGGCCACGGCAGCGCATCGGTCCGGGCGTTGCAGGAAGCGGGTTTTTATCGAAAGAGCAAAGACGACCAAAAGAAAAGGAGCGGGAAATAATGGAATTGACCCCAAAAGCCGGGCCGACGGGGCTCGGCGTGCAAAATGCGGCCCTGGCCGCTGCAAATGCCGCAAGCGCCCAAACGCTTGCGGGCGGCAGCCGCAGCTTGGCTTGTCTCGGCGGGCCGGGTGACGGCGATGCAGGAGCAGGCCCCCCGGGCGGCATCGGCGGCATCGGCGGCCCGGGCGCGGGAGATGCCGGCGGCCCGGGCCCGGGAGACGATACGGGCATCGGGGCCGGGGCCGCGTCCGTGGGTCCGGGCGATGCCGGGGCCGCCGGTTTAGCCGGTGCCGCCGTCGGTCCAGGGCCGGGTTCGGTCCAGGCCGGCAGTGTGCCGATCAGCGCGACGGAAAACGCCGGGACCCTGGCTGCGGCATCGCCCCCCGCGACGGCATCGACGGGGCCGACCCTGGGCGGGACGATTGTGGGCGTTTTGGGAGATGTGGCCCAGGCCGTGCTAGGCCCGTTCGGGGCCGCGGTCAATACGGGCATTAATGCGGCCCAAGGAGACATCACAGGGACGATGAACAGCGCCTTGGGGATCGGCAATATCGGAATTCCCGGAGGCATCGTGGGCATGGGACAAGCCGTTTCATCGGCATTGGACAATGCGGCAGCCACGGTTGCCGGCGCCTTGGGGGTTCCGTCGAGCCCGGGGGCTCCGACCGTGGGCTCACCGACCGGCCCGCCGGATTCAGTGCCCGGGATCATGGAGACGAAACGGGGCCGGTCTTTGCTTGATTTAACGAGCCCGCTTCCGGCTCAACCCCAAGCGCCGCAACGACCCGTTTCGGCCGCGGCGGCGGAGGTCGGCCGTCCGGGGCCGCAAGGCCGGACTTTGAGCGAATTGATTATCCTACCCAATGCGCAGCAGGATGCGTTGCAGGGCCGCTGGTAGCCTGCGGACCGCGTGAAAGAGTGATCGATGGCGATTAAAAGCATTGCAGAGCTTGACGACTGGGTGACCGGGGAAACGGCACCGGCAGAGCGAACAGCGCAACCGGCCCCGGCCCAACCCCGGGGTTTTTTTGGAGAAGCCGCCAGTGCCCTGGGGATGGGCATCATTCAGACGGCCAAGAGCATCGGCGGAGCCCTGGAAATGGCCGGGCTGGAAGCCGGCGAACGCATGGTGGACTATTACGGGGAGGTGGAGAAGTCGCCGTCGCTCCGGCGGCCCGAGCATTTGCAGCAAGACACCGTGCTGGAGCACCCCGAACGCTTGAAGGACTGGCGGTGGTGGGTGCGGATGGCCGGGGAAAACCTGCCCACAATGGCGGCGATGATGCTCCCGGGCGCAACCGCGATGAAGGCGGCCCAGGCCGGGCTCAAAGGGGTGCAGGCCGGGAAATTTGCGGCCCTGGGGATCCGCGGGGCCCGGGCCGCCAAGATTTTGAGCAAGGGCCGAAAGATCATCAAGGGCGCGGCCACGGCCGGGGGCTGGACCGGCGCGGCCACGGTCGAGTCGGGCGCGGCCTATAACGACGCCAAGGAGGAGATGCTCCGGGAGGGGTACGACCCGGACCTGGCCGAACGGATCGCCACCCTGGAAGGGCTCACGGTGGGGACGGCCAACGCCATGCTGGAGACGGCGCCCTTCCTGGAAGCGCTCTTCGGCGGGGTCGGAAAGAAGGCCCTTACCCGGATCGTGCGCACGGCCCTTTTCGAGGGCACGACCGAGACGGCCCAGGAGGCGGTCAATATGCTTGTGGCCCAGGCCGGGCACGAGCCGGATATCACCACGCGGGAAGCCCTGGGCCGGGCCCTGGAGAGCGGCATCGCCGGGTTGATGTTGGGCGGCGGAGCCGGAGCCGTGATCCGGGGGGAAAGGGATGCGGCCCGAAAAGACGAGGAGGACACGAAGAAAAAGAAGAAAACGGAGCAGGAACAACCGCTCGGAGCCGCCCCCGATCAGGTCGCCGAGACGGTTCAGGCCGGTCCCCGGGCCCGGGCGGAAGAAGAACGCCGCAAGGTCGAGCACCAAAAGGAAGTCAAGGAAAAGGCTGCCGGGCTTTTGGCCGAGATCGAATCGGAGGTGCAGCCCGGACCGGTTTATGAGGGTGCAGAGGGCAAAGAAGTGCCTGCGGAGGAAAGACCGGCCCTCACGGCCCCCGCGGAGCGCACAGAGAGAAGGCCGTCGCTCGCGGAATTTGCAGAGGAAGAGGAAGAGGCGCCGGAGAGCCCCGCCGGGCAAGGGGTTTCGGAGCCGGCTTCGCAGGAGCCACGAGAATCGACGATCTCGGATGAAGGCATACCTAAGCCTTCACTTTTTGTGGAGGTGGGCGCCCGGATTAGAAGCGGAAGCGTTGAGGGCGAAATCATCGAGGACCGGGGCAAGAAATGGGCTGTCCGATCCGACGGCGGGATGACGGTGATCGTGCCCAAGGACGGGCCCATCGAGGTGCTGGGGCCGGCAGAGGAGAAGAAAGAGCCCGCCGCAGAGCCCAAAGGGGGCTCAGAAAAAAAACCGACGCCGGCAGAGGTTTCCACCGATCAGGAGGAAAAAGAAGAAGAGGCCCCGTTGCCTTCTTCCATGCCGCCGGGGATGCAGGCGAAGTACCGGGAGATTGTCGGGGAGGCCGAACGCCGGTTGCATGAATTGGAGGTGCAGGGCAAGCCGACGGACACCCGGGCACCGGCGTATGTGGAAGCGTTAAAGAAAGTAGAGGCCATCCGCGGAACCGTCGACCGGCTCAGGAATCAACAGGAGGCCGTCGACAAGGGGTATAAGCGCGGGGATCCCAAAAAGCTCCAAGAGACCCTTGAGCGCTTACAAGAAGACCTTGATCGGACGGACCTGGACGACCCCCGGTACAATCCCGTCCCCGAAGCGGATTTGAAACGGGGCGGAAAGGAAATCAAGGACCCCTGGAACGACCGGAAGATCACCAATTACAAGAAACGGGGGGACTATTATACCGGGATCGTGTGGAGCTACGAAGACAGGGAGCCCTCTTACTGGTTCGCGAGCCGGGAGGATTACGGGGCCCTGCCTGAATCTGAGAAGGCCGAAGGCAGACCGCGATTGGACGGCATCGGGAGCACGGAAGCGCGGGCCGTGGCCCACTTGGAAGAAAACATCCGGAAGGATGCGTCCCGGGACGCCCTGCTCAACCGCACGGACTTTTCCCGCGAGGAGCTGAAGGGGGTGGGGAACGTCACGCTCCGCCAGATTGCCAAGCATCGGGACATCCCGAACTGGCAAAGGAAGCAGACAAAGACCCTGATCGACGAAATCCTGGACGGGCAGCCGCCCCGGTCGGGGGGCGAGGTAATTGAGTCGGCGCCGGGGGAGGAGCAGAAAGGCCCGGGGTTTAAGCCGAGTAAGACGGTTGAGCCGCCCAAGATCGAGCACCGGGGGGGTGGCAAGAGCCTGACGGGGGGAAAGCCGCTCGCAGAGCCCGCAGAGGGTGCGGAGAAGACGGGCGGGGAGGCGCAGCCGGAGACCGTCTACGGGAAGGTGTTTAAGGGAATTCCCGTGGACAAGCCTGCGGCTGAGCTGACCGACGAGGAAATGGACCGGATTCTGGAGCCCGATGGGAACAGCATGAGGCTCCGCAACAAGGAGCTGGGGGAATACGAGGTCGACCCCCGGTTTCACGTGATGGTGAAAAAGGGAGAGCCCGGGTATCAACCGTCGTGGAAGGCAGACCGGCAACCCGTGCGGACGGATTTCCGTGCGGTGCGCGAGTACCTGAAAACGGGCAAATTCACCACGCCGTTCGGGGAACAGATCGACCGGCTCTCCGGGGTCATGCAGGCCCGGGGGATTGCGGACCCGAAGGAAGCGCTCGGGGCTGCATCCCGGGTGCTCCATACCATCCGGACCGGCGACCAATTCCGCGCAAAGGGGTTTTACCCCACCAAGGCCGGCGGAAACACGGTCAAGGTCATGCGGCGCGTGTTCGAGGAAATGACCGGAGAGAAGCTCCCCCGGACCGTGAAAGGCACCCGGGAGTTTTTTAAAAACCGCGAGGGGTCTTTTTTCGTGGTGAAAGGCGTTGAAGACCTGATCCGGGAGACGGAACCGGGCAGTAAGGATGTGCCCGCCCCGGAGAGCCCGAAGCCGCAGAAAAAGGCGGAGAAAAAAGCGCCGGAACCGAGCCCGCGGGCGCCGGTGGAGATGGGCCGCGATGCGCTCCGGGCGTTCGCGGAAGAAGAGGGGCTGAAGGTTTCCACGCAAACGGCGAGTTGGGATGCGCTCTTCACCCGGGTGCGCGATGCCCTGCTCCGCAAGCAGGGGAAGGAGCCCCGTAAACGGGGGCCGGCCACGGAGGAGATTAAGAGGTTCAAACCCGGGGACCGGGTGGTCTTCGAGGAATTTGAGGGCGAAAACGAGGGCGGTCGGGCCGAGGCCACCGTCGCCGAGATACCGGAAGAGCACCGAAAGGCGGGCACCCTTCCGGTGATCGACCGGGAAGGGAGCCGCCGGGTCCTGCCGGCCGACAAGGCCTATCTCGCCATGCCGGAAAAGGAGAAGGGCGTCACCGCAGAGCCCGCAGAGGGCGCGGAGAAGACGGCGCAGCCTGCGGACAAGATGATCGGGGTGAACAGCGAGGGCCAAAAGATTTATGAGAACGAAAAGGGCCATCGCTATGTGATCGAAAAGGTGGGGGGCAGCGAGTTTAAAACTTTTGAGCCGATTCAGTGGCCCCAGGGG
>Ga0180432_10009823_pt1 | contig 11585 bp, 9 predicted proteins | sample SS_ome_10_FD_132414 | JGI IMG/M metagenome (GOLD analysis project Ga0180432, IMG submission 132414) | Hypersaline lake sediment archaeal communities from the Salton Sea, California, USA - SS_1_MS_2 metaG | ecosystem: Environmental > Aquatic > Non-marine Saline and Alkaline > Hypersaline >... | reverse complement strand
GTCGTCATGCAGCAGGACTACGTGCGGCTCAACCAGATGAAGCGGCATCCCCGCGGCGTGCTGCGCAGCCTGAAGGTCGGCGCGCGGACGTTGTGGGCCGGACTTCGCGGCAAGAACCTGGTCGGCATGGGCCGGGCGCTGATCGCACCGCTGCGAATCGGCCTGCGGGAGGCCGGGGTTCCGGTTCTGCTGAAGACCGCCCTGACCGACCTTTACGTGGAAGACGGCGTGGTGCGGGGGATCTACGTCCGCGACGCGGGTGCACCCGAGACAGACGAGCCCCGCCTGATCCGGGCGAGGCGCGGGGTAATCCTGGGCTGCGGCGGGTTCGAGCACAACGAGGCCATGCGCCGCAAGTACCAGCGCGAGCCGATCGGCACCGACTGGACCGTGGGCGCGGTGGCCAACACGGGGGATGGGATCGTCGTCGCCGAAAAGCTCGGGGCGGCACTGGATTTAATGGAGGACGCCTGGTGGGGGCCGACGGTGCCCCTGGAAGGAGCGCCCTGGTTCGCATTGTCGGAGCGCAACTCGCCCGGTTCGATGATCGTCAACACCTCCGGCAAGCGCTTCATGAACGAGTCGATGCCCTACGTCGAGGCGTGCCACCGGATGTACGGCGGTCAGTACGGACAGGGACCGGGCCCTGGAGAGAACGTTCCGGCATGGCTGATCTTCGATCAGCGGTACCGCGACCGCTACATCTTCGCCGGCCTTCAGCCCGGCCAGCGGATCCCGAAGAAGTGGATGGAGTCCGGCGTCATCGTCAAGGCCGACACCATCGAGGAACTCGCCGCCAGGACCGCGCTGCCGGCCTCCGGCCTGGCCGCGACGGTCGAGCGTTTCAACGATTTCGCCCGTCGCGGCGTCGACGAGGACTTCCACCGCGGTGAGAGCGCCTATGACCGGTACTACGGTGACCCCACCAACAAGCCGAACCCCAACCTCGGCGAGATCAGCCAGCCGCCCTTCTATGCCGCCAAGATGGTCCCGGGTGACCTTGGCACCAAGGGCGGGATTCGCACCGACGTGCACGGCCGGGCGCTGCGCGATGACGGTTCGGTGATCGAGGGCCTCTATGCCGCCGGGAACGTCAGCGCTCCGGTGATGGGTCACACCTATCCGGGTCCGGGCGGAACCATCGGACCGGCGATGACGTTCGGCTACCTGGCCGCCCTGCACCTCGCCGCGGAACCCCGGGAGGCAACCGGTGCCCATTGACGTCGAACGTGCCCTCTCCGCGGAGTTGGAACCGATCGAGTTCTCCTGGAGCGCCGGCGACGTTCAGCTCTATCATCTGACCCTCGGTGCCGGTGCCGATCCGCTGGACCCCCGCGAACTGCGGTATCTCAGTGATACCGACCCGCGGGTGCTCCCGACGTTCAGCAGCGTGGCCGCCACGGTCCACCTGACCGAACCGCCGGCAGTGCGCTTCCCCGGCGTCGACATCGAACTGAGCCGGGTGCTGCACGGCAGCGAGGCGGTCACCGTGCCGGGCCCCCTGCCGGCCGGCGGAACAGCGCGCGCGGTGACCCGGTTCACCGACATCTGGGACAAAGGGTCCGCGGCGGTGCTGGTCAGCGAGACGACCGTGACCGACGTGGATGGCAACCCGCTGTGGAGTACCCGACGGTCGATCTTCGCCCGCGGTGAGGGCGGGTTCGGCGGGGACCGCGGGCCTTCGGCATCGGCGTCGCCACCCGACCGGGCACCGGACATCGAGGTCGATATCCCGGTGCTGCCGCAGCAGGCGCTGCTCTACCGGATGTGCGGCGACCGAAACCCGCTGCACTCCGATCCCGGCTTCGCCGCCGCCGCCGGGTTCCCCCGACCGATCCTGCATGGATTGTGCACCTATGGCATGACCTGCAAAGCGCTCGTCGATAACGTGCTGGATGCCGACCCCGGCCGGGTGGCTTCCTACGGGGCGCGTTTTGCCGGGGTGGTCTTTCCCGGCGAGACGCTGCGGGCCAGTGCGTGGCGGGACGGCGACGGGTACGTCGGTGTCGTCACCGCGCCGGAGCGCGACAATGCCACAGTGCTGTCCAACGTCGAACTGGTATCAGCATCGAGCTGACTCAAACTGACGTCGGCACAGACGATCCGCGATCCCGACAATCCCGCCATTCCACCCAATCGAGACTGAGACCACAGTTAGCCTTCGCCGGCAGGGACAAACACAGCCGGGAGAGTGCGAACGCGATGGTGTCAGCGTCTAGTTATGTGGGCCGGGTCGGCGGCCTGGCCGGCGCCTTGGGAATCGGCGCCGCGGTGTTGTACATCGGCTGCGGCATTGCCTCCGCGGATTCCGGCACCGACGCCGCGACGGATTCGCGGGCGACGTCGGCACCGTCCGGGCAGCGGGCTGCCGCCGGACGGTCCGCAGAACCGACCAAGCGCACCCGGACGGCTCAGGCCGCGGCGCACACCGCGGCACCCGCCGCCAGAGGCGCCACGGTGCGGTCCCGGGCGGCGACCAAGCTCGCGTCAACGCCCGGAAGCGGGCCGGATACGGCCGTGCCGGACATCGACATCACAGCGCTGACCATTCCGGCACCCGACACCCCCGTCGTCACAACCCCGGCCGCCGCCACCCCGGTCGCCGGCGCGGCGGCCGCCGATCTCACCGGCACCGTCACCGACACCCCCGCGCCCACCTTCCCCGGGCCGGCCGCCGTCGCAGCCGCGGCAAGCGTGAGCACCCTGCCCGAGATCACCCCGAGCGTCTGCACGGAATCCAGCCAGGCGTGCGCCTACGTTGTGGGACCCAGTGGCGTCCCGATTCCGAACCAGAACTACGACGACGTGGCGATGGCCTGGTACGTCCAGCCCAACAGCCCGGGCACCGAGTTCACCACCCAGGTGATCTTCACCCCCGAAGGTGCCTACCCGATCACCGGGGTGAAGCAACTCCCCATCGACCCCTCCTCGCAGGAGGGCCTCACCGAAGTCCGGGAGACCGTCGAGGCGACCCTGCAGGTGCTGACGCCGGGAACCCCGATCAGCTACTTCGGCTACTCCCAGAGCGCCATCATCAGTTCGTTGTTCCAGATCTACCAGGCGGGTTGCGTGGGGAGCAGCTGTCCCCCGCCGGCCCCGCCCGCCGAAGGCGACTGGCCGATCGAGAACCTCGACCCGAGCCAGGTCACCTTCGTCACCGTCGGTCAGGAGATGAGCCCCAACGGGGGCTGGTTCTCCCGATTCACCGGTTTCATCACTCCCGGTCCCGGGCTGGTGTTCTACGGGGCGACCCCGGAGGAGCCCTGGGCCGGCCGCACCATCAACTACACCCTGGAGTACGACGGGTTCGCCGACTACCCGAGGTACCCGCTGAACTTCCTGTCCTCACTGAACGCGGCGATGGGCATCCTCCTGGTTCACACCCAATACGCGTCCGAGGAGTATTTCAGCCGGGTCTACAGCGACATCGATCCGCTTCTGGCGGCCTCCGGACCCGGGATCGCCTGCCAGGATTCGTCGTCGATCTGCAAGCGGCTCCCGACGACCCCCGGCACCGAGGACGCCCAGGAGTACTACATCATCCCGACCCCCAACCTGCCGTTGCTGGCTCCGCTGCGGGCGATACCGTTCATCGGCACCCCCCTGGCCGACCTGATCCAGCCCGCCCTGAAGGTGATCGTGGATCTGGGTTACGCCGACTGGGCCCACGGATTCGGCACCGAGGCCGACCAGCCGCCGGCCAACGTATTGGTCGAGTTCGGCGTTTTCCCCGACGTCAGCCCGCTTGAGGTGATCGGCAAGCTGGTCGCCGGCGTCCAGCAGGGGATCAGCGACTTCATCGCGGACCTGATGCCCGGTGGATCGGTGTCGCAGGAACTGAACATGATGGCGTCCACAATCCAGAAGATGGCGTCGGACACGGCGGCGGCCATCACCGCCCTCGCATCCCGTCCGTTGACGATGCCCTCGCTAGAGGACGTGGTGACGACTGTGCAGAACGTCATCTCCGAGGTGAGCGGACGCGTCGCGCTGGCGGCCTCCGCGCTGTACGCGACGCTTCTGCCACTGGTGGACTTCGCCAACTCCTTCGTGTTCTCCTTCCCGGGCTACGCGGCCAACCTCTTCATCGACGGTCTTCAGCAGGCCGTCAGCGGCGACCTGATCGAAGGCTTGATCAACGCGGTCGGCCGGCCGGTCGCCGCCGCCGTCGGATTCGCGGGCATCATCGGGGTCTTCCAGACCGTGGTGTTCCTCCTCGGTGGCTTGGCGGCGGTCACCGGGTGCGGCCCAGCGGCTCCGGTGAGCGGCTTCTGCCTCATCCCGGCACTGCCATCGGCCTGAGGCCGACACTGTCAGCCGAGGATCAACCCCGAGGTCGGCACCCCGGTGCCGGCCGTGACGAGGACGTGCTCGACGCCGTCGACCTGGTTGACCGAAGTGCCGCGGAGCTGGCGCACGCCCTCGGCGATTCCGTTCATCCCATGGATGTAGGCCTCACCGAGTTGCCCGCCGTGGGTGTTGATCGGCAGCCGACCGCCGATCTCGATGGCACCGCCGGCGACGAAGTCCTTGGCCTCCCCCTTGCCGCAGAATCCCAACTCCTCCAACTGGATCAACGTGAACGGGGTGAAGTGGTCGTAGAGGATCGCGGTCTGGATATCGGCCGGGGTCAGGCCCGACTGCTCCCACAGCTGGCGGCCCACCAGGCCCATCTCCGGCAGACCCAGTTCGGGGCGGTAGTAGCTGACCATTGAGTACTGGTCGGGGCTGGACCCCTGGGCGGCGGCCTGGATCACCGCGGGCCGGTGCTTGAGATCCCTCGCGCGCTCTGCCGAGGTGACCACGATCGCCACCCCGCCGTCGGTCTCCTGGCAGCAGTCCAGCAACCGGAGCGGCTCGGCGATCCAGCGCGAATTCTGATGATCCTCGATGGTGATCGGCTTGCCGTAGAAGTAGGCCTTCGGGTTGTTGGCCGCATGCTTGCGGTCGGCGACCGAGACCGCCCCGAAGTCCCGGCTGGTGGCTCCGGAGAGGTGCATATACCGGCGGGCGATCATCGCGACCTGGGCGGCCGGGGTGGACAGTCCGTGCGGGTAGCAGTAGGAGTTGTCGACACTGGTCGAGTCCGCGCCCTGAATCAGGCGCAACTGCACCTGGCCGAACCGCATGCCGGAACGTTCGTTGAAGGCCCGGTAGGCGACGACGCACTCGGCCACGCCGGTCGCGACCGCGAGAGCGGCCTGCTGGATGGTCGCGCAGGCCGCCCCGCCGCCATGGTGGATCTTGGAGAAGAACGTCAACTCGCCGATCCCGGTGGCGCGCGCAAGAGCCACCTCGGTGTTGGAGTCCATCGTGAAGGTGACCATGCCGTCGATGTCGGCCGGTGTCAGTCCGGCGTCGTCGAGAGCGTCGAGGACGGCTTCGCCGGCCAGCCTCAACTCGCTGCGGCCGGAGTTCTTGGAGAAGTCCGTCGCACCGATGCCCGCGATCGCCGCCCTGCCCGAGAACATCACATACCTCCGACGGTCAGCTTGGCGGTGGCGATGACGTGATCTCCCAGACTGTTGCTGCCAACGACTTTCACGGTCACCAGTCCGTCGTCGACAGCGGTGACCTCACCGCGGAAGGTCACCGTGTCGTAGGCGTACCAGGGCACGCCGAGTCGCAGCGCGATGGACTTGATGACCGCGCCGGGCCCGGCCCAGTCCGTCAGATAGCGCTGAACCAGGCCGGTGTCGGTGAGGATGTTGACGAAGATGTCCTTGGATCCCTTGGCCTGGGCCTTATCCCGGTCGTGGTGGACGTCCTGGTAGTCGCGCGTGGCTATCGCGGTGGAGACGATGAAAGTGGGATCGCCGTAGAGGGACAGCTCGGGCAGCGTCGCCCCGACTTCCGGCGTTTTCATGGAGCCGGCTCCCAGGCGTAGAGCGTCCACGCCGGGCCGCCCTCCCCCTCAGGGAAGTCGATATAGGTTGCGCGAACTCGCATTCCGATGCCGACCTCCGAAGGTTCGGCGTCGCGCAGTTCGCCCAGCATGCGGACACCCTCGTCGAGTTCGACGAGGGCGATCACGAACGGCACGGTCCTGCCGGGTATCTGCGGGGCGTGGTGGACGACGTAACTGAACACCGTTCCGGTGCCGCTGGCGACGACGTAGTCGGCCGGGGCGTCCTTATCCGCCCAGATCGCCGGGACGGGGGGGTGTTGCAGGGTGCCGTCGGGCCTTTTCTGGATACGCAGTTCGTGGGCGTCGACGCCGTCCCAGAAGAATTGGGTGTCCCGGGAGGCTGCGGGGCGCATCATCTGTTCCGGGTCCAGATCGGGCGGGACGGTTTGGGCCGACTGCGTTTCGGCCGGCTTGAACTTCATGATCCGCCACATCATGTCGGCGACCTCTTCGTCGCCTACCCACCAGGTGATCTTCTGGGTGATGAAGAATCCCTCACCCAGGGCGGTCTGCTTGGGGCCTACGACATCGGTCAGTTCGGCGGTGACGCTGACCTCCTCGCCGGGCCGCAGGTAGCGGTGGTAGGTCTGCTCGCAGTTGGTGGCGACGACGCCGATGTAGCCGGCGTCGTCGAACAGTCCGAGGATCTTCCCCAACGGGTCGTCGTCGGCGCGGACGCCGCCGAGGCCGGCCATGGTCCACACCTGGATCATGGCGGGAGGGGCGACGATGCCGGGGTGCCCGGCTGCGCGGGCGGCGGCCTCGTCGACGTAAATCGGGTTGCGATCACCGATGGCGTCGAGCCAATGGTCGACCATCGGCTGGTTCACCGGGTGGCGGCCGCTGCGGGGCTTGCTCTTTCCCTCGGCCCTGATGCGTTCGGCGGCTTTCTTGATCTCCTCGATCGGCGTCACCGCGGTACCCTCGGGACGCCCAGCCCCGCCGCGGCGACCTGCTCGCGCATCACCTCGTTGACGCCGCCGCCGAAGGTGATGACCAGGTTGCGCTTGGTGTGGGAATCCAGGTAGCGCAGCAGATCGGCGGTCGCCTCCTCGGCCGGGTTGCCGTACTTGCCGACGATCTCCTCGGCCAGACGTCCCACCCGCTGTATCCGTTCGGTGGAGAACACCTTGGTGGCGGCGGCGTCAGCGACGTCGACCGTCTCCCCCGACGCGGCCACCTGCCAGTTGAGCAGCTCGTTGACCCGCCAGACCGCATGGATCTCGCCGAGAGCCCGCTTGACGTCCTCCTGGTCGATGGGGACGAGCCCGTCGCCGCCGGGTTTGGCCGCCCAGTCGTGCACCCGGTCATAGATCCCGGCGATCTTTCCGGCCGGGCCCAGCATGACCCGCTCGTGGTTGAGCTGCGTGGTGATCAGCCGCCAGCCGGCGTTCTCCTGCCCGACGAGCATGTCCGCCGGAACCCGCACGTCGTTGTAGTAGGTGGCGTTGGTGTGGTGTGCACCGTCGGCGAGGATGATCGGCGTCCACGAGTAGCCCGGATCGGTGGTGTCGACGATGAGGATCGAGATCCCCTTGTGTTTCGGGGCCTCGGGATCGGTGCGGCAGGCCAGCCACACATAGTCGGCGTCGTGGCCGCCGGTGGTCCAGATCTTCTGGCCGTTGACGGTGTAGTAGCCGGTGGCGTCATCGCCCGTGCGCACCGCGGAGGTCCGCAACGATGCCAGGTCCGTGCCGGCCTCCGGCTCGGAGTAGCCGATCGCGAAGTGCACCTCACCGGCCAGAATCGCGGGCAGGAACTTCTGCTTCTGCGCGTCGTTGCCGTACTCCATGAGGGTCGGGCCCACCGTCTGCAGGGTTACCGCGGGCAGCGGCACATCGGCCCGGGCGGCTTCGTTGACGAAGATCTGCTGTTCGATCGGGCCGAACCCCAGCCCGCCGTACTCCACCGGCCAACCCACGCCGAGCTTTCCGTCCGAGCCCATCCGCCTGATCACCGCGCGGTAGGCCTCACCGTGCCGGTCGACCTCCATCTCCCTGGCCTCGTCGGCGGAGATCAGGGTGGCGAAGTACTGCCGAAGCTCGGCCTGCAGTTCCCGCTGCTCGGGGGTCAGTTCGATGTACATTGCGCTCCGCTTCGGTGTTTAGTGGCGACCCGCCACGAGATCCAGACGATGTACAGGACCGCCCAGCAGGCGGGTGATGTCCTTGATCGACGAGTAGTAGCGGTGCATCGGATAGCTGACATCCATTCCCATCCCACCGTGCAGATGGTGGCAGGTCTGCATCATCGGCGGAGCCTGGGAGGTCAGCCAGTAGGCCAGCACGTCGAGTTCGTCGTCGGCCTCGCGACCTTCGGTGAGCCGCCACACCGCTGAGGTCGAGATCAGGTCCAAGGTGCGGGAGGCGATGTAGACCTCGGCGAGCTGGGCCGCCACCGTCTGGAAGGTCGACAGCGGCCTGCCGAACTGGTGGCGCTGTGCGACGTAGTCCGCGGTGAGCCGCAGCGCGCCGGCCACCAGGCCGGCCGCGTAGGCCCCGGTCATCGCCAGGGCAAGCTGGTTGACGCGATGAGCGGTGATGCCGTCGAGCACAGCGTCCACGGCCACGTCGGCGAACTCGACGGCGTACTCCTGGCCGCCTGACGAGCTGGGGGTGGCCGTGAGCCGCACACCCGCGGCTCTCGGGGAGACGACGGCGACGCCGTTGTCGGCGCTGACGATCATCCACTGGGCCTGCTCGGCGTAGGGCACGGCGATCTTGGTGCCGTTGAGCCTCCCGTCGGCGAGGTTGGCCGCGGGATGGTCGGGCAGCGGCGCTCCGGGTTCGCTGAGCGCCGCGGTGAGCAGCGCGCCCTCGGCAACTCCGTCGAGATAGCGATCCTGCTCGGAGTCGCCGGCCAGTTGAAGTAGCGGGACCACACCGAGGCCCAGGGTTGCCAGAGCCGGGGAGACCGTCGCGTGGCGTCCGATAACGGTCAGCGCCGTGGCGATCTCAGCCGGGCCGACTCCGTCACCGCCGACCCGCTCCGGTACTCCCAGTGCCATTACGCCGCCGGAAACCAATGCTTGCCAACTGTTCTCGCGATCGAGAACCGCCGCGACGACGTCGGCGACGGCCTGCTGCGCCGGGCTGGGGGTGAAGTCCACTTAGCCGGCCGCCGAACCGGTGTAGTCGACCTGCCAGTGCTTGATGCCGTTGAGCCACCCCGACCGGAGCCGCTCCGGGGCGCCCGAGGACGCCAGCTCGGGCATGTTGTCGGCGATCGCGTTGAACATCAGGGTGATGGTCATCCGGGCGAGGTTGGCCCCGATGCAGTAGTGCACCCCGGTGCCGCCGAACCCGACGTGGGGGTTGGGGTCGCGCAGGATGTTGAAGGTGTACGGGTCCTCGAAAACCTCTTCGTCGAAGTTGGCCGATCGGTAGAACATCACCACCCGCTGCCCGGCCTTGATGGGGACACCGGACAACTCGGTGTCGGCGACCGCCGTCCGCTGGAAGGCCGTCACCGGAGTCGCCCAGCGCACGATCTCGTCGGCCGCGGTCGCCGGCCGGTCCCTTTTGTAGATCTCCCACTGGTCGGGGTTGTCGATGAACGCCATCATCCCGTGGGTGATCGAGTTGCGGGTCGTCTCACTTCCCGCCACCGCCAGCATGAGCACGAAGAACCCGAACTCGTCGTCGGTGAGTTTCTCCCCGGCGAAGTCGGCGTTGATCAACGCGGTGACGATGTCGTCGCCGGGTGACTGGGCCTTGATCGCGGCCATCTGCATGGCGTAGACCAGAACCTCCATCGACGAGGCTTTGCCGTCGACGTCGGCGAACTCGGGGTCCTCGTTGCCGGTCATCTCGTTGGTCCAGCGGAACAGCTTGGCACGGTCTTCCTGGGGCACCCCGAGCAGACCCGCGATCGCCTGAAGCGGAAGCTCGCAGGCGACCTGCTCGACGAAGTCGCCGCGTCCCTCAGCCGCCGCGGACTTGGCGATGGACACGGCCCGCTGGTTGAGTTCCTCGCGCAGCCGTTCGATCGCTCGGGGGGTGAAACCCCGGGAGATTATCCGGCGCAGCCGATCGTGGTGCTCACCGTCGAGGTTGAGCAGGATGACCCGCTGCATGTCGATGTCCTCGCGGGGAATGTCATCAGGGAACTGTGGCAGCGCAGTGTTGGGACCGCTCTGATAGACGTCGTTGCGCCGCGAGACCTCCTTGACGTCCTTGTGCTTGGTGACCACCCAGTAGCCGCCGTCGTTGAAGCCGCCCTTGCCGATCTGCTGCTCGCACCACCACACCGGCGCCGCCTGGCGCAGTTCGGCCAATTCGTCGACGGGCAGTTGCACGACGTTGCGGTCGGGGTCCAGGAAGTCGAATCCCTGGGGGATGTGGGGGCTGGGCATGACGGCGAGCTCCTCGAACGACGTGATCTAGTGCCAGTAAAACACGGCTCCACCGCAGACAAAAGGCATCACGGCTTCCTTGCTTGTCAGCCTACTGAAACGTGTTCTAGCCTTGCCCGCATGGGTAATCCCGTCATCGTCGAGGCCACCCGCAGCCCGATCGGGAAGCGTAATGGCTGGTTGTCCGGGCTGCACGCGACCGAACTGCTGGGTGCGGTGCAGGCGGCCGTGGTGGACAGGGCCGGGATCGACGCCGGCCAGGTCGAGCAGGTCATCGGCGGCTGCGTGACCCAATACGGTGAGCAGTCCAACAACGTCACCCGGGTGGCCTGGCTGACCGCCGGCCTTCCCGAGCAGACCGGTGCGACCACGGTGGACTGCCAGTGCGGCAGCGCCCAGCAGGCCAACCACCTTATCGCCGGGCTGATCGCGGCCGGAGCGATCGACGTCGGGATCGCCTGCGGCGTCGAGGCGATGAGCCGGGTCGGTCTGGGCGCCAACGCCGGGCCGGACCGCTCGGCGATCCGGGCCGAATCGTGGGACATCGACATGCCCGACCAGTTCACCGCCGCCGAGCGGATCGCCAAGCGCCGCGGCATCACCCGCGCCGATCTGGACCATCTCGGTCTGCTGTCCCAGCAGAAGGCCAAGCGGGCCTGGGACGAGAACCGCTTCGACCGGGAGATCTCATCGCTGGAGGCCCCGGTGATCGGGCCCGACAAGAAGCCCACCGCCGACCGGAACATGGTCAGCAGGGACCAGGGACTTCGCGACACCACCGCCGAGGGACTCGCGGGCCTCAGACCGGTCCTCGACGGTGGCCTGCACACCGCCGGCACCTCCTCGCAGATCTCCGACGGCGCCGCCGCGGTGCTGTGGATGGACGAGGACAAGGCTCGCGCGCTGGGCCTGAAGCCGCGGGCCCGGATCGTGGCCCAGGCGCTTGTCGGCGCCGAACCGTACTACCACCTCGACGGCCCGGTGCAGTCCACCGCGCGGGTGCTGGAGAAGACCGGGATGAAGCTCGGCGACATCGACCTGGTGGAGATCAACGAGGCGTTCGCCTCGGTGGTGCTGTCCTGGGCACAGGTGCACGACGCCGATATGGACAAGGTCAACGTCAACGGCGGGGCGATCGCGCTGGGGCATCCGGTCGGCTCCACCGGCAGCCGCCTGATCACCACGGCTCTGCACGAACTCGAACGCACCGGACAGTCCACCGCGCTGATCACCATGTGCGCCGGCGGGGCGCTGTCGACCGGCACCATCATCGAACGGATCTGAGCCCCCTGGACAAGATCGCCGCCGCCCAGGCCTATATCG
>Ga0180432_10009822_pt1 | contig 11586 bp, 1 predicted proteins | sample SS_ome_10_FD_132414 | JGI IMG/M metagenome (GOLD analysis project Ga0180432, IMG submission 132414) | Hypersaline lake sediment archaeal communities from the Salton Sea, California, USA - SS_1_MS_2 metaG | ecosystem: Environmental > Aquatic > Non-marine Saline and Alkaline > Hypersaline >... | reverse complement strand
CGGCTGTTGCTGTAATGGTATCCGTTATATTGTCTCCGGCATTGCCTGAAACCAAAGCGCTGAAATCACATTCATAACATTCACCGGCATTTATTGCCTGTGGTACTACACAATCGCCTTGCCTGTCGAGATTACCGTGTATATCATCAATTAGACTCGTCAATGTGACCGTCTCATCCGGTGAAGTGTTATCTACTCGAACATGGAATGTTACCAGGCCCCCTGACTCCGGCACAGATGTGGGGCTGCCGGTTTTCGTCACGGAAATGGAAGGAAGCACGTCCATGATATCAACTAAGGCACTCCCATATTCCTGCACAGTATTAAACTCATTGTCTTCGGCTGTTGCAGTAACTGTATCCTGATGAACATCAAAAGCATTCCCGGAAACAAAAGCGTCGAACTCGCATGTATAAAAATTGCCAGGAATAATCGTTTGCTGCACTTTACAGTATTCCGGGCAGTCGAGATCACCGAAAACATCGTCCATGAGGGACATTAAACGAACATCTTCGACAGAATTATTATGGACTTCTACAGTAAAAGTGACTGTTCCCCCCGGTTCAAAAACTGAAGGCGGATCTGCGTTTTTAAAAACAGAGATAGATGGTAACACATCGGTGATGGTCACCGTTTCGCTATCGTCATTTTCGAAATAATTCAGTTCATCATCCTGAACACCGGCTGTAACTATATCCGTCTCCTCGCCGACATCCCCGCTGACCACCACCGTGAACTGACAGGTATAAGTATCTTGAGCAGGAATCCATACCGGCAGTTCACAAGTTCCCTGACCATCAAGGTCACCGTGTATATCATCAACCAGGGAAATCAATTCGACTTCTTCGTCCGTCATGTTATCGATATCGATGGTGAAGGTCACCTCGCCGCCGGGTTCTTCCACCGAATTAGGACTAGCCGTTTTGATGACTTCAACATATGGTTCCATATCGTTAATAGTGACGCTGGCGCTATCATCTTCCTGAGCTATGTTCGCTTCGTCATCTTCGGCGGTGGCGGTTACTGTATTTATGTGTACATCACCCGCATTCCCATTGATGAATTCACTAAACTGACAGGCGTAACAATCCCCGGGATCAATACTCTGCGGAACCGCGCAGTTACCTTCGCCATTTAGGTCTCCGAATATATCATCCATCAGCGAGGTCAAGGTTAATTCCTCAACCGTGGAATCATTATTTACCTGGACAGTATAAGTTACCAATCCCGAGGGTTCCCAGATCGAATCCGGGGTGGCATTTTTGACGACACTAATCTCTGGGAGGACATCCGTAATATCAACTGTGGCGCTATCCGCTTCCTGTATCACATTGAATTCATCATCTTCAAGGGTAGCGGTCACGGTGTCTGTCTGGCTATCACCCCCGTTGCCCAGAACATCCTCCTCAAAACTGCAGGTATAGCAACCATCCGGCGGGATGGCTTGAGGCACGGTACAATCGCCAAGCCCATCCAGATTGCCGTAAATGTCATCCACCAGCGAGGTCAACGTCACCGATTCCACGGTCGATTCGTTGCACACCGCTACATCAAAGACCACGCTTCCGCCGGGTTCGGGGACTGATGGCGGATTGGCAGTTTTTTGAACTGTTACTTCAGGTATGAGATCATTGATGTTCACGGTGGCGCTATCAGCTTCCTGAACAACATTAGATTCATTGTCCTGAGCAGAGGCCGTGACGGTATTGATAATCGAATCCCCACCATCGCCGTTAACGCTCTTGGTGCAGGAACAGTTATACTGGCCGCCGAGCGGTATGAATTGTGGCAAACTGCAAGACCCCTGCCCATCGAGATCACCGTAGATATCGTCAGTTAAAGAAGTCAGTGTAACCCCTTCAACCGGCGTTGTGTTCTGTACACTGAAGTTGAATGTAACGTTGCCTCCAGGTTCATCCACTGCGGTAGGATCGGCCGTCTTGCTTACCACAATACTGGGCATTATATCGGCAACGTATACTGTTGGGGAAGTTTCCGTGTTACCATAGTCAATTCCGTCAAAAGGCTTTATGGTAAAATACCAAGTATCCAGTTCGTCTGTAGCGCTGGAAGGTATAAATAGAGTGTCATCGTAGGCTGCCTGATAAACCGTGTTTCTGTACCATCTGATTTGAGTTCCATCTTCGGAATGACCATCGAAATCATAGTAATCGTAATCCCCGATGAGATTTTCATTCGGGTAAGGACTGGAAGGTAAAATATCGAGGTTTGAAGCTGAGGGCGGAGTATTGATGAATTCGTCCGCACCTATGTCAACGACAGCGCCCGGGATTGTATTGCCGTTGGTGCTGCGCTTGTCTCCATCGAAATCGTATTTAGGAATACTGGGCGCACTATTATTACCAGTATCGATGCAGGGTGAATCTGCCTCCAGATGCACATCGCCCACGGGCGGACTGGCGAACATTGGGTCTTTATTCATATTGCCCGTTCCCGGGTAAAGAGAACTGCTATCGATATCACAATAGGTGATAGTTGGAGACGAATTATTATTATGGATTTCATGATCGTAATCGCCCCAGAAAATGCAATTGGTTACTTGAGGTGAAGAATTGTAATTGCCAAGACCGCTGCCGTCTGAAGTAGCATCGTTATCGAAAAACGTGCAATTGGTCAATACCGGTGATGAGCTATGATTATACAATCCTCCGCCATAGCTACCCGACGAATTCTGGTAGAAAACGCAATTGGTCAGCGTGGGAGATGAATCGCTGACATTAAAAATCCCCCCACCTTCCAAACCAGATGAGTTATTTATGAGCAAGCAATCGTTAATAAGCAGGTCAGAATCACTGTTGCTGATGCCTCCGCCGTATTTGGGGTTGTATCCATTGGTGATGGTAAATCCCTGCAAGCTTGAATTAGAGGGCAGGTCAATTACCGTAAAAACGGAATCTGTGCCACCTCCATCGACGATAGTCACGTCCTTCCCGGCACCTGTAATGTCAAGGTCTTTACTATCCCAATAGATATTCTCGTTATAAGTCCCGGCAGCTACCATAACGGTATCGTTATTGGCTGCGTCATCGATTGCATCCTGAATGCTGCAATACACCACATTATAGGGATTGGACTGACCTGACCCGGAGACACATTTTGAATCATTAACATTTACCTGAATAGTCCCCTGGGCTACCGTTGATTGCGGCTGGACCAGTATAAATTGACCGAGAAGGCCCATTACCATAACTATGACAAGGATGAAGGATACCTGTTTTCTCATTTTGCTGCCCCCCTTTGTATTAATGAATAGCTGTCAATAAAATAACACGAACATCACTTTGATTATAAATGCAACATTAGAATGATGCAACCATTTATTGTCGATTTAATAAGTGTAGCTATATCTAACTTCGATTTATAGCATCTATCTTTACCTTTACAAGTCAACATGATTTTACATTACCCCATTTTTCCATTAAAGACATATTTACCCCATCTAATGCTAGCTGATCGCACAATTCTTTCCATGATTCCAAATTGGTTTTCTGACATGTTATTGCCCTCTTTGGCGATAAATTGACCAGTTTTGCAAGCAAGAGGCGGGCACCAACTGGGCACCAATTCTAGACATAACGCAATAAAAAGGTTAAAACCTGTAGCTGGGAGCGAATGCTCTGTGGTCTCGCGTTGCGGTCTTCAAAATACTCCGATTCGTAGCTAAATCTTCCTTTCCCCAATTCTACTGAGTTATCTGGTTTACGCTGGATTTATGTGGCGTTATCCGGGTTATGGCGCCAATTCGGGCGCCAGTTTTGTGGTAGAACGATAAGAAAAGGGGCAGGTCATCGGTGTAAGTATTTTATGCGGTCTAGCAAAATTATAGTACATGAAATGAAGGGCATATTTAAGGAACCTCTGAATAAGAGTGACTTCGGGGGTCTGGGGGTGTCCCCCCAGCTATAAAATCTCCCCAAGATTGTGGGATAAAGGGGGTTGATCAGAGGTTCCTTAAGATCAAATTCTATCACATTACAATGGCAGGAAAGTGTATAATCACATGTTGAGCGATAAGGTGATTGCGTTCGAACTGGCCAAAATCCGTGACTTCCTGAAGCGATACTGCAACGAAATAGTAGTTATCGGCTTTGCCGTGTTTTTTCTTATCCTCGCGGAACACCACTCAATTCATTCGAGGTGGGCTGATTCCCTGGTGTTTTACGCAGCTCTACCCATACTTACCATCATCATTCTGCTCAGAAAAAACCCGCTCGATTTCGGATTGCGAATCGGGGATTACCGAATATGGCGGCTTCATGTAGCAATTGCCTGTTTCGTGTCGCTCCCTGTACTCTTCCTCACCTCACGTTTTTCATCTTTCGAAGAATACTACACCATCAACAATTTCGATTTACCAACCTACTTTTTTCAAATGATAGCCTATCAAGCTGGATGGGAATTCATATTCCGGGGCTTTCTATTGTTCGGGCTCAAGGAAAGGTTCAAAGAGGGAAGCATCCTCATCCAGATGATCCCTTTCCTGTTCCTGCATCTTGGAAAGCCTGAGTTAGAGGTAATCAGCACTATCCCTATGGGCATTTACTTTGGTTACGTGGCATATCGTGGTAACTCGTTCTGGCCGGCATTTATCATTCATCTGTTCATCAACGTTACATTCAGGGTCTTTGTTAACTGGTAACAATCTATTAACCATTTCTCGGGGGGCAGGTCACGGGATATCTAGTCGGACTCTTACTCGCTGGATAAATGAGGGAATAATCGATGATGTCGAATTGAGGGATAGGAATGGCTGGAAGTTGTTTTCAGAGGAAGAAATTAAGAAGCTCAAAGCTGAAGCTAATAGGACAAGTAAGCGTAAGTGAGTTTCTTTTTACCCTGAGACCTTCTGACCAGTTTTCATTCTAACTCTAACATCGGGAGTGGTACAATAACTGGGGGCAGGTCAAGATAATCCATCATTTTGTTGAAACAAAAGAAAAAAGGGGCACAAATTGTGCCCCCTCTCTTAATAATAGTCAAGCTACTTGATCCTACCAAACCCCGACGTTTCTTTTCACGTTCAACAATGTTGTTGGGGTATCCACCGTGATATCGTAGGTACAGGGATTGACCGGCCCAACCGGGAGCTTCGCCCGTGTGCCGCTTTCGATAGTGGGCGCAACATAAGTCGTTGTCCCACTGAAACAGATACAATCCGTCCCCGGATTTAGCAGGGTTTGAGTCCCGCTACCGACCGGGCAGAAGCAGACATCAAGTGGTATCTCCCAGCCTTCAATTGGACGGTTTTCGCCCTGGAGGGTGACGTAGATATCGACGCTTATCTCACACACCGGAATCACTGAAAAAGATGCAGTAGCTTCGTTCACCACTTCAGCCCGAACAATACTTGGCCCGGGAGCAACACCTGGCACGGTTCCTTCAACCACAAACGAACCGGTTCCGCTGGTAATCGGGAGTTGCTGAACTGGCACAATATACGCCCCAGCAATAGTAAGCCGTTGCACATAAGCCAGTGGCATAAAATTAGTTCCTCTGACCGTTACCGCCGAACCGCCACAACCTGATTGAGGGCTGACAGTTATCTGTGCCGGTCCCGTGGGCGTGCCCGGATTGAAATCACCTATTACAGCAAATGGACATGTGATCGCATTTTCCGAAGTTTGTGTAACCCGTGCCTTAATCATTTGTGTACCCGGCATCACACCGGGAACCATACCAGTTACCTCGAACGAACCGGTTCCACTTGTAAGTGGAAAACCGCAAATTCGCATTATTTGTACACCAGCGATGGAGACCTCCTGCACTTGGGTCTTTGGCGTGAATCCCTGCCCTATAACCGTTACCTCTCCACCGGCCTCTGCTTCCGTCGGATCGACACTTATTGCAGGTGGAATTACGGTGAATACATGCTTCAATGTTTGGTTCCCCACTGTATCGATTGCCGAGAAAAGAAGGAAGAGGGCACCCGGCTCCATGACGTCACCATCAAATGGAGGAATATCAAACTGAACCCAGATATCGCCGTTGGAATCTGGCTGCGTCTCAGTTACCGTGCCTGCACTAACGCCACGACTAGGAACAGCATCGTAAACTATCGAGACCGTGCCGGGACTGTTTGGCAGCCAACCCAAACCGGTGGCCGTAACCAGCGTACCACGCGGGCCTTCTTGAAGGTCCAGAGAAAGAATCGGGCGAGTAACCATGAACATGCCCTGGCCCGCCAGGCAGGTGCCGGTGGTCGGGTCGTAGACAGTGGGACTGTTCGGATCGAAGAAAACGATCACCCCATTTAAATCAGGGGTAGCATCCTCCGGGATGGTGCCCCTGACAGTGAAATTACCCAAATCATCAACCTCGATAGGCGTTTGAGTAATAGTTCCTGTTGCCGTGGTATTTCCATATACAAAAACAGCTTTACCGAAGGTCTCACCCGGGCAGAAACCGCTACCATCAATGGTTACAGCGGTTCCCGGAGGACCGCTGGAGGGATCAACGGTTACCACGCGCGGGTCAACAGTAAACACATCAGTTTGCGCATACACGGGGGTTCCCGGCTCATACAAATCCGCACAGCTTATCAACTGCGGGCCGCTGGTCGTCATCCTGGGAACGTTCACTTGCACAGAGAAGTCATCACATAGACCATCGTTGTCCAGGTCCTTAACCCGGGCTGTGTACTCAGCTTGAGTCCAATCGCCAGCTACAAGCACAGCACCGGCAATGGTTATATCACCGGGATTGATGGACCAAGTGCTGCCAGCAGTATTGATGCAGGGCGTCCCCACGGTAGGCCCGGCAAAGTCATACCCCTTGATGGTAACCGAGGTGCATACCGGGCCGCTCTGGGGAACAATCGCCAGTTCGGGACTGATTACAGTAAACACAGAACTCAAACCATCATCATAGGACGTATCGCCTAATGCATACTGCTGGCTACCCCAGGGAACGCCTGCAAGTTCAGAGATATTGCTATCAAGATGATACACGCCGTCACCGTCATCCAGCACGTATAATATCCCAGAACTCATTGTTCCAAGATTAACCGGACCAAAGGTACCGGGCTCATTCGAACCACTTTGAGGCCCAACATCAATATCGCTAGCTACCAAACTACCCCATGCAGCCAAAGTTGCCCCATCACTTGGAGTTCCCGTGCCCACCCACACATTATATAAATTATCATTATCAACACTGGACATCAGGGTCACTCCCGAACCTTTCAGGTACACACTTTCCGCAACATCAAATGTACTCTTTGGAACACCGCTAGCATCACAGGTCTCAACAACCGGAGTATCCGGCCAATCATGATATATTAGTTCCTTGATTTCTATTTCATCAAAGCTGACTGAATCCTCTATTTTGACCGGACAGGCCAGTATACCATCTTTATCCCAGTATTCTAAAATATAATTGCCGCTACTATCTGGTTCCCTAGTTACCGTATAGCACTCAAAAGCCATTCCATTAACCGTAATAATGGTGGTTGTCGAACTTACTGAAAGATCATAATTTCGCTCAGCATTACCCAGATCTATGCCGCTGTGATTCAACCAACCTGCTTCTGCAGGATCAGTTATATCAGAATAAGACCATGATTCGCCGCCGCTCAACCCACGATTTATTGGCCAGCCATTGTAATTGATTTTCCATGTTTGAATCCATGTCTCCCCCACCATCGGATTATCTGTTGCTTCGAATCTCTGGAGTGGATCAAGGGTTTCTTTATCAAAGTATATATCGATCGGGCTATACAAATCCGAATACATACCTTCAACTTGTGTTTGCTTTTGCTGGTCTAAAACACACTTGCCATTATAGACCTCAACGTTGCTTTCCTGGTATTCAGAGCCCGTATAATCTTCAAGTCCGGGGCCTATATTCTTTGTTTGGTAACCATCCATCCAGTAAGTTTCATATGCCTGTCCGCTTGCCGATGTGGAGTAATATTGCCATTCTACTCCGTTAGCATACCAGCCTTCTATCGAAGTAGTATTAACGCTTAACTCATTGCCATATGCTATTTGAATATCGGTAGCCTTTGCCCTGAAATAATATGTTGTACCGGGAATCAGTCCAGTAATATCTGCATGGAAGGAGCCGGTGCCGCTCATTGGGCTTTCAACCACCACGGCGCTGAACGGATATGATCCCGATTGCAAGCCGTATTCAAACGAAACTATTGCGATGCCACTCATTCCAAGGTTTTCAAGATTACCATTTAAGGTGAACCCGGTTGTATTAACGCCACTGGCAATATTTGTTGTTACTGCCGGGGGAACAAGGTTAATCTCATCCACCCCCATATCCACAATATCATTCATGATACGTGGATCACCTTCGAAGTCCTCAGTGGGCAAGTTAGGCGCTGAGTTGGTACCGGCATTGATACACGGTGAAGTGGGCAATAAATGGAAATCCCCGCTGCCGGGATTAACCCAGTGTGGATCGGCATCTATGTTGCCGGTACCGGGATAGCCGCTTTGGATATCAGAATAGGTAACTGGGGGATTGGTTCCAGTATAATCGTGAATCTCGTCTGGACTATTGCCCCATAGTATCGAATTCGAGATGGACATATCAGATCCGGAACCGTTGTAGACTCCCCCTCCTTGGTCATCGGCCACATTGCTGAAGAACGTGCAGTTGACAAATCCTATTGAACCACCCAAGTAGCTGCTATTGTATACTCCTCCTCCTATGTTGGCGGAGTTGTTACTGAAAACACAATTAATAAAAGTTTGGGTGCCTCCTCCATTTTGCCCTGCAATTGCACCACCAACACCGTTCGCGATATTGTCAAAAAATTGACAATTAATTACCAGAGGGGAAGACTGTGATGTTTCTATAGCACCACCATCATGAGCTTCATTTTCAACGAAGGTACAACCAATGATTTTCGGGTTACCTTCAATATAATTAATTATAGCTCCGCCTTGACCAGTCACAGTATTACCTGAAAACTCGCAATCTTCAATATTAGCCGTTGCCAGGCGAACAGTTATTCCTCCTCCTGAGGGTGCATGATTGTCACTAAATGTGCAGCCAGTGATTTGAGGATTTGAATCGTATTCAATGCAGATACCTCCGCCATCTTCTCCACCACTATCGCTCAAGACGTAATTACCAGTAAATATGCAATCAACAATGAGTGGTGAGGATCCCCGCATTTCTATTCCACCACCGCCATCAGCCAAACCAGAGGCTCCAGAAACCCAATTATTTTTAGTCACGCAATTGTTCATATTGAAACTTGAATAATAGCTATATATTCCGCCTCCCCGGTGACTTGCTTCATTTGCTTCGATGTGACAACTATCAATTACTGTTGAAATGCAGTTATTAAAATAAATTGCTCCTCCCCCACTGAAAGGTATACTACCTTTTGCTTTATTGAGAGAAAACTGACAGTTGATAAGGTTCAGCGAACTATTGACAAAATATACAGCTCCTCCACTTCTTCCGGCATGGTTAATGTTAAATTTACAGTTAATCATTGTTGGATCGGAATTAGAATTATACATTCCTCCCCCATTGTTGTGAGGATTGGTACCATTGGCATTCCCACCAGAAACAGTGAATCCGTCAAGAATGGCGGTGTTGTCTAAATTCAGTCCATCCGGATGATAAAAAACATGGTAGCAGTTATCTGAATTGTCACCCAATACATCAATATCACCACTTAACACGGTTGGATTCGCTTCCCAATCACGCTGACTACGCATGGTTTCCGTTCCGGAGAACCCACCGTAAATACCAACACCGTTTTTCATCGCAAACGAATCGGTGCGTGTTCCCGGCTGCCCGGGAGATACAGGAGTGTAAGTTCCGGAAGCTACCCAGATTTCATTGCCTGACATGGCTAGCGAAAGAGCGCTTTGCAAATTGTTGAAGGCATTTTGCCATGAACCACCGTTGTTATTACCCGTAGCGTCATCATTCACAAAGATGATACTGCCGGAGAAGACGAAGTTGGCCGTCAGGGTCACTGCCGTGCAGGGTAAAGTTATCGAATTCACGGCTGCACCGATGCCACTATTCAGGTACTGCGTATCTCCCGTCCAGCCTGCAAAAGCATAGCCGGCATCAGTGATCGCCTCGATATCAACAGTGCTTCCGCAACCGTAGCACGTGGTTCCCGTTCCAGTCTCGTAGGGCAAGACACTGCCACCTACTGTACTGTATAGATTTAAAGGAATATTCATTCCTACCGGAAAGGCGGTAAGACTTATATCATGATCGGGCATGATGATTGAGTTATTTGCCTGTGTGGGTGAACCGGTTAAATACTGGGTATCTCCCATCCACATCGTAAATGAGTAACAACAACTCGCTGGAGTACCGCTGATATTGATCGTCGCTCCACAATTCTGAAGCTGTGTTCCTTCGTACGGCGTCACGATTATATGAGACCCGGAAAGAGTGAGATTTGATTGTATTACCTGAAAGTTGGCCATGATCGAATAATTATCATTCATTAGAATGGTTGTGCTGGAGGAACCGGGATTAGTGATAACCCGGGTGCCACTGCCGGTCCAGCCGATGAATTCATAACAGGCATCCGGCGCTGCCACAATTGCCACCGTTGTGCCACTAATATACGGGAAAGTCCCTTCACCCGGAACTGTCACGTCACCACCTGCACTACTTGAGACAGTTAGATTGACAACAGGCGGGGCAATCTCCGTGGCCTCATCCACCCCCATATCAACAACACCATTGATAATGCGCGGATCGCCTTCGAAGTCTTCTGCCGGCAGGTTGGGCGCTGAATTAGTACCAGCGTTGATACAAGGTGAAGTTGGAAGCAGATGGAAGTTCCCGCTGCCGGGATTGACGAATAATGGAGCGGTATCAATATTACCGGTTCCGGGATAACCGCCTTGGACATCGGAGCAGGTGACTACTGACGTGCCCGAATTGCTGTGGATTGAATCGGGAGTATTGCTCCAGAGTATGCAATTGGTGATGCTTGATAATGAATTACTATCATATATCCCACCGCCGTTGTAGTATGCTTCATTATTGAAAAACGTGCAGTTTACAATAGAAGGATATGAGTACCAATTTGCAACGGCTCCACCATTACCTGTTTCGGAGGAGGCATGATTGCCTATGAAAACACTATTGACAATTACGGGCGAAGAAGTGTGATTGTATATTCCTCCACCTGCCATGGAATAGCCCTCAGAAAAGAGGCAGTTCTTAATTGTTGGATTTGAGTTGTTACTATTCTCAATTCCACATCCTGTGAAGGCTGTGTTTTGATGGAAAACACAATTGTCTACATTGGGAGAAGAATTATTATTGAATATTCCTCCACCACCCTCTGCACGACTGTCATTGAAAGTACAGTTTGCAATTTCTGGTGAAGAATTCTGATTGTACATTCCTCCACCATTACTTCCAGCCTCATTGCCTGTGAAAGTACAGATTTCCAGCGAAGCGTTAGCTACTGAATTGTAAATCCCCGCTCCCTCATCAGCCGTGTTGGCTTCGAAGGTACAATCGGAAACCTGAGGCTCGGTCTCTACGTTACACATTCCACCGCCGGAATAGTGGGCCGAATTAGCGGCAAAGGTGCAGTTAGCCACCACCGGCGTT
>Ga0180432_10009821_pt1 | contig 11586 bp, 9 predicted proteins | sample SS_ome_10_FD_132414 | JGI IMG/M metagenome (GOLD analysis project Ga0180432, IMG submission 132414) | Hypersaline lake sediment archaeal communities from the Salton Sea, California, USA - SS_1_MS_2 metaG | ecosystem: Environmental > Aquatic > Non-marine Saline and Alkaline > Hypersaline >... | reverse complement strand
CCCACCGACCGCGGCGTACAACCCACGTCGATATGCACGAACGCCCATGTGCAGGGCGCCGTGGTCCATGAAGGCGCCAGGATAGTATTCCATCTTCTCGGAAAAGGCTCGGATTGCAAGTCGCTCCCCGGCCGACGTGTGCCGCCAGTGATCTCCATAAATCACGTGAACACCTTGTCGCGTGAAAGCCTCGCGAATGGCAGCCGCCGCAAGCGGCTCCAGATAGTCATGGTCATCTGCCTCGACGATCACTGCTTCCGGCGGGGCAAGCTTCACTCCAAGGTGCCGAGCATAGTTCGGTCCGTGGGACTTCATCGTTGAAACTGCAATAATGCGATCATCGGCCGGCAATGACGGCATCACGTCGTCCCCAGCGTCATTGACGACGACGATGCGAATCCTGTCTTCCGGCACATCCTTGCTCGCGAAGATCGCTTCAATCTGTTGCTTGAGTTCCGCGCATCGATTCCGCGTGGCGATCACGAACCACAGCAACGGGTCAGAAGTTACTGCCTTGTCTCGCCCCAGCCAGCGAACCTTCGTCTTCGGAATCCTGCTGTACGGGTCAACAGCAGAGTCAAGGTTGGTAGTCGGCGACGGATCACCACGGGAAGTGACGAGTCGAGCAAGGCCGGCGCCCACCAAGGCCTCGGCACGCGCATCTGTCACCTGGCACAGATCCTTCTCGCGCTCGTACCACTCCCCGTCTTCCTGGCGCCGCGTGCCAGGCTCCCCGGTGAATATCACGAAGGGCATGTGATGGGCTCTCCTCACATGTGATATCGTCTAGAATCAGTCTTTACAGCCACAACAACAACGTGAATCCCCGTGCCTTGCCTTGCCCCGCCGTGCCATGCCCCGCCGTGCCATGCCGGGCCGCGCCTGGCCTAGCCCTGCCACGCCACGCCCTGCAAACATCATCATATGCATTTGGCTTGCAAAGTCAAACAAAAACGCCCCAGATTTCTCTGGGGCGTCGTTGATCGTCTAGGTCACCGGGCCTCAGCCAGTGATGCCGTCCGCGTACACCCAGCCCTGCGTTCGCGCGCACAAGCCGTCGTACCGCTCCTTGATCTTCAGCCAGAACTCGTCGTTGAGCCAGGCGTCGTTCGAACCATCGTAACCCTTGTCACTCAGGTCCATCACGATGCCCTTGCGGTTCCAGATCCAGTAGTCGTTCGGCCGCCCAAAAAACAGATAATTATTGGGAACATGCGTGCCCGCGTTGACATACTTGTAGTTCATCACGCGGGGATACATTCCCTTGTTGAGGTCACCGCCAACACCCGGCGCGTATGCGCGCTCGAAAATCGGCCGATTGTCGCTGTCCTTCAATTTGCGAATGCGCTTCAGGTTCGTGTCCGACCCGACCCAAACGCATGCCTCAGTGTCACGATACTGCTTCGCGAGCGTGTACTCCAGCTCGACAAGCACGTCGTAACTGAGGGCCCCGCCTGCCGCGTAACTCGACAGACCACTCGTATAATACAAGCCATAAGGGGCGTCCGAGTTCTGTCCGATCAACATCTGCTTGTCCTTCTCCGCCGCGAGCGCGCCGGAGAACTCGTCACGGATGAGGGCGACGATGTCGTACTCCTCCGTGTCTTCGATGGTCTCCATCGTCAGCTTCGCGAACGCGCCGAAGCTGTACGCGTACCACTGATCCCGACTCAGCGTCGGGGTGGACTCGGTGTAGCTCGCACCTTCGGCCTTCGACACGACGCTCACCGTGCCGAGCTTCGGCACAACGCCGCGAATCTTGGAAGGCGTGAACTGCCGACAAAGCGGCACGAACTCCATCTTCTCGTACTCCTGCGTCACGATCATGTCGGACACGACCGTGGGCAGCATGTAATCCGCGTGCGACGATCCGGTGCCCTCACCATCGCCGGTGTTGAGCGGTGCACGAAGCTGTGGTCGGCTCTTGAAGTAGTCCTTCATGGTGTCGATTGCCGCATCGCGCGACTCACACGAACACGCCTGCTTCAGAGTGCCGACGAACTGACGCGACTCATCATCGAGCTTGTCCACGAGCGTACCGGGACGCGCGGGAACGCCGGTATCCAGGACGCGAGCCTTCGACTTCTCGATGCGCTCCGCCACCTTCGCCTCGACAAGCGCCTCAATCTTGGCATTCTGCGCGGCTTCGGCTTCCTCCACCGCCTTCGCTTCCTCGGCCTCACGCTCCTTGGCTTTCTCGGCCTCGGCGCGCTCGGCTTCCGCCTTCTCTCGCTCCGCCCGAACGGTTTCGAGCGCGGCCTGGGCAGCCTTCGCCGCTACGGCGTCCATCGCTGCCTCCAGATCCTTCTGATCGAGCTCCACCTTCGCGCCGTCATTCGTTCCATCGTTCGTGCCATCGTTCTTCACCGTTCCTCCTCAGCCGTGTTCAGGCTGCTTTCGCTACGAATGTAATCGTCTAAAGGCCGACCATTCGGCCTTCATTTTCGCCTCAGGCTCCTAAGAATATCAGCCACCGACTTCAACTGTACCGCACGCGGCTTCGCCGGCTCATTCACGGCAGGCACAACGAACACGAACTCATGCTCGTCGCTCGTGCGGAACCCGAACGTGTCCGGGTCACCAGCTTCGACCGCGATCACGTCACGCATCTCGTCGATGCCCTTCTTGTGTTTCTTGACCCAGGCAGTTGCCTTTGCAACCGTCCAGCCCTTCGCCTTTGCGAACATGTAGTTCTGGATCTTCGTCGAGCCCTTCGGCGCAGACTTCAACTTGCCGATCACCGACTTGATGCCCTGGTCCTTGCTGATGTCGATGGTGCGGAACGAGCCGTCCACGAACAACTTCGGATCTCGCACACGAATGCGGATGGTCTTCTCGTTCTCGTCCGGCGCCGGCCGCTCGCAGTCCGCAACGTCCTCGTCGGCCAAGGCCGTGAATTCCTCATCGAGCACGACATCCTCGTCCGGCTCGTCTTCCGTGCGCACTTCGTGGGGCACCAACTCAGGAACCTCGAAGCCCTGCGCACGCAGCGTCGCCTCAATCGCGGGGAGAGAACGTCCGCCTGTGCGCAATTCCCGCAGGGAATTCGTCAGCGCGTGCGGATCAGCAGGCACCGGCACAGACGAATACTCCAGGAGTTCAGTCTCGACGAATCGGTCCCACACGCGGCGCGCGTCCACGACATCCGATTCCTCGGAGTTCTCCTTCTTGATGCCGACCTCACTCGGCTTCAGGCGCTTGTACTTCCGCACGATGAATCCGAGGCTCCACGCGCGAAGATACCCGTTCTCAATCAGCCACCACACCTCGCGCGACAAGTCCGTCTGAAGATGGAACTGCGGCTTGCCAGCCCACTTGTCGCCCGAGCGCGACGTGCCCTTGATGTACTGCACGTTAGGAGACTTCGCGATGGGCAGCGAACGATAGTCATGCGCGAACAACACGACGGGGTTCCGTCGATAGTGCTTGACATCCAGGCCGGCGGCGTCCAGCACACAACCGTCGCGTGCCAGCTTGTTCGTCGAGAACGTTACGGTGCACGACGGCGTCTTGCCGTCCTCGCGCGTGATGTCAGACATCTCAACTTCCGGGTGCACGACAAGACCGACCTCGCCTGGAGCGAGTTCAACCGTCGGAAGATCGGTGTTGCGCAGGAATTCCTCAACGGGAACGTCTTCCTCAATGAACTGGTCGGGATTGGTGATGGGATCATATTCGTCGGACATGCGTCCTCCTCGGGCAAGTTGCCGTTGGAGAATCGTCACGCATGAGCAATGGCGGTAGGAAAAAGGCGGGGATGCCTGGCCTCACTTGTGGCCTACGGGCATCCCCTGGAGAGAGGAGCAGTGAGGCAATCGTCTTGTCTCACTGCTCCTGTCAAACTACGTCAGGCAACCAGCGTGGCCGCGGCCGAGTAGGCGCGCGCCTTCTCGTCGGCACGCGTCCCGAACAGCGAGGAGATGCCCGCGTTAGGGCCCTCGCGCCAATCGGCCACTTCGGTCACCGCGTTGTAGGCCGCCCACGCCGTCCCGCCGAGGCGCGACGGCTCGAACGCCTTGTACTGCGCGATGCACGTGTCGCGCAACTTCGCGCGCCGCTCCATGAAGTTCTCGAAGTCCTTGCGCGCGACGGCCATCTCCGCCATGACGTTCGGGTCCACGTCCTTGGCGAACACGGTCTCGGTCACGCCGTAGGCCTGCTCGAACATACGCAGCTTGCGCGACTTCTTCGGCGTCGGGTACGCGGCCTCGAAGATCGCGAGCATTTCCTCCGTCGTGACGCGGCGCTTCGCCATCGCCGTGAACAGGTCCTTCGTCTCCTGCTGCGACTCCTCGAACTTCGCCAGCAGGTCGGCGGCGAGCTTCATCTGCGTCGTGGCGTCGGCCTTGTGGTTGATACTGAAGCGCAGGATGGCGTTCGACTTCGCGGCGGTGTTCGTGTTCGAGCAGACAGTGCGCACGTCCGTGCGACCCATCCAGTGCGAGATGCCGGGCTTCGCCGACAGGTTGGCGAGCGCATACGCCTCCATCGGGTCGCCTTCCACCTCCCACGAGCCGACCTTGAAGGAGATGAACATCAACGCGCCCTGCTTGATCACGCCGGCCGTTTCGACCTCATACGTCTCCGAGAACTTGTCGAGCACCTCCGCGATCTCATGGTACTGGTGGAGGTGCCAGTCCTTGCCGACGACACCGAGGTCGCGCACAACCTGGTCATCGTGCGTCGGCTTGCGCACCACCATCGACTGCTTCGGCGAGATGTGCGTCACGCCGTCGATGGTGAAACTGATCGGCGCCTTGACAAACACGATGTCGCCGCCGACCTCGCGCGCGGCCTGGCTCGCCGTGATCCCATGCGTGTCAGCGTTCCAGATGTTCGGGATCTCGTGCCACGCCGGCTTGTTCGACCTATTCCTGTGCCTCTCACCGAGAATGTCGCTGCTCATCTGTACATCCCTTCGTTTGTCGCAGGACCGTCACTCAACCGAATGCTGAGCCGCTGCCTGCGTAAATTGACTTAACTATTAGCGCGGCAACACGCGCCATGAACGTCCCTCACGCACAATTGTGTATCCCGCATTTTCCAAATCCAACTCAAACACTCCGACGCTCCCGCCGATGCTCCAACGCCGGCCGCTAGACGCAATTTCACACGCCCGATGGCTGAGGCGCAATGCATCAATGAGTTGATGTGCCGACATTGCGCGCTTCGCCAACAATTCATCAATGTCCTGAAGCATTTCCTCGGGCAGGCTTTCGTCGGTTTGCGTGAACCAGTTCATGTCTTGCTCCTTTCATTTACATAATACAAAATGACCATCACATGTCAATCATTATTTTGAAAAGAATCGATGGAAATGAACCGTCGCAGAATGCTGTTCCGCGACGGTTTATGTCACGCCAACTGCTTCAGCCTGCGGGCAACACGCTTTCGATACGCGCGGAAGTACTTTCCGATTGCAGTCGCGACTGGCTTCATGAGCGCATCATATTGCCGGACCCACACATCGGCAATGCGGCCAGACACATCCTCCGCACGTGCTTCCTTGTCAAATGTTCCTGCGCTTGCGCAACGACAGTTGCACACTTCCTCGGGATGCCCGCTGGCCGGATCCGCGGGATAGCGCAGCCAGGCCGCGCCAACGCGAAACTTCGAGTTCAGCTTTCGCACCTGGTTGTGTGCCGCCATGTGAGTGTCACGCACGTGTGAGTCCTTCGTGGCAATCCATTGCTTGTACGGAATCTTGCGAGCCTCGCGCAATGCCTGAGCACCTCCGTTGAGAGCACCGATCGTTTCAGTCTGCGCGATGTTCTTCGCGCGCCGCGCAGCATTCACGACTATCGACTCGTCGATGTCGTCCGCTATCTCTAGAGCCGACTTCCCAGCCGCAATACCCTCCCGCACAACTTTCAGCAACTCGTCACGATTCGTGCGCGCTATCGTTTCCTCCCAGTGGTCCTCGGCGCGCTCCTCCAAAGCCTTCACGAATGGCTCGCTGTCCATCTGAATGTCGGGGTCCTCGTCATCGGCACGCGCGCTCTTTTCTTCCGGCTCACTGGCCAGCATCGCGGCCTCAGTCTTCGCACCCTTCTTCACAAGCGCATACACGAGAGGCTTCATGCCCTTGTCGATGTGCGTCGCCTCCACCTCTGGAATAGCCAACGCATCCGCAATCTCGGTGGGGGTCATGTCCTTCAGAGCCCGCACGAACGACTTCTGCTTCTTCGCCGCCGCTTCTTCCTCCTTGTCAACTTCGTCTTCCTCGTCGTCTTCGCCCTCATCAGGCTTAGGAGGCGGCTCCTTCGGCGGCTTCTTCTCCTCCATCCCCTCGACCTCAACAAGCGGCTTCACCATCGCATTGATCATCGGACTGTCGGCAAGCTGCTTCACCTTCTTCGGCAGCGGGTCAAGGCCGAGAACAATCATGCGCCACTCGTTCGGTGAAATTGCGCCCAAGCGAAGACCGTCGTTCGCCTGCTGCAACACAATCTCCTCGTTGCGCGGCACGACTGACTCGAACTCCATGACGAGTTCCTCGGCCTCATTTGCTCGGAACCGAGGAGCGAGGAATGTGTTGATGCGCTGCTGAATAAACCGCAGCTTCGGATCTATATTCCACTGGGCAAACGAGTACTGAGCAGCCTCCATGTTCGCGCGCGAGGCATTCTCCAGCATGCCGAAGATGGCTGCTCCAACGTTGAACACAGACATGATGCGCTTGCGCACGTCTTCGGCCGACTTGAGGAAATCCATCTCGGCTGGCTTGTCGCCCCACCGCTCGTATTCCCAATCACCGCTCAGGAGAAGACATCGGCCGGCACGCTTTGCTCCAACGAAGCGACGCAACATCATCTCCATGACCTTGCGACGATCCTTCGTAAGCTTGCGCTGCTCCGGCGTGTCGCCCTTCTTCTGCATGATGAATCCAGGCTTGACGACGTTGCGGAACGTGTGATCCTGGGCCTCGATGATGTGCTCGTCGGCATTCACGGCATGCGCCGCGCCAACCAATGTTCCCACACCATATCGATTCGAGAGCGTTCCAGGATACCGGAAGTGCAGAATTTCCTTCGGTCCAAACTTCACGGCCTTGCTGCGATCACCATTCGGCTCGTAGACGTATCCCTTGACCCACTCATCCGTGCGCTTGCCCGGAATGATGCGCACGAACTCGCCAGGAAGAGGCCACAACTCCTTCACAAATTCAGAGCCGAGGCGCTCCCCCTCCTCCGTACCAGCCATCCACCAGTAAGTGTTGCCGATGAGTTCCAACTGAGTTGACAGGTCGTACAGGAGTTCACTCGTCGTGATGAAATCGTTGGGATGCTCGAAGACCTTCACGAACGGATGCTGGCTGTCAAGCTCCTGCCAGTCCTGCTTGCGCTTTCCCGGCACCTTGCGGTAGAACTTGCGCTCGGCCCCAGAAATAGCGAAGGCGATCACGCGAACACAAGCAAACGTCCAACCCAGATTGTGTTCCATGTACGTCGTGAAGTTTTGCGGTTGTGACTTGCCAAGCGTCTGCTCCCAGCGGGAAGCCACGCCGCCGAACACGACATCAACTCCCGCACGCTCAAACACGTCCGCGCGCTCCGCGTCAGACAGACCGCGCATGAATGCATTGAGTTCCGCCTTTTCAATATCGGACAGATCGGCATTCAGCAATCGCTCCAACTCAGAAGACATCAAGGCCTTAGCAGAGTCCTTCGCCACGGCCTTCCGGCGCGGAGTCGAGCCGATCTTCTTCGCCACCGCCCGTCGCTTCTTCTTCGCCACCGCCCGTCGCTTCTTCTTCGCCATTTCGCAACCCTTCGTGCAACAAGGCACGCCGAACTTCCGCGCGCAGCGCGTCCTCCACAAGGTCGACTACACGCTCGACTATCGCATCGACTACTCCGAGATCGAACGCAAAACCCGCGCGCGTTCCCTTCGCTTCCGTGCACGCTTGGCCGACGGCTTCTCGTATACCGCGTGCATGCGCACGTCCGCCGGTATCCCGGCCTTCTCCACGCGATGTCGAAACTCCTTCAGAAGACGACGAAACGCCCGCTCGTCGACCGGACCGTTCGGCGCCTCCACTCGAACCCGTGTCACGTTTGCCACGCACAATCCTCCTGCACAATCAATCGTCTTCCAGCGTCCATTCAATCTCGTCTTCGAGTTCTTCCATCAGAGCCTTGAGTTCGAGTTCGTCCTCCTCGTCGGCCTCAGTCTTGACCTTGTTCAATGGAGCCTCACTTATGCGGCGATCCGTACCTTTCGGCTGGAACGTCGCGTCATCTGACTTCATTCCGGCGATGGCCACGCCCATCTCCTCAGCAATCTGCTCCATGGTCTTGCCCTCATCCGAATCCTGCGGATCTCCCCACGGCCAGCAGGCCAGGGCAAGGGCCTCGGCAGCATCCGGAGACTGTCCAGCCCGCTTCTTATACTGGTCCTTGGACTCAATGGCGAACTTGCCCCCGCGTATCTCATACTGCAACTTCGGGAGCTGGTGGCGAAGCACTTCCTTCATCTCGTTCGTCAAGTGCTTCATGCCGAGCCGTCCGTGTTCGAGGCGCTTTGCCAGGTTCCACAGGAGCTCCGTCTTTCGGTCGACGAAGATGTCATGCTCGTGCGCACGGCTCGCGAATTCCACGCCGTGGCAGTACTTCCAAAAGCCTTCCTCCCGCCCCGAAAACTCGACCTTCGCGAACTCCTTGAGCCAGTCCACGACTCCCATACCGCCCATGCCAGTCGCGTCAATGTTAACGTTGCGCGGATCCACACTCCAGTCTCGTGCCAGTGAACGCACGAGCTTGACGGCCTGTGGGCCAGAGGTCATGGGATGCAATTCCATGTGCAACACGTCGGTACTGGTCATGACGCACAAGGCAGTGTGATCGGCTCCGAATCGTGCAACGTCAACACCCATGAATCGCGCACCAACGACGGGAGGATTGATCTCCGTTTGAAACGCACGCTCCACCCATGATAGAGCGATGAGCTTGTTGGTCGAGTCAGTCGGAAACTCTCCCAGCACGTGGCCCCGCCACCATGCATTCTTGTGAGCCAACACGCGCGGCCAGTCCGGCCAGGATTCCCAGTCCTTGACTGGCCCGGCCGGAAACGTGATCGGCTTGCCGTCTCCTATCACTGGGTTGTTCCAACGATCAACGATCCACTCGCGCGTCACGGCGCCTGGGGTGAGTTCCTTGCCCGCCAACACGTTGGGGTGTTGAAAGCAATTCGAGGTGATCTGCACCCAGTCACTCGTCGGCGCGAATGCACGCTCGAATTCGTTCCCCGATGCGGTCGGGTTTCCGAGCAACACGATGGTTGCGTCCATGCCCGTCGCCAACGTGCTGGCAGCCTGTATGATGCGATCATCAACGCCGGCGGCCTCGTCTATCACGACGATGATCTTCGCCGCGTGAAACCCCTGGAATCCGGTAGGACGATTCGGATCGGCCGTGAAGTGCGTGGCCACGAGGTGCCCACGAATCCTCCACTGTTGATCCCCCGGCAATTCGTCAGAGCGAAGACCGAACACCAGCGCGTGGCCAAGATCGTCCGTGTGCTGGTGCATCTGCATACGCTCTATGCAACGCTTCATCTCCTCCCACGGAGCGCCCTTCGCCTGACGCCCGGTAGGCGCCGTGAGAACAACCAAAATCGATACCTTCGGATCATAGTTTATGAGGCTGAACGCCGCCATGAGATTACCGGCGCCGAAGCCCTTGCCGACGCCGTGGCCGGACTTCCAGGCAATCTTGCGGACGTTCGGATCCATGGCCTTGTCGATGAGCAGCTTTTGGTCCGGCGTCAAGCGTGACCGAAACAACATCTCACAAAATCGCGTCGGCTTGCCCTTGAGTTCACGCTTGACGACCTCCGGAAGGCGCAACTTCAAGGAAGCCATCCCCGTGTTGTCGTAGAGCTTGCGAACGCGCGTTTGCTTACTCATCGAGGGCATCGCTCTCGTTCGTGAGCAGTCCAATCAAGCCAACGAGCGTGGCGTGGCCCTGGATGTCCGACGGCTCGCCCTGCCTCAGGCGTTCCCATCCGAGGGATGTCTTCATGAACTCGGCAATCGCCTTGAACTCATGCACGGAAATCGGAGCCTTTGGCACCGGCTGCGGCGGCTTCGCAGCCTTTGCCGCCTTGTATTGATCCCACCACTCCGCAAGGGCGGCCTTCAGCATGTCGGGATACACGTTCACGAGTTCGGCACACTTCGTCTGGGCAGACACAACGTGCTCCACGGCCTTCTGCATGTCCTGCATGTCACGCTTCGACAGCGCGTTCTGGAGTTCCTTCAACAATTCCTGCTCGCGCAGGGCACGCTTTGAAGTCCAATTGTGCGTCTTGGAATACCGCGCCACAGACACACCAGACACATTCAATCGCTCGGCGATTTCCTTGTGCGTCAGGCCAGGCGTGTTGACATACGCAATTTCGGCCAGTCCCCACTCCATCTTCGATGGGGCCTTGGTTCTTCTGCGACGCCGTTTCTTCTTCGCCGTCTTCACCTTCTTAGGTGCATCACTCATGACACATCAACTCGATTTCCACAGGCACACGTCATGGGAATGGGTCCGTGTATCCCCTTTGGACCAAGCACCTCTGCCCCGCAGGCATTGCACGTTCCAACGAGCGTGCGCGCCTCCGTATCGTCAAGCGTTGCATGCTTGCGCGATGCAACGAGAGCGCAAGCACCAATTTCACACAGCTTATCATTCTTCAAGAGTTGCACACCGCTGCGTTTGCGCAATCGATACATCGAAGGATTCGCATTCATGAGGCCGGCATCCACGAGGCCCAACACCTTCACTGCGTCCGCGGCCTCGTGCATGGCCACTTCCAGCTCCGCCTCGGCAGCATACACGTCAATTCCTAACTCATGCGCCACATCCACGCATGGCCGACCAACGACGGCGCAAAGCACGAACAGATTCCGACGAATGGGCGACGACAGGCGTGATATGACCTTGCCGAGGAGTTCCTCGATCTCGGATATATGGTCCGCGTCCTCACGCCCAAGAGTGGCTTCTCCAACGTCTCCAAGCGGGTCCAACTCGAACCGCGGCTTGTCTCCGTGCCTGCACGGACGGCGCTCGTTCGCCCGAGCAAAGTCGAGAACTGCGCCACGAATGTGAAGCTTCAGGAAAGCCTCGAACGGAGTGCCGCGGGAAGGATCGTAGTTCTTGGCAGCACGACGAAATCCGTCGAACTCGGCACCCTGCACCTCGTCAAACGGAATGCGCCGCTTCGCGCACACCTTGCGCGCCTCGGCCCGCACGAGCGGAGCATACAATTCCGCCAGTTGTTCCTCAATGCGACGCGCACGCGCAATGAACCGCCACGCCTCAAGTTCACGCTCGAACATCCAGCCCAAGTGATTATTCTCCAGTCACATGGGCAAGACTCGTGGGGGGGTGAATTACTTCAAGTTATTTGTGCTTTTTGTTCTTAACCAAAAAGAGGCCAAATGCTCTGGCCATCTCCTGCCGCTCACCGATAGAATCCGCAAGCACAACCTCGTCAGGATCAATCATGTCGATGCTGCGCTCAGACGTATCAGCATCCTCGGTGACCAAAGGCTGATCGGCTCGACGCATGCGCAATATGACTGCTCCCATGTTG
>Ga0180432_10009819_pt1 | contig 11586 bp, 12 predicted proteins | sample SS_ome_10_FD_132414 | JGI IMG/M metagenome (GOLD analysis project Ga0180432, IMG submission 132414) | Hypersaline lake sediment archaeal communities from the Salton Sea, California, USA - SS_1_MS_2 metaG | ecosystem: Environmental > Aquatic > Non-marine Saline and Alkaline > Hypersaline >... | reverse complement strand
GGACTACGTGGACAGGTATTGGGATAAGTACGGAAGGGATCTCTGGATGTTGCCCCGCCGCGTGCAGGATGGGCGTATCGGGCTGGCAGTGGCACGGGTGTACGGTGGGGACATGATAACCGGGGCGAGGACAGCAACGTACGCGGCCGCAAAGGGGTACGTCGGCGGGAGTTCGATCACAGCGAATACCGTCACATTGGGTGCGTCTGACAAGCTGGGCTTGACAAATTCCCGCCAGTATCAGGGCACAGCATATGAATGGACTCGCAGATTGTCGCTGGCAGGGCGCAACACCCTGACGGCTACAGGCGGCCCCGCAGTCACCATCATTACCTCGGTTGTGGAAAAGGCGCTGAAATCTCATGACACCGGCACACGGCCAGGCGGCCTGACTGTTTCACCAGACCTCTTCCCGGGCTCCTCTCGTATGCCCGGCAGTATTCCCGGCATCGATCCTCGCGTGCAGGCGCTGGAGGAAGCGGCGAAGCTTGCCGGGATGGGCTTCCTTCCTCCGGGCGTAACCCTCACCGATCTGACCCGTTACGCCCAAGGTCAGATGAGCCCGGCGGAGTCGAAACGTGTCAGGGATGCACTCATAGCAGCAGGTGCGGCTGCCTTGGTGGGGGCGCTGCATAATGCTATCGATCCCCTGCCCGATCCGGCTGACGAGCAGGAACAGGAGGATGCCGAGAAGAAAGGACCGGATGTGCGAACCCTGAATCCTGCTAAGGATCCTGCGCCTCCTGTCTATAGTCGTGGCCACCCTGGCCAACCCGTCACAGACCACGTTCGAGCGAGAGCTGCTGGTGGTCATCCGACGAATCCGGCAAATCTCGATACGAAGCCGTGGGAATGGAATGCTAGGAAGGGAGCATATGAAGGCCAACTCTTGATGGATCGTCGGCGTCTCATTGAACAGGGCTTGACACCACGACAGGCGGATGCCGTTCTAGCTGGTGAATGGCGTTGGCTGCAGAATGACGTGATGCCACGACCTGTCGATCCGGACGTTCTCGACACTACTCCTTCGCCGGGCTCAAGGTAGGGAGGACATGTTGATGTCGGAATTGAAGCCGAACGCTCAGTGGTTGAGACTCTGGAACGAACGTGGCATAGCCGTCCAGAAGGTTCTAGGTGCCACCACCCCCCCGGGAGAGGTGTTTCCATTTCATTGGAATGACTACCTCCTGCCGGGCGCTTCTGCGATGACGTTTGCCCCTCGTGGCGGACGTAGCGAATGGCTGTGTATGAGCTTAGGGCTGACACAACCGTTGGAGAAGGGAGACAACGCCAACAACTGGGAGTTCTGTGTGCGGTCCCGCGGTCCCATGCCTTGGGTGCGTCAGATGCTCTACGACCTACTAACCTACTACCTGTCGGAGAAGGGACAAGTTGAGAGGGGCATGTACTTGCCGCTAGTGTTCTTCCTAGACAGATCCGGAGAGATATGTGCTGGGCTTACGGAAGACAGGTCTAGGCTCAATGTTGTGGGGGAGATGAACGGGCTTTATCTTTGGGATGACTGTGAGCGCTCTGAGTTCCAAGTCTCATCGGGCAGTTTTGGGTTGCTCACCGCGATTGCTGTAACCTCTGACGAGGACAGACTGGCTCAGGAAGCGACGCCTCCACATCTGCTCCTATTGCTTGCTGAAATGGGAGTCGGCCAGTTGTCAGATCCCCACCGAGAATCGGTAACACGGTTATCTGGGGCTCAGATGAAGTGGGATTCGATTCGACAGATGTCGCACGATGATGTGGTTCGCGTTCTTCAGCAACACGGATAGGCTTGGACTGTTGTCTCTGATTGCCGTTCGTGACTGCCGTCCGGGGACGGGGAACTCTCGGGAGATGCGCCGGTCAGTGGGCGAGAGCAATAGGTTGGACGACCCCAGCGCCGCGAGACGGGGCGATGGCACCGTACCGAAGCATTGCACCGAAGGATTGCGCGGTCTGGTTCTGGCGGAGGCGATCTAGTGCAGCATCCCTCCGGTATGAGTCATGAGGACAGCAGAGAAAACCAGATGAAGTCAGAACGTGATGTGTCTGGCTACTGTGTTGTCCGCACGCTTCTGGGGATGCTGCTCCTGACGGCCGGGGGGCTTAAGCTGCATCAACTGGCGGCTGAACCGGTGGCGGCCGGCGGTCTGTTCGCAACCCGAGAGTGGTTGATCGCGGAGGCCGAGGCGGAGATCGTCTTCGGCCTGTGGATGCTGGGCGGGCTGCTGCCTCGGCTGACGTGGACGGTGGCGCTGGGGTGCTTCTCTGTGTTCTGCGGCGTGGCGGTGTACAAAGGGCTCACCGGGGCCGCATCGTGCGGGTGCTTCGGGAAGCTGTCGATCAATCCGTGGTACACACTCGTGCTGGACGTGGCGGCTGTCGCGGCTCTTGCTTTGTGCCGACCTGCCCTGAGAACGCCGACGCCCATCCGGCAATGGCGATGGCGGTTGGCGGGAGTGGTGGCTTTAGGCCTGCTGATCGGCATACCGGCCGGCGTGGTGGCTGCGCTGTACGAACCGGCTCGCCTGGGCGACGACGGGCGGATCGAAGGAGACGACCAGTTCGTCGTGCTCGAGCCGGAGGCCTGGCCGGGCAAGCGGATGGGGCTGCTGCGGCACATCGACACGGGTGAACAGTTGGCCAAGGGCCGGTGGACGGTCGTGCTGTACCGCCATGACTGCCCGCACTGCCGCAAGGAGATCGGACGGTTCGAGCGAACGTGTCGCAAGACCGCGAACACGCCGGGCAGAGCAGGAATGGCGATGATCGAACTGCCGCCGTATGCGCATCCGGGCAAGTCCCTGTTGGCTTCGGACACTCCCTGCCTGCGAGGTAAGGTGAGCGACAAGAGGAAGTGGTTCGTCGAGACGCCCGTAGCGCTGTCCCTGGCCGATGGTGTGGTGAAGGCGCTGATCAAGGACGACGATGACCTGAACGCGGCCGCGCCACCAACGTCAACGGTGCGACCGCCAGTCACGGTCAAGGACGGCATGTACAACTTCGGCTCCGTCCTGGCCGGCAGCAAGCACGAGGCGACACTTAGTCTTCCGCACTTTCTCAAGGGGCCCGTGACCGTCCGCAAGGTGCTCTCTGAGTGCAAGTGCATGAAGGGCTCCGTCGGGACAGGGCAGATAGCAGCAGGCAAGCCGATCACGCTCCGCGTAACGCTCGTGGCCCCGAAGGAACAGACCCGCTACAGCAAGCGATTCCTCCTGAAGATCGACCCATCGGCCAAGCAGCCGATCACCGTGCGGATCAAGGCCAACATATACCTCCCCCTGTCCGTCGAACCGGAGAAGCTGGACTTCGGCAAGGTCCCCGTCGGCCGTGAGAGCCGCCGAACCATCACCATCCACAATCGTAGCAGAACTCCAGCCCGCTTGATCTACGCTCTCGCCGATGGCATCCCGTCTGACACCGTTGGCATGTCCCTGCCTGCCGCCCCCATCAGCCCCGGCGGCACAGCATCATTCCCGATCACCCTCACCCCCCAAGCCCCCGGCCACAGCAGCTCCACCCTCCAACTCCGCACCGGCCACCCCATCCAGCCCTCCATCCGCATCCCCATAACCTTCGCCGCCGCCTCGGAACACTGAACCGCCCATCGGTATAACATAACCGTCCGGTAAGCCTTTCTTTAGTTGAATTCCGGGGTCCCAGGGCGGTTGCATGTCGTCGTATTGTGCGTCGTATTGTCTGGTAAGGTGCTCATGTTACGCGGTGGAGGCGGTCTACCGCAATACTCTCTGCGTCGGGAGCGGCTTCGGTCAGCACTGGAGGTGCGGGAGCGGCAGGCTCTCGATTTCAGTACAGGAAGAGGTGTCGACATGAGAAGATGGGACCGTCTGGTTGAGCAGTACATGGAGGAATACAGAGCCCGTGGGATCAGTGCCCAGCGGATCCACCGGGTGATCCGCGTGGGCCTCTCGACGCGCGGCCTGGCCGTGGGCTCCGTGGCGGTCGGCGTGCTGGTGCCCCTGCTGGAGTCGGTCTGTACCGGCCAGGTGTACCTGCCAACGATCGTGTTCGTCGTCCGCGCCCCCGGCCTTCGGGCCGACGCCCTGGCCTACCTTCTGCTGTACAACCTGATGTTCATCGCCCCGCTGGTGGCGATACTCGTGATCGCCTACCTCGGCGTCCGCTCCGACCGCCTCGGCCACTTCCTCCGCCGCCACCTGGCCGCCTTCAAACTCGCCATGGCCCTCCTGTTCCTCTCCCTCGGCATCCTGGTCATCCTGACCGTGTGAGCAGCATGGGCCAAGAGAACTGCCTGTCCGACCGCCACGTCCAAGTAACCATACTGTCAGGGGTGGGGACAATGGTGTGACACGGGGGGGCCATCGAATGCGACACCTTCCGGTAACGAGCGAACCATAGTCGGTGGGATGTCCTACGGAGACTCGAGGTGACAGCACCGCGAGACAAGATGGCTGATGACGTTTCGGGTATTCTGCGAGTGCCCATTACGGTGTACACGCTGGAGGAAGATCCCAATGGCGCCGTCACTACCGTTGTCATCAGGATTCTGGAGCCAGCGTCCCCAATAGCAGAAGCACAGCGGATCATACTCAAGATGCTTGCCCTCGATGCCGGTATCAGCTTGATGATATTTGAGGAACATGACCTTCTCTACTGCTTTGACCCCTGACAGCAAGAGATTTGAGCCAGCCCTGATCCCTGCCCTCGACGACTTGCCCTTGACGTCAGTTCTACACCCCCTTCCTAGCGAACTTCGAGACTGGGTCTTCCAGGGAGGGATCGGCATCATCCTGCAGTTCTTGGGCTTCGTCATGGCACGACAAGTAGAAGCAACAGCGCAGAATGGGGCCTTTGACCGCGAGGAGCAACAACACGCCCCCTCGCGCTGCATCATTCCTTGCGATTCTTGTTCGACAGAAGATAAGTGCTTTCCATGGTGCTGCTTCTGCTTGGCCGATTGCATTTTCCGGAGCTGTGACTATAGTTGGCTACATGGTTGATGCGTTCCAAGATACTGGCTGTCACCGCGGCCCTGACGCCCACGCCAAGGCCCTGTGCACGATCCTCAGGAAGGCCAGCGAGGACTGGTCGGCGGTGAATCTGTCCGGTGCCACGGCAAGCGTTCAGGGAGCATTCTCGGCGCTGGTGCTGAGCGGGCAGATCCAGTTGCGGCTGAAGGTGCTGGCCAGAGGGCTGCCCGATGAGCCGGAAGTGCACGCCGTATGTGTTGTGACCGGGGACTACCGGAAAGTCCTGCCCCAGGCCATCCGCGCGGCAGTCCCTGAGTTCTCTGGACGGGTCGCGGTCCATCCGGAAACGAACGCGGAATACAGGCTGACTCGCGCGGGGCTGGCGACCTTGGCTGAACTGAACGAGTTCGAAGACGATGAGACTGCGCCGGAGTTTATTGCCGCCAGTCTGGGGTTCTCCATTCCAGGCGTCGCGAACGTCCATGATCTCCAGATCATTCGGCCGGTTGCCACACCTGCAAAGGAGACGGAGCCAGAGCAGACCCAGGAAGCAGCCAAGCGTCGCGGCCCGCCAGCCTGGCCGCTGACGAAGACCGAGGGACTCGTTTCCGAATACCTCAAGCATCGCAAGGACCTGTATCTGCGGCTCGCGCGCAACGTACTGGATGAAGCGTCCGATGCTTGCAAGAAGTTCCGTGAAGAGTTCGCACCGAAGGTGATTGCCGATGCGCTCACGGCCAGAGCAGGCAAGGGTCTAGGAATACCGTGCCGAGGAAGCAACATCCTTAAGACCTCCACGTACAAGGACTTCATCAAACCTCTCATGAAGCGTCGTCCGGGCAAGCCACGGGGGTGGGACAAGGCGATGGAAGATCAGACCGGCGAGGAGTTCCCGCCTATTATGGACGAGATCCCCTTCGCCGAGGATGAATGGGATGACGAGGACTGATGTCCAAGCAGTACGAATCGCGTGTTCGACGCAGCGAGTACTCTGTAGAGGGGCTTCTCACGGACGAGTTCTGCTCGGCTCTCTGGCTCTTGGCCAGCTACGAGCGCAAACGCGATAGACGCGGTCGCATTCGGTACTGTCGGAAGAAGGGGGCGTATCCAATTCCCGGCATGATCCGTTGCTGTGACTGTGGCCGATGGTCGCCTCCGTGGCATGATGACGACGTATGTACGGACTGTCGGATGCAGAGGATCGTGAGGGATCTGTTCAAGCGACTCAAGCGATGGCCCCGCGACGATTGGCCTTTTCTACTGAAGATGTGGTGGCGACGTCCCGTCTACATGTACAACTGGCTCAACGAGGGTCTGCCCCACCCGGCCGTGACGGCAGAGGTTGACTTGCCCGAGCCGGCGTCTCCCGAAGGGGCAACAGATTCACCATTCGCGGCTGATGACGACTCGCCAATCAGCGAAGCCGACCTGTTTGACGGTCATCTCGAACCCGACCAGCGGTGGGGGCACACGCCGAGCTCTCACGAGATGCTGAGCCGAATGCGACGGCGATTCCACAGGCGGTACAAGAACAAGGACGGCGAGTGGGTCGAGGACCTGAAGCCCCGCGGCATGGGATGTACCAAGGTGATGCTTCCGGAGACAGAGAAGTCGCTCCAGAACGAGATCGCCTACTTCAAACGGCGCGGCGAGGTCAAGCCCTGGGCCCGTCGCCTGCACAACCCACTTGATCGTTATGAGTACCCCATGCCGGCGCCGGAGGAACAGGGCGATCTCTGGCTGTAGCCGGGGACATTCCTGGGGGCATTTCCGCAGCGTTCCCGGGTTGTTGCGCAACGCAGATTGTCCATAACTCTTTGTCGTTACTGTGTTCCTGGGGCGTTCCTGGCAACTTCTACTCTGTATATGGGGGCAGATGGGATTCGAGGCGGGCCCGTAAGCAGGTGGGACACATGAACGCAACACGGGCCCGACCTGCTGCGACAGACGGCTTGTGGCAACAGATGCCCATAGCTATCGCCTCGTCAGGTTTGGGATACGCGTGGTGCCTTCCGAGCATGGGGGGCGAACAGGACCTGAAAAAGAAACCGTGACGTACTGGCGTCACTGCTGATAGACCGAAGGCCTCAGGAGCAGGCCGAGATAGCAGAGAGGAGTCGAGCATGGTTGCGACCAGTAGAACAATCACCGAACCGGCGATGGCCCGTCGCTACGACGATGGGCTTGGCTGGCCCAACGCAACGCCCCGGAAGGAGCGCGCTTATCGTCAGGGCTTCGTCGAGGAGGCCCGACGAGTCCTGCGCGAATGGGTTGACCCCGACGACGAGACCTTCGATCCATGGGGCGAGATCGAAGCCGCCCATCGGCTGCGTCTGAAGATTCGCGAGCGGTACACGGTCTACGGGCCCGGGTGTGCCGGTAGAGAAACATATCACCTCGGGTACCGACCCGGCCACGAGATCGCCGCTGCCCGATCGCGCGGCCGTCACCACGCGTTGGCCTACGTCGCACAGTCATGGGAGAAGGCGGACGATCTCGATACCCTCGACCACCTGGTCCTGCCAGCATGGCTGATGGCCGTGGAGCAATGGGCCAACGGACTGATCCGGTCAGGTGTCACGCCACCACCCAGACCATTGCAGATCGAGGGCGTACAAGCCATGTTGTGCGGTTTGCCCTGTGCTGGCGGGGAGCCACCTAAACCAGCCACAACCGAACCAGCGCCGGGACTTCGTCGGGGTTCTGACAAGGTGGAGCCCAGTCCATTCGGCCTTCGCGTCGATGCAGTCTGCCTGGCCGACGTGGAACCTGAGCGGGTCCGCTGGCTCTGGCCCGGGCGGTTCGCGCTGGGCAAGCTCTCGCTGATCGCGGGCCAACCGGGCCTGGGCAAGAGCTTCCTGACGCTGGACATGGCTGCTCGCGTGTCGCGCGGCGACGTTTGGCCGTGCGATAACGGCGCCAGAGCCGCCCCGGGCGGCGTCGTGCTGCTCAGCGCCGAGGACGACATCAACGACACCATCGTGCCTCGCCTGATCGCCGCCGGCGCGGATCGTTCTCACATCCAGGCGATGCGGGCACTATATCAGCCGCAGCCGGGTCTCGAGCCCGGCATCGAGAGACTGGTGCCCTTCAGTTTGCTTGAGCATGTACCGCAGCTCGAGGAACTCATCCGGCATGCCGACCCGTGCAGACTCGTGGTGGTCGATCCGGTCAGCGCCTTCCTCGGTGGTACAGATTCTCACAACAACAGCGAGGTCCGCAGCGCCTTGTCACCGCTGTCGGACATGGCCGCCCGGAACCGCGTGGCCGTCGTGGCGGTGACCCATCTGAACAAGGGCCAGGGCAGCGCGATCAACCGGGTGGTCGGCTCCATAGCCTTCACCGCGGCCGCCCGGGCTGCCTATGTCGTTACGCGGGATGAAGACGATCCGGCACGAAGACTGTTGCTGCCGGTCAAGAACAACCTGGGCCGCGACCAGAATGGCTTCGCCTATCGCCTGGTGGGCGAGCCGACGCCGCATGTCGAGTGGGAACCCGTGCCGGTGGTCATCTCGGCGGACGAAGCGGTGGGTGAAAGACGCCACACGCGCGGCCCGGAACCTGATGCCAGGCGCGACGCCGAGGCATGGCTACTGGACTTCCTCGCCGCCGGGCCGCGACCGGCAAGAGAGGTGTACGCCAGTGCCTCCGACGATGGGCACACCAGAGACACCATCCGCAGGGCCAAGGCCGCCCTGGGCGTGCAGGCCGCAAAAGCCGGGTATCAAGGCCCGTGGACCTGGCTGTTGCCGGGTTCCGGGCCGGTGATGATAGGGCAGACAGAGGAGGCCGCGAATGCCTGATTTTCGCAGAATCGATGATCCGTCGCTTCAGGCCCAGCTTGCCGAAGACTACAGCTTCTGGGACGGCATGCCCGGCCACGCCAGCTATCGTCTGGCCTGTGGCGCTTGCGGCAAGACCTTCTATGCGAGGATGCCGACCGCCCGATGGTGCAGCGACCGCTGCGCTCGCGAGGGCGCGATCTGTGACCGCTATGGTATCGACTATGACACACGGGCGCTGAGTCTGCCGAGCCGCGACGAGGCCGAGCGGTGGACCATCGAGCACCAGTTCGGCCGCAGGAACCTGACGAAGTACCGGCGAGCCGAGCTTGCCTTGAAGCTCAAACTGTTGATCTTCCCGGCCAGGGCGATCGGATGGAACTTTGTCCAACATTGGACAAAGTCGACACGAAGCGCGAGCTTGCCAATATCGCAGGCGTTTCCCACGGCACCATCGCCAAGCAGTGGATCATCGAGCACCAGTTCGGCCGCAGGAACGTGACGAGGTATCAGCGGTCCGAGCTTGCCCTAAAGCTCAAGCCCCTGCTGGAGAAAGAAGCCAGAAAGCGGATGCTCGCAGGAAAGGCCCCCGACCCTGCGCAGAAATCTGCGCAGGGTGAGACCGGCGAGATGCGTCGCGCGCTTGCCCGTATTGCGGGCGTCTCCCACGATACCATCGCCAAGGCGGAGTTCCGGAGCCTGATCCCGCCGATGACGGATGAGGTGCATAAAGGTTCCGCAGAATTCTTCCCAGGGCCCACCAAAGGTGCGGCCAAAGGTACGGAAGGGAGCCTGTCATGAACAACTACCGTATCTTCCATACCTTTGAAGAAACTACCGTACCTTTGCTATATCCAGGGGGAAACGAGGAATCCAACTACCGTACCTTTGGCGGGCCAATCCAAAGGTGTCAAAGGTACGGTAGTTGTGAGGGGCAGGGCATGCATGCCCACCTTTGAGCGAATAGGTACTTTCTGGCGATCGTTTTTCCGGATGCCAGCGGAACCAGTCGCACCCATAGACAGAGTTGCTTGTGCATGTCCGGTTTTCTGCCGTAACGCGCCCGGGCCCAAAGAGAGATGACACAAGACACGGACCAGGACAAGACCGTCCACAGGTTGTGGACGGTCTTCCTCTGGCAACGGGAGACATGAACGATGCAGAATCGCAGGACATTCCTGGCCGCCGCTTGGCGGCGACGAGGAGACCATCGCGGCTGCTACCGGCGGGTGTGCCGGCAGTGCGGCGCGGTGTTCTACACCAGCCGCCCTGAAGCGCGATACTGCCGCGCCGCCTGTCGCCAGCGGGCTTATCGCCGGCGGCGACATTTGGTGCGTAAGGTCGGTCCGCCTCGGCAAAAGACAGACCCGGTCGCCGTGGCGACCGGGTCGAGGGAGGTGGAGAAATGGTAGCGCTACTTGGCGAACTCAAACATGCCTCGGGAGATCTTGCGGAACCGCGACCGGGTGCCCTTGGCGGCGATCTCGCGGATCATCGCGCTGTAAAACGTCGCCCAGGGGGTGGCGCCCTTCGTGGTCCAGTAGCCCTTGGCCAGCGCCGTCTCGGCGATGGCCTTGGCGTTCATGGGCTCGCCCGCCTCGGCCAGCACCCTGGCGGCAGCGTCCAGACCGCTCGGACGTTTGGCCCCCTTGGCGTCACGTTGGCCCGTGTGGCGTTTCGCCGCCGCCTTGGCCTTCCCGGTCGCCTTGGACGCCCTCTTGGCCCCGGGGGCCGACGGGGCCGTCGGCTTGCCCTTGGCCGGGCGCCGGGGCGTCTTGCCGCGCAGGCGCTGGGCGCTTTGGATGCGGACCTTGCGGTTGGTGGCAACGTTGACGCCGTCCCAGCCGCCGTGCGGGTTCTCACCGGTGATACGGACGTCAGCCACATTCCCGCTGACCTTGACGCGATACGTCTCGCCAATCTGTACTTCTGCTGTCTTCATCGTCGTACTCCTTCTGCTAGGGTCTTCGGCCGAGACGCGGATGTCCGGTGGACATCAGCTGTCGCTGTCTCGGCCATTCTCGGTCGTGCGCGTGTCATCTGCATCGCTATCTGCATTTCAAAAAACACTTTACGAAGACATGAAGCCATGAGATTGCCCCCGCATCAAGGCAAATACTGACCGAATCCGCAAGAACTCACGCAGTCGTAAGTAACTATATTCTCAAGGTATACGGCCTCCGGGACCCCCGGAGGCCGCTTTTTCAGGCACGGAGGTTGTTCGATGACCAACGGGATAGACCCCGGATGCATGAGACCCGCCGAACGGCTGGACGAGGTGGGTATGTTGCTGTCGCTGGCGATGATGCGCCTTTGGCTGAGGCGGAGTCTCGCCCCAGGCCGGCAGAGAGCGAGTTCGAAAGACTTTTCGCAGGTAGGTCAGGATTCCCTTGAGCTTCCGGGCCGGACGAGCCCTGATGGCACCGTCCAGCTACGAAAGGAATAGGCAAATGGAACAGACTGTTTTGAAGACGCTTACGAGAATGGGCCGCATGCCGGTGGGCGATCTCCGTGACCGGTGGCGCGCCTTGTACGGTACGGAGCCGCCCCCCGCCTACGGCAAGGCACAGCTCGTCCGCCGCCTGGCCTGGCGCGTTCAGGAATTGCGCTACGGCGGGCTGTCTGATACGGCCCGGCGCCGGCTGCGCGAGATCGCCGATGGGGACGAACTGGCCAGCGGCAAGCAGCGTCCGCCCAGGCGAAAGCGCCGCTTGCTGGCGCCCGGCACGCGGCTCGTTCGCCACTGGCACGGTGTTGAGCACGTCGTGACCGCCACGGCCGACGGCGGATTCGAATGGAACGGCACGCGCTACCGCACACTGACGGCCGTGGCCAAGGCCATCACCGGCCAGCACTGG
>Ga0180432_10009818_pt1 | contig 11586 bp, 8 predicted proteins | sample SS_ome_10_FD_132414 | JGI IMG/M metagenome (GOLD analysis project Ga0180432, IMG submission 132414) | Hypersaline lake sediment archaeal communities from the Salton Sea, California, USA - SS_1_MS_2 metaG | ecosystem: Environmental > Aquatic > Non-marine Saline and Alkaline > Hypersaline >... | reverse complement strand
TATCAAAGAAATTTTTCATTCTTTTTTATTGTTGATAGGTAACTTCTTTTGAGTCTCTTAGTTCTTTATTTCTTTTGTATCCTTCAGTTGTTTCATCAGCGTTAGAAGCTGCATTATAACATTGTTCTAAGTATGTTACAACATCTTCAGGTAAAGGTACTTTATGTCCGTATAAATCTTTATTCACCTTTTTTAAGTATATTAATTAATTTATTAATACTAATACCTTCTTTTTCTGCCAATTTTTTAATAGATTGTAAATTTTTTACTAAAATTTTATTAATAGGTTCATCTTTAGACATAACATCAGAATTATCTTTAGATTTTTTGGCTAACATATCCTCAACCATTTTAACCATTTTTTGTTTCTGTTGTTCTTCAATGGAATCCTTTTCGGCTAATCTTTGTTTTAAAACCAATCTTCCTCGTTTATCTTTTTTAGGTTTCACACCTTTTATTTTTCCAAACTGTTTGGTTCTTTCAACTGCATTATCAACACCCATGTCTTTTAATTTTTTAACCGAATTTTTAAAATCCATATCTTCAGTTTCCTCATAACCAAATGCGTCAGAAAAATCAACTTCAGATAATACATCATCTTGTTCATCTTCACTTTCACCCCAATATACGCGATATCCTCTTGTTACTGGGTCATTTGTTGTTCTTGACATTGGGACTGTTTGGTCCATAGTTTTTCTTGGAGTTAATGTTAAATTTAAAAATGGTATTCTTGAGCTTAACATAGTCCCGTCAGAATCTACTAATTCGTCTATTTCACCTTTCTTTTTAACAGATTTAAGTTTACCCTCAACCTTTTTAATTGAGGGTTTGTCTTTTGAATTCAATAGGTCGCCAACAATTTTTTTAATTTTTTTATCGTCTTTTTTGTCGAAATCCATCTTTTTGTCTTTTTTTCTTGACTCTGTTAAAGTTTCGGCAACTGAATAATACAGAGTTATTTTTTCTTCCGACTCTTTCAAGAAGAAATAATAATTATTACCAAAGTACTCTTTATTAAAAGTTATCATGATGTTTTTAACAATAAATACTTCGTTTTATACTATTTATCATAAAAAAAGATGCCAAGTCAAAATATTAATCAATATCCTAAACCTAATTGGTCTTTAAGTTTTAGCTTAGAGTCTAATGACATGTCTTTAACTACGGATGAAAAAGAATATAATCAAGAAGTTGTTTTTTCACCATACTTAATCGCTCAGACATTTGGGAATAGATTACCAATTTATTTTGACACTAATAATCCACTAACAAGTCAAAAGTTAACTTTAAATTATAAAGAGTATTTAAATAATAATATTTTTGTTTCTCAAAATTATTATAACCCTGAAAACAAAGATTTAACATGTTTTAGTTCACACACATCTTGTGATATTGGGTTGGTGGGTACTGACAATGGTTTGGTTACAAAATTGACAGGTGAAACTATTACATTTACTGAAGGATTATTTAGCGACTTCCTTAAGTTTGAAAGATTGTATTTTGACAGAAGAATGAAGATGTTCCAAGTTACGGGATATACTAATTCACCGAACATTAGATTTTCAGGTTTTAACAAAACAATTTTATATGAAGTGGTTTCAAAAACAAGCCCATACGAAGGTATGTACCACGAATTATATGGTGGTTTTTATCAAGGTTTTTACAAACTTTTTGGATACGATTATGAAGTATTACCTGAAAGAATGAATAAGGGGTGGGCGATTGAGATGTTATTAAAACCAAGATTGGTAAATGAATATACACCAGGCCCTAACGAAACAACATTAAATGAAATATATCCAAACAATAAAAATACTTTCTTTTATATTGGAACAAGAGCTGAAAATAAATTTTGGCACCATGCGGATGGAAGTCCGAAATGTTTTCCGTCTTATAATAGAGTAACCTCAGGTTTAACAAAACTTGAAACATGTGCTTGTTGTAATAGAACTATAACAAACAGTAGATGTATATATGTTTACCCCCCAAGGTCTATAAACGGTATTCATGACCCACACGTAAATTATGGTTGTGATTTTTGTAAAGGTGACCCACAAAAAACAATAACTTGTGGTTGTGATTGTAATGAATATCCTTGTGAGACTTGTGGTTGGGAATGTCAGAAACATGATTGCGCTAATATAATAATACCAACACCGACACCTACTCCAACTCCAAGTCCAACACCTGACTGTTGGAAACCCGACCCCGTATGTACCCCAACTTGTACGTCTTGTGATACTTGTGATGATTGTGTTGATTGTTATACGGGATACACATCAATTGAGGACACTTGTGAAAAAGACCCATTGTACGATTCAATGTCAAATGCAATGTCATTAAGACTTTGTGGTGACCCAAAAAATCCATCTATTGGTGTTAGAGTGTTAAGATTTACAGGTGATTGTACAACAACAGGAACTTGTGAAACAACTGGTACTACATTTACAACAGGTTGGACTATATTTGATTATTGTACAACACCAATATATCCATTCTGTGCTGAAGTGTGCCCTTCTTGGTTAGATATTGAAAGGTGGTTTCAAATTAATGTTGTTTGGGAAAGATACACTTGGTTAGATACTTGTGACTTATGGTATAGAGGTGGGTTAGGTGATATTACCAAAGAAATACATTTAGAAAGTTTGGCTAATAATTCGCCTTCATTAATTACTATACCTTACACCAATATTAATGGTAAAACACCAGAAACTATAGAAATTGTTAATTTAAATGATAAATGGTTGTTAGAAAAAACATTTAGAAATGGTAGATTAAAAATTTATATTAATGGTAAATTATTTCACACTATTGAGGATTTTGAAGAAATTATTCCGAGAGCTTTAAATACGGATAAAGAAAGACAGGTTGGGGTACCTTTTAACATCTCTTGGGGCGGGGGAACTCAAGGATTAAGAGAAAACTTGGTATTTTCATCAACAACATTACCTGACGGACCATATATTCAAGACCCCGAAGGATTTCCTGTTAATGATTTAACGGGTACCACATTTAACGGTATGGATAACCATATATTGATTGAACAGAATTTTGCTGGTTCATTTGAAGGTGGTATATCTCAATTTAGAATGTATATTACGCCATTATCAGCCCCTGAAGTTAAACACAATTTTAATATTTTAAAAAATACTTTTAGAATGTTTAACCCTGATTGCCCTGATTGTACAACAGAATGTTTAGACGATGATTTTACTTACACAATAACAAGTACTCAACAAGGTAATGAAATTGTTATTGATTCTCAAAATTATGAAGGTAAAACACTTAATTTTATTTTTAAACCTGATAACGAAAATATTATAATAAATTTAGGTGAACATGAGGTTCCTTTTTTATTTAAACCTTATTTACTCGTACCTTCAAGAAATGTTTATGGTTCATATACCATAACAACGGTTCCAAATGGATGTGAACCAACATGTAATTTTGTGTTGTATGTTGTAAGACCTACACCGACACCTACACCAACACCAACTACTACGGTAACACCTACAGTAACTCCTACGGTGACTCCTACGGTAACACCAACAACAGACCCATGTCCTCCATTACCAAGTCCAACAAAGACTCCAACACCGACAAGAACGGAGACACCAACACCTACACCAACACCTTCGGTAACGAAGACACCATGTTTTACTCCAACACCAACACAAACAAAGACACCAACTCCAACTCCAACACCAGTGTATTTCGCATATTTGTTTATCGAACCTACAAGTGGATTTGCCGATATTGGTCAATGGATGTTCGACGGTGGTTCTAACTTCTATGGATTTAGCAATACATCTCAACCATCACAAAACCAAACCAACTTTAACTTGGATATGAACAGATATGTTGACTTTAGCGGATGGACAAGCGGATTGTTCCCACAAATTATTCAACAAACCGTACCTCAAGTAAGTGGTGGTGAAGATAGTTTCGATAACGCAATTCAAGCTTACAACTTCTTAACAACGAAAGTTCCTCAAAACTATGTTGGTGGTGATGCATGGTATACTTGGATAATACCAGTTTCTTTGACGGATAATCAAAGACAAGTATTGATTGATATTAACACATCAAACGGACCTAATGTATTGACCGCTGTTGGTACCGAACCAACAATAAACACATTCACATTTACATACTCAGGTTCAACAATTACACCAACAGTATATCGAGTTTATACAACATATCCTAACCCGATATTCAAAATAACCGATACTCAAAATATTTATTTCAGAGGTAATACAATAGCACCATAAGATGAGTTTTAATTATAAAAATCCAATATCACCCATATCAGTACTTGGTAACGAATCTGTTTCAAGAACTGACGTATTTGGTACCGATTTTAGTGTATTAGGAACGGGGGGTTACATGGAAGTATATTCCTTGAACGACCTAATCTTTTCTGTACCAACAGGAACCTTGATTGTACCTTCCCCATCAAATGTTCGTAAAGGAGTTCCAACAGATAATACAGTAGGAACTGCAGACTTAACCGCGGCTGATTTTTGGGATTACCTATCTGTTAGTGCAACAACGGTGGGAAGTATGGGTGAAATTATTAATAGAATACCCCTTAATCCTGCTTCAGTCCAAAGTACGGGAGCTCAAATCGCTAGTTTTAACACTTAAAATTAATGACACAAATTGATATAATATCCGTAACAGGTGTAACACTACCATTTAATTTATTTGTGTGTGATGTGTATGGTAATCAATGTGTTTTAATAGCAACTATTAACACATCGGTACCACCACCAATTGAGATTATTTTACCCATACAATTTAATTCCGCACCAGCATTAGGGTTAAAATTAATAGATTCTATAGGTTGTGAAAAATTCGGAATTATTTATTGTGATGAAAAAGCCAAAATATATCAAGACGGCGAGATATTCATTTTCATGGACGCCAATATTTATATATTTGAAAACCAATAACTACAATAAAAAAAGATATTTTTTATATTTATACAATAAAATAAAATGCCGAATTACCAAAGACTTACTGATAGGGTTTTAGCTACAGGAGTATCAGAAAATGATATAATACATATAGTAATCACAGGTGATACATCACAAAATCCAGCAGGTTCATCATATAAGGCTACAATAAGACAAGTTGCAGACGCATTGGCACTTGGTGGAACATCAGGTACAAGTGGTATTGATGGTAGTTCAGGTACAAGTGGTGTTGATGGTAGTTCAGGTACAAGTGGTGTTGATGGAACTTCAGGTACTGATGGTAGTTCAGGTACATCGGGCTCTTCGGGAACTAGCGGAACATCAGGTTCTTCAGGAAGTTCAGGGTCATCAGGTTCAAGCGGAACCTCAGGTACTGCAGGTAGTTCAGGAACTAGTGGTACTGGTTCACCAGGAACATCAGGTACAAGTGGCACTTCAGGTATGGATGGTTCTTCAGGAATCTCAGGTAGTTCAGGTTCTAGTGGTAGTAGCGGTTCTTCAGGAACAAGTGGTTCTTCGGGTACAAGCGGAACTTCAGGTACTAGTGGAACTGATGGTAGTTCAGGAACCAGTGGTACTTCAGGGACGGATGGTTCTTCGGGTACAAGCGGAACTTCAGGTACTGATGGAAGTAGTGGTACTTCAGGAACAAGTGGTAGCTCAGGTACTAGCGGAACTTCAGGAACAAGTGGAACTTCAGGAACGGATGGTAGTTCAGGTACTAGTGGTACTGATGGTTCAAGTGGAACATCGGGGACATCAGGGACGGATGGTTCTTCAGGCACAAGCGGAACATCAGGAACAGATGGTAGTAGTGGAACTTCAGGAACAAGTGGAACTTCAGGTACTAGCGGAACTGATGGTTCTTCGGGTACTAGTGGTACTGATGGTTCAAGTGGAACATCGGGGACATCAGGGACGGATGGTTCTTCAGGCACAAGCGGAACGTCAGGAACTGATGGAAGTTCAGGAACTAGCGGAACGTCAGGAACTGATGGAAGTTCAGGAACTAGCGGTACGTCAGGAACAGATGGTAGTAGTGGTACTAGCGGAACCTCAGGAACAAGTGGTACTTCAGGAACAAGTGGTACTGATGGTAGTAGTGGTACTTCAGGAACTTCAGGTACTTCAGGTACTGACGGCTCATCGGGAACAAGTGGTACTGATGGTAGTAGTGGTACTTCAGGAACAGATGGTAGTAGTGGTACTTCAGGAACTTCAGGTACTGACGGCTCATCGGGAACAAGTGGAACTTCAGGCACTAGTGGTACTGATGGTTCTTCAGGAACAAGTGGAACATCAGGGACTTCAGGTTCAAGCGGTACTTCGGGTACGGATGGTTCAAGTGGTACTTCAGGTACTAATGGTTCTTCGGGAACAAGTGGAACTTCAGGAACAAATGGCACTTCAGGTTCAAGTGGCACGAGCGGAACAGATGGAAGTTCAGGAACTAGTGGTAGTTCAGGTACATCAGGTACAAGTGGAACTGATGGCTCTTCAGGAACTAGTGGTAGTTCAGGTACAAGTGGAACTTCGGGTACTAGCGGTACAGATGGTTCATCAGGTACAAGTGGAACTTCAGGAACAAATGGAACATCGGGTTCTTCAGGTTCAAGTGGTACTTCAGGCACTGATGGCTCATCAGGAACTAGCGGAACTGATGGTAGTTCGGGAACTAGTGGTACGAGCGGTACAGACGGTTCCTCAGGTACAAGCGGAACTGATGGTTCTTCAGGAACATCAGGTATAAGCGGTAGTAGTGGTACTAGCGGAACATCAGGAACCGACGGCTCAAGTGGAACGTCAGGAACAAGTGGTACTTCAGGTACAAGCGGTAGTAGTGGCACATCAGGGACAGATGGTAGTTCAGGAACTAGTGGTACGAGCGGAACATCAGGTTCAAGTGGTACTTCAGGAACTGACGGTAGTTCTGGTACATCAGGTAGTTCAGGTACTAGTGGAACTGATGGTTCATCAGGAACTAGTGGTAGTAGTGGAACTTCAGGAACAGATGGTTCATCAGGTACTTCAGGAACAAGCGGAACAGATGGTTCATCAGGTACTTCAGGCTCAAGTGGAACATCAGGTACAAGCGGTAGTAGTGGTACTAGTGGAACGTCAGGAACAGACGGCTCTTCAGGTACAAGCGGTAGTAGTGGTACATCAGGCACTGACGGCTCAAGCGGAACATCAGGCTCCTCAGGAACTAGCGGAACTGATGGTTCTTCAGGGACTAGCGGAACATCGGGTTCTTCAGGTACGTCGGGCACAGACGGCTCAAGTGGTACTAGCGGCACAAGTGGTTCATCAGGTACAAGTGGTAGTAGTGGCACTAGCGGAACATCAGGTACAAGCGGTACAGACGGCTCAAGTGGAACGTCAGGAACAAGCGGTACTTCAGGAACTAGTGGTACGAGCGGAACATCAGGTTCAAGTGGTACTTCGGGTACTGACGGCTCATCAGGAACTAGTGGTAGTTCAGGTACAAGCGGTAGTAGTGGTACATCAGGGACAGACGGCTCAAGTGGTACTTCAGGTACTAGTGGCGCTAGCGGAACTGATGGTTCATCAGGAACTTCAGGAACAAGTGGAACAGATGGTTCAAGTGGAACTTCAGGAACTAGCGGTACAAGTGGTTCTTCAGGAACTAGCGGTACAAGTGGTTCTTCAGGAACTTCAGGAACTAGCGGTACGGATGGTTCTTCAGGTACTAGCGGAACATCAGGTTCTAGTGGTTCTTCAGGAACTTCAGGAACTAGCGGTACGGATGGTTCTTCAGGTACTAGCGGAACATCAGGTTCTAGTGGTTCATCAGGTAGTTCAGGCACAAGCGGTACGGATGGTTCTTCAGGTACGTCAGGGACATCAGGTTCAAGTGGTACTTCAGGAACAGACGGCTCTTCAGGAACTAGTGGTAGTTCAGGTACAAGCGGTAGTAGCGGTTCTTCAGGTTCATCAGGAACTGCGGGTACTAGTGGTTCATCAGGAACTAGTGGTAGTTCAGGTACATCAGGTACAAGTGGAACAGATGGTTCATCAGGAACTAGTGGTACTGACGGTAGCTCAGGAACATCAGGTACAAGCGGTTCATCGGGTAGTAGCGGTACGTCAGGTAGTTCAGGAACTAGCGGAACATCAGGTTCAAGTGGTTCTTCAGGAAGTTCAGGCTCAAGTGGTACATCAGGTTCTAGCGGTAGTAGTGGTTCTTCAGGAACTAGTGGAACATCAGGTCTTAATGGAACTTCAGGAACTAGCGGAACATCAGGGACAAGTGGAACAGATGGTTCATCAGGAACTAGTGGTAGTTCAGGTATCTCAGGTTCATCAGGAACAAGTGGTTCATCAGGTTCGAGCGGAACATCAGGTACAAGTGGGACAGATGGTTCATCAGGAACTAGTGGTAGTTCAGGTATCTCAGGTTCATCAGGTACAAGTGGAACAGATGGTTCATCAGGAACTAGTGGTAGTTCAGGTATCTCAGGTTCATCAGGAACAAGTGGTTCATCAGGTTCGAGCGGAACATCAGGTACTAGTGGAACTGCGGGTGCGGCAGGTTCAAGCGGAACATCAGGTGTTAGTGGAGCTAGTGGAACATCAGGTAGTAGTGGCACTTCGGGAGCCGATGGCACCTCAGGAACTTCAGGAACATCATCAGCATCCGCCCTGCAGAGTACAACAGACTCTTCGGTAGTAAGTGGAACTACAGATGAAACTATATGCGTTGATGTTTCAATTCCCGCAGATACTTATTCTGTTGGTGACATAGTTGAATTGTTATTTAGATTTAAAAAGACAACAAATAATTCTTTTTCTTCCATAAGAGTTTATGTAAATACTTCGGTTTCATTAACTGGTGCTACCCAAATTGCTACAGCTATTGCTTTTCAGTTTGATTATTACTCACAAGTAAGAAGGTATTTAATAATCAAGGCATCGGACGACACAGAGTTAATAAATGACAGTTATGATGAGAATGATGATATAGTACAATGGCAAGATACACCAAGCAATCTAGATATAGATTGGTCAGTTCAGCAATATCTTTTGATTACTATACAAAACAATGCCTCTTCTGAGAGTGCGAGGATTTCATTTTACCGACTCTTATCAACATAAAAATAAATAAAATGATATGTATTTATTAGCAGAAATAAAAATTTGGCCATCTAACAAAATCCCTGCAGGTTTTCATAAATGTGACGGTACAACCCTTCCCGTTACAGGAAATGAGATGTTGTATGATATTATTGGAAATAAGTTTGGTGGGGTACCAGGTCAGAGTTTCCAACTCCCGAATATTGATTCCACAACCGATTATGATTACATCATTTGCATCTCAGGAAAGCATAGAGTATAGATTTGTGAAAAGTGGGTTATATATTATAATAAGATTTTTGTTCTATCAAATTAGATTTAGTTAAAATGTTTATTTCTTTTTTAATTTTACTTCTGAAATCATTAAATTTATATACAGACCTGGCAATTTGAATAAATTCATCATCAAATTCTGATAAAGACTCTTTTTCTCTTATTCTTTCTTCTATATCCCATAGTTTTTTGTTGATATTAATCAACTGATTAAATAGAATCTCAAATTCAATAGGAGAGCACTCTTTTTTTATTATAGGTAAAGCATCTTTTAGAATGTCATACTCTTTTTGTATATTTTTTAATTTATCTTCATCTTTAATGTTTTCTTTTTTAATTTCCAAGATTGTTAATTTATCTACAATCTCACCAATTGATACTTCTATTTTCATGGTAATAAATGTTGTATTTTTTCTATAACCATTTGTGAGGTTATTGATTTATGACACTCAAAATGTCTTTCAGTTCCTTTATGTTCGGGACACCAATTCCAATCCCCTTTATCAAATTTAAACATTGGGTTATTCCAACATCCATGACAAACAAACGTGTTTGTTATTCTTGTACAATTTGAAACAAATTCATGGTCTTCTTCCGTGAAATTAGAAATCATTACCACATGTTTACCTAACCCCCAAGTTAACCAAGATAATCCACTTGATAGACCAATAAAGAATTCACTATGATAAATTGTGTTCATAGTATTTTCAATTGACGTGTCTTTTAATTGGGTAACCCCATCAATACGTTCACCATTTTTGGATACATTAACAACTCTATAACCTTTTGATTTTAAATAGTTGACTAATTCTGACCAACCGTTTGGATTGTTCCATAGTTTTAATCCTGCGGTAGACTCATTAGCGATTGTTATATATTTTTCCTCAAACAATCTTTGTTTAGACTCAAAATAAATTCTTGGTTGTATCTCTTTAAATTCTAAACCTAATATATTGGTTATTGCTTTTTGTAATGGTATTGTACTTGGTAATACAGGTTCTTTGTTATTATCATAAAACCACCCTACTCTATACATAGCAATTAAATCATTTACAACATTACCTGGCTCAATAAATTCAAGTTCAGGGTACACCTTTTCAAATAATTTATTCCAAAACGTGGAAACAATAACATGACAATTATGTTTGTTTTTAAATTCTAAAACATATGGTATCCAAGAAATACTATCACCTAATGATTTGGAATCGAATGATATAAAAACTCTTTTACCTGTAAAATTTAATTTATAGTTATAAATCAATTCATCTTCGTCATAAACTTTAATTGTCCAATCTGTAAAATATTCTCGGTTTAATTTTGACCACATGTTAGCTTTAAGCTTCGTGGTATATACCAACACATCCCCATCATAAAACTCAACACCATACTCTTTGTCTGAATCACCCAAAATTTCAAAAAACGGATTATTAACAAAATGGATATTATATGATAAATTACGTTCTTTTTTAATATCAACTTTTCTGGTATTTTCTATATTATCAATTAATAAATTTTTGGTTTCTTCAGAATTATATTCTTTTTTTATAATACCAACCAATTTATACATTTTTAATAACCTGTTGGTTATAACACCCCAATCAAATTTTTCTCTACTTTTATTTGTTTGGTCGACATAAAAATTATAATTGTTAATTATTTCTTGAATTGAGTTCGCAACCGAATCACTATTTCTTTCGGTAACAATCATTCCGTGTATTTTTTGTGTTCCGTCATAAGTCCCAACAATTGGTAAATTACATGAAATCGCTTCAAGTAATGTTAAGTTTGGGTGACCCGCCTCTAATGAAGATGGGTGTAGGAATATTGAATGGGTTTTATATAATTCTAAAATACTTTCTTCATTTGGGTTATCAAATAATAATGTTAGTTTATCATAATCCAATAAATCTAAATGGTGTTGAAAAAAGTTTTTGTTATTTTCTGGTCCTGATACTGTTATAGGTAAATTTAATTTTTTGGCGGCTTCAATTGCGTATCTAAACCCTTTCCTATCATAAGACGAATCACCACCAATTCCGTTATTTGCTAAACATAATAATTTGTGCTCTGTTCTATATTGATTATCTACTTTAAAGAAGTTTGTATTTACTCCATGAGATAAATAAAATAACTTGTCTGTTTCTTCAAAATAATCCTCCAAATATTCGGCATGACAAAAAGACACAATTGATTTTTTAATTGCTTCTAAATTTTGTTTGTAATTAAATGAATCTTTGCC
>Ga0180432_10009817_pt1 | contig 11587 bp, 7 predicted proteins | sample SS_ome_10_FD_132414 | JGI IMG/M metagenome (GOLD analysis project Ga0180432, IMG submission 132414) | Hypersaline lake sediment archaeal communities from the Salton Sea, California, USA - SS_1_MS_2 metaG | ecosystem: Environmental > Aquatic > Non-marine Saline and Alkaline > Hypersaline >... | reverse complement strand
GGCCTTTACCGGCAAGCTGGATTTGCATTGGGGGAGGGCGGGGTGGCCCCGTGGTGGGAGCCGTTGCTGCTGGTGGTGTCGGTTTATCTTGTGGCGGGTTTGTTGTTTGACATCCCGGGGGTGGCGAGACGGGTCCTGACCTTGTTGACGCTGTTGGTGCTGGTGGCGGCGGCCTCGCCGGTTCTGGTCTTGTGGGGGGTGTTCTGGAGCCCGCTGGCGGTCTTGGCGGCGGGCGCCTCGAGCGGGGCGCTCGCGATCGTGTGGTCGCGTTTTCACGCCCTGCCGTGCGAGGGGGCGGAGGCGGTGGGTGGGGGCAAGGTCATCCCGATGAACCGGGGCGGGAGCGAGGGACGAACCGGCAACCGGACCGCGCCGGAGAGGAAGGGGCGGCGGCGCGGAGAGGGAGCGGGCGGAGGCGCCGGTTCGTAAGAAACAGACTATAGCCGTTTTCCTGTTAGATATGGCGCGAGCGGATTATCCATCGCCGGTTACGGACCTGATCAACGAACTGAAGCGTCTTCCGGGGCTGGGGTCCCGGAGCGCGGAGCGGATCGCGCTGTGGCTGCTGCGGAGTCCGAAAGCGGATCCCGCGGGGCTGGCGGAGGCGGTTCTGGAGGCGTCGCGGGGGGTTGTTGCGTGTCCCGAGTGTGGCTTTTTTGCGACGGCCGACGGGTGTCCGGTCTGTGCGAGCGCGGGGCGGGACCGGAGGGTGATGTGCGTGGTCGAGGAGGCGACGGATGTCCTGCCGATCGAGCGGTCGGGGGCGTTCAGGGGTCTGTATCATTGCCTTGGGGGAAAGCTCTCGCCCCTGGACGGGGTGAAGCCGGAAGATCTGCGCATCGGGGAGCTGATGCGGCGGATCGGGGATCTGCCGGGGGTGGAGGTCATCCTTGCACTCAGTGCGGACGTCGAGGGGGAGGCCACCGCGAGTTATCTTGGGGAGTTGCTCGAGGGGCGCGATTGCAGGGTAACGCGTCTGGCGCAGGGCTTGCCGGCGGGGGGCGATCTTGAGCACGCGGACGCTTTGACGGTCTCGCGAGCCTTCGAGGGGCGGCGGTAGGCGGAGCAGGTTTGAGGTTTCGGAGCCGGGGTGCCGGGGAGGCTGCCGCCTGCGCTTTGCTGGCGCCGCCCGCCACGACGGGGTTGCAAACGCGGGGCGGCGGCGTAGCCTGAGCCCGGATGAGCGGATGTCATGGACCGAAGATGCGGATGGACCCGGCGTTGCACCGGGCGAGGAAGCCGGAGTGGATACGGGTGCGCCTGCCGCACGAGCCGGAGTTCTGGTCGACGAAGTCGCTGGTGAGGGACCTGAAGCTGGTGACGGTGTGCGAGGAGGCCCAGTGTCCGAACCGCTGGGAGTGTTGGGGGCGGGGAACGGCGACGTTCATGATCGCGGGCGAGAAGTGCACGCGGGCGTGCGGGTTTTGCGCGGTGAAGACGGCCCGGCCGGACCCGCTTGAGGAGGATGAGCCGGTCCGGGTGGCGGAGGCCGCGAAGCGCATGCGACTGAGGCATCTCGTCATTACGGCGGTGGCGCGGGACGACCTCCCGGATGGCGGTGCGGAACACTTCAAGCGGACGATCGAAGCGGTGCGGGCGGAGAACCCCGGGATCATCGTCGAGGTGCTGGTTCCGGACTTCAACGAGAAGGAGGACGCAGTGAGGCTGGTGATGGAGGCCCGCCCGCACGTGTTCAATCACAATGTGGAAACAGTGGAACGGTTGACGCCGCTTGTGCGGAATCGGGCGCAGTACGGCAGGTCGTTGCGGGTGCTCCGGATGGCGCGCGAAATGGTGGACGGGAAGGTGGCCACCAAGAGCGGCCTGATGGTGGGGCTCGGGGAGCGGCCCGGGGAGGTGGAGCAGGCGCTCGACGATCTGTTGGAGCACGGCGTTTCGGTGCTGACGATCGGTCAGTATCTGCGGCCCAGCCCGCGGCACCTGCCGGTAGTGGAGTATGTCGCGCCGGAGCAGTTCGAGCGATGGAGGGCGATCGCGATCGAGAAAGGGTTCCGGCACGCGGCGAGCGGGCCGCTGGTGCGCAGCTCGTATCACGCGGCCGACTTCCGGCCGGATCTGGAGGTGGTGAAGGCGATCGCGGAGGAAGCGGGCGCGTGAGGCGGCGGGGAAGCCGCTTTGCGTCGGCAGCCTGCCCGGCGTGGTGGAGCGATGACGGGAGTCCCGTCGCCAAGGTCATCCGGCGACTGTCGGCCAACGCGACCCCCGAACCGGCCGCGGCCCTCACCCCGGCCCGGTTGGGCGACATGAAAGTGCAACGACGTCGCCCCCCCCACGGCCTCGTGTCGTGGGAGCCAATGATCAGTCGGCTGCAGTGAGCCGGTTGGGTGCGGGAGGCCGCCGTGTAGCTGATTGTTGCGGTAGACGTGAACCATGATCGTGTTGAAGCCCATCTCCTGCGATGCAGATCGCCATGGACATACCATAGCCTCTGAGAGCAGGTTGCACAAGGCCTGGCAGTTGCCACGGGCTAATTGGCGCCGGCCGCTCCCCGCAAGCCTGTCTTCTCGAACGGGATCTGCTTGAACTCCGGTATCTTTTCAAAGACCAGCGAATCGGTCTTCAGCCGGAAGTCCATGTTCTCCGGATCGACGAATCCGGGATCATCCTGCAGCTCCAGGTTCCCCTTGGCGTCCTTGCCGGGACCTTCATTGCTGCGCGGGCTCTTCAAGCCGCCCGAGCGCACAAACACGTTCCCGATGACCTGCAGTCCGCAGGCGCCGTCGTCCAGGTGCAACCCGAAACAGCCGTGTCCGCCGGGCCTTCACCCACGACGTTGGGTCCACCGCCGCAGCGCCGACTGGGCGGACGAGGAATGGCGCGAGCCCGGGGACCTGCTTCGCGTCCCGGAGTTCGCTTTCGAGGTGAGCTTGGAAACGCTGTATCGAGGGGTCGATCTGGAGCATCCCGCTCCCTGGCCAGAACCGGAGGAATAGAGAGGCAAGTGCGGCGATGCCGGGACGCGGCCGAAAGAAAGTGTGGAGAGGAACGGTAGGAGAGCGTACCCAGTCACTCATGAAACGTCACCTTGCTGTCGTATTGCTGTGCCTTTCCACGCCCGCCTTTGCCGCGGAGAAGCCGAATGTCATCTACATCCTTGCCGACGATCTGGGCTATGGCGATTTGGGTTGCTATGGCCAGAAGATCATCAAGACGCCCCGGCTCGACCGGATGGCCGCCGAGGGGATGCGCTTCACGGATCACTATTCCGGTTCGACGGTCTGCGCGCCGTCCCGCTGCGTGCTGATGACCGGCAAGCACACCGGCCACACCACCATCGTCAACAATGCCGAGACTCCCCGCGACAGCGTTCCGATGGGCGACAAGGGGGCGGCCGGGCAGGCGCCGTTGGAGGAAGGCGAGATCACCCTGGCGCGACTGGCCAGGAAGGCCGGCTATCACACCGCCTGCATTGGCAAGTGGGGACTGGGCAGCCGGCACAGCACGGGAGACCCCAACAAGGTCGGTTTTGACCATTTCTTCGGGTACTATGATCAACGTGACGCCCATTTCTTCTACATTGACTGGCTGTGGCGGAACGGGGAACCGGTCGAACTCAAGGACAATCCGAAGCTGCACAACCAGTACAGCCATGATCTCCTCGTTGAAGAGTCGGTGAACTACATCAAGAAACACAAGGACCGTCCCTTTCTCCTCCTCCTGACCTTCACGATCCCGCATGCGGAACTGATTGTTCCGGAGGATTCGATGAAGCAGTACGAGGGGATCGAGGAGCGCGGTCCCTGGGGCAATGTGAAGGCGCCGTACCGGATCGAACGCAAACAGTGGGGGCTCTACAACGCGTGCGCCAAGCCACGCCAGACCTTTGCCGCGATGGTCAGCCGCCTGGACCGGGACGTGGGCCGGTTGCTGGATCTGCTGGAGGAACTGAAGCTCGACAAGACCACGCTGGTCATGTTCAGCAGCGACAACGGCCCGCACTCCGAGGGCGGGGCGGATCCCGCGTTTTTCAACAGCGCCGGCCCGTTGCGCGGGGGGAAGCGCTCCCTGCATGAGGGCGGGATCCGGGTTCCGTTCATCGCCCGGCAACCGGGCAGGATCGAGGCAGGCGCCGTTTCCGGTCACCCCTCCGCATTCTGGGATGTGATGCCCACTGTCTGCGAACTCATGGAGGTTGAGCCTCCGGAAGACACTGACGGAATCAGCCTTCTTCCAACGCTCTATCAGCTCCCTCCGCAGGAGCAGCATGAATACCTCTACTGGCGGTACGGAGGCACGGAGGCCGTTCGCAAGGGCAAGTGGAAACTGATCGGAAACCGGAAGAAAGCGCGACTGTTCAATCTTGAAACGGATATCGGAGAAAGGAAGGATCTCGCTGCGGAACACCCGGAACTTGCGGAGGAACTGAAAAAGCTGATGGAGGACGCCAAGCGATGAATCCGGCCGGCGTGCCGCCCCCGCCGGCCGTGTGGCACGACTGATCGCGCATTTGGCGTCCCGGCGCGTTGCTCTTTCCCCGGCTCGGGGGTGTCCGAGGGGCAGGCGAATGGCAAGAATGCGAGTTGTCGACAGAAAAGGTGTCGAGCATGTCTTCCGCCCGCCGGCCATGAAAGAGGCAAATGCCGCCCGGCGTATACCTCGGCCCCCAAGGACGAACGCATGATTCGAGAGGAGAAGCCCCATTTCACAACTACAAGCTTGCGCTTGGCCCGGTGGTTCCCACCGCCCCGCCCGCCGTGGCCGGGGGGAAGATGGAGGCCATGGACTCCGGGGGCGTCTTCGTCATGGGCTCGGACGCCGCCATGAAGGAGCGGCGCGGCCCCGAGTCGTGGGGAAACGGGTGTTTTCACATCAATGAGGAGGATCTGTGCAAGAATTAACGTGTCTCGGGGTCGTCCCCGTCTTCGTGAACGCGGGGGCCGCCGTTTTGCCGGCGGTCTTTGCCGGGTTGGTCAGCGCGTTAGCCTTGTTGTTCAAGCCGCGGGAACTCGTGCGGGCATGCAGGGAAAAGCCGCACATCCCTTTGATCGTTCTGGCGGTGGGCGCGCTGCTGTTCTTTGTGATCAAGTGGACGGTGAGTCCCGCGGCGCCCGCTGAAACGGCGGAAAGACGGATGGGGACCGAGTCCGTCCGGATCGGGACGGATTGGTCGAAGGTGGCCTTGGAGATCATCCGGCAGGAAGAGCGCGCAAGGCTCCTTGGGAATGTGCCCGACGGGGAGAAGGATCCCGGCCCGAACGAGTCCCCGGCGGGGCGGGATGCCCCCCTGGTGTATCGGGTTGACTACCAGCGGGGTGGATACATGGGAGGTCCTTCGCCCACCGGGCTGGCGATGCTCTGGGATTACCGGCAGGACGACACGATGGTGCTTTCATCGCCGCTGGTGGACGGTGAACGGGTCTATTGCGCCTCCGCTCTTCTCGATCCGTCCGGAACGTTCGGGAGCGTGTTCTGCCTTGATGTCGACAGTGGCAGAAAGGTGTGGGAGACGTTCCTGAAATCCGCCTCTCCTGAGATCGACTTCAAGGGGTTCTTCTCGTCTCCCGCCCTGACGGCCGACGGCAAGTCGTTGATTATCGGCCAGGGACTGCACATCGACGACAACTCGGAACTCGTGTGCCTCGACGCCGCGACCGGCCGGATCAATTGGATGGTTCCCACACCGCTGCACGTCGAAAGCTCCCCCGCCATCGAGGGTGATATCGTCGTGGTCGGTGCGGGCGCCGTCGAGGACGCGGCGACTCACAAGCCGAAGGGCGACCCGGAGGGCCGTGGGCACCCGGGATATGTGTTCGGCGTCAGAATATCCGACGGCAAGGAGCTGTGGAGGTTCCCGCTGATCGATCCCGAGAGTTCGCCCGCCATCCACGACGGAGTCGCCTACATCGGCAGCGGTCTCAACGGGTCCGGGGTCGCGGCGCTGAAGATCGCGGGGGGCTTGAGCGAGGAGGAGCGGCTGGTCTGGAAGGCGGACACTCCGTTCCCTGCCACCGGCAGCGTGACGTTGTTCGAGAACATGGTGCTGATCGGCTGTGGGAACGGCGATTTCGTCTTTGCCTCCCCGAACCCGGAAGGAATGGTGATGGCATTGGACCGGGAAACGGGGAAGGAACTGTGGTCGGTTCCGATGCCGGATGCGGTGCTCGGGACGATCGCGGTCCGCGACGAGATCGCCGTTTGCCCGGTCCGCAACGGGGAGATCGTGGCTTTGGACCTGAAACAGAAGGGCGCGGAACTGTGGCGCACGCAGATCGGCAAGAACGGCCGCCCGGCGCTGGCGGGTCCCGCCTTCACCGGGAGCCGCATCTACGCCACCACCTCGGACGGCAACATGGCCGTGCTTGATGCAAAGTCGGGGGATGTTCTCGAGAATGTCTACATCAACCACGAGGACAAGCCCGGCGATCTGTATCTGACGTTCAGCTCGCCGCTCGTCGCTGGCGGGCGGGTATTCGTCGGCAGCGAAACGGGAGGCCTGCGTTGCTACGTGGGTAGCGCGAAGCAATGAACAACTCCCCGGATTTGGAGCCCGAAGGAATGAAGGAACTTCCACCATTCGTGCTCCGCTTTGTCGACTGCCGCGTTGTCACCGCGGTGGGAGGCAAGGCCATCAACCTGTCCCGCCTGCTGCACGCCGGGTTCCCCGTGCCGGACGGATTCGCGGTGACCACGGCCGCTTACGAGGCGGCAAGAAAGGCCGGCGGAATGCCCGCCGAGGTGCGCGAGGCCGTCCTGCGTGCCTACCGGGAACTGGGTTCACCCGTGGTGGCGGTGCGTTCGTCGGCCACCGCGGAGGACATGGCCGAGGCGTCGATGGCGGGCCAGTACGAGACGTTCCTCGATGTCGAGGGCGAGGAAGCGGTCATGGACGCCGTGACCCGGTGCTGGGCGAGTCTCGATTCGGAACGCGTGCTGGCCTATCTCGAAGAGAACGGCATCGACCGGGCGCAGGTGTCGATGGGCGTTGCCGTGCAGAAGCAGGTGCCGGCCGACGTCGCGGGGGTCCTGTTCACGGCCAACCCGAGGCCGGGCGCACTCGGCGAGATGCTGATCGAATCGAGCTGGGGACTGGGCGAAGCGGTGGTCTCCGGAATGGTGCAGCCCGACACGCTCGTCCTCGACCGGGCCACCGGCGCCGCGAAGTCGATCCGGACCTCCGACAAGGAAGCGTGGATCCCTGCCGGCTTCCGATCGAAAGAACCCCGGCCCATGCCGGAGAATCTCCGGCACGAGCTGTCGTTGAATTCACAGCATGTCCTCGCACTCTGGCGATTGGGGCTCGATGTGATGAACCACTTCGGTTCGGCCCAGGACATCGAGTGGGCCATCGCGGACGGCGAGGTGTACCTCCTCCAGTCGCGCGCCATCACGACCCTCGAATCGGCCGAGGCGCATGAGGAGTTGCTGACCATGACGCGCGCGCAGCTTCGTGAGGCGAAGCGCGAGGGACGCGGCGATTGGGCCCGCCACAACATCGCGGAGACCCTGCCCCATCCCACACCGCTGACGTGGGACGTGATACAACGTTTCATGTCGGGCGACGGCGGATTCGGCCGGATGTACCGTGAAGCCGGGTTCGAGCCGGGGCCGGCCGTGTCCCGGGACGGGTTCCTGGACCTCGTCGCGGGGCGGATCTACATGGACTTGTCCCGCGCGCCGGAGATGTTCCTCGAGGGCTATCCCTATGCGTATGACACCGACCTGCTCGCGCGGGATCCCAACGCCTCGCAGGGGCCGCCCACCTTGCCGAGCGGGTCTCTTCGAGAACGGCGCCGCGCCGCCAAGCGGCTGGCGGGCGTTCAGGAGAAGCTCACGAAGCTGGCCCGGAATTACGACCGTGTCCTCGACAACGAGATCGTCCCGGAACTGAGGAAGTGGGTGGCGGAGGAGAAGAAGCGCGACCTGCGGTCGATGAACGCAACGGAATGGCGGAAGCTCTGGGAGGCACGCCGCGAGAAAGCGCTCCAGGACTTCGGCGAAAAACTGATGCTGCCCAGCCTGGTGGCGGCCATGGCGGTGGACGAACTGCGCGCGTTCTGCGCCGAGAGCTTCTGGGAGGAAGAGCCCGGGCCGCTGGCGAACGAGCTGTCCTCCGGCCACGCGCCCGATCAGACGATCCTCGGAACCCAGGGCTTGTGGGAGATCGCACACGGGGAATCGACGGCGGACGAATGGCTGAAGGCCTTCGGCCACCGGGCGCCCGACGAGTTCTGCCTCGCCACCCCCCGCTGGCGCGAGCGCCCGGATGCCGTCGCGACCCTCGCCGCGCATCTCAAGGACGCGGAAAGCCCGCTCGCGCGGCATCACCGTCGAATGGACGAGTGCCGGGAGAGAACCGGCACGCTGCGGAAGACCCTTGACGGCCCCTCGGCGCGCGAGTTCGACAAGCGGCTCTCGCTGGCCCACCGTTACCTGCGCTTCCGCGAAGACGGCAAGTTCCACCTGATGCTCGCCTACGACCTGTTGCGCGACATGGCGCTCGAGGCGGGACGACGTCTGGACATTGGAGAAGATGTCTTCCTGCTGCGCGAAGAGGAACTGTTCGATGCGCTCGTCACCGGGATCGCCCCGCTGCACCTGCTCGAACGCCGGCGCCTGAAGCGCTCCGCCGAAGCGGAGATCGATCTGCCGCACCTCATCACGGAGGACACCATCGCCACGCTCGGCGAACCCGCCGAAATCGAGACCACCGGCACGATCCCGGCCTTCCCGATCAGCGTCGGCATCGCCACCGGTCCGGCGCGGATCATTCTGACGCCCGATGATGCGGGCGACCCCGGCGACGGATACATCCTTGTGTGTCCGAGCACCGATCCGAACTGGACCCCCCTGTTCGCGAGGGCCGCCGGGCTGGTGATCGAGCGCGGCGGCATGCTTTCGCACGGCGCCGTGGTGGCGCGCGAGATGGGCATCCCGGCCGTGGTGTGCGCCGGCGCGACCCGCATGCTGGATGACGGCGAGAGCGTCACCATCGACGGCAATCGCGGCGCCCTGCGACGGCCGGAACACGTGGCTGAAGAAGAATCCCGCCGTGACGCGGCGGGAGAGACCGCCGATCCCCGGGATACCCGGATTCCGGCTTCCTTGATGCCACCGCCCCCCGGGCGGATCGACCGCTTGAACCGGAAGTGGAGGAACGCGGCCCTGCTGGTCTGGGGCCTGTTCTTCGGCTGGATGTTCCTGCTCCCCGGGACATGGCTTTACGACACGGCCGTCGCGTTTCTCGACTTGTTCATGTTGCCCATGGCCGGCGTGCTTGGGCGGCCCGGAACAGTCGCCGCGGTGGCCGTCGCTCTGGGCGCCTTCTCGATCGTGGGCCAGCGGTGGCTCACCAACAACCGCCGCCTGAGCGTGGCCAAGAAACGGGCTGCGTCGCTCCGGAAACAGGCCCTCGAGTTGCCGGGAGGATCGCCGCGCCGGACCGCCCTCGAACGGGCCGCGGCGCCCGTGCAGATGCAACTCCTCAATGCGGCGTTGTATCCGTTGGTCCTGATCCTCGGGCCGATGGTGATGATCTTCCTCTGGTTCCCGGCCCGGATCGACCCGGCCTCGTGGAATGCCGGCCCGGGGGCAACCGTCTACGTGACGGCCCATGTGAATGGCGACCATGCCGATCCGGTCACGCTGGTGCACGCCCCCGAACTGGAGTTGGCCGATCGCACTGCGGCAAGCCGGCAGATCACCCTGATCCGGCCGGTTCTGGAGCGGCTTCTCGCAAGGTGGAGCGCGGAGACCGGCGTGCCGGACGACGCCCCGTGGGAAGTCAAGGCCGCAGCCCGGGAGGCGCGCGAAAGAACGCTGGCCGGCCTGAAGGGATTCCTGAGTCGACCGATGCCGGCCCGCGATGTCTCATGGACTCTGCAGTCCCCGGAAGACCATGGCGGCCGATTCGACCTGCGCGTCGAGGCCGGGGAATGGAATCCCGTGAAGAGCGCCGCCGTCCTCGGCAGGCTGGTAGCCCCGGAACCAAAGGAGGACCTCGGGGACGGCAAGGGCCCGGTCCAGCTTGCGCGGCCCGAGGAGGCCGGCCACCCGGTCGAATGGGTGAAGGTGACATACGGTCAGAAGCAAGTGCGCGGCGAAAGGGCGTTCTGGAAGCCGGTCGAATGGCTCGTCCAGCCGTGGCTGCCCGGATGGTTGATCGTCTACCTGCTGGCCTACATCCCGACCATGTTCATCCTGAAATGGCTGCTTCGTGTCCCGTGATGCCGGCAGCAACAGCACCATGAAAAAGACACTGCTTACTCTCGCCGCAACCCTCGCTGCGACCATCACAACGGAAGCCCTCGACATCAAGGCAATCCTCGCCAAGCCCCGGGCCGGCAACCCGCAGTACGACAACAAGGAAGCCTGGCCGATGCTCGTCGGCGACGAGTATTTCACGAAAGAGAAGTGGCCGGCGGCGAAGCGGTTGTTGATCTGGGGGCTCGTGGACAAGGACGGCAGGAGCAGACCTGGAGACCCGCGGATAGCGGCCAACTGGATCGACGCGGCGACGGGCAAGCCCGCGCAGGCGGTGCCCGACATGGACACCGACGTGATCGTCCCGGACTCGGACCGCCCCTACAGGGTTCATGCCCATCGTGGGGAAACCAGCTTCACCTGCCGGCACCTGACCGTCGGGCGCAACGCGACCTTCGAGCCGGCGGGGGGAGGCAAGCTGATGGCCTTCGGCAACATCTGGACCCGGCCGGCGGGCGTGCTGTTCGTCTATCGGACGCTGATGCTTGTCGGCGGGCGGGATACGTTCCTCCGCCGCGACTGGCCGGCCGACGGCAAGCTCCGGAAGATGCACGACGAGCGAACGATCGTCCCGTTCACCATCGAGGATCCGCACCACTGTCCGTGGGGCGGGAGCACCGGAAGGGGCGCCAGGACAAGCCACTTCTTCTCCCACGACAAGCCGGAGGGATCCACCGAAGTGATCGGGTTCGTCATGACTCGGGACGAATGCCATTTCAAGTCGGGCACCTTCATCGTCGGCCGCGACAGCCGCTTCCTGTGCGGCGGCGCGGCCCAGCTCTCAATAGGCGGTGAGGCGGGGATCGCCCTGATGGACAACGCCATGATCGCCAAGAGCGTCAACTGGTTCGGGACCGACCTTGTCGTGTCGGAGAACGGCGCGATCACCGGCGGCACGCCGGACCGGCCCCTCAAGCGCGACGCCCGGGTCGGACTGGGCTACCGGAACTGGATGAACCTCGACTTCGGCGGAAACAAGAAAGACCGCCACTACCCATACCGCTACGGCAAAGTCGCGGGATCGTTTTCGGGCGACCTGGTCGGCTACCCCGCCAAGGGCGGCGACGCGAGGCTCGTCGTGGAGTGGCACCGCGTCATGACCGGGGGCAAGGGCCGCGGCATCGGCGACAACTACGAGGTCTATGCCAGGCTCAAACCCAGGATCACGATCTGGGCCGGCGCCAACTCCAAGGTGGAAAACGTGCGCTTCGACGACCTGCACCGCGGCGGAATCGTGCTGCCGGACCGGTCGATCATGGACAAATGGAAGAACGTCTCGTTCGGTGACGGATGCCTCAGTCAGGACCCCGAAGAGCTCTCGCGGGAATACACGGGCAAGCTCCACCGCGGCCGGCCGGCCGAAGCG
>Ga0180432_10009815_pt1 | contig 11588 bp, 6 predicted proteins | sample SS_ome_10_FD_132414 | JGI IMG/M metagenome (GOLD analysis project Ga0180432, IMG submission 132414) | Hypersaline lake sediment archaeal communities from the Salton Sea, California, USA - SS_1_MS_2 metaG | ecosystem: Environmental > Aquatic > Non-marine Saline and Alkaline > Hypersaline >... | reverse complement strand
TAAGTCGTGCTTCTCTGGGGAAGATTGGTAAATGTAGTTGCATATTCCAAATATACCGCATTTTCTTTTTGCGATAAAACCTTCGGAAATGCCTAATTTTACGTCACCAGATCAGGAGTTCTGATATTATACCGACTATCCCAATGGTTTCACTGCCACACCGAAATACGGGGTGGAGACAGAGTCCAATGAGCTCGGTGATATGGCCCTGAATGACAGGGATTACCAGTTCCTGAGGAACCTGGGTACCGCCTACCTGGAAGTGGAACCCATCAACGGGCTTACCTTCAAGGGAACCTTCAGCGTGGACTGGTTCTACCAGCGCAGAATGACCTGGTCAGATGTGAACTCGGAGCTCTTCAGCTATGCCCCCAGGGATCCGCTGAGCTTTGGTATCCCGGGTGAGGATGATACCATCGGTTCCTATGGTGAGAGGCATACCCGCAACACCAACCTGGTGATGGAATTTGCAGCCAATTATACCAAATCTTTCGGAAAACACAACCTGGACCTGCTGTTTAATTACATGGACCAGCAATACATGTGGGAAGCGATCCACGGCGGGGCGGACCAGATCCCTTCCAGGGTGGAGGATTTCATCCCCATGAATTACTGTGAAAGAGAATACAACAGCATAGAGAACGACAAGGACCACTATGCCCTGCAGGGGATCCTGGGAAGAGTGGGATACAACTACGATAACAGGTATTACCTGGACGGGACCATCCGGAGGGACGGAACCTCCCGTTTCCATCCCGATAACAGGTGGGGGACCTTCCCCTCGGTATCGGCAGCCTGGAGGATCAGCTCCGAACCCTTTATGGAAAACCTGGACTGGCTCACCGATCTGAAGATCCGCGGGGGATGGGGTCAGCTGGGGAACCAGGAAACCCAGTCTTTTGCGTACCTCTCCCTGATCAACAGGAACCCCACTTATGCCTTCGGGTCCACCCTGGCCCTCAACCAGGCCACCGATATACCCAGTGAAGGCATCTTCAGCTGGGGTGCAGCCCTGCCTACCTATCCCAATATTGACCTGAGCTGGGAGAAGACATCCACCACCAATATCGGCTTTGACGCCAACCTGTTGATGAGGATCGACATCTCAGTTGAATACTATTACAAGTTCACCGACGGGATCCTGCAGAGCACCAACCTGCCGGCCAGTGTGGGAGCACAGAATCCCCCTGTAGCCAATATCGCATCGATCTCCAACCAGGGGATCGAAGCTTCCGTCGGATACAACAACAACATCGGTGATTTCAACTATTCGGTCAATGCCAACCTGACCACCGTGAAAAACGAGGTGCTGAGTCTCTATGACGATGCACCGCTGGGCGGGTCACTGGACAGGATCGAAATCGGATACCCGCTCCATTACATCTGGGGATATGAGATGGGTGGAATTTTCAGGGACCAGGCAGAAGTGGATGCTTACCAGGAAAGCACGACCGACAATCTTGCTGCCAGGCAGGAGCCGGGGGACATCTGGTTCGAGGATGTGAACGGTCCGCCCGATCCCGATGCCGAAGAGCCCCAGTTCTATACCGAGGGTGCTGACAGCATTGTGAACAGCTATGACCGGACCTACCTGGGCAAGACCATTCCCGGTTTCTTCTACGGGGTATCCATCAATTTAGAATGGAAAGGCATTGACCTCTCAGCCTTCTTTCAGGGCGTGGGGGATGTGCAGAGAAACTGGCAACAGCATGCTACAAGCATGACCGGTCTGGGTAACAACTGGAGTACTGATGTTCTCGACCGCTGGACCCCCACCAATACCGATGCCGATATCCCAAGGGCCGTGGCCGGTGACCCGGCAGACAACAACAGGTTCTCCAGCCGCACGATCTATGATGCAGGATTTTTCAGGTTCGCCAACCTGCAGCTGGGTTATACTGTTCCGCCCGATCTGTCGCGCAGGCTGGGCATATTCCAGATGCTGCGAGTCTGGGTGGGCGGATCCAACCTCTTCGTGATCTCCCCCTATCCGGGACTCGATCCTGAAAATGACGTTGTCCCGCCACCCAGGGTATTCAACGTAGGTGTGGATATGAGATTTTAAGTGTTAACCAATGAAAACAAAACAGAGACAAATGAAAAATCTAAAATATATTGTCGGTTTAAGTGTGGTGCTGGCGGGTCTGATCATACTGGTTGCATGCGAAGAGAGACTGGACAAGGACCCGCTGGGTGACACGGAAGTTGTTTTCTTCACCACACAGGATGCCTTTGACAGGGGGGTCCAGGGGATCTATGCCAAGTTGACGGACTGGTACTGGTTCAACGCGAACAATCCCATACATGAGTGCTGGCTCCTTCCGGGAGATGACCTGACTTCCAGGGGGGATTACCCCCATGAGACTTTTGCCGCCCTCTCTCCCGCTCACGGACGGCAGTCCACTTTCTATCAGGTCAGTTACCATCTCATCAACAGGGCCAACGTGATGCTTCAGAAGATCGCCGAAGAAGACGGGGTTTACCTGGATGTGGGAATGAAGGATATCCATAAAGGAGAAGCACTGTTCCTTCGGGCACTGGCATTCTACCGGCTGTGGAGCTTTTTCGGGACCAGTCCGGTTGTAACCGAAAGGATCATGGGGCTCGGTGAAGAGACCAAGCAACCGGGTTCAAGCGGGACCGAGATGCTCGACCAGGCCATTGCGGATTTGACCGAAGCGGCGGAACTGCTTCCTGCAAAGGGGACTTGGGAAGATAAATTCATCGGAAGGGCCACCAAGGATGCGGCCAACGGACTGCTGGGCAAGTGCCTGGTCACCCGTGCCTGCTACGGCGGAGGAAACGCGGATTACGGTGCGGCCATTACTGCTTTCAACAAGATCAGCAGCAACACGGCACTCGCCCCGCACTTCCTGGACAATTTTGATGCCCTGAATGAGAACAACGTTGAATCGCTGTTCGAGTTCCAGGCCAGCAATGCACCCAACTTCGAGAATATCTGGCTCGGTAACGATTTCAACCAGCAGATCGGGGCCATGGGGGCCTACTGGGGGTTCTTCTATGATTCATGGACATGGTGGACCCATACACCGTTTGTCCCCACCCAGAAACTGATGGATGCATTTGAAGCCGGTGATCCGAGGGCCGGCCATACTTTCCGGTCCAATGGAGGGGATAATTTCAACGGCTGGGAATTTGCCAAGTACACCTGGCGCAACCTGGAAGGGGACGTATCAAGCTCCCTGAACAATCCCAGGATCCTCAGGTATGCCGATGTAATGCTGCTTCAGGCAGAGGCTGAACTGTGGGCAGGAAGTGCTGCCAACGCACTCGATCTAGTGAACCAGGTAAGGAAACGTGCCAGGGAATCTGTACCCGATACCATCCCGGTATCCGCTTTCCCGGCCGACCTGGCCTCGGTGACCATGGAGGATATCATGCATGAGCGGTTCGTGGAGCTGGCAGGAGAAGAAGGTCAACGGTTCCTGGATCTGAAACGCTGGCACAATGCCGGGTATATCAACCTGGGCAACTGGACCAAGGAGGACTGGGGTCCTTCGCTCAGGGAAGATTTCACCTTCTCCAAATGGTTTTCCGATACGGAAGGAAAGATGCTCTATCCCATACCTCTTGCTGAAATTGACCTGAATCCCAATGTATCGCAGAATAAAGGTTATTAAAGGATACAGAGATCCAATACTAGTTTTAGGTTAAGCTTAGGTTGGTTTAATTTACCCTCTGAAAAAGCCCACGTACACCATGCGTGGGCTTTACTATTTTATTATTTTTATCCCTTTATAAGGAAATGCCTGCATATGAATCCATCCAGAAACCCGGCCACAGAGCGGAGCGAGACACTTCGTGCTGCACCTTCCAGGACCCACAGGTCCCTGTTGTACCTGGTGCTTTTCCTCTCAGGGGTCAGCGCCCTGATCTACCAGGTGGTATGGATCAAGAAGTTCGGACTGGTCTTCGGGGTCCATGTTTTTTCAATGAGCACGGTTCTTTCAGCTTTTATGGCCGGACTGGCCCTGGGCAGTTTGATATTCGGGCGGATCGTGGACCGGAAGAAGAATCCGCTCACCGTGTTCCTGCTGCTGGAACTGGGTATCGGGCTTTTTGCGGTGCTGTTCCCGGTCCTGTTCCGGGGACTGACAACGCTCTATGGGGTGATTGCCGAGAACACCTATATGAGCCAGTATGCCACCCAGCTGGTACGCTTCCTGCTGGCCTTTCTGTTCTTGCTTATTCCCACCACCCTGATGGGGGGAACCCTTCCCGTGATCATCAAATTTTTTGTCCGCCGCCTCAGAGAACTGGGCAGCCAGATCAGTTATCTCTATGCACTGAATAACCTGGGTGCCGTCATCGGGACTTTTGTGGCAGGATTTATCATCATCAAGGTTTTCGGGATCATGACAACCCTCTATATTGCGGCATCCCTGAACCTGGCAAATGCCCTGATCACTTTCCTGATCTCCCGGAGGACAGATTTTTCCCTTCCCCGGATTGAGAACAGTCAGGGTCCGGTTAAAAAAACCGGCCCGGGAAAGGATCCTGAAATCATTCCGGTCCCGAATTTCATGGTGAAACTCGTGCTGTGGGTATTTGCCATCGAGGGTTTTACCACCCTGGCCTACGAGGTGATCTGGACCAGGATCCTGGTGGGTTTTTCCTTTGACAAAACCACCTATTTCTACAGCACGATCATCATCGGATTCATATTCGGCCTTTCCCTGGGCAGTATGCTCATCTCAAGAAGGATCGACAGGATCAAAAACCTGATTTCCCTGCTCGGTTTCCTGGAGATCCTGATCGGTCTGTTCTCGGTCGCCCTTCTGATCCTTTTCTCCAGGCTTGCCCCTCTGCTGATCCGGCAGAGGGATATTTTCGGAACATGGATGGGCAATTCAGGGAAAGAGTATTTTATCTTCTTTCTGATCCTGACCATCCCCACCACCCTGATGGGAATGGCCTACCCGATCGTCAGCAAGATCTATACCGATAATATCCGCCGGGTCGGCAAAAGGATCGGGGTGATCGGATTCATGGATACGGTGGGTTCCATCGTGGGTTCCTTTGTGGCGGGTTTTCTGATGATCCCCTTCCTGGGGGTGGTCAAATCATTCATCCTTACCGCAGGGATCAACCTGGTGATCGGACTTCTGGTCCTTGTTTTCCACCCGTATCTTAAATCCGTGAGAAAAGCGGCCTTCAGCGGTGCAGTCGTTGTTCTGGCTATATTGTTCTATTTCCTTGTCCCAAATAAGAATTATTTCAGCTGGTGGGACCAGTTAAGGTTCAAGGAAAACTGGTGGGGCCACCACTATGAGAGATTGCTCTATTACAATGAAGGTGAGGCAGGAACGGTCATCGTCAGGCAATACGCCGATTCCGAATCACGATCCCTGATGATCAACGGGCACCATACAGCCTACACCACCCTGAAAGATTTGAGCGTGAACCGGCAGCTGGGATACATGCCCTATATGCTTCATCCTGATCCACAAAACGCCATGGTGGTGGGATTCGGGATGGGTGCCACCGCCTGTTCCCTGATACAGCCTGAAATTGAACAGGTCACCGTGGCGGAGATCTGTCCGGGGGTGATCCAGGCTGCTCCGCTGTTCGGTCCCTGGAACAGGGATGTGATCGAGCATCCGAAACTGACTGTATTTGATGAGGATGGACGGAGCCTGCTGTTCATGACCGATGAAAAGTATGATATCATTACTTCCAATGCCATCCACCCCAGGCTGAGCAACAATATCTATACCAGGGACTTTTACCAGATATGCCGGGATAGGCTCACCGATGACGGGATCATGTGCCAGTGGATCCCGCAGAACTGGATCGGCGAGCAAGAATACCGCTCTTTGCTGAAGGCTTTCATCCAGGTCTTCCCCCATTCCACCCTGTGGTACGTGAACGAGTACAGCACCCATATCATCGGGTCCAGAAAACCTGTGGAGATCACCTATCAGATGATCGCGGAAAAGTTTGAAGAAAACGAGGTGCTGAGGGCTGACCTGGCCGAGGTGGGCCTGGGGGATCCGGAACATTTCCTGGCCCAGTTTATCTTCGATGAGCAGTCACTGCATGCATACTGCGAAAGGGCACCTGTGAACACCGACAACCATCCCCTGGTGGAATACAGCAAGGTGGTCAACATTGCTCCCGTGGTCGCGGTCATGGAGGACCTGAAGAACCATCCCACCGATTACGGGATTTTCCTGGAGGATATCAAATCGGAGGAGCGAAGATCAGAGATCCTTGCTTACATCCATAAATGCAGTGACTTCATGAGGCATCATATCCAGTCCATTATTGAAAATGTGAACCTGTATATCAGGGAGTTATAGGGTGGGCTTCGGCGGATGTGCATCAGTCTGGCTGCCTGCCGGCGTGCATCAATCCCCGGCTGCCTGCCGGCGCGCGTTCATCCGGATTTCTTACCGACGGGCACCATACAGCCTCCTTACCATGATGAATCCCTCCAGGTTTCCGGATCATCGATCAGGGGAGGGAAACCGGTTTTCCACCAGAAATATGCTTCACCGGATCCGTAAGGGAAAGCTCCTATGTCGTTCCTGGTCCCATCGGGATCGTTGTACCGGGGATCCGGATGGCCTGCATTGATGGCAGGTGAGCCGGCCTGCAGCCTGAAATCACCGCCCGCAGCATCCACAAACAGGGGTTCGGTTTCGATCACCGGGTCCCCGGTGATGCTGTAGACCGAATCTTTGGTCCAGACCCACATGTAAAAGGGGTCGGGGACCGTATTCACGTCATGGACCAGGTTGTATTCAATCAGGATGTTCCTCTCTTCCAGTCCGCCCTCCCCGTAATCCTGGCTTTTTCCGATCTCGAAGGGTGAATTGAGGGAAAGGATGTTGTTCCGGATCACCACATCCTCCAGCTGGGTGGTAAAAAGATAGAGTCCGCCCGTCAGCCAGTAATCGGGATCGGGCTGCTCGCTACCCCCGTAACCATTGCGGTAAAAGGTGTTGTTCGTAATATGTACATCCTCCCTGGTAAGATCCTTTCCCCACCGCGACATGAACAGTCCCGTGGCCCGGTTATCATAGACCAGGTTATGGTGGATGTGAAGGTCCCTGGCCACCGGTCCGTCCTCACACGAGACGGCAATACCCGCTTCACAGTGGTGGGCCACATTTTCATACATCCCGATATCTTCCAGCACACCGAACCAGGCATCGATATACAGTGCCTGCCTGTCACAATGGTGCACATGATTGTGGTGCACCAGGCCGAAGGATGCGGTCTCCTTCACATCGATCCCTTCCTTGCGGCAGTCCCTGATCAAATTAAACGCCACCTCGAAATAATGGGGCCCCGCCATGCTCAGGGCTTCATGGGGAGGCTCCCTGCCGGTGAAATTCCCTCCCCAGACCATATCCGGATCATTGGCATTGATGATGGTATTGCCCATCACGGTAATATGGGAACAATGCTGCCAGGCAGCAATTCCCGAGCTGAATGTATTCTCTGTTTCGCAGTTGATGATGGAGATGTGATCGCTGTAGGAGATATTGAAGCCTGCCGCATGCGAATTCAAGATTTTCAGGTTCCGGAACTGCACATGGGAGGCAAATGTGATCTGGATGGCACCCTGGGTATAGGGGTAGGAACCCGAATTCCCGATATCGGCCCTGCTGAAATCGATGATCACCTCCCTGCCCGGCTCTCCTCGGATCAGGATCACACTGTCAGGGGTACCCTGAATGCCTGCCTGGATCATCCGGGAATATGGGTAGGTCCCCTCCAGGATGGTAAGGGTGGCTCCGGGTCCCAGGCGGCTGACGGCCACAGCCAGGTGGTTCCATGGCTCTTCCCGGGTACCCGGACCGTAATCGTCGCCTCCGGGTCCCACAAACACCTCGCCGAATACGATGTCGGGCGGACCCGAATGGTTGTCCTTTTCCCCGTCTTTCTGGCAGGAAACCACCAGGATGAGGCCCAGCAAAAAGCATCGCCCACCATATAACAAATTAGCCAGCTCTCTCAATATGTCTCCTTAACAAAAATATGGAGAGTCGCACGATCGCGGACTCAGAGACCACATGCATGCATATGGTACACCCACAGTCCGGAAGGGAACGCTACATCTCCCTGGGCCTTTTCAGGTCCCTGGGCTTTTTGCCTGCCCTCCAGTGCTCATCGATCTCCTCAAGGGTCACGCCTTTGGTCTCAGGGATGAAGAAATACCCCCAGACCAGTCCGATCAGGGCAATGGCTGCAAAGATCCAGAATACACTTCCCACGCAGGTGGGACAAACATCTGACAATACCTTCCCTTCCGGGATAACCACATCCTTTGCATTCCCGATGGCACTGGCCATCTTGAAGAACGTCCATACCACCAGTGTATTGAAGCCCCAGTTCGACAGCGAACCGATGGATGAGCCCAGTCCGCGTACCCGGGTGGGGAATACCTCGGTGATGATCAGCCAGCCCAGGGGACCGAGACTGACGGCAAAAAAAGCGATGTACACCAGCATGGAGATCACCAGGAACCATTTGCCCGCTCCCTCAATCATGAAACCGAGTCCCATGGAAATCAATGCTAAAGTAATGCCGGATACACCGATGAAGTAAAGTTTCCTTCTGCCCAGCCGGTCAATGACAAACAGGGATACGATGGTGAACAGGACATTCACCACCCCCACGATCACAGAAGCAGCAATGGCAGCTTCAGCCCCTTCGAATCCTGCTGAAAGGAAGATCTTGGGACTGTAATAGATGACGGTATTGATCCCCACGAACTGCTGGAAGAACATAATGCCGATGGCAATGATCAGGGCATTCCTCAGCCAGGGTTTAAAGACCTCGGTCCAGCCTGCCTGCTTTTTATCTATCTCAATATCCTTTTTCATCTCGGCAATGACCGTGTCAAGCAACTCCGGATCCTCCGTCCTGCTCAGTATTTTCCGGCCTTTCTCCTCACGCCCTTTGCCCATCAGCCAGCGTGGGGTTTCAGGAAGGAAGATCATCCCGATCAGCAGGATCATTGCGGGAACCACTCCCACATACAGCATGGGGCGCCAGCTCTCCAGGTTGGCATTGTCTGCAAATGCGCGATCGCTCAGGTAGGCAGCAAGAATACCCACGGTGATCAGCAACTGGAACAGGGACACCAGGGTTCCCCTGATCTTTGTGGGGGCAATCTCCGAAATATACAACGGAACGGAAAAGGAGGAAATCCCGATGGCCAGCCCTAGGTAAAAACGGGAGATCATCAATTGATTCACCGTGGGAGCGAGTCCCGTCCATATGGCTCCCGTGGCAAAGATAACCGCAGATGCCAGGATCACTTTCTTTCGTCCCAGGTAATCGGTTAACCGTCCCGTGACCAGGGCTCCCACCACCGCACCGATCAGTCCCAGGGCCGTTACATTCTCAACCTGCGAATCTGTTAATTCAAAATAGTCCTGTATAAACGGGATGGCACCTGATATCACCCCGGTGTCAAACCCGAAAAGAAGTCCGCCAGTGGCCGCGATACTGGCTATCACTATAACGACACTTTTTCTGTTTTTTTTCTTTGCATTCACTGGAATAAATTTAAATTAAACAATTGTTTTTCAATTTCTTGATATGTTATGGTTTCTGACGAGAAAGACGTAAATATAGTCACTTTCAGGAAAGAATTGCCCTGATTGACACTATTTTGATTTCCACAAATTTTATTATATTGCAATAAGCGCTGATTTAATTTTTAATTTTCCCACCTCATGAAGACTAAATATGAGCTTGAATATACACTCAATACATCCCCCAATATCCTGTATTCCAGGCTGAGCACACCGGAAGGTCTTTCTGAATGGTTTGCGGATAACGTAAACCTGATGAAAGGCAGATTCACTTTCTTCTGGGAAGGGACCCAGCAGGTGGCAAAGGTGATCCAGAAGAAGGCCAACAAATTCATCAGATTTCACTGGATGGACGATGAAGAGGAAGATACCTTCTTCGAGTTCAGGATCCGCACCGATGAACTCACCGGTGATGTGGCCCTGCTGATCACGGATTTTGCCGAAGAGGATGAAAAAGATGACGCCATCGATCTCTGGGACACCCAGATCTCCGAACTGAAACATGCCATCGGCCTTTAGCTGCTCTGAACCCAAAATAAGTTAACTTTGTCTTCGTTGAAAATGTAGGAACGAAAACAAACAGGGGATCGCGTGAAAAAGCTGCACCTGCTGGTCATAAAATCTTTCATTGGTCCGTTTATCCTGACATTCTTTTTCGTCGTATTCGTGCTTCTGATGCAATTTCTCTGGAAGTACATCGACGATCTGATCGGGAAGGGACTGGAATGGGATATTATCTCCGAGTTCCTGCTTTATACCAGTGCGAGCCTGGTCCCCCTGGCCCTCCCGCTGGCTGTTCTGCTGGCGAGCCTGATGACCTTCGGAAATCTTGCCGAAAACCTTGAACTGCTTGCTTTCAAATCATCAGGGATCTCCCTGATACGGATTATGATCCCGGTCATGATCATCTCCACGATCATCTCTGTGGGTGCTTTTTTCTTTTCCAACGGGGTGATGCCCGTTGCCAATCTGAAGATGCGTTCCCTGCTTTACGATATCCAGCAACAGCGACCGGAGCTTACCATCCGGCCGGGGATATTTGACAATACGCTGGAAGGATACTCCATTCGCATCGGGGACAGGGACCCCCGTACCAATCTGCTCAGGGATATACGGATCTATGATCATACCGACCAGCAGGGGAATGTAAGTGTGACCGTGGCCGATTCCGGGTATATGAAAATGTCGTCCGATGAAAAACACCTGCTTCTTACCCTTTACCATGGGAGGTCCTATATCGAGCTCCAGAAACAGAAGAAGGAAAACAGGCATGTCAAAAGCTATCCCCACCGCAGGGACCGGTTCGATAAGCAGGAAATGATCATTGAGATGACCGGGTTCGGGTTGAACCGGACAGATGAAAGATTGTTCCGGAATTCCTATGCCATGATGAACCTCTCACAGCTCCAGCATTTTGATGATTCCCTCTCCCGGGATATCGACCATCTCCTGGAGAATATCAATAGTACGGTGGAACATACCGTGAAGAGGAAATCCAAGCGGATCCTGTTAAAGCCACCGCATCCCCGGCGTCCGGGCGACACTGCACAGGTTGTGCCAGGACCCGAAGAGCGCAGGGTGGTACAAATCCATGTGGATTCAGCGTTCAGCGAACTGACCAAACTTGAGCGAAGGAGGGCCATTACCCAGGCCATTAATTTTGCCAGAAGCAGCAAATCATTTATCACCTCCAACGGGGGTACTGCCGAATGGAGAATAACCAGGCTCAGGAGATACCAGATCGAGATCCACCGCAAGTTCACCCTCTCGCTGCTCTGCCTGATCTTCTTTTTTATCGGTGCACCGCTGGGAGCCATTATCAGGAAAGGGGGACTGGGCGTGCCGGTGATCGTCAGCGTATTGCTGTTCCTGATCTACTACATGATCTCCATTACCGGGGAGAAGTTTGTCCGTGAAAACCTGATGCAGCCTTTCTGGGGAATGTGGATATCCACCTTCATCATGGTTCCCGTCAGCATCTTTCTCACCTACAAGGCAGCCAACGATTCGGTC
>Ga0180432_10009813_pt1 | contig 11590 bp, 8 predicted proteins | sample SS_ome_10_FD_132414 | JGI IMG/M metagenome (GOLD analysis project Ga0180432, IMG submission 132414) | Hypersaline lake sediment archaeal communities from the Salton Sea, California, USA - SS_1_MS_2 metaG | ecosystem: Environmental > Aquatic > Non-marine Saline and Alkaline > Hypersaline >... | reverse complement strand
TGCCGATGGGCAACGGGCACAACCAGGGCTGCGTGGGGACCGCGGCCTTCACCGACACCAACCGGCAGATGCTGAACGCGGTCAGAGACGTGGCCGAGAGCTTCCACCGGTACATCTAATGCCGAATTTACCCCAGGGGGAAAAATGAACGCACAACTGTACAAGATTCCGGTTTTCGCGGCCTTGGCGCTGGCCGCACTGTTCTCGCAAGGCTGCGAAACCGAGGGTTGTCTGGGCGGCGAGGCGGGCTGCGTCGTGCCTTCGCCCTGCAAATCGCTGGCCTTCACCTGCCAGGGCGGGCCGGCGGCGGTCAAGGTCATCGAGTGGGGCGACGAGATCCCCACCGGGCAGCAGGCGCAAGGGGCCGCGGGGGACATCCTGCTTTCCAACGACCGGGTGCTGGCGGTGATCGATTCGATCAACCACCGCAGCTACCTGGCCCCCTCCGGGGGCAACCTGCTGGACCTGTCCACCCGCGGCGACGACAACGAGAGCCTCACCCACATGTTCCTGGCCACGGGGATCCTGCCGGGCGACGCGGTGTACTACGAGGAGATGGAGATCGTGGCATCCGGCCCCGACGTGGCCGCGGTGCAGTTCCGCGGCCGGCTGGACGGACACGAGGACGCGCGGGTCTATACGCGCTACGAGGTCCGGCGCTGCGACCCGGGGATACGCATGCGCACCGAGATCATCAACCTCGAAACCGAGCCGGTACTCTGGCCGGTTTTCGACACGTTTTTCTGGGCCGGGCGGGAAACCCAGCCCTTCGTGCCTCTGCCCGGCGCCGGTTTCGACATCCCCGACCTCGACCTGGAAAACATCGGTGAGATCCTTTTCAAATACCCTTTCATGGCCGCGGCCGCCCACACCGACAAATCCGCTTCCTATGCCATCACCGGATGCAACCAGTCTTCCCTCGAGGGATTCAACGACGACGAGGTGTCCGCCATGGGCCTGGCCAGACGGCTGACGCCGCCGCGTGACTACCGCATCTACGAGCGCTTCCTGGCGGTAGGAAACGGAACCGACATCGCCGCATCGGCAGACATCATTACCGCCGTGCGCGAGCAGCTTTACGACGAGGAATACATTACGGTTTCGGGCCGCAGCGTGCTCCCCGGCGGCGATCCGGTGGGAGGCGACGAGACCCGGGTGTCGTTGCACATCTCCCAGACCGGCGACGAGCCGACGCCCTGGTCGCAGGTTGTGCCGAAGACGGACGGGCGCTTCTCGGCGCGGGTGCCCGCTAAACGCGACTACCTGCTGGACGTATGGGCCTTCGGTCGCGTAGTCGCCTCCAGGAGATTCTCCGCGGCAAACGACGACGTCGACCTCGGCGACATACAAGTGCCCCATGCCGCCACGGTGGAGCTTGCGGTCCAGATAGACGGCGCTCCCGGTGACGCGCTGGTTCTGGTTCAACCCGCCGACGACGAGACCCGCGAGGCGGTAACCGGAAAGCTAAACGGCCGCTTCAAGGAGTGCGCTCCGCTGCTGGGGGCCCCCTACGGGCCCTCCCCCGCCTGCAACCGCGTTCTGATCCACGCGGGAGGACCGGTTACCGTAGAGGTGCCGGTGGGCCGCTACCACATCTACGCCACCGCCGGCCCGTTCGCGACCCTCGCGCGGAGAACCCTGCAGCTCACTCCCCAGGCGCACGAGGCAATTGACTTCTCGCTTCAACGGGTTCCGGTTAAGCCGGCGGGCACCCTCGCGGCCGACCTGCACGTCCACTGCGGGAAAAGCTTCGACTCCGTCTTTCCCGAACGCGACCGCGTGATCTCCATTCTGGCGGCATCCCTGGACGTCATCGCCGCCACCGACCACGATCTGACCCACGATTACAAGAAGGCCATCGACGATCTGGGAGTCGGCTCGCGGCTGGTGGTCATGCCCGGCACGGAGGCCACCGGATACATACTGTTCCTCAATGTGCCGGGCGCATTGATCCCCAAGGTCATCGGCCACTGGAACTTCTGGCCGTTGCGTTACGAAGCATACAAGCCCAACGGCGGCGTGCCCTGGACCCAGCTGGCCGAACCCGGCGAATTATTCGAGCGCATGGAGAAGGCCTACACCTCGACTCCGGTCATACAGCTCAACCACCCCTGGCTGGGCGACTTCGCCGGCCGCGACCAGGGATGGCCGCGCGCCCTGGAGTTGAAATTCAACCAGCCGCTGCCCCAACAGGATGACGGCACATCCGCCGGCCTCTTCGTCCGCGTGCCCAAGTGCGGCCCCGAGCGGGCTACCGGCTGCCGGAACGTGCGCACGCGCAACGACGCCTATCACGTACAGGAGGTCATGAGCGGCACCAAGAACCGCTTCTACCTCCCCGACCGGGGCTTGTGGTTCTACCTGCTCAACCAGGGCAAGGTTCACGCGGCCACCGCCAACTCCGACTCGCACATGCTCACCGACGACATGATCGGCTCCCCCCGAAACATCATATACACATCCACCACTGTGGCCGACTTCGACCCGGATGTGTTCAACCGGGCGGTGCGTGAAGGCCGCATGTTCGGCACCAACGGACCGATGGTCGAGATCGCCGTCACCGATGCCGGCGGTGCGAAGCACGCGCCTTCGACGCAGGTTTTCCAAGAACCGCCCGGCGCGAACCTGGAAATCAGAGTTTCCGCCGCGCCCTGGATTCCGATCGAGGAAGTCCGCATTTACGTAAACGGCGAGCTCAAGAAAAAGATCGCCGGGGAGCTTTCCCATCCCGCCGATCCTTTCGGAACCCAGGGCGTCCTGCGCTACCAGGGAGAAGTTCCGTTGGCCGGGATCCTGCCCGCGGGCAACCGCGATGCCTACATCGTCGTAGACGCGGGAACGGCACTTCCGCTCGCCGGCGACTTGAACCAGGACGGCGTTTTGGAAACCAGCGACAACAACGGGGACGGCCGGGTGGACATAGACGACGTGAAGGAAGAAAAACGCGGCGGATGCAAGCGAGGCGCGGGGCCCGGCAGCTGCGGCCCGCTGAAGAACCCCGCGGAGGCCGAAGACGACAGCGATCCCCGCTACCACTTCACCGCGGTCATCCCGGAAAGCTACCCGCTGGCCTTCACCAACCCGCTGCTCCTCGACCGGGACGGCGACGGGATCTTCACCGGGCCGGGCCTTCCCAAAGGAGGCGAGTGATGCGCACCCTGACGGTGACAATCCTGGTTTGCGCCTTGTCGGGCACGTCTTCGGCCGGCGAAGTCTGCTCCGGCGGCGGCCTGATGGACGGCCCGCTGGGGCTGTCCTTCTTCGAGGGCGATATCGGACGCCCCCGGCGGGTCTGTCCGCGGACCGAACTGGTGCTGGGCGGGGGCGTGATGGGCGTAGACGTCGCCGACGATCTGATCACCGGCGACGGCAATTTCTACGCGACTCTGGCCGGCGGAGGCGAATTATCCGGATCCTGGATGTTCTCCGACAAGGGCGAGCTCTTCGCCTCCATCCAGGCGGTAAACTTCCGCTTCGTGCAAAATGCCACCATGACCCGCACCCGCCTGGGAATGGGCTGGACCTCGCTGGGCGCCACCTTCCACGGCTGGCAAACCGAAAAAGTCATCCTGGCCATGACCGGGCGGCTGACCCTGCCGACCGCCTTCGACTACTACGAGCACGCCTGGCCCCTGGCGCTGGACGCCGGAGTGGCCGCCTTTTACCGGCCCCTCTTCTGGCTCGGCGTCCACGGCCAGATAGGAGCCATCTCTTCGCTGGCGGTGAGCGGGGGAGATCACGACGCCCGGGCCGCGCTGCAGCTGGTGGCCGGCGTGGAAATCACCCCGCTCGAATGGCTGGGGGTGGTTCTGGACCTGGGCGCCCAGCTGGGCTACGATGCCCCCCTGGATCTGCTCAGCGTGGGACTGGGCTTCAGGTTCCGCATCTGGCGGGGCCTGGGGCTGGAGCTGGCGGCCATGCTGCCGTATGCCGGGGACTCGCAGGCCAACCTGGCCGGAGTATTGAGAATAGGCTACCGCTTCGACAGGTGAACAAATGGGCGACATCGAGTACAGAGACTTCGACGGCGACATAGAAGCATTGGGAGAAATGGCCCAGGGCTCCTGGTACGAGGAGTACGGCCTGAGTACCTGGCCGGATCTCTACAAGCCCGAGCTGCTGCGGCACTATTTCCAGGATATTACCGACAAGATCTACCTGGTGGGCGCCTATGACAAAAGCCGGTTGGTGGCGTTTTTGGCCAACCTGCCCCGCACCTACCGGCTCAACCAGAAGACCTACAAGGCGGCCGTGTCCTGCATGCTGGTGGGCCACAAAAACTACCGCAAGCGCGGCATAATATTGAACCTGATCAACGACTGCCTGCGCCGCAACCAGGACATCGGCGCGGACTTCGTGCTCATGTACCTGGAGCAGAAGCACCGCTCGTCCCAGCTTTTCGCAAAGCACATCAACCCCAAGCACCGCATCCAGACGCTGATCACCGTCCACCCCATCGCCCGCCCCATCGACTTCAACCTGCTGGCCAGCGCCGAGAGACTGAAGTGGTACGAGCGCTTCGCCATCAAGCTCCTCGGCGCCCACCGCCCCCCCCGGGCTCCCAGGGTTCCCGGCACGGTGCGCCCCTACGAAGACAAGGATCTCCCCGCCATCCTGGCGCTGACAGCAAAATACTCCGACGACAACCGCCTGGTGCGCGTCTTCGACGAGAACTCCCTGGGCCACCAGCTGCACACCCCGGACGCCACATCCACGGTGGTCTACGAGCGCGAAGGCGCGGTGCGCGGCTTCATGAACTACACCCACCTCGACCTGGCGGGCCCGAACCAGCGCTACCCCTGGGCCTGGCTGGACTACCTCTACTGGGAGGATCTGAGCGCCCGCGAAAAAAAGGCCCTGATCGCCGGCACCTGGGAGCTGGCCAAACAGCAGGGCATAATGGCAATCATGGAGTGGAACAAGAACTACTACAAGACCGGCCCCCTATACCGCGCGCGCTTCATCCCCTACCCCCGCTACCTGGATTTAAACGCCTGGATCTTCAACCCCGATCTCACCCTGGTAGGAGTCCAGAGCGTCTTCGAGCAGCAGATCTAGTCGTTTTGCTTGAGCAGGCGCTCGATATTGTGCAAGAGCAGGTCGTTGGCGAAGGGTTTGATCACGTACTCGTCCGCCCCCAGCTTGAAACCCTTCTTGGCGTCCTCCCACTCGGGGTGGGCGGCGGTGAGCATTATCACCGGGATCTTCCTGGTGGCCAGGTCGGCCTTCAGGCGGCGGCACACCTCGAATCCGTCCATCCTGGGCAGGTTCAAGTCCAGAATGATCAGGTCGGGCTTCTTGACTATTGCGAATCCCAGCCCGGTCTCCCCGTCTTCGGCCTGGGAAACCTTGTGCCCCTGCCCGGTCAGGATCTTCTCCACCAGATTGCGAATATCCCGATCGTCGTCGACAACCAGTATATGCGCCATGCAATCCTCCCCGTATTCACAATGATTGCACGATTGATAAAAGTCAATACCAATGGTATTCGGTGTTCATGGCAGGAACCCCGCGCAATCCGTTCCCCACCGTGGATATCATCATAGAGCTGGAAAACCGGAAGATAGTCCTGATCAGGCGGAAGAACCCGCCGCCGGGGTGGGCCTTGCCCGGGGGGTTCGTGGACTACGGGGAGTCGGTGGAGTCGGCGGCGGTGCGCGAGGCGCGGGAGGAAACCGGATTGCAGGTCGAGCTGGTCGAACAGTTTCACGTCTACAGCGATCCCGATCGGGATCCGCGGCATCACACCATGAGCGTGGTGTTCATCGCCAAGGCGGCGGGCGAGCCGGAGGGAGCCGACGACGCCGCCGAGGCGCGGGGATTCGATCCCGACGAGCTGCCGGAGCCGATGGCGTTCGATCACCGTCGCATCATTAATGACTATTTGAAGTACAGACGAACCGGAGAACGGGTATGGCCGACGAAAAGCTGAATACGGAAGAAAAGAAAAAACTCCTGGAGATCGCCCGCAAGACGATCATCGACAAGCTCGAAAAGGGCGAGATCGAGAAGGAAACCGCCTCCAGCGAGGGGTTGGGGCGGCCCTGCGGGGCCTTTGTTTCCCTGCACAAGCTGGGGCAGCTTCGCGGGTGCATCGGGACGTTTACCAGCCCGCGACCGCTGGTCAACACCGTGCAGGAGATGGCAGTTTCATCCTCCCAGCAGGATCCGCGGTTTCCGCCGGTGCAAGAGGAGGAGATGCAGGACATCGACATCGAGATATCGGTTCTGTCGCCGCTTAGAGAGATTAAAGACGTAAGCGAGATCGAGGTGGGGAGGCACGGGATTTACATCACCAAGGGGTTCAATTCCGGAGTGCTGCTGCCGCAGGTGGCTACCGAGTACGGGTGGGATCGGGACACCTTCCTTGATCATACTTGCATGAAGGCGGGGTTGGCGCCGGGCACCTGGAGGGAAGCGGGAGTCAAGATCGAGATATTCGATGCGCAGGTCTTTGGGGAGAAAGAATAAAAACCGGACGCGGACGCGTATTATATTATCTCTCGGTCGCCCTCTTTTTTGGTTACTTCGGCGAAGGCGCGGGGTTTTAGGCCTTTGGGGAGGATCTTGAATAGCAGGGGCAGGAGCACTGCGCCGCCGGGGATGGAGAATATCGCCAGGGAGGGGATTGAGCGGAGGATGTCCACCAGTTGGCGGCCCATTTTTTTGCGTTCTTCCCGGGTCAGATCTTCGCCCAGGCTGGTGCGGTAGAGCAGGTCGGCCAGGCCCTTCTTGGCCCTGATCTCCTTGGTGATCAGGGCGAGGTTTTCTCGCAGGGTCTGCTGCAGCTGCTCGGGCATGCGCTGGCGGTAGGAGCGCACGGCGGTGCCCACCATGAAGAGGTCCAGGTAGGCCTTGTGAGTCTCGTAGAAGGCCACCACCTCGGCCTCCAGCCGGGCCAGCTCCTCCGGCGTAACTCCCAAAAAGCCGGCCAGCTCCCCGACGTAAATCCGCTCCCGCTCGCTGAAGTGGCCGTCCAGCACGGCTCCCAGAACCACCTGTTCCAGGAGGAAGTCCCGGACGCGCTCGTTCTTGACGGCCGCGGCTACCGCCTCCGCGGACGCGGGCTGGTTGAGCATGCGCCTCAGCACCCGGCGGGTTTTGCGCGGCAGTCCCGACAGGCGGATCTGCCTGCGGACCACCCGCAGCGATCCAACCCCCAGGGGACGGTCGGCCAAGGTCAGGCCCACCATGGCCCGGAGCAGGTGCTCCTTCTCCCGGTCCTTGTAGTCGAGGACGCGGAGAATGGGCGTACGATCCACGCGGCCGCGTTCGTAGTACGCCACCGCGATCCTGCCCAGCGTTTTGGCGTCCACGTAGTTGAAGCTGTTGTGGATGGGCAAGCCGATCAGCGGGTTGCCGGAGAGGTAGGCCCGCCGGGGCAGCACCCGGCCCACCTTGACGGCATGCCGCAGCAGCTTCTTGGGAAACGGCCCCTCGACGTCCACCGAGGGAATCAACTCGTGGATCTTCTCGGCCAGGCGGAACTCCCGGCACAACAGCGCGAAGCAGACCAGCAGCTCGCAAACCCGTATGTTTCCCAGGGTGCAGTGCGACACCGCGCAACCCACTTCCATGGCCAGCTCGGCCTCGGCTCCCAGAACAGCCAGAAAAACCGCCCGCCTCTGCGCGTATCCCTTGCTGGTGTGGAAGGCGATGGTCTCCTCGGAGGCCAGCGGCGTGCCGTACACCACCCCGGTCTGGCGCAGGCGGAACTCCACCCAGCGGCGAATCAGTTCGTCATGGGGCCAATCCGGGTGGTCGCGCCTGAAATTTTCCACGCGCGCACTGGACTCGTCGTCGCGAAAGGCCCGCACGCAAGAGGACAGAAAGTTGATTATCCAGTGCTTCTCCATCACCTGATGTCTATCCCGGCACTTTCCAAAAGGTCAAGCCTGTTCAACGTTTGCATAAGCCCTATAAACCGTTTTTATCTTAAGCAAATCAATCCTTGCACCCGACCTTTCGGTTTGCTATAGCAACCACCAAAATGACACCCGAATCAATATTTCCCGGTCACGTTCTACCCTGCGACGAAGGGAGGAGAGCATGAGGTTTCTGTTCTACTACGCACCGATCATCGCGGCGGCAGCCGCCCTGTTTTATGCACTGATCAAGGCGATCTGGGTATCCAAGCAGGATCCCGGGGCCGAAAACATGAAGCGCATCTCGGGGTGGATTGCCAAGGGAGCCATGGCTTTTCTGGGACGGGAGTACCGGGTACTGATCATCTTCGTGATCGCCGTGGCCGTCCTCCTGGCCTTCTCCAACGCCGGGCTTGAGGACAGCCACTGGCTGATCTTCGTGCCCTTCGTGGTGGGCGCCTTCTGTTCGGGCCTGGCCGGCTACTTCGGCATGAAGGTCGCCACCAAGGCCAACGTTAGAACAGCGGCCGGCGCGCGCTCCGGCTTGAACCCCGCCCTGCAGGTGGCTTTCTCCGGCGGCTCGGTGATGGGACTTTGCGTGGTGGGCCTGGGCGTGATGGGCCTGACCGTCCTCTTCGTGATCTTCGACGCGGTGGGCGAGTCGATGTTCGACCAATTCACCACCGAGGTCGAATTGATGATGGCGGTGCTCAACGTGCTGGCCGGGTTCTCCCTGGGCGCCTCGTCGGTGGCCCTGTTCGCCCGCGTCGGCGGCGGCATATACACCAAGAGCGCCGACGTGGGCGCCGACCTGGTGGGCAAGGTCGAGGCGGGCATCCCCGAGGACCACCCGCTCAACCCCGCCACCATCGCCGACAACGTGGGCGACAACGTGGGCGACGTGGCCGGCATGGGCGCCGACCTGTTCGAGTCCTTCGTCGGCTCGCTGGTCTCCTCGATGATCCTGGGCGTCACCTGGTACAGCGGGCTCAAGGCGGTCGAGCCGGAGATGGCCATGAACGCCGTCTACCTGCCCCTGACCATCGCCCTGGTGGGCATCGTGGCCTCGATCATCGGCACCTTTTTCGTGCGCACCAAGGAGGGCGGCGATCCCCAAAACGCGCTGAACATGGGGACCTTCTCGGCCGCGGGCCTGATGATCATCTTCACCGTGGGCGCGCTCTACTTCCTGCTGCCCAAGGAGCCCTTCGACGTATCCAACCCGCTGACCGGCACAACCGCCACTTACCAGTGGTGGGGAGTGGCGGTGGCAATCATCGCCGGGCTGATAGCCGGGACCCTGGTGGGCATAACCACCGAGTACTACACCGCCACCCGCCGCAAGCCGGTGGGCACCATCGTCGAGGCCGCCAAGACCGGCCCGGCCACCACGGTGATCCAGGGCCTGGCGGTGGGCATGAACTCCACCTCGATCCCCATCCTGCTGATCGCCGCGGCCATCGGAGTGGCCTACTACTTCGCCGGACTGTACGGCATCGCCATGAGCGCGGTGGGCATGCTGTGCACCACCGGCATCCAGCTGGCGGTGGACGCTTACGGCCCCATCGCCGACAACGCCGGCGGCATCGCCGAGATGGCCGAGCTGGGCCGCGAGGTCCGCTCGCGCACCGACAACCTGGACGCAGTTGGAAACACAACCGCGGCCATCGGCAAGGGCTTCGCCATCGGCTCGGCCGCCCTGACCGCCCTGGCAATGACCTCGGCCTACATGACCAAGATGCACGGCGAAGTGATCATCTCGGCCAACGACCCCTACACGCTGATCGGACTGTTGCTCGGCTGCATGCTGCCGTTCAGGTTCTCGGCCATGGCCATGGTGGCGGTGGGCAAAGCGGCCCAGGACATGATCCAGGAGGTCCGCCGCCAGTTCAAGGATATCCCCGAGCTGCGCCCCGCCCTGGTGGCCGCCCAGAGGGCCGAGTCCGAGGAGCGCGAGCCCAACGACGAGGAGAAGAAAACAATCGCCGCGGCCAACGGCAAGGCCCAGTACGCCCACTGCGTGGACATCGCCACCGCCGCGGCCATCAAGAAGATGATCGTGCCCGGCACCCTGGCGGTGGCCGCCCCGGTCATCGTCGGCCTGATCTCACCCAACGCCCTGGGCGGCCTGCTGGTCGGGTGCCTGATCTCCGGCGTGTGCATGGCCATCTTCCAGTCCAACGCCGGCGGCGCCTGGGACAACTCCAAGAAGCAGGTCAAGGACGACGGCCACGCCGTGTGGAAGGACTCCTTCGACGAGATGCACAAGGCCACCGTCACCGGCGACACCGTGGGCGACCCCTTCAAGGACACCTCGGGGCCCTCCCTCAACATCCTCATCAAGCTGATTTCGGTCGTGGCGATGATCATCGCCCCGCTGCTGTACTCGATTCACTTCGGCTAGAAACCCGTAGCCGTCGCCGTCGGCGTCGCCGTCGACGCATCAAAGCACAATACGGCTTTTCTACGTGGAACCATGAAAACCGGGGGGATCATTCACTTCTCGATCGGTGCTGGTTTCGGCGACGGCGACGCCGACGGCGACGGCTACGAGAGGATCTTTGCCACCCACCGGTGCAGCTCTACCACCACCGGTGCCATCACCAGGCTCACCACCGACATGAGCTTGATCAATATATTCATCGACGGACCGGCGGTGTCCTTGAACGGGTCTCCCACCGTGTCCCCCACCACCGCCGCCTTGTGGGCCTCGGAACCCTTGCCCCCCAGGTTGCCCTCTTCGATCCATTTCTTGGCGTTGTCCCAGGCGCCGCCGCCGTTGAACATCATCAGGCCCAGGACCACCCCGGTCAGCGTGGCACCGGCCAGAAAGCCGCCCAGGGAGGCGGGCCCCAGGACAGAGCCCACCAGCACGGGCACCACCACCGCCAGCACCCCCGGTACGATCATCTCCTTCAGCGCGGCGGTGGTGGCGATTTTCACGCAGCGCTGGGAGTCCGGCCTGGCCTTGCCCTCCATCAGCCCCTCGATTTCTTTGAATTGACGCCGGATCTCGGTGACCATCTCCCAGGCGGCGCGGCCGACGGCCCGCATGGTGATCGCCGAGAGGAAAAAGGGCATCAGCCCCCCGATGAAGAAGCCCACCACGACATCGGCGGAGATCAAATTGAGAGTGAAATCCCCCATACCCGGCAGGTTGGCCACCGTGGCGGTGTAGGCGGCGAACATCGAAAGCGCGGTCAGGGCGGCCGAGCCGATGGCGAAGCCCTTGCCGATGGCCGCGGTGGTGTTGCCCAAGGCGTCCAGGGAGTCGGTGATCCGGCGGGTCTCGGGGCCCAGCTCGGCCATCTCGGTGATCCCCCCGGCGTTGTCGGCGATGGGGCCGTACCCGTCGACCGACATGGTCATGGCCACGGTGCCCAGCATGCCCACCGCGGAGATGGCGATTCCGTATAGTCCGGCGAAGTGATGGGCGGCGTACACCCCCACGGCGATGGCCAGGACCGGCAGAGCGGTGGACTGCATGCCCACCGCCAGGCCGGTGATGATGTTGGTGGCCGGGCCGGTCTCCGAGGCCCGGGCGATCACCCGGACCGGCCGGGCCGAGGTGTAGTATTCGGTGAAGACACCGATGAGCACCCCGGCAAGTATGCCGGCCAAGAGCGCCCAGAAGAGCCCCAGCCAACCGCGAATGCCGATGTCCTCGAGGTAGCTCTCATCCATCGAGCCGGCAAAGTTGAACACCACTAAAAAGACCAGCCCGA
>Ga0180432_10009810_pt1 | contig 11594 bp, 12 predicted proteins | sample SS_ome_10_FD_132414 | JGI IMG/M metagenome (GOLD analysis project Ga0180432, IMG submission 132414) | Hypersaline lake sediment archaeal communities from the Salton Sea, California, USA - SS_1_MS_2 metaG | ecosystem: Environmental > Aquatic > Non-marine Saline and Alkaline > Hypersaline >... | reverse complement strand
TCCGCGACGGGGCGGGGGCCGCGAGAGCGACCGCCCCGCTACGCGAGTTTCTGGAGTCGGTAATCATCGATCGGGTGGCAGCCGCACTGCGCGTGCCCGACGCCCGCATGAGGGTAACGCTGGCGATCTCCTACATTGTGGGGGTGGCCGGCTCGCGTTACGTGTTGCAGATGGAGCCCCTCGCATCAGCCACCGAGGATGAAGTGGTGCGATTGGTCGCCCCGGCGGTCCAGACGGCGTTGACAGGTGCCGCCCAGGCCCCGGGCTAGGTGGTGGCGATACCCCCGTTGCCGGGGACCTAGCCGGCATGCTCGTCGTGGGCACCGGGCACGGTTGACTGTCCAACTCTTTCCGGTGAGGGCCTCGTGACCGACCTGGAAAACCTCTTGGATTATTTCTCTCGATCAGCACCCGGCCGGCGAAAGGCAACAGGTGACGTTTAGGGAGCTAAGACTGCTCCGACGTTGAACTCGCGTAATCCCATGACACGGTCCTCATGGGTGTCATACGGATGTAGGCGGCGCCCGGCCTGGGTGCGGCGGGCAATTCGGACTCTGGCACGCCCCGGGCCCGGGCTCCTTCCCGCGCGAGCTGGAGTGCTTCGCTTGGTTCGCGAACGATGCGAGCGTGACCTTGGAACATCACTCCCCGGATATCCGCCATGCTGGAGCCGTCTTCGAGCAAGATGCTCACATTAGGGTTGTTTTCGACGTTGGCGACTTTGCGTGTCCCATCCCGCACACCCATGATGATGTCGCGGCCGAGGCGAAAGTAACCAAGGGGCACCGAGTGCGGGAATCCGTCGCCGTCGATGGTGCTCAGTATCGCCCAACATGGACGGCTATCGAGATACGACTCGATCTGTTCGTCACTGAGTTTCCGGGGCATGACCAGAGATTAGCAAGAACGAAATCGTCGCTGGGCGTGGCAGTTCGGCGGCACCCGGCTCGGACAGGCCGGCGGGTGGCACCAAGGACCGATCACGGTCGTTGGGGTTGACGGCGGTCTTCGGGGGCTGCGGGCAACGTTCTTGGCTGCGCGGCGAGGCGTCGGCGATAGTCGTCACCGGATACCACCGGGCCGGGCTGAGGTTCCCCTTGGACCGTGGCGGCGCCCGCTATCAGGAGGGGCGATGCCAGAGAAGCAGAAGAGAACTACGAACTGGAGTTCCATAGCGGGGCATCGGCAGTAAGGCGATGCCCGGCTGCGAAGCGTAGCGTTGGAAGTGCGCTCAACGTGGAGCGTTGATGAGGAGGTCCCAGCCATGACCACTCTGCGCAAAGCAGGCCCGGCAATCCTCGGCGCCGCCGCGCTCGCGGCCTCCGTCCTCTGCGCCGCCCCGCTGGCATCAGCCGGCCCCGGCCCGGCGCCCTCCGCCCCCTGCTACAACGGCATTTCCCCGATCAATCCCTACATCGACAATTGCGGCATTCCTTCGCGCCCGCCCCGGGTCCTCGGGTCGGCACCGGACCAGACCGCGCTTCTCAACTGCGGCGTCGGCAGCCGACTGCTACGGGCGGTGTGTTTGTCGCAGTACGTCAACGGTGGGCCGTACGCAGGGATCGTCGCAGGCTTCGGGTAGTCCTCACCCGGGTGGACCAGCGGGCGTACCGGGGTGAAGACCAGCAGTCCAAACGCCGCTCTTCTTTCCGGCGCCACCCGGACGGCGTTGCGATCGTCGACGGCATTGAGCCCTTGATTCGCCACCTTGCCCGCCCCGTCGGTTCGCTAGTCGTCCGCCGCGTCGAGTCGGTGCTTGTCGATGAGAGCCTTGAGTTCGTGGAAGGCGGCCGCCCGGGCCGTCACCACGTCGGCAGACTCTGAAGGACTGTCAATCGGCATCTTCTGCGATCCGTAGAGGATCGGGCCGAGGCGTCCGCGCAGGTCCTCGCGCCGCTTGGCCATGACATTGCTTTCGCGTTCCTCACGCAGGGCCCGGTCGATGTCGGCGGCCTGCTGTGCGCATTTGTCGATCAGCTCGACGCGTTGCTTCACCGATTTCTCCAGCTTGGCGATCTCGACCTTCGCGTCGTGCAGCATCTGCTTGTCGGCCTGGCTGAAGTCGCGGATCGACGAGGCGTCCGCCGTGACGGTTCGGATTTTCCCGGCTCGGCGAAGATTGGCGGCGATCGCCTTCAGGTCCGCGCGAAAGTCGAAATCAGCGGGATCTCCGAGCCATCCCGTCCGGGCGGCCTCGGACGCGGCGATCTTCGACACCGACGCGTCGGCCTGCTCGTAGAGACGCGCGCCGGCCGACCCGAACTCCCGCTTGCGTTGCCGGGTGAGGAGTTCGAGGCGGCGAGCCGCGTCCTGCTCACGCTTCCCGGCAAGCCACGCCCACCCGGCGAGCGACACCAGTCCGCCCAGCCACAGGACCTCCAGGACCCAGCCGGTCACCGACCGCGCGGTGGATGGGTTGTCCGCCCCCAGTTGCACCGCCATCCAGGTCCCCAGATAGTAGGGCCAGGCGACAGCGATAAAGAAAAGGAAGAACAGAATTGCCCCACCGACGTTCTTGCCATCGTCGTTCTTCCTCGCCCCCATATTTGGGATGCTAACGACTGACGGCGACAGCTCTGCGCGGATCGGCGGGTCCGGTGCCCGTCATGCTGCTGCGCTATGTCGACCCCCACAGGCGCCGCAGGCCTGGCTACCAGGTCGCTGAATGGTCCGGACGATCCCCCGCGGGGCAAAGGTTCGCCCGCCATGTCTCGAGCCGCCCCGACCCTTTGCTCTATCGCGCAACGGGCGGACGCCTCACGACCTCGATGGGCGTGGTTGTCAACGCGCCGCTGGTGACGATCGGCGCCAAGTCGGGTCAGCGGCGGGAGGTGCAGCTTACGTACTTCCATGACGGCCCCGATCCGATCCTCATCGCCTCGAATTTCGGCGGCCAAAAGAACCCGGCGTGGTACCACAACCTGAAGGCGAACCCCCAATGTCGTTTCGGAGGTGCAGATTTCGTCGCCACCGAGGTGTGACCGATCCCGACGAGCACGCCCACGTTTACGCGCTCGCTGAGCGCGTCTACGCCGGGTACGGCGACTACCTCGCCAAGAACGCGCCTCGCGGGCGGCGGATTCCCCTTTTCCGGCTGAGAGCCGCCCAGTAGCCAGCGACGGCCGTCCCGCCCCTACGGCGGTGGCCCGGCCAGTTCAAGGCAGGCACAGGCGCGTCAACGCCGAGCCGGAGAGGGTTCCGCTCGCGCCGTCAACTGCCGGGCCCGGGTCTGATGGCATCGCTGTATGTCCGCCCCGAGATCCGAGGGCTGAGGTCCGATGCCGCCGGTCTCCACGACCTCTTTGGTCAGGTGCTTGAGCAGTGCATCAAGTCTTGTCCGTGACAGGCCCACTATGATGACGCCTCATGACTGAGGGGGTATCCGGTCCGGCGTCGGCACCAGCAGAGGCCCGCGAGGTAGCACCGCTCGATACCGCGGGCTCCGGGGTCCTGCCGCCCGTTGCTGCCCGGGTGCGCCGCCTTTTCTGGGGGCTCGAGCGGTTGGCACCGTCGTTGGGATCGCGATGGGCAGTCGAGTTGTGGTGCACCCCGCCTGTTCTCGAATCGAGCATGCGCATGCCGCCCGGTGTTCCACCAGGGACGCCGATAGAGGCATTCTGGGATGGACATCGGATCGCCGGGGAGAAATGGGGCGAGGGGCCGCCGGTGTATCTGGTACACGGGTGGGGTGGCCAGCGGGCGCATTTGGCAGTGTTCGTCAAACCGCTTGTGGAGGAGGGGTATCGGGTCGTGGCTTTCGACTTGCCCAGCCACAATGAATCGGATCCAGGTGCGCTCGCGCCCGGGCGCACCACGGCCATCGAGTGCGCCAAGGCGATTGCGGCCATGATCGAGACCCATGGGCCGGCGCATGCGGTGGTCGCCCATTCACTCGGAGCGAACTCGACCGTATTGGCGGCGACTCAGGGCGCACAGGTTGGCCGCTTGGTCTTCCTGGCGCCGATGGGAGAGTTTCCGCTCTATCTCGACCTGTTCGCCGAGCGCCACGGCTTCGGCCGCCGGATCCGTTCGGGCTTGCAGCATCGTCTCGAAAAACGCATCGGCATGCCACTACACGAAACGAACATGACGTGGACCGGTCGAGGAGCCAACTATCCGCCGCTGCTTCTCATCCACGACCCCGACGACCCAGACAGTCCCCATACCGCCAGTGAGCGCGTGGCCACAGCATGGCCGGGCGCACGCCTGCTCACCACGCGGGGGCTCGGCCGACTGGCGCATTACCGAATTCTGCGCCACCGGCCCGCGATTCGCGCCGGAGTGGATTTCATCGGCCACCGCGGTACGGATGCGAGCCTCGCCGAGAAACCGGGCGTCACGTAGCGGGCCGCCCCATGAGTTGGAGAGTGTGTGCGGCCTGGGAGGTCGGTGGGGCGGGGTGCCGCGGGCGCGGTTGGACCATATGCGCGATGCTCGACCCATGGAGCGACCACCACATGTAGGCGTGACGTTGGCGGAACCGGCACATCCGCCTAGCCGTAGGGCGCCGTGGGCGTGGGCTGTCGGTGCGGCAATTCCGTTCCTGATGTTGATCCTGATCCAGTTGGTGTGGATCGCCGTGGACCCCCGGGGGATGTGGCTGCACGCGGCTGCCGCGGGGATGACGGTGCTGGGGATCGTCGCGTTCGTGGTGATCGCCCCGCTGTGGCGCTACCGCGTGCACCGCTGGGAGATCTCGCTGACATCCGGGCCGCCGGCGGTGTACACGCGCACCGGCTGGATCACCCAGGAACGCCGCATCGTGCCGATCTCAAGGGTGCAGACCGTCGACACCTATCGAGGCCCGCTGGACCGGTTGTTCGGGCTGGCCAACGTGACGGTGACGACCGCGTCGTCGGCGGGCGCGGTGCGCATCGAGGCGCTGGACTCCGACGTCGCCGACCGGGTGGTGGCCCAGCTGACCCATATCGGCGCGATCGGCGCACAGGACGCCACGTGAGCCTGCATACCGGCACGAATGGCACGGCGCACTGGATGCGCCTGAACCCGCGCATGCTGCTGGTGCACCCAGTACATGAGGTGCTGCGCCAGCTGCCCCTGGTGATCGGCTCCCTAGTGTTCGGGTCGGCGACCGGCAATCCGTGGTGGGTGGTCCTGGCGCTGGTGCTGACCGTCACGATCGGCGTGCTGAGGTGGTTCACCACCGGCTACCGCATCGCCCCCGACGAGATCCAGTTGCGCAGCGGATTGTTGCAACGCAAGGTGTTGTCGCTGCCACGCAACCGGATTCGCTCGGTATCGACTGACGCCCGGCTGCTGCACCGACTCCTCGGGCTGACCGTGCTGCGCGTGGGCACCGGACAGGAGGCTGCAGGCAACAACGAATTCGCCCTCGATGCCGTTGCGGCCGAGCAGGTGCCACGGCTGCGGTCCGTCCTGTTGGCCGACTCGCTGAACGCCCCCGAACAGGACAGCAAGCCCGGTCGGGTACTGGCGCGTTGGCACCCGGACTGGTTGCGCTACAGCCCGCTGAGCCTGACCGGACTGGCCATGGTCCTGGCCACGGTGGGCGTTGCCTATCAGGTGGGAGCGGCTGGTGCGCTGCGAGATTCGCGGTTGGCGCAGTCGGGTCTGGACCTCGCCCAACGGTACGGGGCCGCCGCCACTGCCGCTTCCGCAGCGATCGTGGTGCTGGCGGCGTCGGTGTCGTTATCGGTGCTGCGCTCACTGGTGAGCTACGGAAACCTCCTGCTGCGACGCGATGCCGAGCTGCTGCACCTCGAGCACGGCCTGCTCAGGGTCCGCGAGAACACCTTCGATATGCGGCGGCTGCGCGGCGGAACACTTCGGGAGGCGCTGCTGGTGCGGGCGTTCGGCGGCGCCCGGCTGGACGCGGTGATGACCGGGGTGAACGGGGTAGGCGAATCGTCCCTGCTGTTGCCGCCGTGCCCGGTGGCCACCGCTCAAACGGTGCTCGCCGATCTGATCGGCCATCCCGACGCAGCCAGCGGCCCGCTGCGCGGGCACGGGCCCGCGGCGACTCGTCGACGGTGGGCGCGGGCACTGTTGATCCCCGCGACGCTGGCTCCCGTCGGCGTGGTGGTGGGGGCCCCGTTGTGGGCCTGGGCGGTGTGGGCGGGCATGACGGTGGGCTGCGCGTTACTGGCCTTCGACCGGTCCCGCTCGCTCGGGCATCGGGTTTCGGGGGGATGGCTGGTCGCCCGATCCGGCAGCCTGGAGCGCCGCCGCGACTGCATCTCCGGAGCCGGCATCATCGGCTGGACGGTGCGACAGAGCTGGCCGCAGCGGCGGGCCGGGTTGGCGACGCTGATCGCTGCGACCGCGGCGGGTATCAAGCGGTACCAGGTGATCGACGTCCCCGCGGAATTAGCGTGGTCGATCGCTGCCGACGCGTCACCATGGGTGGCGCACAACCGCTGGGCTCAGGACTGACCTTTCTGCGTTGTGCGACTACATGAACCGGGCAGGCGGACTGCATCGCCACCGAGGCCGCCGGCCGCGAGATCACCCGGTTCGACGCCGAACTCGGCCGACAGACGCCGGCGGGCGCGCTGCGGAAGCTGTCAGACAGCTATCGCAAACGGAAGGCCTCACGGGAGGACGTCGGTCCCACCCAGCCTGGTTGAGCCATAGCTGCACATGGAGTCAGGTCCCTTACTCACCACCGAGACGCGTCCTCAGTCCTCAGCCTGAGGATGGGGACGACCGCGTCTACTCTGACTCCATGGCTGCTGTCGAGACCCGGCGACCGACGATCAGCCCACTGGAGTTGTTCCCGCCCGGTTCCGATCTCGACGTCGACGGCACGTTGCGGGTCGGCGGTTGCCGGCTCGACGATCTGGCGGTCCGGTTCGGAACGCCGGCCATGGTGGTCGCCGAGGATGCACTGCGCAGGCGCGTACAGGAGTACGTGTCCGCGTTCCGCGACCGCTGGCCGAAATCCGAGGTCGCCTTCGCCTCCAAGGCCTTTCCTTGCACGGCGGTGCAACGGGTGATGATCGAGGAAGGGCTCCACCTCGACGTTGCCGGCGGCGGCGAAATCGTCACAGCGATCGCGGCCGGTGCCGACCCGGCAAGGATGCTGCTGCATGGCAACGCCAAGACCGACGAGGAAATCGCGATGGCGGTGCATCACGGCATCGGACTGGTCGTCGTCGACAACGAAGACGACATCGACCGTCTCGAGCGCTTCGTCGAGCCGGGCCAACGGCAGGCCTGCCTGGTTCGGGTCAACCCGGCACTCCGAGCCGACACGCACCACGCCGTCCTCACCGGGCACGCCGAGTCGAAGTTCGGTCTGCCGCCACGGGCCGCCCGCAACGCGATCGACCGAATCCGACGCAGCCCGCGATTGCGCTGCGACGGCCTCCACACCCACATCGGTTCCCAGATCCTGGCGGCCGAACAACTGGCCGCCGCGGTGGAACCACTCGCCGAGCTGGGCGACTTCGACGTCTACGACCTCGGCGGCGGCCTCGGCGTTCGCTACACCTACTCGGACGATCCACCGCGGATTGAGCAGTACGCGACCGCGCTGGTGAACAGGGCGCGACAGTTGCTGCCCGCCGATTCGCGGATCATCGTTGAGCCCGGGCGCTCAATGACGGCGACACTGGCTTGCACCATCTATCGAGTCACGACCGTGAAGCGAGGGGTGGTGACGCACGTGGCTGTAGACGGCGGAATGGGCGACAATCTCGAGGCCGCCCTTTACGGACAGCGGTTCGAAGCAACCATCGCCGACCGCGTCGGTGGCGGAGAGACGGTGACGGTCGTGGGCCGGCACTGTGAGTCCGGCGATCAGCTGATTGACGGGGTTGCCCTGCAGCGACCGGCGGTCGGCGATCTGCTGGCCGTTCCAGTCACCGGCGCCTACTGCTACACGATGTCAAACCAGTACAACGGTGCCCGCCGAATTCCGGTCGTGTTCGTCGCCGGCGGGCAGGCGCGGTTGGTCGTGCGCCGGGACTCATGGAGCGATCTCCTGGCCCGCGATGTTGCAGACTGAGGGTTTGACAGGAGTCGGCTGATGCCCTGGTGGAGATCGCTTCGAAACTCGGTATTCACGTTCGGATTGAAGTCGAGCCGGATATCGCGGTTTGCAGCGGCATGTGATCCGCTACCTTCCCGCAGGGTGCTAGCGACTCAGCGCACTTGACCACCAGGAAATGGGTTCTGAGCAGCCACAACGTGCTAGACCCATTTCCCGCTGGTCCCAGGTTCGCCTCAGCGCCTCTAGCCGGCAAGTGGTATTACTCGAGTGTTGCGAAATAGGTTTCGCATATTGCGGATAGGCGACGGCCGTGGGTCCAAAAGCCAGTGAGACGACGACGTTCATCTCAGAGAATCCCGAGGAACTTGCCTCGGTAATCAGGCGCACCACTGTGGGCCGACTGACCTCAAGCGACTAGATACACCACTGGCGAACAGGACGAGCGCTAATAGCCGCGTTCAGCCGATGGGAATCAGTTCCCGGATGACCTGATACTCCTCGCCCAACTGAGGGATTTCCCTTGAGTCGACGCCGAAATTCCGCCGCTATGGCTTCCGGATCGGTAGAAAATCGATGCACAACAGAGCTATCGCGACCGAAACGAACGCGTTGATGCGCGGCGCATCTCGTCGACCGACGCGCAGTCCCGGCCTCCGTTGGCGCTGCCGATCCTCGACTGACTGACCAAGGTGAACACCACCGTAGGCGCGTGCCGCCCAGGAGGCGCCGTGTTCGACCTCAAGACACTGGCCGCCACCGTGTGGATGCCCGATGACGTCGAGCAGCTTCAGGACCGCACCGGGCAGTTGACAGCCCGGGGGCCGCTCGGCGATGAGGCTCCTCGACGAGGCGCCCGCGCGAGTCCCGGTGCGGCGGCCGTGCCCGGCCTGCAGCAGCCTGTGGTCGTACCACCACGAGATCCGCTCTTACGCCCTGATCGTCAGCGAGGTCGGCGCCGAGTATCACGCCTGCCGAGCGGCCTGGGGACCGGACCAGATTCAGCCGCTCGCGCGGATGCTCGGCGCGCCAGCGGGCGGACCCGCATCGCCGATCTGCTCGCTGGTCTGTAGGGACGCAGGCGCAGGCTACGAAGACGGGTCCGGCGATACTGACCGGGTGCAGCCAATCACGCAGATCTCATCGCGCGAGGTCTACCGCAACGCCTGGATCGTGGTCCGCGAGGATCAGATACGCCGCCCGGACGGATCGGCGGGTATCTACGGGGTGGTCGACAAACCGTCGTACGCGCTGGTCATCGCCGTCGACGCCGACCGAATGCGGCTCGTCGAACAGTATCGTTACCCGCTGGGTCAGCGGCGCTGGGAGTTCCCCCAGGGTGCCGCCCCGGGCCTGGCGGACATGGAGCCCATGGCCCTGGCGGCGCGCGAACTGCGGGAGGAGACCGGACTGACCGCCGGCGAGATGACGCTTCTGGGTCGACTGGACGTCGCCCCGGGGATGAGTAGCCAGCGCGGCTGGGTGTTCCTGGCCACCGATGTGCGTGACGGTGATCCCGATCGGGAGCACGAGGAGCAGGACATGCGCAGCGCGTGGTTCACCCGCACTCAGGTGGAGGCCATGATCCTGGCCGGCGAGATCACCGACGCTCAGTCCATCGCCGCTTACGCCCAGCTCTTGCTCGTCGAGAAATCCCTGCGGCACTAGGCCTTCGAAGCGATCTCCGCCCGCGTGAAGTGCCGACGCTCAAGCGCTCGAACGTTCGTCGCCGGTCCCGCGGCAGCAGGGGGAGCGCCTGCGTCGAGGAGATGAGTTCGGGTATCAATCCAGCAAACGCGTTTCGATACTGTTGGGAAGCCAGTTGGGGTCAAACCGGGCGGCCAAGGTACGGAAAAGGCGGCTCTCGGGTGACCGGAAACCGCCTCTGAGCTGCGTCAGGCTGACAGGGTTTGAACCTGCGACCACTTGACCCCCAGTAAATGGCGGTAACGCATTTCCGCAGCTCGCGGGCCGTATGCGGCCGGTTTCTGGCCGTGCATGACGTGCATAGACGCGCAGGTCGTGCTGCAACGCGTACAACGTGTGGTCCCAAAATGGTCCCAGCGGACGACGCAGGCGGCGAATTGCGACGGTCAAGGAGTGCAGCCAGGGCTTCGAGCATGCCGGCATGCACGGTGCCCTTGATCGACACCAGCTTTGGCCCGCGCGACGGACGGCCTGACCGGAGTTGCGTGCGTTTGCGCCCGTTCCGTTTAACAGGAGTAAGGCGTACTCTCGAAACGAGTGAAACGATCGTATTGCTCGTTCCAAACGAAAGGAGGTCACGGTGCAGCCGTTGGAAGAATCCCCAGGCGCCATCCTGCCGTCCGACGAACAAGCTGAGGTGATCGACTTCATCGAACGTCTTCGCAGCAAGGGCCGCGGAACAGCCATGCCGACCGCACGCCTTGTCGACGCCGACGGATCGGGTGTGCCGATTCCCGACTCGATGTTCACGATCCTCGTCCAGGTCGCCGAGGCGTTGAAGGCCGGCCTTGCGGTAACGATCGCGCCCCACCACCTCACGCTGTCGACGCAAGAGGCAGCCGATCTGCTCCGCATCTCCCGGACCACCCTGGTCCGGCTGCTGGAAACGGGGGCTATCCCGTTCGACAAGCCGAGCCGACACCGGAAGGTCCGACTGCAGGACCTGATCGAGTACCGCCAGCGTCAGCGGAAGGCGGCCGCACAAGCGCTGGACGACATGGTTGCCGATGCTGAACGCCTTGACCTGTGCGACGCCGATCCCGCAGCGGTGTCGGCTGCGTTGCGGGCCGCGCGGGGCAAGACCGGCTAAGAATGTTTTCGGCGTTCCTCGACACGTGCGTCCTCGTTCCAAGCCTGTCGCGAGATGTCCTTCTTGAGGTCGCCGAACAGTCGGTCTACCGACCATTGTGGAGTTCGGAGGTTCTTGACGAGCTGGAGCGGACTGTCCGCCGACTCACCGCCGAACGAGGCGTAGCGCCTGACGTGGTCGACTCGTACGTCGGGAGATTGCGGGCCCAGATGAACCGGGCCTTCCCCGACGCACTGGTCGACGGGTGGCAGCCGCTCGTCGAAGCGATCAGCCTGCCCGACGCGACGGATCGCCACGTCGTGGCGGCTGCGCTATCGGGACGTGCAGACGTAATCGTGACCGAAAATCAGAAGGATTTCCCGCCCGAGGAACTGCCAGTGTCGATGTTTTCGCAAACCGCGGATACATTTCTGCTCGATTCGCTCGACCTGCACCCCAGCGCCGTCCTGTCGGCGGTGCGTGCAGTCGCCATGAGGACTGGACGAAATGGGCCACCGCGGAGCGCGACCGAAATCGCCACGTTGTTGCGGGACCGGCAGTGCCCGGGATTCGGCGCGGCATTGCTCCTGGCACTTAGCTAATCGGGTGCAACATCTCGGCCGCGGGCGCCGGCGAGCTGCTGTCGAAGCACTTGTGGTCCCAAAATGGGACCGAGCTCCGGGTCGTCTGATCTGTCACCCAGAACATCACAGCAGATCAGAGGCCATTTTCTTGAGTCGGGCTGACAGGATTTGAACCTGCGACCACTTGACCCCCAGTCAAGTGCGCTACCAAGCTGCGCCACAGCCCGCGGCGCTGCCGGGATCGCCGGCAGCAGAAGCACAC
>Ga0180432_10009809_pt1 | contig 11596 bp, 6 predicted proteins | sample SS_ome_10_FD_132414 | JGI IMG/M metagenome (GOLD analysis project Ga0180432, IMG submission 132414) | Hypersaline lake sediment archaeal communities from the Salton Sea, California, USA - SS_1_MS_2 metaG | ecosystem: Environmental > Aquatic > Non-marine Saline and Alkaline > Hypersaline >... | reverse complement strand
GTCACCCGCTCAGATGCTCTCTGCCCCCCACCCGCCACGCCTCCGGCTCCGCCGTCAGCGTGTCGGCCTCCCCCCGCGGGGGGAGGCGTTACCTTCGAAATCCTCTACAGCGCGGATTGCTCGGTGTCGGGCTGCCCGGCTGGAGGGGCCGATCCGGCCCTGGCGCCCACCAGCAGGGTCCATGGCGCCAACTGGCTATTTTCGGCCCGGGCGTGCTAGTATTAACAAGTAAAGGCACCGTGTGCGGCAACGGTCGCAGAGCGGAGGAATCAGTTGCGGGTATTCTATAAATACCTTGCGCCTGTGGTGGTTTGCCTGGTTGCGAGCTGGCTCGGCTCAGGCTGCAGTGCGGGTACCATCGAGGCAGGCTGTCAGGACGGGGTGGAGATCGACGGCGAGTGTTATCCTCGTGATTGCCTCGACAGGATATGCCCGCCCGGCTTTTTCTGCCGTGGCGGTTTCTGCGAGGAAGAGGTCTGCGTTGGCGTTGAATGCCCCGCCGGAACAGAGTGCGCCGGTGGTGATTGCTACCCCGCCGACTGCACCTGGCGCAACTGCCCCGGCCTGGGCGAGGTGTGCGTCGACGAGGAGTGCCTGCCGGCTTCCTGCCTGGACGTGGTCTGCCCCGCCGACCAGATGTGCGCGGCGGGGGAGTGTTACCCGATGGATTGCGAGACCAAGGATTGCCCCGGCTACTCGCAGGTGTGTGTCGAGGAAGAGTGCGTCGAGCGCAGCTGTGTGGGCGTCATCTGCTCGGTCGGTTATGCCTGCGCCGGGGGCTATTGCTATCCTTCCGATTGCGAAGACGTAGATTGTTTCGGCCCGGGCGAAGTCTGCGTCGACGGGGTTTGCCGGCGGATTTCCTGCGTCGACGTCGAGTGTTACGGTGACCTGGTCTGTGCCAACGGCTGGTGCTACCCGGCCGACTGCCCGGACGTCGAGTGCTCAGATTTCTCCGAGGTGTGCTACGAGGGCCGCTGCGTGCATGTCGACTGCGTCGGGATCGAGTGCCCGGAAGGCATGCGCTGTGCCCGCGGCGAGTGCTTCGAGACGAACTGCGGCCAACAGGCATGCGAATCCAACGAGATCTGCTACGAGGGCCAGTGCGTGCGCATCAACTGCGTCGGCGTCGATTGCCCGGTCGGCCAGACCTGCGCCGACGGGGAGTGCTTCCCGCTCGACTGCCTGCAGCAGGGCCAGGGCTGCGCCGACGGCGAGGTGTGCGTCGACGGCACCTGTGTGCCCGCCGACTGCGCGCACGTGGTCTGCCCCCCGGGCGAGGTCTGCGGGGCCGACCTGAACTGTTACCCCGAGCAGTGCACCGAAGACACCTGCAGCTCCTACGAGCTCTGCATAGACGGCGAGTGCATCGATCGCATGTGCGTCGGCATACAGTGCCCGCCCGACCAGGTCTGCGCGGCCGGCGAGTGCTACAGTCCCGACTGCGGGTCGCCCTGCGGCCCGGACGAGGTGTGCGAGAACGGCTGGTGCGTCCCTGTCGATTGCGTGGGCGGGCGTTGCTGCCCGGCTGCTTCCTGTACGGTTGCCAACCAGTGTTCCAGCGAGGAGTGCGACGGCTTGCTCTATACCTGCCTCTACGACGAGGCGCAGGATCAGACCCTCTGGAGCGAGGGCGGTACGGTTTGCACCGACGGTGATCCGTGCACCGTGAACGACACCTGTGTCGACGGGGTATGCCAGGCAGAGGCGATCATCTGCGACGATCCACCGGACGATTACTGCGCCGACGACACTACGCGTGTGTACTATCCCAACATCGGCGTTTGCGTCGACGGCAATTGCGAGTATCCCGAGAACCAGCAGGACTGCGAGTTCGGCTGCACCGACGGATCTTGCCGCGGTGATCCCTGCGGCCCCATCGAATGCGATCCGGGAGAGTACTGCGTGGATGGAGAATGCCATTGCGGCTCGACGGGGCCCGACTGCACGGCGCAGGAGACCTGCTGTGGTACCGAGTGTGTCGACACTGAAACCGATCCCGCAAACTGCGGGGATTGTGACAACGTCTGTGACGCCGGCGAGGATTGCGTCTCGGGCGGCTGCCGCTGCGGCGGCACCGGCCCGGATTGTACTGCCGCTCAGACGTGCTGCGGATCAAGCTGTGTCGACCTGACCTCGAACGCTTCCCACTGCGGGGCATGCGATTTCGCCTGCGATCCCAACGAGCAATGTGTAGACAGCCAGTGTCGCTGCGGCGGCACCGGCCCCGACTGCGGGGCGGGCACGGCTTGCTGCGGCACCGAGTGTGTCGATGTCTCCTCCGATCCGGCCAACTGCGGCAGCTGTAACAACCGCTGCGACCCGGGCGAGCAGTGTGTGAGCGGCACCTGCCTGTGCGGCGGGACGGGTCCCAACTGTACCGCCTCACAGACTTGCTGCGGCACCCAGTGTGTCGATACGACTTCCGACCCGGACAACTGCGGCGATTGCGGCGTGAGCTGCGGCCAGCACGCCCACTGCACGGCCAGCGAGTGCGCCTGCAACGCCGGCTTCGACAATTGCGACGGCAACTGGAACAACGGCTGCGAGTCGGACCTGGCCGGCGACCCGCAAAACTGCGGCGCCTGCGGCAACAGTTGCGGCGCCAATGCCTCGTGCATTTCGTCGAGCTGCACCTGCAACTCGGGCTTTGCCAACTGCGATTCGGACTGGGGCAACGGCTGCGAGGCGGAGCTGGCCAGTGACCCGCATAACTGCGGCACCTGCGGCAGCGACTGCGGTGCCCACGCCGGCTGCTCGGGCGGCGATTGCGTTTGCGACAGCGGCTGGCGCAACTGCAACGGAAACTGGGACGACGGCTGCGAGGTGAATATAGACTCAGACCCTTCAAACTGCGGCGCCTGCGGCAGCGCCTGTAACCTGCCGCACGTCTCCGAACACGGCTGCTCCGGCGGTGACTGCACGATCGTCAGCTGTGTTGACGGTTATGACAACTGCGACCCGGACGTGGAGAACGGCTGCGAGACCAGCATAAACAGCGATCCGCTCAACTGCGGTGGCTGCGACGGGGTGTGTAACCTGGCGCACGTCTTCGAGCACGGTTGCTCCGGTGGCGACTGCACGGTTGTCACCTGCGACAGTGGTTACATGAACTGCGACTCGATCGATTCGAACGGCTGCGAGGTCGACATTACAAGCGATCCGCTGAACTGTTCGGGCTGCGGCGTGGTCTGCGACCTGCCGCACACGGCCACCCACGGTTGCGTGGGCGGCGGCTGCACGGTGCTTAGCTGCGACGGCGGCTGGGACAACTGTGATCCGGACATGCTCAACGGCTGTGAGACGGACGTGACTTCGGACGATGCCAACTGCGGGGCATGTGACTTCAATTGCGGCCAGCACGCCTCGTGCTCGAATTCGAACTGCGTCTGCGACGGGACCTGGGACAACTGCAACGACAACTGGGCAGACGGCTGCGAGGTCGATACCGCCAGCGACCCTGACCACTGCGGCAGTTGCGACAACGACTGCGGCCAGAATACAAACTGTACAGCGGGAAGTTGTGGCTGCGTGAGCGGCTACGACGACTGTAATTCGAGCTGGGCCGACGGCTGCGAGACACAGTTGGGCACCGCCTCCGACTGTGCCTTCTGCGGCGACGAGTGCAGCTACCCGCATGCCTCCGGGGTCTGCAACGACGGCAACTGCGAGATGGGTTCATGCAACTCGAGCTGGTGGGATATCAACGGTTCGTCCGGCGACGGCTGCGAGTGCGGAGACATATCGGATGTCTCCGGCGGTTGCTCTTCGGCCGTCGACGTAGGCACGGTCAGCTCTTCGACCACCACCATTACCCGCGCGGGTGTAATCGTGCACCAGACCGGCACCCGGGAAGACGTCGACTGTTACTCGGTCAGCCACGACGACCCGGCCCCCGGTGCGGCCACCTTCCTGGTCGACTTCGAATCCAACCCCGGCAACCTGGTCATGATCGTCTACCGCGGCAACTGCAGCACCATCGATTGCGACGGCGGCCAGCAGGAGAGCTCCTTCGAGTCGGATTGTTTTTCCCTGGGCGGCACCTGCCAGACGGGCAACTCGAACACCTTCATGGTCTGCGTCCAGGCCGCCTCGGGCCAGAACAACCTGTGCCAGGGCTACACGATCCGCTTCAGGTATATCGCGGCGAAGTAAAAAACAGTTCACCGTTCATAGTTCATCGTTAAAATTTCGAACAGTAACTCCTCCCCCACGAAAGTGGCTCCTTTTGCTACGGTTGTCGGGGGGAGGATTGAAGGAGGGGGGCCCAGTTCGTTCTTAGTTCTTGGTTCTTGGTTGGAACCAAAGACACGGGGAATTCCGGGGGTTGCGGCTTCAGATCTTATAGACGTTGTAGCCCGCGCCGGGCCTCTTCTGCGTAGGAAGGGTAATCCTCGATGATGCGCTCATAGACCGTGCGCGCTTTTTCGACACGCCCCAGGCGCACCAGGCATGAAGCCTGGTCGAACAGCGTGGCCGTCACCATGCCGTGCCGCGGCGCGGCCGACACGGCTTGCCCGGCGGCCTTGACCGCCTCTTCGCACGAGCCGGCCAGAAAAAGCGCCTTGGCTATGCGGAAGCGGCAGGTGGCCACCCGCGGATCGGAGGGCCGCGCGGCCATGAAGCGGCGGTACTTGTCAACGGCGGCGCCGTAGCGCTTGGCGGCCAGCTCGCGCTCGGCCCCGGCGTACAGATCGGCATCGGCGCCTGAGCCTTTCCTGGCCGACTTGCGCTTGTGACGCTTCTCGGCAGAGTCGGCGGCCACGCTATCCACCACGCTCTCGACGGCCATTTCCTCGTCTTCGCCGGCCCCTGTCACTGGCAGCCCGGCCATGGGCCGCGCCTCGGCTTTCTTTTCGGGTGCGCTCCTGGTGGCCGGGGCAGGCGGGGGTGGCTTGGCGAAGCGCAACGGTTCGTCGTCGGCGGGCTTGGCCTTTTCGGGCCGGGCCTCGGCGCTGTGGTAGAGCCCGGGGGCCGGCAGCTTTTCTTTCTCCATAAGCTTCTTTACTTCGCGGCTTGGCCCGGTATCGTCGTCGCGCGTCTCGGCGTGGTCCTTGGTGTCCATGGTGCCGCCGGTCTCGTCGCTGACCTGCGGCTCTTCATGCTTGGCGACGGCGCCGCCCGAGACCGTGAGCCTTCCCCTTGTCCTTTCTCTGTCGCTGCCGGAATCATAGGAGCTGTCCTTGTCCGCCTTGCCGGGTTTGGCGCTCGGGCGCCGGGCCGCGGCGGGCCGGCGCTTTCTGGCCTTGCCGCCGCGCGGGTAGCGCCTGGTCGGCTTCTCGACGGCCTCGGGGCTCTTGGCCAGCGGGATCTCTTGCGCAAAGATGCCCTCTTCGGCCGGCCGCTTCTGAGCGCCGGACACTCCGGCGGGTTCCTTCTCGACGGTTTTCTCGCTGGCGGCCGGGTCTTCGGTCCAGGGACCGCGCCTGGCGTTTGCCTGCGGCCTGGCCACCGGCCGGGCGTCGAAGGTGTCCGGGATGTCCTTTTCGATTTCCTTGTCGAACACGCCGACACCCACCGCGACAACCACCACGGCCACCACCGCCGCCGCCGCGACCGGGCTCCAGACCAGCCGCATCCACATGGGCTTTTTGGCCCGGGCGCTTTCTTCACCGGCCTCGGCCACGCGCGCCAGATGCAGGATGCGGTCACTGACGTCCTGGGACACCGGCTCAGTCTTCTCGGCGCGCAGCATCTCGAGCATCGAGCGCAGGCCGGCCACCTCTTCGGCGTGGGCGGGGCAGTCTGCGAGGTGGCGCTCGAAGGCCGCGGTCTCGGCAGGGCCGAGCTCGCCGTAGAGGTAATCTACCATCCAGGCGTCGGCCTGTTTGCAATCCGGTTTGTCGTCTGCGGCGGACATCTACAACTCCACTCCCTGTGCCTGCAGCTTGGCCTTCAGGTTCTGCAAGGCGTAACGCATACGACTCTTCACCGTGTTCAGCGGGGCGCCCACGATACTGGCTATCTCGTCGAAGGGCAGCCCGGATTCCTCGCGCATCAGAAAAACCTCTCTCTGCTCCTGGCTCAGCTCGGCCACCGCCCGGGCTATATGCCCGCGCAGGCGGTGTTCGTGTGCCCTCTCGTCCGGCGGTGCGTCTTTTGAGCCGACACGATCCATCAGGGTCACCTCGGACTCGCTACCCGGATTGCGCGGCTGATCGAGCGAGAGCGCGTTGCGGTGGCGCATCTTGCGCAGGTGATCGATGCACAGGTTGCGGGCAATGGTGTAGAGCCAGGTGGTGAACTTCGAACGCCGCTCGAAACTGGCTTTCTTGGCCACCACGCGCATGAAGGTGTCCTGCAGCAGGTCCTCGGCGGTGTCGCGGTTGGCGGTGAACCTGAGGATGAAGCGGAAGACCCCGCCGCGGTGACGGCGCAGGAGAATCTCGAAGGCGCGCATTTGCCCCTTTTGGAACCGGGCCATGAGTTTTTCATCAGCCAGCTTCTCCAACTCGGCTCCGGCGGCCCCATGCCGCCGGCCCACAACTTACTGACGTGCATGAGCCGGCAGCGGTCTTTTGGACCCTGAGATTCCGCCCCTCAAGGCAAGCCCTTGAAAGGGCGTGGTTTTTTACAGCTTCGGGGAAAGTTAGCACAAGGCGACAAGGGGGTCAATGCGCGCCTTGCCCGCCTTGCGCCTCGGCCCGGGCATGTGCTTCGTGCAGCTGCTTCAGCAGAGTTGCCCGCTTTTCGAAAAGCCGCCGCTTCGGGCGCCGCCGGGCCTTGGCCAGGCAATAGGCGGCCAGGACGGGCAGGGCCAGGGTGGTGTCGGCGTAACAGACCACCGCGTCGGGCAGGCACCGGGGGTCGACCTTGCCCCAGGAGACTGCCTCGGAGGGCGTCGCGCCGCTGAGACCGCCGCTGTCGGGCCGCGCGTCGGTGACCTGTATGAAGTAGTCGTGGCCGCGGCCGGGCAGGCCCAGGATCTCCTGTATGTGCGGCTCGGTCTGCAGCAGGAAGTTCTTGGGGCTGCCGCCGCCGAGGATCAGCACGGCGCTCTTTTTCCGCCCGCGGGTTGCGGCGTAGACGATGGCAGCCGTCTCGTTGACGTCGGCGGTCACGTCGACAAGCGGCACGCTGTCTGGCCCTTCCTCCAGGGCCAGGGCGGCCAGGTTCATGCCGATGGTGCTGTCGCCGGGCGACGAGGTGTAGACCGGTACCCCGGCGCGCCAGGCCGCCGAGAGCAGGCCGGGGTGGGCGCGCCCGTTGCGCTTCTCGGCCGCCGCCGCCCGCGCGCCAAGGTGGTAGTGCAGCTCGGCCGAGGAGATGCGCCCGGCGGGTGCGCCAGAGGCGAGCATGCGCTTGCACTCTCTGTCTGTTGCAAAGAGTACCTCTTGATCGAAGACGATGTCGTAGATGCGCACCAGCTTGCGTTCTCTCAGCTCGGTGTCGTCGGCCGCCGGGCGCGACTGGTGCAGCTTCAGGCCCAGCGAGTAGTGCAGGTCGTGGTAGATGTTTGCGCCGGTGGAGACGATGTAGTCGACGAAGCCGGCGCCGATCAGGGGCGCCAGGACGGAGGTGCCCAGCCCGGCCGGGGTCAGGGCGCCGCTCAGCGCCAGGCCGACCGTCACGCGTGGCTTGAGGATCTTCCCGGTCAGCAGTTGGCAGGCCTCGCGCAGTCGCGCGCCGTTGTAGGCGGGCATGAACTCGTCCACCAGGCGTGTCAGCGACACGCGGCCCGAAAGCGGGCGGGGCACTATCGGAGGTCCCTTGATCTTCATCACGGCCGAGTTTTCCACAAGGCCTGGCGCAATACAACCAGAGCGTGCAGCTTGCGGCGTGCATCGTGATTTTTGTAGGGGCGCCGTTCACGGCGCCCGGTGGGGGCTGATTCGTTCTTCGTTCTTGGTTCTTGGTTTTGACTCGCCTGCTGTCGCTTGTTGTCTTGCCCTGGCCGATCGCTTGTGTTATCTAGTCTCTGCCCCGAACAGAGGATCTTGGAGATGCTAATACCTGTTCTAGCCGTACTGGCCGGTGTGCTGGCCGTCCTGACCATCGTAATGTTCTCACTGGCCTCCAGGCGCCTGGTGCACCTGCGCAAGGCCCAGGCGCGCATGGCCGAAGCCGAGCAGAAAGTACAAGCTCTCGACGAGAAGTTGCAGGGCAAGTGCCGCCAGGCAGACCAGACCGCCAGCCAGCTCGAAAAGGTGCGCGATGAGCTCGGCAAGGCCAAGAAGCGCGCCTTCGAACTCGATGAAAAGGCGCGCTCTGGTTCAGGCTCCGAGGCCGACTCCGAGGCGGACGAGGTGCAGGAACAGGTGCTCGAGGAGCTGCGTCACAAGCTGGCCGCGGCCCGTGAAGAGGCCGAGGCCGCGCGCGAGGAAGCAGCGGCCGAGAAGCGCAAGGCCGACAAACTCTCGGCCGAGCTGGAGCATGCACAGAAGTTACTCGACGAGGCGCGCAGAGACAGCGCCCGCAAGAAGGCCGACGAGTCGGGCCAGGCCGAGAAGCTGGCCGCGAAGAACAAGGAACTTTCGAAAAAACTCGAGGCTGCACGGCGCAAGGCGCGCAACGACGAGCAGGTATACCGCGTGACAAAGAGCAAGCTCGAACTGGCCATGCAGAAGATCGCCAACCTGGAAAAGACCCGCGAGACAAATCCCCCCGCCGCCTCTTCCTGATCAGACGCGCCGCGTCTCACCACAGGCGCCAGGCGAGATCCAGGGACAACATGGCGCTGGTGTAGTCTGCAACCTGCAGAAGCGGCACATGCACGGCCAGCGCCAGGCTGAAATCGCCTGCCAGCAGGGTCGCTCCCGGCGTCAGGTACAGGTGCGAGGTGTTCGATTCCCGCGGGAACCCGAGACCCGTGTTCAGCTCGAAGGCCGGCACCAGCCAGTCGAGTGCCTGCCACTGCCAGCCGACATCGACCCTGAACATCTGGAAGACCGGATCGACCCGCGGGTAGGCCCTGAATGCCGGTGGTTCCCCCTGGGCCAGTACGTGGTAGGCAAGGCCCAGCGAGAAGAAGTGCCGCCCCACTCCCAGCCTGGCCTCGGCATGCACGCCGTAATCCGTCTGGTCATAGCGGTAGGCATGGAACAGCGGCGGGCAGGCGTAGGCGGCATAGTCGAGGGCCGTGGCACGCCCGGCCGGGGACCAGACCGAAGAACCGGAACCCCAGGTGATGCCGGCGCTGATGACCAGCGGCAAGTCCTCGCCTGCCAGCTTGCGCCCCCAGTTTCCGCGCACGGCCAGGATGATATTGCCGACGTCGAAGGAGACGCCCTCTTCCGAGAGCCCGCCGACGAGCATGGGCAGGCGCAGCGCGAGGCCCAGGTTGTAGACCGGTGCCGCCTCCAGGCTCAGCAGTGACAGGTAGAGCGGCGACTGTATGCCCGCCCGCGCCGCGAGCGGATCGGCGCCAAACACGAGCGCGTTTGAAAGGCGCAGCCTGTTGCGCGGCACGGCATCGGCGGATAAGAGCACCGGCGGGAAGATATCCTGGCCGGGTGCGATTATCCCGCCGCGTGCCCGCTCGCGCCACCGCTCGGCCTCGTCGCGCTCTGCCCGGTGCCCGGCGGATTTCCGCAGGCGCTCGAGGATCGCCTCTGCCTCCGAGCGGCAGGCGTTGTCGGGGTAGATGGCCAGAAACTCCTGCCAGCCCTCGATTTGCTCGGCGACCGTCGGCCGCTCGGCGATACGCGCGGTGTACTGGACGAACACCGGATCGTCGCACTCGCCCGCCCGGACTTGCGCAGGCAACGCCAGACAGGCGGCCAGGGCCACGGCGAGTGCGAATCCACGCGCCGGACCGTGTGCAATTTTTGTGCAGGCAAGCAACGTGTGTTAACCTCTTTCACCGGCTAGTCGCCCCTGGCCGCTCGACGAGTTCGCAGCTACGGGCAGCTCCGTTTGCGCGGGCCGCAACACGGTGTAAATGGCGACCCTGCTTAACGGCTTGCTACCCTTGGCTGCTCGACGAGCTCGCAGCTACGGGCAGCTTCGCCTGCGCGGGCCGCAACACGGTGTAAATGGCGACCCTGCTTAACGGCTTGCTACCCTTGGCTGCTCGACGAGCTCGCAGCTACGGGCAGCTTCGCCTGCGCGGGCCGCAACACTGTGTAAATGGCGACCCTGCCTGAAGTAAGGATATCGGGACTGAAGACACAAACCAAGGGGTTTCAGAAGTTGGGTAACCGGTTCTCGCCGCTCATTTCGTCGCTCCTGGCCCTGTTGCTGGTGGAAGCGGTCTGCGTGCCGCGAGGCGCCCGTGCGCAAGAGATGCAATCGCAGACGGCGCCGGTGATCGGACTGCAGCTCAATCCCTTGCTCGAGCGCCTGCGCGAGATCGTGTCCCGGGCCGAGGTCTTCGATGCCCGCGTCAGCGCACGGCTTGACGACATCGAGGGCGGCAAGACCGTCTTCGCCCACAACTCGCACCTGCTGGTGAACCCGGCGTCGGTGACCAAGATGTTCACAACCGCCACCGCGCTCTGCCTGTTGCACCCCGACTACCGTTTCAAGACAGAGGTCTACGCCCTGCGCGAGCCGGAAGACGGCATAGTCCGCGGCCCGCTCTATCTCAAGGGTTACGGCGACCCGTTCCTCGTCAACGAGCGCCTGCACTACCTGGCGCTTGAGCTCAAGGCACTGGGCATAAAGCGCATCGACGGGCCGATCATCCTCGACGACACTTACTTCGACGAAAAATGGGAAGGCCCGGGCTGGAGCCAGGACGACACCTCGCGTTCCTACCGTGCGCCGATGGGTGCCCTGAGCCTCAACTTCAACACGGTACGCGTGCTGATCTTCCCGGGCGAGAAGGCCGGCGGCAAGGCGCGCGTGGAGCTGATGCCCGATTCGGATCACCTGCACCTGGCCAACCGCGTCACAACCGCGCGCCGGCGCACCCGGCTCTGGCTGGAGACCGACGGCATTGGCCGGCGCACCCGCGTGCTGACGCGCGGCATGATCTCCGAACACCACCCCGGCGGCCGTTACTACGCGCGCATCGCCTATCCCACCTGGTACACGGGACACAGCTTCAAGAAGGCCCTGCGCAAGGTCGGCCTGCGCACGCGCCGCACGGTAAGGCGCGGCAAGGTGCCCGAGCGGGCCGAGCTGATCTATACCCTGCGCTCGCCGGCCCTGGGCGAGCTGGTGCGCAAGGTGAACAAGCGCAGCCAGAACTTCATGGCCGAGCAGCTCTTCAAGACAATGGGCGCAGAGCTGCTGGGCCCGCCGGGAACCTGGTACAAGGGTCAGCAGGTGATGAATTCCTTCCTGGAGGAAGAGGTGGGCATCCCGGCCAGCAGCTACGTGCTGCACAACGGCTCTGGCCTCAACGACGTCAACCGAGTCTCGGCATCGTACGTGGTCACGCTCCTGACCTACATGTGGAAACGTTTCGACGTGCGGCCCGATTTCCTGGCCAGCCTGGCAGTGGCCGGCGCCGACGGCACGGTGTCCGGGCGCTTCGCGCACCCCACGGTGGCGCGCACCATGCGCCTCAAGACGGGCGGTCTGCACAACGTGCGGGCGCTGGCCGGCTACATCAGCTCGCGTGGCAATAAGGTTTATGCCTTCGCCATCATCCTCACGGATTACTCGTGCCAGGGCTACCGCATCAGCCGCCTGATCGATCGCTTCGCCT